>Ga0182739_1004121_pt1 | contig 12220 bp, 12 predicted proteins | sample eDN5th30CBELigBY_FD_128873 | JGI IMG/M metagenome (GOLD analysis project Ga0182739, IMG submission 128873) | Enriched backyard soil microbial communities from Emeryville, California, USA - eDNA 5th pass 30_C BE-Lig BY (version 2) (version 2) | ecosystem: Environmental > Terrestrial > Soil >... | reverse complement strand
TTTGCCCAAGCCCTGTACTGTCAGGTGCTGCCGGACGACGCCTGCGGGGAATGCCTGGACTGCCGGAAGGTGGAGCACGGCAACCATCCGGATCTTCATTGGGTGCGTCCCGACGGGGCCTCGATTAAAATCGAGCAAATCCGTGAGCTGCAAAAGCAGTTTTCCTATAAAGCCGGTTCCTCTGGTTTAAAGATGTATGTGCTTGAGGACGCCGATAAAATGACGGTCCAGGCTGCCAACAGCCTTTTGAAGTTTTTGGAGGAGCCAGCTTCCCGGGTCGTTGCGGTGCTGATTACCGATAACGGCAACGCGCTGCTGCCGACGATCAAATCAAGGGCGCAGTGGATTCCGTTTTCCCCAATGAGCCGTCTTAAGATGGTTGCGGTATTGGAGCAGGAAGGGCATCCTTCCGTGCTGATTCAGCCGGCCGTTCGTCTGGCGGCGGGACCGGATGCAGCCAGAGAGTTAATTGTAGGAAATGGGTTTGCAGAAATAAGAAATCTAGTGATACAATTAACAAAGGAAAGCATGTCCCGATTGCCTACAGCTCTCTTAACTGCACAGCAGAAGCTGGCCAAATCGGAGCTTTCGGAGCATCTTGCCTTATTTATGGACATGCTGATCTTATGGCTAAAGGACATGGTTCAGCTTCATCTGGGGAACCGTGATGATTTAGTATATATGGATCAAGCCGATTGGATGGCTGGGCTTGCCCTTTCTTATGATATGAAGCACTGGGTTCATTGCTTGGAGCAAGCCATAGAGCTGCAGAAAAGGCTTCGATTCCATGCGAACCCGCAGCTGGTGCTGGAGAAAATGTTAATGCAGCTGAAGGGGGTGTAAATTTGTACTCTGTTGTTGGAGTCCGATTTAAGAAGGCAGGTAAAATCTATTACTTTGATCCCATCGATCTTCCGGTGGATAAAGACTGCTCGGTCATTGTGGAGACCGCACGCGGTATCGAGTACGGGAAAGTTGTTATCGGTAAGCGCACCGTTCAGGAAGCGGATGTCGTATTGCCTCTCAAGAAAGTGATCCGGATTGCGGATCTGACGGATGCACAGCTGGTAGAAGATAATAAGACGGCGGCGAAGAATGCTTTTGCCATATGCCAGGACAAAATAAGGGATCATCAGCTTAAAATGAAGCTGGTTGATGTTGAATATACATTTGATCGCAACAAGATTATTTTTTACTTTACGGCCGAGGGAAGGGTTGACTTCCGCGAGCTGGTGAAGGATTTGGCCGGAGTATTCCGGACGCGTATTGAACTGAGGCAGATTGGTGTCAGAGACGAAGCGAAAATGCTTGGCGGCATAGGCCCTTGCGGCAGAATATTGTGCTGTTCCTCCTTTTTGGGCGATTTTGAGCCGGTTTCGATCAAAATGGCCAAGGATCAAAATTTATCTCTTAATCCTACGAAAATTTCCGGGCTTTGCGGCCGGTTAATGTGCTGCTTGAAATATGAGCATGACAACTACGAAAGCGCCAAAGAGGATTTGCCGCGCGTAGGCAGCGAAGTTATCACTTCGCTGGGGAATGGTCGTGTAGTAGCGCTAAATATAAACGAGCGAACCGTAAAAGTGCAGATTTATGAGCTCGGTAAAGTCATGGAGCTATCCTTTGACGATGTAGTAGAGCAGCAGCATTAACGGGGGTTCAAGTTTTTCTTGAGGTGAACATGTGGATAAACGAGACATTTTTGTTCAAATTGAGCAGATGGAAGAACAAATGGGCACCGTATACGTCGAACTAGGACAAATGAAACGGCAAATCATTGAGCTGATTGAAGAAAACAAACGGCTGAGCATTGAAAATCAACAGCTGCGCAAGCTGCTGAAGAAGGATGCGGAGCCTGCTGTCGTAGAAGAGCCCCATGTACACGTAAACGCTGCCTTGGCCCAGCAGGCCAAAGAATTGACGGGAGAAGGCTATGATAACCTGGCCCGTCTGTATCAGGAAGGCTTTCATATCTGTAATGTGTACTACGGCCATCTGCGCATGGAAGGCGACTGTTTGTTCTGTTTGTCTTTTTTAAATAAATAGGGTACGTAACCGTAGGGAACAAGTTCTCTACGGTTTTTTCAATAACTTCGCAATCAAGGGCCGTTGGAGGACCAGCGGTTCCCGCTATAGAAAGAGGACGCATGAATGAATAACGTAGTCATACAGCCTAGTGAAAGAATCGATGATTTATTAACGAACGATATTCAAATTATACAAAGCGATGAAGTGTTCAGCTTTTCGATGGATGCCGTGCTTTTGGGACGGTTCAGCTATGTTCCGCTGAGCCCGAGAGGACGGATTGTCGATCTTTGCACCGGTAACGGGGTCATTCCGCTGCTGCTGTCTACGCGTACGAAAGCCTCGATCGTCGGGGTGGAAATACAGGAACGGCTGGCGGATATGGCTGTCCGGAATGTAAAGCTGAATAAACTGGAGCCGCAAATTCAAATGATTTGCGGCGATTTGAAGGATGTTCATACCCAACTCGGTCACGGACAATTCGACGTCGTCACTGTGAACCCGCCATATTTGCCTGTCCCGAATGGGGAGCAGAATCGCAACGAGCACTTCGCTGCCGCCAGGCACGAGGTATTCTGCACGCTGGAGGACGTGGTCCAAGCGAGCAGCCGTCTCGTCCGCAGCGGCGGGAGAGTCGCGATGGTCCACCGCCCTCACCGGCTGGCGGATATTATTTGCACGATGCGGGCTTATAAGCTTGAGCCGAAGCGGATCCGCTTCGTTCACCCGCGTGCCGGGGAGGAAGCGAACATGGTCCTGATTGAAGCGCTCAAGGACGGGAAGCCAGAGCTGCGGACACTCCCCCCACTGATCGTCTATAAAAACGAAACGGAATATTGCGATGAGCTGATGGAGATTTATTACGGTAATCGCGACGCGCTGCTCACATCTTCCGAAGGATAAGAAAGGAAACCGATATGAATATTCAGAAAAGCTACCGGCAGGATAAGGCTGCAGGCAAATTATATTTGGTGGGCACGCCGATCGGCAATTTGGAGGATATGACCTTCCGTGCCATACGGATACTGAAGGAGGTTCAATGGATCGCGGCGGAGGATACGCGGCAGACGCGCAAGCTGCTTACTCACTTCGAAATCTCAACACGGTTAGTGAGCTATCATGAACACAATAAACAGGCCAGCGGCCCGGAGCTGATCCGTCTGCTGCAGGCCGGGGAGTCGATTGCGCTGGTCAGCGATGCGGGGCTTCCCGCGATCTGCGATCCGGGCGCCGATCTGGTCAGGCAGGCGGTGGAGGAGGGAATAGACGTCATTCCCGTACCTGGAGCGAACGCAGCCTTGTCGGCTTTGATCGTGTCCGGCCTCTCGACGGACCGGTTTACCTTCCTGGGCTTCCTGCCGCGTGAGCGCAAGCCGCTTCTTCAGGAGCTTCAGGCGCTGCAGCCCGCGAAGGAAACGTTCATTTTCTACGAATCGCCTCACCGGATTCTCAAAACGCTGGAAGCGATGCTCGAGGTGTGGCATCCCTCAAGACAGATGTGCATGATGCGCGAGCTGACGAAGAAATTTGAAGAAGCGGTGCGCGGCACGCTGCAGGAATGCTTCGATTACTTGAAGGAGAACCCGCCTCAAGGGGAGTACTGCATTGTCGTCGAGGGCAGCACGGCTGCCGAGAACCAAAACGCGGCGGTTTGGTGGGAGGCGTTCAGCCCCGAGGAGCATGTCGAGCATTATACGACGCAGGGCCTCGACCGTAAGGAGGCCATTAAACGCGCGGCCGCAGACCGGCAAATGCCGAAGCGGGAGCTGTACAACTATTTGCATCAATAACGCGGCGGCCCACAGGATAAACGCCAACGCCATATAGGGGATGGAGAAGCTGCGGCTGATGTCAGCTGTGCTCCACTAAGTTTAAGCTTGGAAAATACAGGTTAATAAGAAGTAACGGTAATGCAGCGGATTTAGTGAAGAGCGGAGAGGGAGAATGCCAGCGAACCGATTCCCTTAAAAGTTCAGTAAGCCTTCAGACTGGTTTAAGCGGTATTTCAGTAGAGTGCGATATGGTGGTGCATGAAGCGCTATGGGGAAGCGGACTTCCTGTAGCCTTCCTTCCTCCATCCGGTACAGATAGCTGCAAAAAAAATCCCCAACTTCACGGATTTACCATGAGCTGGGGAATAGAGGAGATATGAAAAAGGTTAGAATTACCTTAGTAAGAAGTGCTATCCTTATTATAACCTATTTTTCTTATTTTGTCACAGGTATTGGCATTTCTGATAAACATTCATGACAAACAATTTTTCCTTTAAAATAGGATACATTTTCAGCATTGCCACAGAAGATGCAAGCAGGCTCATATTTTTTCAGCATAATGCGCTCGCCGTCAACGTAAATTTCCAGGGCGTCCTTTTCACCAATGCCCAAAGTTCTGCGCAGCTCGATAGGGATAACGACACGTCCAAGCTCGTCGACCTTTCTAACAATACCAGTGGATTTCATCATATATATAATTCCCCTCTCGAATAAATAAATCGTCAACATTCGACATATTTCTTATGACTTATGATACCAACGATTCCCATAATAGTCAACCATCATTTTGCAGATTTTGGCGTAAATTTATGGTAAAATATGCTTGAACTGCAATTGAAAACATGTCACTATCCCGCAAACCCTTATATATCAAGGCTGGATACGATTACATAGCAAGTGCAGAGCTACAATTTATTTACAGTAAAGTGAGAATGTCCTATTCATAAATCGTTCACATTTGGAATTTTTATTCGACAAATTTCGACATTAATAAAGAGGACTCTAATTACTGTTATGTCGAAAACTTATCAGGATCAGGAGGGTCAACGTATGTCCAGTCCCCTGCAGGAGGAAAAAGTATTTAAGGATCCCGTTCATAAGTACATCTATGTGCAGGATCAAACCATTTGGGACTTAATCAACACCAAAGAATTTCAGAGGCTCCGCCGGATCCGTCAGCTGGGTACCTGCTTTCTCACCTTTCATGGAGGCGAGCACAGCCGGTTTTCCCATTCACTCGGCGTCTACGAGGTCACCCGCAAAATTATTTCCCAATTCGAACGGAACGGCTATGAGGATTGGCCCAAAAGCGAGCGCCTGCTCTGCCTCTGCGCCGCCCTGCTTCATGATGTCGGGCACGGCCCCTTTTCCCATTCCATTGAAAAAACGTTCGGCACTCACCATGAAGAATGGTCCTGCCGCATTGTTCTGGGAGACACCGAGGTCAACCGGGTGCTCTCGGAGGTATCGCCTACGTTCCCGCAGCAGGTTGCCGGCGTGATCGCCAAAACGTATCATAAGGAAATCGTCGTCAGCCTGGTCTCCAGCCAGCTGGATGCGGACCGGATGGATTATTTGCTGCGGGACGCTTATTTTACCGGCGTAAATTACGGCACCTTCGATCTTGAACGCATTCTTCGCGTGATGCGGCCTTATCAAGGGCACATCGTGGTAAAGGACAGCGGCATGCATGCGGTAGAAGATTATCTGATGTCCCGGTACCAAATGTACTGGCAGGTCTATTTCCACCCTGTGACCCGCAGCGCAGAGATTATTTTGCATAATATTTTTCAAAGGGCGAAAGAGCTGTTTGAAGAAGACTATCCGTTCGCGTTTATGCTGCCGCCGCTGTTGAGCCTGTTCAAGCAGACATTAACGGTGCAGGAGTATCATCTGCTCGATGAAGCGTTTATGCAGATGGTGCTGTCGCAATGGTCGATGGAATCGGACCCGGTGCTTGCCGATTTATGCGCTCGCTTTTTGAACCGCCGGTTATTTAAATATGTGATGCTGGAAAAAATCGACGTGCAGCTCATTGAAAAGCTCAAGACAGTGATGCGCCATGCCGGCTGGGATCCCGCTTTTTATGCGGAAATTGATTTTCCTTCCGATCTTTCGTATGATGTTTACCGTCCGGGCAATCATGACGAAAAACTGCCGATTCTGCTTCAGGATCAAAAAGGAACCCTGACAGAAATTTCTAGAAAATCGGAAATTGTCAGATCCATCAGCGGGATCCATATGGGCAAGTATCACCTGTATTTCCCCGAAGAGCTGCTCCAAGTTGATTCCGACCTGCTCGGTCCGGAATTGCGCAAGCTGCTGCGATTAGAATAACGGAGGCTGGCCGCGGCCAATCCGATTAACATTGTCATTCCAAATCTACATATATTAGGTAAAAAGGAGAATTCTCCCTCTTATGCTGACAGATACTCACACGCACTTGAACGCCCCTCAATTCGATGAAGATCGACAAGCCGTCATTGAACGCGCGCTTGAGAGCGGAATCAGTCGAATCATCAATGTCGGATTTAATCGAGAAACGATACCAAGCTCCATTGCCTTGGCCGAGCAGTATGACTTTATTTATTCGACCGTAGGCTGGCACCCCCAGGATGCCAAAGATATGACACCGGAGGACCTGGCCTGGATCGAACAGCTGTGCTCGCATGAGAAAGTCGTAGCCATTGGCGAGATCGGACTCGATTATTATTGGGATACGTCGCCTAAAGACGTGCAGCACCGCGTGTTCCGCGAGCAAATCCGACTTGCCCGAAAGGTCGGGCTGCCGATCGTCATTCATAACCGCGACGCCCATCAGGACATTATCCAAATTCTCCGCGAAGAGAAGGCCAGTGAAGTCGGCGGCGTCATGCATTGCTTCTCCGGCAGCTGGGAAACGGCCAAGCTGTGCCTCGATATGAACTTTTATATTTCTTTCGGGGGACCTGTCACCTTTAAGAATGCCAGGCAGCCCAAAGAGGTGCTCGAGAAGGTGCCGATGGATCGCCTGCTGATCGAAACCGATGCGCCCTATTTAACCCCTCACCCGTTTCGGGGGAAGCGTAATGAAACCGCATATGTGAAATTAGTCGCAGAAACCGCTGCTGAAATCAAGGGGCTAACCTTGGAGGAGCTGGCTCACGCGACGACGCAAAATGCAGTTACATTGTTCGGTTTACGGTAACCTCCTTTGGGGGTCGGGACAGCCCTAATTTCGTCGTTTTCGTGATAATTGAAGAAAAAGGGTCGAAAACGTACAAAGGGCGAGGAGAAAGATGGTTTTTATGGATAATTTGCTTTAAAAAATCCGATTTCAATGAAAAATCGTCCTTTTTTGCCGAGTTTGTATACTTTACAAGTTTATAGCCGACAGCGTAAACTCAATATTAACTTAATACGATTACCAATTTTCCATTTTCGCTGAGTTTCCGAATGGGAAACGGGGGAACCGCACAGCGGCCTGTCATAGGAGTCTATAAGACTAAGGTCGCATTTTCTGGGGTGAATCTTTGAATGAGGTTATTGTGTTCACAAAGACCTGTGTTCAAGTAGGGCGACTCTCAAGTCCGAATCCGTCAGCTAACCTCGTAAGCGTTAAGAGAGAGGTAACGATTGTCGTGTGCTTTATTTCATTCAGGTGAAATAAATAAAAGTCACGGGAAGAGTCCTCTTTCCGCTGACTTTTTTTGTGTTCTCCCGTATTTACGATATTCGTCCGACTACAATAGAGCTACTGTATGAACAGGAGGTGTAGGCCGGCACGCAGGAAGCACGATATGGATCGAAAGGTTGCAGCCCTTTAGTTTATTAGTTGATTCGTAAAGTTATAAGTTAGGTCACACCAGCTTATGGCTGAGCATCAATTTGGACAAATGCACACCGTCTAAAGCCCGAGCTTCGGAAACAGCTTGCTTGTATAAGCGAGCAGGACGGAGGAGCCGTTTATCCTCGACGAACAAGATTGCAAAACTTAACCATAGTCGCGTCAGATCTGTCATGCGCAACACTCGACGGCGGGGCTTTGAAGGAGGACCGAACAAGTGGGAGCTATTCAACACGAGCAACCCCATGTAAGACGATCATCCAGCATGTCCTTCGCATTGCGATGGAAGCATGAAAACTTGCGTTTGATTTCGATCATAGGTATTATTTCAATCGCGATGACTTTCATGTTTATGATGATGTTATACGGAACGGCTGCCAAGAAGGTGACCGTTGTTGTGAACGGAAAAGAAACCGTTGTAACGACCAAACAATGGGTTCTGCAGCGTTTACTGGATGAGCAAGGAGTAACTGTAGGGGAACATGATCGTCTCTCTGCAGCGCTGGATACGAAGGTGAAGTCGGGGGACCGCATCACCATTGACCAGGCGAAACCGGTTCAGCTTACGGCTGACGGCGAAACGAAAACCTTTTATACCATAGGCACGACCGTAGGTCATGCGTTAAAGGACTTAAACATACCGGTAAGTGAACTGGATAAGATCAGTCCGGCCGCGGAGCAGCCGCTGCCCGATAATGGTACGATTCAGATCGTCCGAGTCAAGCAAGAGACCGAAGAGGTAACGGAACCGATTGCTTATGATGTAGTGAAAAAGAACGATCCGCAGTTACTTAAAGGCAAAGAGCAGGTCGTACAAGAAGGCCAAGCAGGGGTAGTCTTAAAAAAGAAAGAAAAACGGTTTGAGGACGGCAAGCTTGTTTCGGAACAGGTTGTCGATCAGAAGGTGCAATCAGCAAGCATTAACAAGGTTATAGCCGTAGGGACGAAGAATCCCGTTGTAGCGTTATCTTCCTCTTCGCCTTCTCTTCAGCAGTTAACGAAGAGCGGTGTATCGTTTGGTGTCAAGCAAGTTATTAACAACGTCAAATTGACGGCTTATTCGGCAGGTGTCTCCTCTACCGGAAAAGGTAGCGAGCATCCGCAATACGGACTTACGTCCACGGGTACGAGAGTAACGGAAGGTCGGACGATTGCAGTGGATCCCAAGGTGGTTCCTCTAGGTTGGTGGGTTTATATTGACGGGCTCGGTTTCCGCAGAGCGGAGGATACCGGCAGCGCGGTCAAGGGCAACGTTATCGATGTGTATTTCGACAGCAACGATTATGCGAACCGATTTGGCACGAAGCGCGGTTATACCGTATACGTCATTGGGCCGACAAAGCCTGCAGCGGACTAAGGGCCTGTAATTTGGGCAGACTCATAATATATAGCGGTGTGAAAAAGAAGAGGGCTCCCTCTTCTTTTTTCTGTTAGAATAGAAGGCATGGTTTAGTGCATGAAGGATGCGAGCTGGTAGTGAAAGAAGGAGAGCCGAATGATTAAAGAAATCATCGTCGTCGAGGGCAAGGACGATACGACGGCGATCAAGCGGGCGGTGGAGGCGGAAACGATTGAAACGGGCGGCTCCGCCATCAATAAAGAAATCATTAAGCGCATCAAGCTGGCGCAGCAGCGCAGAGGCGTTATCGTATTTACAGACCCGGATCATGCCGGCGAACGGATCCGGAAGATCATCTCCGCCCAGGTGCCGGGCTGCAAGCATGCGTTTCTGACGCAGGAGGAAGCGACGAGCAAGGGCGATATCGGCGTGGAGAATGCTTCCCCGGAGACGATCCGCAAAGCGCTTGCCAATCTGCGGACAGACTATGTGGCGGCGGAATCCGATATCGCGATGGAGGATTTGATCGCAGCAGGCTTGATCGTGCATCCGCAGGCCGCCGCGAGACGGCTGGTGATGGGCAAGCTGCTCGGGATAGGCTATTGTAACGGCAAGCAGTTTTTTAACCGCTGCCGCATGTTTCGGATTTCCAAGGAAGAATTTGCGGCCGCTTGGCAGCAACTTGAACATAAAGAGGGGTAAGGTATGGAGAAAATGCAGACAGGCATGACGGAGGATATCGCATCCCCCAAGAGAACGAAGGAACTGCTTCAAAGGCACGGCTTGGTGTTGAAAAAGAGCTTGGGTCAGAACTTCCTGATCGACCCCAATATCCTGAACAAAATCGTCAGTGCCGCAGGGTTGGACGCCACGAAGGGGGCGCTGGAGATCGGTCCCGGCATCGGGGCGCTGACACAGCAGCTCGCGAAGCAGGCGGCCCGGGTCGTCGCGATCGAAATCGACCAGCGGCTGCTGCCGCTGCTGGAGGAGACGCTGGACGGTTACCCGAACGCAAGCGTCATCCACGGGGACGTGCTGAAGGTCGAGCTGCGTCCGCTGTTCGAGCAGCAATTTGCCGATGTGAGCGGAGTCAGCGTTGTAGCCAACCTTCCTTATTACATCACGACCCCGATTATTATGAAGCTGTTAGAGGAGAAGCTGCCGCTTGAGAATATCGTGGTGATGATCCAGAAGGAAGTGGCCGACCGGATGTCGGCCAAGCCCGGGGGCAAGGAATACGGCAGTCTGAGTATTGCGGTGCAGTATTACTGCGAGCCGGAGATCGTTACGATCGTGCCGCATACGGTCTTCGTGCCTCAGCCTAACGTCGATTCGGCGGTCATTAAGCTGAAGGTGCGTAAAGGGCCTCCTGTCGAGGTGGAGGATGAGGCGTTCTTCTTTGACGTAGTACAGGCTGCGTTCGTGCAGCGACGGAAGACGATCTATAACAACCTGGCTTCCCGGTTTTTTACCAAGGAGACGAAGCAGCAGCTCGAGCCTATACTCCAGGAAGCGGGAATTGAGCCCTCGCGGCGCGGAGAGACCGTGTCGATTCAAGAATACGCTTTGCTGAGCAAATGTCTGGCAAAGGCTCTAGGGCGCTCCTAGACGCCCGAGGCTGCAAAATGGGCAGATTCAATCACCAAATGCCCATTCCGGCCATAGGATACACGAGGAGGCGATATGGCCATGAAACAGGGAGACCTGGTCACTCGTAGATCTTATGGTGGTGACATCATTTTTAAAATTCAGGAAGTGCAGCGGCAGCACGCGGTTCTGCGGGGAGTGGATTACCGTTTGCTGGCCGACGCCCCTTTAAATGACCTTAGCGCAGCATCGGTAGATCCGTATTCTTACGCTTACGGAGCGGAGCCTCCGTGGATGGACACACTGCGCAAAACAGAGCTTCATCATTCGATGACCCTTCCCCAGTACCCTGGGGATAAATCAGTTCCGGTGTTCTTCGATATGCCGGGAAAGGTGCTTCACTTGGACGGAGATCCCGCTTATTTGCGTAAATGCATGAATCTGTACGGGGAACTGCGGGTTCCGGTCGAAGGATTCTATGTAGCTGAAGCCAACATGGCGGAGGCTTTGTACCGTCTTCTGCCTCAGGTCAAACCCGATATCGTGGTGATTACCGGGCATGACGGGATTTTGAAGCACCGGCGTAACGATGAGATGTATACGAGTCCGCTGGGGAGCTACAAAAATTCACATCACTTTGCCAATGCGGTCCGGGTTGCGAGGCAGTACGAGAAAAACCGGGATACGCTGACCGTCATAGCGGGAGCGTGCCAATCCCACTTCGAAGCGCTGATGCAGGCTGGAGCGAATTATGCCAGTTCCCCGGCCCGCGTACTGATTCACGCGCTGGATCCTCTGTGTGTGGCGGTCAAGGTTGCCTTTACCCCGATCAAAGACACGGTGAACATTGTAGATGTAATCGGGCTGACGCACAGCGGTCTGGAGGGCCTCGGCGGTGTCGAATCGCGCGGCAGTTTCCGGCGGGGCGTCCCCAAAATTCAAAAAGCTATGCATGCAGAAGCGCCTTAGGGCGCTTTTGTTTATGTAATTTCGACAAATTTGTGAACGGACATAGACTATTTAGGGCTGGAAGGCTTGGCAATTAAGGAAATATTCCGTTGACAAGGGGTTTGCGAGGCTGATATAATATTTGGCCTAATTTGACATACTACCTTTATTGCGTTATAATCTATAAGGAAAGAGGTGGTAGTAGTCAATGGCTAAAAATTCGCTATTGGATATCAAACGCAGTTTGGAACCTCATGTCGGAAAAAATATTATGTTACGAGCTAACGGCGGTCGTCGCAAGACGATTGAGCGGTCCGGTGTATTGGAGGAAACCTACCCTTCCGTTTTTATTGTGAAGCTGGATCAGGAGCAAAATGCGTTCAAGCGCGTTTCCTACAGCTACGCGGATATATTGACCGAGTCTGTTGAAGTCACCGTGTGTAACGATGATGGACAAGTACGCATTACCATACAGCAATAGATCTTAAGGATAAGCCGCCTCGCCGTCCCTGACGGGCGGGTCGCGCGTTTATCTGGGTTTACCACATAACGTAACGCTTTCCTGAACGTACATAGACGGCACATTCCTTTAACGGATGTGCCGTTTTTTGATGAGCGGACATTGGCTGCATGGAACAGGCCGCGATAGGACATAATGTATCTATCTCACTGAAAAGGAGGCGGATTCGGATGTCGCGAAGAAACCGCGGAGTGATGTCGGAT
>Ga0182739_1004119_pt1 | contig 12222 bp, 10 predicted proteins | sample eDN5th30CBELigBY_FD_128873 | JGI IMG/M metagenome (GOLD analysis project Ga0182739, IMG submission 128873) | Enriched backyard soil microbial communities from Emeryville, California, USA - eDNA 5th pass 30_C BE-Lig BY (version 2) (version 2) | ecosystem: Environmental > Terrestrial > Soil >... | reverse complement strand
TTTTCTAGCTTGGGCTTGTTAATTTTCGGTTCTTTGCCTAATAGTCTATCCATTAACCCAGGTTGTGGATGCTGGAGCCTGTCAACTTTATTTCTAGCCTTAAGCAGTTTTTGATCGAGCTTGGCTATATCGCTATTAAAAATGGCCACGGCTTCGGGTGCCTGCATAAAATCGTTTAAAAAATTGGGGGTAAAGTTCTGATGCACCAAAGCCTTGATAAATTTCGGCAGCGTTTGGCCTCTATATTCATCGGCTAATTGTATAAATTTAATAACGTCTTCAGGAGTGGCATTTTGGCAGAGCTTATCGAGTACCGACTCCAAATAAACTGGATTATCAAGACCTAAATACTCTTGCCAGGCTTTTGCGGGCAAGGCCTGTTTTATTAAGGATTTATTATGGTTCAAAATTAGAGTTTTTAAATGGCTTAAATTTTTTAAGTCTATTTTAGCTTGAGCGTTACTAAACTTTTCTTTAACAGCTTCTTCCCTATCCGCAATAATGTCTAACAAAAAAGCATTTTCATTAGCCAAGGAGATAAGACTTGCGGGCCGTGAATATAATCCCTGCGTAAAGGTTCGCAAATCTTGATTTGTGGCAATAGCCGGCTGATCCGCCTGTAAGTTTTTTAACCAAACTTGCTGTATGTTGCTTGGGGTAATTAATTCATTAATAAAATAAAAACTCTGGTTTTGGAAATCATCTTGGTGACCATCATCATAGCTACTAGGTAAGAGTTTTTTATACTCATCGGTAAATTTCTGTAATGAGCTATTTAATTTACGTAGAGGCTCAAGATCTTTTGTAAATATAGACAGAAGCTCATCTAATCTCTGCTTAGTTTGCGAAGCGAGGTTTCTAAAATCATGATCCTCATTGGTTTCAATCGACTCTTGCAATTCCTGTAAAAATGAGCTAATTAGCTGAGAGTTGGCAGCTTGGTTAGAGGGGCTATGTTCTTCACTTTTCTCGTAAGTGCGTAATAAAGCACGGGTAATGCCATTAATGCAAACAAGTATCTTATAGATTCTTAGCGCGATTTGTGGGCTTGAATCGTCCACGTTCGATGCTACATCTAAATATTTATCATACACACTATTACATAGTATGTAAGAACCATCTTTTATGGCATCAGAATTTATTATGGCAGGTTTTCCATAACTTTCTTGCAATATGAAAAAGTCATCGTACTCACCTGCGGCAAGTTTAACTAGTTGCTCATCGGTGACGCCCAGGAAGGATTCAAGTACGCTATCTTTTAGCTCGAGTAGGTTTTTTGCATTGGCGGGGTTTGTGAGTAATACGGCCAACTGTTCGCTAACGATGGCTACTTTGGTTTTTGCTTGAGTATCTTCTATACCCCACAACTCAGCGAGCTTTGCAAGCTCATCCTCTACAGAAGTTTGTGACTTTTCTTGCATAGTTAGATAATTATTGATGAGATCAAGTTGCTCATGTGTGGTAATTTTTTGCAAAAATTCTAAAGAAAGCCCGGGAAGAATATAATTAGCCGCTATTGAGAATTGGCCTTTAAGCGAAGCTGCGATAGGTCCTTGATCACTCCAAAGTTCAGTGATGCAATCATAGATAGTTTGCTCGGCGATTTTTAATATGTTTTGGCTTAATTGCTCTGGCGACATGATGACCCTCATAGCTTTTATGTAATACCTTAGTGGAAGTTTAAACTTTTAATATTAAGGAAATATTAACAATATTGTTACTTTTAACATTTCTTTAGCTATAAAACAAATTTTCAATGGCTTATTTAATAAAAAGTAGGTGAAGTTAACACTCGATTATAAGATTGTTACACTAATGCGCTGTTCAATTTTTTTACCAAGGACGTGGGTTGTATCTTAAAAAAATCAGTAGTAAAACTAGGGAAGAGAACTATTTCCATTAGCCTACATTTTTAAATTATTTTTGGAAGTATTCATATAAGAAAATCCATCCATCTTATTAACTTTCTTCACGGGCTTGGAATTACGCGGAAGCGATTTTTGGAAATGGGGATAAGGTGTTGGAGTATTTTCCATAACTTCTTTTTTATCTTTAATCGTGACTTGAGAGGGTTTGAATTTACCAAGTTTTGCCAGCGAATCCAGTAAGTCATTATTTTCAGCATAGGTATCTAGAGTTAGATTGGTTATTTTCCAGCTATTGGCTTTAAATTCAATGGCTAAGCTTACTTTTAATGGAGCCGGAATATCAACGATTTCATTACCATTTACCGTTTGGAAGCCTGCAATAACCATTTCACTCTTGAATAACACCTTATCGGTAATTACCCGGCAAGTATTGAGATGGCTTATTTGATTGACAAAACTTTCTGTAAGAATAAGTCTTTGGCTTATTAAATATTCTTGTAGAGCATATGATCCATTTTGCATGACCTGATGATATGTGTTACAAAAATATTGGAAAGCCTGGTTTCTTATTAGGGAAGGGTATGCTTCTTTTAATGCAAGCTTGGTATTACGCATGATCACCGGATCTATTCCCTCATGGCATGTTAACATCATTCCATCCGTTTTTATGAGTAGATCACCACGGCAAAAGTCCTTGTAAAATTGGGCTTGTTGGTCCGATGAACTATTTTTACTAGCCTCGGTCAATTGTTCTTTAATATGAGCTTCTGCGATTGTAACTAGATTAACCGCGGGTTTTTTACCCCTAGCCGTTAAAATTTTAGCTAAAAGGCCCTGAGGTGCATGAGTAAACTCTACGGTTTTACTAGGTTTTACAGCGTTTTTTGCTACGGCTTGCTGGTAGCCTTCTTGATTTGGACTTGCAATAAGTTGCGCTCTTAAATCTTTTATTTCATATTGACATAAAGTTGGGTGAACTTTGATTTGGCTCAGTAATTCTGCCACATATAATTTATGGGAAAGACTAACCTTCTCATCTTTAAAAAATTGCTCTAGCGTGTCGGATGAAATGTGTCTAAGCACATAGCGCTTATCTTTATGTTGGGTAATTAACTCGAAAAATTCCCGTGAAGTGATGGGTAAAATCTTCAGGGTATAAATAGCCTGGAGATCACTGGTAAAAAAATTAGGGTGTCTATTAAACCGTTGTTTAAGAGCGACTCTAATTTTAATTTTGGTCCGAATCTTAAGCATATTATCCGGCGATGTACTTTCGCTTGCATGAGTCACTAAAAAGCGGTGATCCAATAGATTCAATAGTTGGGTAATACTGAGTTGATGAATTTTATTAGAGTCAACTAATCTAGCTAGTTCCGCTAATGAACTTACGGTGACTCGCTGTAGAGTGGGATGAGGCAATGTTAGCGAGGTTTGGCTGGGGTTAAGCATCGCACCTAGGCGTTTAAACAGCTTAGGTACAAACTGGATGGCCTTTTGCATAAAATTTAAGCGTTTTTCCAATGGAGCGGCCACTAGATTGGCACGAGCGTTTGTAAGGGCACTAACGGTTTGTTTTGCATTTTCTAGCTTGGGCTTGTTAATTTTCGGTTCTTTGCCTAATAGTCTATCCATTAACCCAGGTTGTGGATGCTGGAGCCTGTCAACTTTATTTCTAGCCTTAAGCAGTTTTTGATCGAGTTTGGCTATGTCGTTATTAAAAATAGCCACGGCTTCGGGTGCCTGCATAAAATCCTTGAAAAAGTTGGGGCTAAAGTCCTGCTTAGTTAACGTTCTGATAAATTTCGGCAGAGTTTGGTTTCTATGGCTATCGGCTAATTTAATAAATTGAGCAACGTCCGCTGGAGTGGCATTTTGGCAGAGCTTATCGAGTACCGACTCCAAATAAACCGGATTATCAAGACCTAAGTACTCCTGCCAGGCTTTTGCGGGCAAGGCCTGTTTTATTAAGGATTTATTATGGTTTAAGATTCGAGTTTTTAAACGGCTTAAATTTTGCAAGGATTTTTTCTGCGCTAAATAGCTATTGTTAAATAGTTTGGTAAGCTCAGAGTTAGCTTTAATACTATTAAGAGTTTCTTTAATGGTTTCTTTCCTAACCGCAATAATTTTTAACAAAAAAGCATTTTCATTAACTAAGGTAGCGGGGTTTGCGGCCCGTGAATATAAAATTTGCGTAAAGGTTTGCAAGTTTAAACCGGGTTTGTTTGTGGTAGTTGCGTTTGAAGACTCAGCATCAAGTGAATTTTTAAAAATACTAGCCGGAGCAGTTTGGATTATTAATTCACTGATTAAATAAACGGTTTGTTTTTGGATGAGATTTTCAAGAACACTAGTATTGATATCGGATGAAGGTTTTTGACTATCATTGCTAAAGCTCTGTAATAAGCTATACAATTTAAATAAAGATGCTAGATTTTTTAGTCCTTGCCCGACTTGAAAAGCAAGTTGCTGTAAATGGATGTTATCGGTCGATTCCATCAGCTCTTGAACATTAACTAAACTTGAGTTAATGATTTCATCACTAAGGAAATTGTTTCTATGCAGTGAAATTAACTCGGGGTTATCGATTTTATTTATCTTGTAACAAGCATTTGCAATAGTATTAACATTACTAATTATACTAAAGATTTTTTTTGGCAGGCTTGATACGCTTGAATCATTATGCGCCTCATATATAGTATTGCATACTACATAATCAGTCTTTTCTGCCCCATTGGAGTTTTCCTCACTATTTTCTGCAGTTTCTTTTACCTGCTTAGAATTGTCTATGGAATTTTTTCCATACGTTTCTTGAAATATGAAAAAGTCATCGTATTCACCTGCGGCAAGTTTGGCCAACCGTTCATTGGTGAAGCCCATACTGGTATTCCTTAAGCCAATTTTTTTTAGCTCGAGTAGGTTTTTTGCATTGGCAGGGTTTGTGAGTAATACGGCCAACAGTTCTTTAACAATTTCTACCTTGGTTTTTGCTTGAGTATCTTTGATACCCCATAAATTAGCGAGTTGTTTAAGCTCATCCTTTGCAGGAGTTTGTAATTTTTGTTGACTATCTAGATAGTTATCAATGAGATTAAGTTGTTCAATTGTGGTAATTTTTTGCAAGAATTCTAAAGTAATCTCGGGAATGATATGACCAGCAGCAATTGAAAATTGGCCTTTAAGCAGAGCAACGATAGGCCCTCGGTCACTCCAAAGCTCAGTGATTAAATTATCAGTGGTTTGCTCGGTGCTTTTTAGAAGTCTTTGGCTTAACTGTTCAAGCGACATGATAATCCTCTTAGCTTTTACGTGATGCCTTAGTGGAGGTTTAACCTTAAGGAAATATTAACAATATCCTTATCTTTTAACATTTCTATAATTATAAAACAATTTTTTTCATGGTTGCCCATCTAATAGAAGTTAAGTGAGGTCTAGCATTCGCTTGTTAGGTAATTACGCCATAATCTACTAAAATTTTTGCGTTATGCGTTTACAAAAATTGTGAATTCGTTACAATCTCAAGCCTTTCCAATAAGCTATGCGTTAGAACATGGCGATATTAACCATGCTAATATTCCAAATTATTAAAGGTAAAAGATCATGACGCTCCCAACTACTATTCGTGAAGTTTATGCCAAATCAACTTGCTTATTTTCTCAGGAAGATATTAATCAAGCTTTGGATAAAATGGCGACAGAAATTCATAATCAATTGTCGGAAGAAAATCCTATTTTATTATCTGTAATGGTAGGGGCTTTAATTCCTGCCGGACATTTATTAACTCGTTTAGATTTTCCCCTGGAGTTGGATTATATTCATGCCACTCGCTACCAAGGTAAAATTCGTGGCAGTGAGTTAGTCTGGAAGGTAGAGCCTCGTACTAATATGCAGGGACGTACGGTAATCGTGTTGGATGATATTTTAGATCAAGGCGTGACTCTGGCGGCTATCGTGGATTATTGTAAGGCAAAAGGAGCCAAAGCCGTTTATACCGCCGTGATGGTTGATAAAGAACATGCCCGTATTGACGGTGGTTTACCTCATGCCGACTTTGTGGGTTTAAAAGTCGATAACCACTATGTATTTGGTTTTGGCCTAGATTATAAAGAATATTTACGTAATGCTCCCGGTATTTACCGAGTTGCTCCCGAACATGAAAAGTGAAGGCTAGTTTCTGGTCTGCAGTAGAGGTTATCTTCCCTTAGTAATTTGAGGATGATTTTCAGCTAAGTATTACATTTTCTCTACCTCATTGGAAAAATCTAAGTTTTATGCCTATGCTTTAGGTATGAAGTTTTAATGGATTAAGACTAAAGAGGTGGAGAAATGTCATGAATACTTATAATAAAATTCCTCATATTATCACAACCCGCGGTTTTAGCTTACTTGAGCTTATGCTATCGCTAGGGATTATGTCAGCCCTTATGATAGGCGTAGTGGGTTATGCCGCTAAACAGGCTAATGTTACTAAAACCGATAAGGCGGCAAATGACATAATCCTTTTGCTTCAGGCAGGACAGGCCTATTATGTGAGTAATAGCCATGTGCCAACAGCTATTCAGAATTTAGAGCAAAGTCATTACCTTGTTGCTGGCCAGGTGAACCAAAACCCATGGCAGGGAAATTATGAGCTTGTTTATGAACCAGGCGCTTATTTTTTTGGCGTAAAAACTACCGTTCCTACCGCGGTAATGAACTCTATAAAAACTAAATTACCCGCTACGGTCGTTGGTACGGTGCAAGCAGGGAAAACTGAAATTACCAGCTATGTGGGTTTAATGCCACTTAAAAAGTCCATTAATACTGAAATGGATAAGGATGATAATTATGGTGCAATACGCAATGCAACTATCCTGCAGTCCGGGCAAAAGAATGGTTTTTCTATAAATAAATTAAAATGTCCCGAGGGGCAAACTCCAAAGATCTTTGTAGTGCCCGCGGTAATTGGTAATAAAGATCAAAAGGCGATTACGGATGTCGCGGCTTATGCCACCGATGATGGAAACCGATGGTCAATTTTCCAGAAAGTTAATTCAAGCCAAACTCTAGATGGCAATTCTAGAGCTTTAGTGTTAACTAAATGTGAAACTATGCCAAAAATGCTGGCTAATAATGCTAATTCATTGACGGTTGTTTTTTAAGCTAAAAAATTTGAATATGGATAACTAGGTGTAATATGTTAAAAATAAGCCAAATAAAAGGGGTTACTTTACTAGAGATGCTGCTAGTAATTGCGGTAACGACAACGCTTATGGTAGGAACGTTAAGTCTAGTGCGTAATAAAGCCGCTAATGTAAAAAATGATAAGGCGGTGTTAGTCATGCAACAATGGTTGCAAGCTGCAATTTCTTACTATGTGGTTAATCCGGGGGATGTCGAGCAAGGAGTCGATTTAAAATCAATCCTGGTGCAAAAAAAGTTTATGCCTCCTGAGGTCGATATGAATCCTTGGGATAAACCTTATGACGTTTATCTGAAGGGTAAGACAATTATAGTTAGTACGACAGTGCCCGATTCACAAGCTAAGATAATTCAAGGTAACCTGCCTTATACGCCAGCAGCTAAACCAGCTGAGCAAGGCAGTGTCATTTTAGCGGCTCCACTGCCGGTGCCAGATGCTGCGGCCATTCAATATAGTGATATTGTTGCCGGTACTCAGAGAAACTATGCTACTGTACCCGCGCCTAATTGTCCCGATGAGATGACTCCCGAGATTTTTGCCGTACCGGTTATGTATAGTTCGGGCAAGATATCTTATCCTATTGTGCAGGTTGGTGCTTATGCCGAGGCTTTTCCTAAGACTGGGAAAATAAAATTTTGGCATGTTTTTTCTAAACTATATACCGTTGATGGCGCCGCCGATAAGGAAAATCCTAACGATAAAGATGATAAAGAATTCAAGGATTATAATAAGATTTTAGTAATGACCAAATGCTCACAAATTTCGGATAACCAGCCGATTCCTATTAACGAGCCTTTGCAAGATGATTCATTCATTAGTTTTAAATAATTTTGCATAAGACTGCAATTTGTTATAATGAGCTACATTGAAAATGGGAATAAGTGCTAAATTAATTTCATAAGCTTTCCGTTATCATTAATTTAATTCTACCGATGATAGGGGTTTGAAGGTGCTAACGGTAAATTCCTTAAGTTGTGAACGAGGCGAGCGTTTATTGTTTAAAGATTTAAGCTTTAGCTTGCCACCCGGCGAAATAGCTCAAATCACTGGCAAAAATGGTGCGGGTAAAAGCAGTTTGTTGAAAATCATAGCGGGGCTTGCTCGCCCGCTAAGCGGGATAGTAAGCTGGCAAAATCAAACTATTGAGCATGATAGAACGGCTTATGCCGCTCTGATCTGTTATCTTGGTCACTTAGATGGTGTTAAAGTAGGCCTTTCGGTAGCAGAAAATTTGCATTTTAGCCGTTGCTTAATGCAAGGATCGCTAAATAAAGAAGCCTTGGCTATTCAGCACTTGGGTTTAACTCAACAGGCCAACATTCTGGTAGAGGATTTATCGGCAGGCCAGAAGCGGCGAGTTGCCTTGGCTCAGTTATTAGTAAGTTCCGCAAAATTGTGGATTCTGGATGAGCCTTTTACTTCCTTGGACAAACAAACTATTACAATATTAGAGCGAATGTTCGCGGAGCATTGTATTAAAGGGGGCATGATTGTGGTTGCTACTCATCAGCCGCTTAATATTTCTAATGTTCCTATCCAAACCTATGAGCTAGTTTAATGCAATTTTATCAGGCTTTAATCGCCCTTTTTAAACGTGAGTTATTGTTAGCTTTTAGACAATTACATGATCTATTAAACTCACTACTCTTTTTTATTTTGGTGTGCAGTTTATTTCCATTATCCATGACGCCAGATATAAATATATTAATTGCCATAGGTCCCGGTATTATTTGGGTGGCAGCCTTGCTGGCGAGCCTACTATCATTCAATAGATTATTTCGAATGGATTATTTAGACGGTAGTTTAGAGCAGCTATTGCTAAGCCCTTATCCGCTAAGTGGCTTGGTTTTTGCGAAAATTATGGCACACTGGTTATTAACGGGATTGCCCTTGGTCATAATCGCGCCGCTATTTGCTCTGTTACTGCATTTGCCCACTGAGGTCATCAAACCCTTATGTTTAAGCCTTTTATTAGGCACCCCCTTATTAAGTTTAATTGGAGCCTTTGGGGCTGCCTTAACCGTCAATCTACGTAATGCCGGATTATTATTGGCCTTGTTGATTTTTCCTTTATATGTACCGGTTTTAATTTTTGGGGCAGGTGCGATAACAGGTACTTTAGCCGGCCTAGGTTATGCAGGACAATTAGCTTGGTTGGGTGCTTTATTAATAGGCGGAATGACCTTGTTGCCAATAGCTACGGCGGCAGCCTTAAGAATGAGCTTTACTTAATTAAGGTAAGGCTTGCAATAATAATCAATAATAGTAAAAATAGTCGCGTTAATTTATAAGAAATAATAATTATAGAGAAAATGCGATGAAGAATAATAATAACGATAAGATAAATCTAAAGGCGTTAGACTTAGCTATTGTGGGTACTGATGGCTTGGTAGATCCACAGTATTTTAGGTCGCCTAGCCGCCTAAAGTTTTTTTACAATACGGACTACTATATTGCCAATAATATAGCCTTTCAAAATAGGTTAGAGGCTTTTAAAATAGAGGAAAAAAGAGGGCGCGCTCCTAAGCGGCTGTCTGTCGCAAAGAAAAAGCCTGTTAAAACAAGTAATTTTGCAAGCGCTGAGGCAGCGTTGTGTGTTGATGAAGAGCTTGGACATTCGGCTTTTGAGGAGGTGCGACAGTTAGAGCAATTGGTTAATGGTTACGTGGCTAAAGTTAAAATAAGTAATGGTAAAAGTTATAAACATCATAAAGGTAAGCCAGTTTGCTATTCCTCACAATTCATAGAAAATCATGTAAAAACTACCGCTGAGGTGGTACATGAAATGATTAGGGTTAATCAATCTTTATTAGGCGTTGATAAAAAAAATAGCTATTGTCAGGATATGAAAGAAAAATACGATAATCTTAAAGAAATCGTTTTCAAACAAATAACCCGTTTTGAGGATGCTGTTAGCAAGGAAATGGAGTCTCAGCTAGAACAAGCGCTTAAATACTTTAAAACAGCTTTTAAAGTACAAAATAGTGATTTCGCTGTCCAATGTTATCAAAAGTGTATCCCGCTTTTGGATGAGTTTAGTAAGCGATACCCTTGGTTTGGAGATATATATTATTATCGCGCTAAGGCTTATTATGAAACAGGTGAGTATTATACCGCCAAGTCTTTAGTAGAGTTAGTGAGTGATTACTGGCAATTTAACAAAACGGATGTTAGCGCCTCGATTATTAATGAGCTGATCAAGGATATTAATAAACGAGGAGAGGAAATGTGGCCGAAAAATAGCGCCAATAGACCTTGCTAAAGTCTAAATAGAGGAAAGTTAACGTTATTAACCATGTATAAATTTTTATATAAATTGGCATCGCCCAAAAAGTTTTATGAGCTAGCCGGGCAATCTCTACCCTGGTGCGTGGGATTGGCTATTCTGTTAATTGGCTATGGCTTATTAGGGGCCTTGGTCTTCTCTCCAGCCGATTATCAGCAGGGGGAGGCTTATAGAATTATTTATATTCACGTGCCTAGCGCCTTTCTTTCTATGTTTATTTATCTGGTGATGGCTTTTTGCGCCTTATTAAGCCTAATATGGCGTATCAAGTTAGCGGATGTGATATTGACAGTCAGTGCTAGTATAGGCGCCTGGTTTACTTTTTTAGCGCTTGTTACCGGTTCTATTTGGGGTAAGCCCATGTGGGGTACTTGGTGGATTTGGGATGCGCGGTTAACCTCGGAGCTGATTTTAGGATTCTTATACCTCGGAGTGATTGCTTTAAAGTCGGCAATTCCTAGTCGCGAACAAAAGGATAAGGCTTCAGCTATTTTGGTATTGGTAGGTTCAATTAATATTCCTATCATTCATTATTCGGTTTATTGGTGGAATACCTTGCATCAAGGCGCTACAATAAGCCGATTTAGTAAACCGGCCATTGCGCCTAGCATGTTGTATCCCTTGTTGGCCATGATTGCCGGATTTTTAGTTTATTATCTGATAGTGATGTTAATAAAGGCTAGAACGGAAGTGTTATACCGTGAACGGCGTAGTACTTGGGTTAAAGAGTTATTCACATGAAAATACTACATGATTTTTTAACAATGGGTGGTTATGCCGCCTATGTGTGGCCTGCCTATGCAGTTACACTATTGATTTTAATGGGTAATATAATAAGTGCTTGGCGTAATAACCGCAGAATTTTAAAGAAACTTAAACAACAATTATTATTAGAGAAGACGCCATAATGCATCCTAAGCGCAGGCAACGATTAAGCTATCTATTGATAATCCTGTTAGGATTAAGCGTGACTATTGCCCTTGTTTTATATGCGCTGCGGCAAAATATCAATGTGTATTATACCCCCAGTCAAATTTTGCAGGGACAGGCACCTAAGAACCATACTTTTCGCTTAGGTGGTTTAGTTAAACAGGGTAGTGTGATACATGCTAAGACGGGGCTTGAAGTAGGCTTTATTGTGACAGACTTAGTGCATAACATTAAAGTCTCTTATAATGGGATTTTGCCGGATTTATTTCGAGATGGGCAAGGCGTTGTTGTGCAAGGACAATTGACTACCCAAGGCGAATTTCTGGCTACTCAAGTGTTGGCTAAGCATGATGAAAACTATATGCCGCCCATTGTTAAAGACGCACTAGCACAAGCGAAGAATTCTACCCTATGATTCCAGAACTCGGACAACTGGCCTTAATTTTAGCTTTTTGCCTGGCGTTGACTTTAGCTATCCTTCCCTTATTAGGGGCTCAGTTAGAAAAAACAACTTTAATGCGGCTAGCTCGACCCTTAGCCGTTGGCCAATGGTTATTAGTCACTATTAGTTACTTGATTTTAACCTATGCCTTTATTACTAATGATTTTTCCGTGCAATATGTGGCCACGAATTCTAACAGTAGTTTGCCGCTGATTTACCGGGTTTGTGCCGTGTGGGGCGCCCATGAGGGATCACTTTTACTATGGATTTTAATCTTAAGTGGTTGGATGATGGCTATTACCCAGTTGAGCCGGCATTTACCCTTAGCCGTGATGGCTAGAGTACTGGCAGTTCTAGGTATTGTCAGTGTAGGTTTTTTATTATTTATTTTGGCAACCTCCAATCCTTTTAACCGTTTATTACCCGATTTTCCCAGTGATGGTCAGGATTTAAATCCATTATTGCAGGATCCGGGGCTTATTATTCATCCTCCCATGCTATATATGGGATATGT
>Ga0182739_1004118_pt1 | contig 12226 bp, 13 predicted proteins | sample eDN5th30CBELigBY_FD_128873 | JGI IMG/M metagenome (GOLD analysis project Ga0182739, IMG submission 128873) | Enriched backyard soil microbial communities from Emeryville, California, USA - eDNA 5th pass 30_C BE-Lig BY (version 2) (version 2) | ecosystem: Environmental > Terrestrial > Soil >... | reverse complement strand
CCCCAAAGTTAACATCCGTACCAGAATCGATTTTTGTTGCAGCAATAGGTTCACTTGAAGTACGTTCATTCATAATTAAAGGAATCCATTGTTTTAGTGTTTCAGGATCATCCGAGAATTCCATACCTTCGAATAATGGATTCGCTGTCATTGGTGCATGACGCTTTTTAAGGTACTCAACATTGCTAGCACCATGTACCATACTCATATGTGGCAATGGCATAATGAATTCTTCCGGTTTCTCGATTTGCTTTGTGTTAACTAAGTGAGTCCAAAATTGTAGTGAATCTTGGAATTGTGTGTTAACGTTAATCGCTTTAGTGATATCGATTGTTCCGTCTTTCTTCTCGCTTGTGTAGTTAAGCTCACATAAAGCGGCATGCCCAGTTCCGGCATTGTTTAATTCGTGAGAGCTTTCTTCACCAGCTTTAGCTAAGTTCTCAAATACTTTGATCTTCCAATCCGGTGCTAATTCTTTAAGCATTGTACCTAAAGTAGCACTCATAATTCCGGCACCAATTAAGATAACGTCTGATTTGATATGCTTGTTACTCATTTTTACCTTCCCTTACATATATATTAAGATTTTTAGAATAATGTAAGCGCTCTATTCTATTATCGACAACCCTATATAGGAGACGATTCCATTGATTCTATATCATTTATTACCTTATTGTAGTGTAACACAATTGTGAAAAGATTAAAATATATACAAACTGCGACATGCCCAGCAAGTGAAAAGGTTGTCTTTTGCGAGAAAAGGTAAAACATTTTTAAGCATATTTTGTAGAAGCTCAAAAATCATTTATTTATGTTTTCTTTATTTTCCAACAACTTTTTTCTAACTATTTTGTCTATTTTAAGTTATGCTACAATGAGAAGACTATACTTTTTATTTAATGGAATTTCTATTAAGATCAACTTGAAATATCGGCAATATTTTGTAAGAATAGTAGGCATCGCTCTTTGCATAAACTATATAATAAGTACAGTTATCATAAGAAATACATGACAAATGTAAATAGTTCATAATTTAATTTAAAACTAAAATCAATCAGAGTGAGATAAGGGGGATGTTTATGAAAATATTTACGGACAGTGGTTCTGACTTACCGAAATCATTTTTTGATACTGAAGAAGTGCATCTTTTTCCGTTACGCGTATTAGTGAAAGGTGTAGAGTATGATGACATTATTGGCATCACAACTGACCAGGTATATGCGGCAATTGCTGAAGGTGAGCAACTTAAAACATCACAAGTTTCATTAGAAGTATTTATTAACGCTTTCGAAGAATTAGCAAAATCCGGAGAAGAGGGAGTTTATATTGCCTTTTCATCTGAATTGTCTGGTACATGCCAAACAGCTATTTTGGCAAAAAATCAAGTATTGGAAAGTTATCCGGACTTGAAATTAGAAGTTATTGATACGAAATGCGCTTCTTATGGTCAAGGCTTAGTAGTAAAAGAAGCTGTACGTTTAAATAAATTTGGTATTGAATTTAATGAAGCTGTTGAAAAATTGACAGCAATGGCCAATTCAATGGAACATTTATTTACAGTAGGCGATTTAAACCACTTAGCTAAAGGCGGCCGTGTTTCAAAAGCGAGCGCATTTATGGGTGGATTGCTTAATATTAAGCCTATTTTAAATATGGATGATGGCAAGCTTGTACCAATAGAAAAAACACGTGGATTCAAAAAAGCGATTAATCGTATGACAGATATTATGAAAGAACGTGGCGGTGACTTCACGAATAAGATTGTCGGTATTTCTCATAGTAACGATGAGGAACTGATGCATGAAGTGAAAGTTGCAATTGAAGAAAAGATTCAGCCTAAAGCAATTGAAACAACAACAATCGGCTCTGTAATCGGTGCGCATGTCGGCCGCGGCACAGTCGGAATTTACTTTACAAATGATAAATAACATAAAGGCTGGCACAATTTTTGTGTCAGCCTTTTTATTTTTACCAGAAAAAGATTGATGCTAAAGCAATGCCTGTAATTGCTCCTAATGCAATGCCATAACCAAATCCTGGTGCTCCATATCCTCCACCAAATCCCCAGAATCCAATCCCATAGCCCGCTCTATCAGGCATAATCCAAACCATACGATTGTCTACTTTTGTAATTCTTCCAACATGAACATTTCCTTTATTATCATTTATTCTCACACGTTTCCCATGATGTTTGCAGCACAAATCATACGCCTCTTGGTGACTCATAAGTTCTCCTCCTTTCTGTAAGTTTTTCTACTATATGTTCAAGCTTTTTGCACATACATGCGCATCGTCTAGTTCATACACTAAGAAAAAGGAGAATGTCATGCCTATTCTTGATACAAAATTATTATTTAAAAAAACAGAACACCGTGAACTGGCAGCCTATCCGATCATCCAATCCATTTTCCCTCGATTTCCACCAGAGGCCGTTCAATTTGAACTTTTACAGCAAGGGTTGCTTCAACATGATGAGCTCCACTTAACACTGGATGTTTGGCAAATATCAAAAAGATTATTAGAAGAGTTGATACGTTTATGGGATGGACCTGATATACCAGTTGCGATTTTGCCGATAAAAAACGGGTTTGTGAAAAATGGTGTTGCCTATCCTTATGGTATTTGTCTGTATGTTTCACCCCGCGTCACAATAAAAGAACTTCATGCCCTGCTTACCCATGAATATCATCATATTTGCAGGCGCAGATTTTTAATAGAACCCCCTACATTGCTTGATTCATTGCTTATGGAAGGACTTGCCGAGCATGCGGTGGAAAGCTTGTATGGAGAATATGCATTAAGTTCCTGGACGAAGCGGTATTCTATGGAGGAAGTATTAAGTTATTGGGATACTCATTTCACCAAAGCTTTACATGTACCGGGTTTACATGCACATCAAGCTTTTTTATTCGGGGACACGGCATTAAATTTACCCCCTTGGATCGGATATTGTACTGGTTATCGGTTAGTTGAAGCTTTTTTACAAAAGAAAGGCCCTTATGACGTAAAACAATTGCTGTCCATGCCATCACATAGTTTGCTGGAAGGTGCAGGATGGAAAAAGGGAGTAACCGAATAATTCATTACGGCTACTCCCTTACATATTATTTTTGAACGACAGGCTCCGGATAATCAAAGCCTTTCGTGTCTACTTCAACTGTTTTCATCTTTTGATCTTCCATCGGTCTATCATTAGCTCCGCGTTCAGCAGAAACAATCTCATCGACCGTTTCCATTCCTTCAATTACCTTGCCGAATGCTGCATAGTCACCATCCAAATGTGTTGCCTGCTCCGTCATGATAAAGAATTGTGAGCCTGCCGAATCCGGATCTTGGGAACGGGCCATTGAAATTACACCACGCTCATGTGTTAATGTATTTTCAAATCCGTTTGATGTAAATTCCCCTTTAATTGCATAATCAGGACCACCCATACCTGTCCCATCCGGATCCCCGCCTTGTATCATAAAACCGGGAATGACACGGTGGAAAATCAGGCCATCATAAAATCCATCTTCCACAAGTGTGATAAAATTGGCCACTGTATTTGGAGCTGTTTTTGGTTCAAGCTCAATAACAATCTTTTCATCATTTTCCATTGTAATCGTAACAATTGGATTTTCTGCGACTTCCTCAGCATAATTCACAGTACTTTCCTGCTCTTTATTGTCCGCCGTTTCCTTACCGCATGCTGCTAAAATGGCGATTAGCATTGTAAATAAAACCATCTGATAAAACTTCTTCACTTAAATTCATCTCCTTTTCCAACATACTTCCATCATACTACGGAAGTATAAACGCAGGCATCTCCAGGAAACATCATTTTCAATAAAAAACATCTAAAACATAACCGTTGCAATGTTTTAGATGTTATAGAGAATGTTATTATTTAAATTCACTGAAAAGAGAATTAAGGTTTTAAAATAAATTTAATGCTTTGATCTTCATGGTCATGGAATTTCTTATATGCTTCACTTGCCTCAGATAATGGTACTTTATGAGTAATGATTTCTGTTGGATCAATCTTCCCTTCAGCAACCATTTCATAAAGCATCGGACTGTAATGAATTGCCGGTGCTTGTCCTGTTTTCACGGTTACATTACGTTCGAAAATATTGCCTAATGGGAACATATTATATTTTGAACCATACACACCTGTAAGCTGGATTGTACCGAATTTTCGGACAGCCTTAATTCCAACATCAATGGCACTAAGTGTTCCCCCTTGAAGTTTCAGCTTTTGCTGTGCCTTTTCTACAAGAGACATTTTCCCATCCATACCAACACAGTCAATAACTACATCGGCTCCTCCATGTGTAAGCTCATGCAGATGACTTCCTACATCGTCAAAATCATCGAAGTTGAAGATTTCAACATTATTTGTACGTTTTGCATGCTCTAAACGATAGTTTAAAGGATCCACTACCATTACACGCTTCGCACCTTTCATCCATGCAAACTTCTGAACCATTAACCCGATTGGCCCAGAACCTAATACAATAACCGTATCGCCCTTTTTAACACCTGAATGTTCCACACTCCAATAGGCTGTAGGCAATACATCAGATATAAATAGCAATGCCTCATCTTCCAGTTCACAGTTGTCAGGTACTTTAAATGGTATGAAGTTTCCGTATGGTACACGCAAATATTCTGCCTGCCCACCCGGGAAGTTACCGTAGCGCTCTGTATATCCAAAATATGCGCCGGAATCAAGTGCCGGATTTTCATTGGCATTATCACATTGACTTTCCAACTGATTTTGACAGTAGAAACACTCGCCGCAAGCAACGTTAAAAGGAATAACAACACGGTCCCCTTTTTTAACCTTTGTTACGTCAGGTCCTACTTCTTCCACAATCCCCATAGGCTCATGTCCAATTACAAAATCCTCTCGCGCCGGAACAGCTCCACGATAAATATGCAGATCCGATCCGCAAATGGCAGTTGAGGTAATGCGTACAATAATATCATCTGGCTTTTCAATTTTTGCATCCGGAACTTCTTTTACTTCTACTTTTTTGGCACCTTGATACGTTACTGCTTTCAAAAAGACCCCTCCTGGTAGATAAAGTATTAGAATTAAACTTCGTAAAGTCATTCTGTATGTATATACCCCCCAGTTAAAAAAATATACATACTATTAATGGTTGTTTGACCGATTGCCAAACATAAAAAAACTGTTTCTCAATTATTAAAGGTGTCTAACAGTTGAGGAACAGTTTAATTGGATTCGTGCTTCAATTTACGATTGCTTTACATTATTACGTTCTAAGTAAGTTGTATAATCTGTGCCTTCTTTCAGAGCTTTTTCCTCCATCGGAATGCGAACAGACAGGATAATAAAATTTAATATGGTGAAACAAATAGCTGTAAAATACGCCTGAAACATTAGTGGCAATATAGCAATTTCTAAACATACGACCAAATAGTTCGGATGACGGATAAAAGAATATGGCCCCTTTGCAACTACATTCGCTCCCGGTAAAATAATAATTTTCGTATTCCAGAAAGACCCTAGTGAAACTAGACACCATACTCTTAACATCTGCAGCAATAAAAATAAAACGAGCCAAATATAATGGGGTGTAAATTGTCCGCTGAAAAATACTACTTCAATAAGAAGGCTTACGAAAAAGCTCGTATGCAATAAAATCATGAATGGATAATGAGAAGCACCTACTTCGTATGCTCCTTTAGCAAGCATTAATTTTTCATTTCTCTTTGCAACAACCAGCTCAACTAATCTTTGAATAATTACAAAAGCTAGTACAATATAAAAAACCAGCTTACTCCCTCCATTCCAACAATACGACTTCTCCACTAAAGCCAGGCCCTAGTGCAACTAATAGTCCTAGAGTATCCGCTCTTTTTTCATTTAACATAAATTGCTCCAAAACATACAGAACTGTCGGAGAAGACATATTTCCATTTTTCTGTAATATTTCACGTGAAACATCTGTGTGTTCCGTTGTTAAATTCAACGTTTCCTCGTAAGCTTGTAACACTTTTTTCCCCCCGGGATGTGCTACAAAATTTACAATTTGTTCTGGTGAAACATCGTGCTTATTTAAAAATTCATGAATAAACGGCCCAAGCCACTTAGAAATAATGACCGGAATGCTCTTTGAAAATACAACATGCAAACCGCTATTTTTTACATCCCAACCCATCACATCTTCAGAGTCCGGCATCCACTTTGAGCCGCGTCCCTTAATAAATGGGATTGGTCCATTCTGCTCTAGCTTGACATCATCGCCGCATACAAGGGCACAAGCCGCTCCATCAGCAAATAAGGAAGTACCAACGAGGTTACTTTTAGAATAATCATCTTTCTGGAATGTAAGACTGCATAGTTCAACACAGACGACAAGCACCTTGGCGTCCGGATGTGCTTTACAATAGTCATACGCCCTGCTAATACCTGCCGCTCCCCCTGCACAGCCAAGCCCCCATATCGGAATTCTGACCACTTCATTGGAAAAAGGGAGTACATTCATAACACGGGCATCAATACTTGGCGTTGATATGCCTGTACTACTGATGAAAATAATGGCATCAATATCTTCTGTAGATAGGTCCTGTTGTAAAAAGGAACGGTTTGATAAACATTTTTTTATAACTTCGACACTGTATTCGGTAGCCAGTTTTATATAAAGCTCATTGCGTTCTTCAAATGTATGTACTTCACGGTACCATTCAGGTGAAACACATAAATTCCGTGTTTTTATTTCACCATTCTCAAAAACTTTCAATAATCGTTCTAACTTCGGAATTTTATGTTGGAAAAGCTCTTTCGTCAATTGCTCAATATTTGTCTGAGCTAATGTGAAAGGCGGTGTATGAGTACTAACTGAGGCGATTTTTGGAATAGTAATTTCTCCTTATACGAGTTATTTTATTTCAATGTATTGATAAAGTCATAAAAATATACAGATATAGATGGAAATTTTAAGGCTTGTCCATGAATAATAGCACTATCCATTAAGTGGATGGTGCTATTATCTTTTTATTAACATAAGTCACAACGATTGAAGAATGACTTACCAGCCTCTTCGTTTTGAACAACCACATCCGCCAGTATTCGGTCTAAACGGTGTTCCACACATCGTATTAGTTTCGAAACACTCATTCACAACAGATTGTGTATGAGGGAAATAGTGTTGGTTGTTAATATAATGTTGGTTGACTGTAGTTAAGTGGGACGGATGCACATGTGGCACCACCGTGTTTGATACATTTCTTTGAACATATTGTCTCGTTGGTGATATTTGCGGTGATGCGTATTGTGTTGGTGATGTTTGCGTTGGCAATTGCTGAGCATTATTGTAAAACGATTGACCTCTTTCATCATTAAATGAATTAAACCAGTTTCTATTAGTCAATTTTATCCTCCTTCCTTCATGTTGTTGTATCTCTACTAACTTATGAAGGGAATTCGGAATAACCTATTTACTTGCCTATTGTTAAAAAAAATTTTTAAGAATATGCATTAATATGCAAAAGAGGGAAGTAAAATCGGAAAAATAATTTCTAGTAAAAACCTATTGAATCTTTTGTGATAATGGTGTGTAAAGTTTTTCCCATATTTCTTTTACACCGGCAGAGGCATGTCCCTTTGCATAATGGATATGTTCATTTTCCGATAATGCTAATATAGCATCACATGCATTTCCAACAGCAATTGCTGGATAACCGAGCTGGAAAAGACTGAGATCATTTTCTGAATCCCCGGCTACAACAACCTCTCCATTATATTGACATTTATTAAGTACATATTTAAGAGCAGCACCTTTATTAATATTTGCAGGCAGGATATCTACATCCCTTTCACTGCTGAAAATAAGGTCAACTGCTAAATCATTTTGCTTGATTGCTTGGTTAAGTATTTGAACTTGCATTTTACTTGCAAAATAGGCCAGTCGCCAAGGTGTGTCTATTGGCTGTCTGGCAATGTCTATGGATTTAGCTATCGTTTTAACCTGTTCAAAGTCTTCCTGCTTAATGTTGCCTGCCCATTCCTGATCAAGCTCATATGTGGGACCAAGGTAAATCGAAGCTCCAACATCACATATTAAAATGTCCGGTTTAGGCAGTTGTTCACGTTCGATTAAATCAATCGCGGACTGTTTATATCTTCCTGTAATATATATAAGAGATGTATTTTCAAGAGCCAGCGTGTCCCACAGTTCAGTATGCGGAATCTTATCACTAACAATCGTATTATCTAAATCTGTTGCTAAAACACGAGGTTTAAGGTAAGGAAATGTAAGCATTTTTTCGTTCATACAGCTCCTTTACTTTGCGGGAAATAAGAGACCAGTTAAATTCTTTTAGTGCATATTGTTTTGCATCACGACGCATTTTTAATAGTTTAGGTGAGTTCTTTAAGAAATACGCCATGCTGTCGCTTATTTTTTGCACATCTGCTTTAGGTATGTGAAGACCTGTCACCCCGGATTTAATGACATTTTTCAGTCCACCTACATGGGTCGCAATTACAGGACAACCACAAGCCTGCGCTTCTGCTGCTACCATACCAAACGATTCATAATGTGAAGGCATAATAGTGGCTAATGCACCGGCATAAAGATTTTTTAACTGTTTTTCATTTTTGGGGCCAAGGAATAATACACGATCTTCCATTCCTTTAATCGCTTCTTTTAGCGGTTCGCTTTTTGGGCGATAGTTTTTTACATCTACCGTTTCCCCACAGCCACCTGCAATTAGTAACTTCACGTTTTGAGGAACTTCCTCCGTTTCCAGCATATGTCTGAAACCTTTTAAAAGATCAAAAATCCCTTTTGATGTTTCTAAACGGCCGGCATAAAAATAGTACGGAAATGCAAACTGTTCCTCTTCTTCAGTAGAAACCAGATACACTGGTGAAACTCCTACGGGTACAACTGAAACTGTACTTTTTTTCTTTGTAAAAACTTCGATCTGTTGCTTCTCATTTGGCGTAGTAGCAATTACTACATCAGCTTGTTCCATGATCAGCTTTTCAAAGTGCTTACGCTTATTTTCTATAAAGCCTGTACCTTGCTCTTTTGCAATTGCAAGGGAGTGGTTTGTGTGACACCAGAAGAATGAATATTCCTTCTGCAGATTATATGCAAGTACTCCTGATAGCCAGTAATGAGTATGAATAACGTCATAACTGCTAATATCCAGGGTTTCTGTCATTTCTTCGTATAAACGAGGAAGTAAAGTAAACATCTGTCGCTTATCAACAAAGCCTTTATGACCACCTGCAAAACGGTATACTTTACTGTGCTCACCCAACTGTTCGACAGCCGGTTTTTGTTCATCGCTCCAATGTGTAACAATATCCACACTGTAGCCAAGTCCATCAAGCTGTAGGGCCAGATGTTTTACATAGTTGTTTTGTCCACCTGCTTGTTTACTTCCAAGCGGAATTAAAGGGTCGCCATGATCAGAAATAAATAATATCTTTCTCAAATGAAATCTCATCCTTTCGTTCTTAAGCAGCGAATCATAGCTGTAAAACTTTACTGCTGTCTTGCTGATTTTAATGAAATGATGGTAACTTTTCATAAATTACTCTTCATTAGCTAGGTAGTATTTATAACTTCTTAAGCTGTCCTTTATTCTCGATAAATTCAAACATCCTCACACTACCTAGCAAATAATAGAAGAGAGATTAAGGACGTTGAATTTTACGGTTTTATAAGAAATAATAATTTTTAGCTCGATTGATAAGTTCCCTGATTGACTGACAATTAAACAAAATATTCTAAAAACCACCAAAAATATTACTTTATTATTATTTAGATTAATCAATATCAGTTATAAATACCTATAATGAGTGTATTTAGTCCAGATCACTTAAATCACTTCAAGTGAAACTTCAATATTGCCTCTTGTTGCTTTTGAATACGGGCATACTTCGTGCGCTTTATGCACAAGTTCTTCCAACTGTTCACGCTCAATATCTGTCCCCTTCACTTGAAGCACAACACCAAGCTTAAATCCTTGGTCTTTTTCATCTTTTAATAAGCTGACATTAGCTGTTACTTCAGACGTGAATTTAACACGGGCTTTACTTCCTGTTAATTGAAGGGCACTGTCAAAACAAGCAGCGTACCCTGCAGCAAACAGCTGTTCCGGATTTGTTGAATTCTCGATTTTTTTTGCTCTCGGTGTACCTGGCATTGCTGTTTCAAATTGAATTACCCCATCATCCGACTGTACTTTCCCTTCACGTCCTCCCGAAGCAGTTGCAATCGCAGTAAATAATTTTTCAGACATTCCACTTCCACACCTTTCGTTTTTAACTACAACATATCCATACCCCGTTTTTTTTATTTTCAAAAGTATTTAATGTTAATTAATTGTTAATTTTCATAATAGGGAGCAAGAAATTATTCAGATCAAGTGTTTATATAGGCCGATTTCTTTGCCAAAAAAGGGTGATCGAAGGCTGTGGATATGAAATTGAAACTGTAGGAATTCGTGCCTCTATATACTATTTTTATATACTGTTTTTCCTGTAATAAAGTCTGGAATCTAAGCGATGGAAGTGTTGGTAATAGAACGGTTGCTTATGTTTTGATTTATAAATGAGGGGTATCAACTTACAAGTATTCGTTGGGAGGGGATAGCAATATGTTTGGCATATCCGATCTCTTTTCATTAGTCATTTCTGCATTTATTATTTTGCCTGCTGTCGTATTTCTTAGGGAGCTGGGATATGCAATTGTCAGCCGGCTGTTTGGCGTAATTCAACCAAGGGTAACGATTGGTTCCGGGCGCAGAATTTTTAAGTTTGGTATGTTCGATATCCGCAGATACTATCATTTTTATAGCTGGTTTTCGTATGACAAATTAAAGCATGAAAATAAATTTGCCTTTATTAGTATTTATTCCGCGCCAATTTTAATCAATCTAGTATTCGGTCTTACAATTAATTCTCTGATTGCTAACGGAATCATTGAAGAATATAAAACATTTTGGGATCGGTTTGTCTTTTATGCATTTTATTATGTTTTATTCGATGCCGTCCCGATGACCACATTTAGCGGAAAACCAAATAACGGCATGATAATTTATAAAATGATTCGCTATGGCCAGCGGATTGATGCATCAAAAGAACATTTCCTCCCCTCTACAACCGAGGTGGAGACTGAATATCAGGAATACATGAAAGAGATTGAAGAAACAGAAGAGGAAATAAAAAAGAAAAATCATGATTGATTCAGTAGCTATTAAACATTAATAAAAACCTTTCAAATAAAAAGAACCAAGGTCAAAGCCTTAGTTCTTACCTCAATGTAATGAATAGATATCAAATATAAATTAGTTCCAGGCAGTTCGTTCACTTTCAGGCTCGTTCATGCCTGTTTTACTACGTTTAGAAGGAACGTTTTTTTCTTTTGCTGGAGCTGCATTAAAAATAAAATCAAGTTCTGATAAATACTCTTCTTGCTGTGAGATTTTACGACTTTGATTTACTTCTAGCTTATTCGCACTTTGCTTGCCTCTTGCTTTTGCATTGTTGCGTTTAAAATCCATATTTGACATAGCCATCCCCCATTGAATTTATTGAAAAGTATAAAAGTCTTTTCAGCTTTAAACTTTTCATTAAAAAGTTTAACCATTCTTAACCCCTTTTATTAAAGAAATATACAATCTCCTTTCCCTATTAGTGAATTAGGTCCTTCAATTCTCCTCCTCTCATAAGATAGTTCTACTATTTCACAAAATTTGTAGGAAGATAGTTTTAACCTATCTCTACCAAACTAATACTATTTATCAATCTTTTGGAAAAAATAAAAGTTTCGATATTCGGATAATTTCCATTGTGATAAATTGGTAATACCGCATTAAACAGAATAGTGCGAAAATTTAATACAAAGGGGAAATGTGAATTGAAGAAGTTTAATTTTACGAGATTCTTCAGTAGTATTTTAGCTTTCGTCATGGTGCTCTCTTTATTGGTACCATTCTCGAATGCAAGCGCTGAAGAATCAAAACCATTCAAACAGGATGGACAAAGTGAAAGCATCATTCAGCTAAAGGCGGCAATCGCTGAACAACTTAGCTTGTCTAAAGATGGCCCAGTCCTTCATGAAAGCCTGCAAAATATTTCAGGCAATCAAGAGGTTGCAGTCATCGTTCATTTATCCGAAAAACCGGTGGCATTAGAACAAGGAATCAGCCAAGTTAAAGGCAAAAAATTCTCGAATGCCCGTGCAAATGAAGT
>Ga0182739_1004117_pt1 | contig 12228 bp, 8 predicted proteins | sample eDN5th30CBELigBY_FD_128873 | JGI IMG/M metagenome (GOLD analysis project Ga0182739, IMG submission 128873) | Enriched backyard soil microbial communities from Emeryville, California, USA - eDNA 5th pass 30_C BE-Lig BY (version 2) (version 2) | ecosystem: Environmental > Terrestrial > Soil >... | reverse complement strand
GGCGAGGGGTCGGTGCACCATGGCGGAGCGACTCCTCCGCGTCCTCGATCGCCGCGCGGAACTGACCGACCAGGACCAGAGCCGACCCTCGGCCGGCGTAGGCGTCGCCGCTGCCGGGGTCGAGCCGCACGGCGTCCTCGAAGTCGAGCAACGCGAGCTTGGGGGCGTCGGAGACCAGGTGCGCCCAGCCGCGCTGGGCATGGAGCGGGGCCCGATCCGGTTTCAGGGCCAGCGCCTGGGTGTAGTCGGCGATCGCCCCGGCGTAGTCCATTCGGCGCGCCTTGGCCAGCCCTCGGATCTCCAGCAACTCGGCCGACGATTTGTTGTGAGCCAGGTAGCCGTCACAGGAGCGGATCACGTCGTCGAACCGCTTCAGCTCGAGCAGGGCGGCCACCCGCCAGCGATGGGCCTCGGCCTCGTTGGGGACAATCTCCAGCGCGGCGTCGCAGGCTTCGAGCGCCTCCTGGTGCCGGCCGAGCAGGCAGAGGAGATGGCCCCTCAGGGCGAGGTCGCCGGCCGCTTCCGGGCTTCGGGGCGGACTGTGGTGGAGGGCCTCGTCGAGGTCGCGAAGGGCCGCCGCCTGCTGCTTATCCTCGAGCCGCCAGAGGGCCCGGGTCCGGTAGAGCGAGGCGAGGTCGGGCTTCAGCTCGATGGCGCGGTCGAGCAGGGCGGCGGCTTCGTCGGGCCTCCCCTGGTCCCGGTCGAGATGGGCCAGGGTGACGTACGCGTTGAACCGGCTCGGGTCCAGCGCGATGGCCGCCCGCAGGTCGGCGACAGCGTCGGTCGGCCGCTTCCGCTTGAACCGAACGAGCCCCCGGTTGACGCGCAAGGCGTAGAGCAGTTCCGGGCCCGGCTCGAGCTCGAGCGCCTTGCGGAAGTCGGCCTCGGCGTCCTCGAACGATTGGTCCGCCTGGGCCTGGTTCGGCTGGGTCGCGGCGATCTGGCCGTTAGCGAAGCCACGCAGCAGGTAGAGCCAGGCGAAGTCGGGGTGGCGTGCCAGGCCGTCACGCAAGGCCGCCTTGGCCACCTCGGGCCGCGCCGGCTTGGCGTTCAGGTCGCAGATGGCCGAGAGGCAGAGGGCCCAGAAATGGTCGGGCTGGAGCCGCAAGGCGGCGTCGAAGTGCCGCTTGGCGCGAGCCAGGGCGCCGCGCTTGTACCATTCCCGGCCGAGCAGGAAGTGGTCGAAGGCGTTGGCCGGCTCGAGCCGCTCGGCCTCGACGCGCTGGCGAGACGCCTCGGCCTCGTCGCCGGCCCGGCCCAGGCAGGCGGCGCGGCGGAGGTGGTAGGCTGGCGAGGGAAAGGGAGAGAGGCGAGCCGCCTCGTCCAGGATTGCCAGCGCGTCCCGCGCCTGTTCCGCCGGGTCTTCGCCAGCGGCGGGCCGCGCGACCGCCTCGGCAAGGATCAGGAGGAGCTCATGTGTTCCTCGAACCACCTCGGCCCGCTCCGGCTCGGTCAGCGTTTCGGGTAGGTCGAGGGGGATCGAGGGCGCCTTGGCCTCGCCTGAAGCCGGCTCGCGACGGCTCGGGAACACCGCCAGCGCCTCGCGCACCGCCTGCCGCGTGAGCTTGGGGTCCAGGGGGAGGTCGAGCCCGGTGAACTGGACGTCGCGGACGATGGCGTCGTCGCGCCGTTGGAGGAACCGCTGGAGCCGGGCCGTGGCGGCGTCGCGCGCCTCCTGGCTGTCGAGGCCGCGTCGGATCTGGTCCAGAAGACGGGCCGCCTTGACGCCGAGGTCGGCCAGCTTCGGCTCCCGTTCGATCCGGGTCGTGAGCGTGACGAGCGTGTCCCGGGCTCCGTTCAGGTCGCCCCGACTCGCGGCCTTACGGGCGTCATTCAAGGCGAAATCGCCGGCCAGACGCGCTTCGGCCAGGTCATGCGACCGCCGTCGCAACTGGCTCTCGTAGCGCATGCCGTACGCCCCCAGGCCGATCGCAGCCGCTGCGCCGAGGGCGAGCAGGATCGCGGTCGTCGGACGGCGTCGGGCCCATTTCCAGGAGCGTTCCCACGCCGGTGTCGGCCGGGCGCGGACCGGTTCGCCCGCGAGGTAGCGTTCGAGGTCCTCCGCCAGGTCAAGGGCGCTGGGGTAGCGTCGCCTGGGATCTTTATCCAGGCATTTGAGGCAGATCGTCTCAAGGTCGTGCGGAACCTTCGAGCGGAGACAAGACGGGGGGACCGGCTCGTCGTGGATGACCTGCATGACGGTTTCAACCGGGGTCGTGCCGCGGAACGGCGGGCGCCCGGTTAACATCTGATAGAGGATCGCTCCCAGGCTGTAAACGTCGGCCGCCGGCCCGACCTCGTGGTTGCGACCCCGCGCCTGCTCGGGCGCGATGTAGCTGGGCGAGCCCATCACCTGGCCGGTCTCGGTGTGGCCGTCGTCTTCCTCGAGACGCTTGGCGAGGCCGAAGTCGGTGATCTTGGGGATGCCGTCGTTGGTGAACAGAACGTTCGACGGCTTGAGGTCGCGGTGGATGATCCCCGCCTGATGGGCCGCGTGGATGGCGTGGGCCAGGATCGCCACCGTCTCCGCGGCACACGGGCCCGGCTGCGGCGTGCCGCCGATCCGGGCCTCGAGACTTCCCCCCTCGAGCAGCTCCAGGGCCACATAGGGAAGCCCGGCCTCGACGCCGATCTCGTAGATCTGAAGGATATGGGCGTGGCGCAACCGGGCCACCGCCTTGGCCTCGATTCGGAACCGGGCCAGGTCCCTCGGCTTGGCCTGTCCGCCGTCGCGGATCATTTTCAGGGCGACGAGCCGGTTCAGTGACCGCTGCCTCGCCTTGTAGACGACCCCCATCCCCCCTCGGCCCAGCTCCTCGAGAATCTCGAAGTCGGGCACCACGGGCCAGGGGATTCCATTCCCCGAGGTCGCCGGGAACCGGGCCGCGAGCGACGACGCCTCTCGCCCCAGGATCGGAACGGCCGTCCAGGCGGGACGGAGCCGAGACACCGGCGCTCCCCTCGGGCTCGGTGCCTCGGCCAGCAGGCCCTTCGCCCAGCCCGGCGTCTCACTCTCAAGCCAGTCGGTCTCTCCCGAGGTCAAGGCCTCGAGCTGATCCTGACAGCGTGGGCAAGTCTCGACATGGCCCACGATCCAGGCTTGTTCGGCGGTATCCAACTGCTCCTTCAGAAGCAGCACGAACCGTTCGCCCTCCGGGCAGCCTTTCATCGCGGCCTCCTGTTGCCCTCTCCTACGGGTGGTCGGTGGGGACCGTCGCCGGTTCTCCCCCATGGGAGGGATACGACGCGTCCGGTCTCAATCTAACGCCCCTCTCCCTGGGACAAGGCGCAATTTCGGCCGTCCCGGCGTCATCGTTTTTCTCAGGTGCCCATATGCTAGCGAAATTCGCCCCCGTCTCGAAAGGGGAGCACCAAAAGTTCCCACGCTCGATCCTACCGCTGCCCCGGTACGTTGAGCAGGTCGCGCTTTTCGCCTTACCCCAAGCCCTGGCTTCGCTTAAAGCCGTCGAGTCACCAACCGCCGTCAGTCTCCCTGGCACGATTCCATCACGGTCCCACAAACCCCGAGGCGTCGGGAGAGTCTGTGCGGCGTCATGGCGCCAAGATCCTTTCAGGGGCCGCCACCCCGCTTGCTCCGGCGGACGCTGGTATGATGCGACCCAACGGAACGGCCCTATCGGCCGCGGAGCGAAACATGGCGGAACGCGAATCTCTCGACGACAAGCTGGCGGCGATTCGGGAACTCCGTGGTCAATCGCTCGTGCCCGAGCAGATCGCTCAGCTCAGGAAGCGACTTGGCGATAAATCCAACCTGGTCGTCGCGGCAGCGGCTACCATCGCTGGTGAAAACGCGCTTACCGATCTGGCCAAGGACCTGGAGGCGGCCTTTGATCGTTTTCTCGTCAACCCGCTCAAGAATGACAAGCTCTGTCGCGCCAAGCTTGCGGTCGTCATCGCTCTGGACAAGATGGAGTATCAACTCCCGGACGTGTTCCTGAAGGCGGCGAGGCACGTCCAGTTCGAGCCGGTCTGGGGCGGGTCCGAAGACTCCGCTCCGCCGTTGCGAGCGGCCGGTGTTATCGCCCTCGCGCGGGCCGAAGGCATGCACGCCTTGCCTGTCCTGGTGGATGCCTTGGCCGATCCGGCGAAAGACGTGCGGATTGCGGCAGCCGCGGCTCTCGGAGCCCTGGGGGGGGAGAGCGCGGGATGGCTTCTCCGCTTCAAGGTCCGAATCGGCGACAAGGACCCCGACGTGCTTTCCGAGTGCCTCCTCGGCCTCTTGACGGTTGACCCGAAGGAGAACCTTCCGATCGTCAGCGGATTTCTCGACCCGGGCCATGCCGCCTCCTGCGAGGCGGCGGCCATGGCCCTGGGAAAGTCGCGATTGGCCGAAGCCCTCGAGCCGCTCAAGGAGTGTCTGGAGCGGTCTCATTCCCGCGAGTTGAGGCCGCACATCCTCCTGGCCATTGCCATTCTCCGCCGGCCCGCAGCGATCGATTACCTGATCGAACAGGTCGCGACCGGACCGGAACCGAACGCGGTCGAGGCGCTGTCGGCTCTCGGGATCTACAAGGACGACCCGCGGCTACGCGAGCGGGTCGGGGGGATTGTCAAGGGGCGGGAGAGCAGGCCAATCGAGTCCGCATTCGACCGTGAGTTCCCGTAGGTCGAGTCCCGGCGGATTCCCCGCTCCATGATGACGACGGGCCGCTCCATTCGGGGCGGCCCGCCGAACGAGATCAGATGAACGGCTGCCGCCCTGCAGCTCGGCGGGCGTCGGTGAGCTGGCCGTAGTGGATCATCTGGTGCATGGCGATCGTCAAGTAGGTCTGTCCAACGGTTCGCATCTCGTCCTCGAACCCCGGCGGCACGGCCTTCGGCGCGGTGTCGAGGCCCGCCTCGCCAATCTCCTCCAGTCGGGCGAGGTTCCTCCGCCGCAGGTCGCGGTAGGTGCCGAGCACCTCCTCGTAAGGCGGATACGCTGTCGCGTCGTCCGACGGCGTCGTGCCTTGGCCGAACAGCGGCTCCCAGTGGCCGACGGGATTCGGTTCGCCGAAGACGATCTGGGGGATCGCCCCCTCGACCACGGCCAGATGCCCGAGCACCCAGAGCGGGTGGTTGCCGCCGCGATCGGTCGGCCGCGTCAGGGGCGCGTCCTGCATGTCGTCCGCCAGCCGGCCAGTCGTCTTGTCGGCCATCTGCATGGCCCCACGGATCAGGTCGATCGTCTTCATCGCCCATTGACTCCTTTGCGCTTGGCCGTCAGTTCGCTCGCTCGCGCGGCGATCCGGTCGAGTCCGTAATCCCAGCCCGTTCCGATGTTCTCGCGGAACTCGTCGGGTATGGGCCCCATCGCCCGATGCGTGAACTTGAGGCGGGTGAGGCCGCCCTCGACCGTCAGCCGGTACTGAACGTGGTTTACGGCCGGGAACGACATGAACAACGGGCCGCAGAGCTCCAGGAGCGTCGGCGGCTTGATGACCTGGACATGCCCCCAGAGGTGTCCTGCGTTGTCGCCGAGGTCGCGATACCACCGGCCACCCGGCCACGGCTCGATCACCATGGGAAACGGCTTGCCGCCCGGCTTCTCGCCACACGGGCCGATCTCCTCGAGGATCGCCTCGAAGGCGATCTCGATCGGTGCGGCGATCTCGACGTCACGGCTGACGGTGACGGTTTGGATTTCCTGCTCGATATCACTCATCGACATGCTCAACTCTCCTTGTTCGGTTCTCCCTTTGCCTCTTTCGCCTTCCGTTCGGCACGTTCCTTGATGCGGCCGAGTTGGTGATCCCAGAACGGCTCGAAGGTCTTGACCCAGTCGTGGATCGCCTTCAGACGCTCGGCGTTCAATCGGTAAAGCCTTTGCTGGCCCGACCCCCGTACGGTAACGAGCCCCACCTCCTTCAGAACGCGCAGGTGCTTGGAGACCTGCGGCTGCGCCAGGCCCAGTGAAGCGACCATGTCGTTCACCGGCCTCTCACCCTTGGTGAGGAGGTCGAGGATCTGTCTTCGTCGCGGCTCGGCGACGGCGTTGAAGGCGTCCGAAGTCGTGGGTGCTCGTGCCATGCCGGGATTGTATGCCCTAATGGGAATATTTCAAGCGGGGGCCGTGGAAAAAGAGAATGGCCTCCGGCTCGCTGCGCGTGACACGGAGGTTGTCGACCGAGCCGGTCGTGGCTCTGACCACCAAGCTCGGCCATGTCCCTCGGGTCCGGTTCGGAAATATCCGGGGTCGGAACTCTCGGCTCCGGGAGTTGGAGAGAGCCCGAAGGAGCCGTCGTGAGTCTCGCGCAGGACGGGAGTCGTGAGTTCGGGGGGACCGGAGGGTATGGCTTCAGACGTGGCCGTTATGGAGAAACCGTCGATGGCGGTTGGGGCGAATCCGGGGCGCGATCCGGAGGCCAGGACGGCCATGGTTGGGGGAGGGAGCCGCCGGCGATGTTCGCCAGTCGTTTCGTTCAGGCGGAATGGCCCTGGAAGAGCGATCGCCAATGTCGACGTGAGGAGCCAAGGGTTGCGAAGGACACCGAGAACCACGCGCTATTCAAGAGGAGGCTTCCCGGCCGGAAGAGCATCGGCCCGACAGCCGTTTTCGTTCGCGTTGCGCGAAGGCTGAGAGTAAAAACATGTCGATTTGGAGTTGAGTGATGTGATTGTTTGATGATCTTGGCAGCGTGTTGTCTGTGGCTGCGAAGCGACAAGAGCCGACACTCAGGCCCGGGCTGATCATGCCAAACAAGATGTTCGCAGTAACTTGTGCGTCTTTGCCACTAAGCGGTTGGACGCGGTCTTTTTGGAGGTTTTGATCGTTTGGGTGGCTGAGGTTTCGTCTTCGAGACCCCGGGTCGCGGGCCTGGGTACCGGGGTCTCAAAGATGAGATCACGATTTGTTATTGAATGGTAATGTCTAACAATTATTGTCGCGTTGCTTATTCTCGCCTCCGGATCTCGATCCATTGGGCGCGTCGTCACACGCCGGGGTTGCGGTGCTCATGGCGGGGTACTCCTCGGCTTTGTTGGTTTTCTGGCGGACTTGTAGCGTTTGCTTCAACAAGGAGCCTCCGCCGCGACTCAGGCTTCCGCCAACGACTTCCGGCCATACCCCGCAACCCACCGGACCAACCAGTCCCCGAGAAGAATCAGGAGGATCGAAGCTCCCACGGTTGGGAGCAGAACTCCCAGCAGGACGGTCAGTCCCCAAACCCAGGTTGGGACGGCTCCTTGTTTGGGACGTTGGGGAAAGCCGGTTTCCCCCCGGGGTCGGCGTTGCCACCACATCCAGATTCCCGTGATGACCATGCCGATCAACGCCAGGCATGTCAGGAAGGCGAGAATCTTGGATGTTATCCCAAAGGTTAAACCTTGATGTAGGGATTCTGCGAACGCCAGGAACCGAACCATGGTCGTCAGTTCTGCGGTCTCGGTGGCGGTAACAATGGCCCCCGTGTACTGGTTGATGTCGAAGCCTCGCACCGTATTCACGTCGCCCTGGACCATAAGATAGGCCTTGTGGGCCTCTTTGGGGGTGGTGGCCGGCATGAAGTACATGACATCATTGGGACGGCAACGGCTGAGAACGGCCACGATCGAACGATCTAACGAGCCTTGCGATGCATTCGCGCTAACGACTTTGGATTCTCCACGGGCAAGAAAAGCGCCGAGCGACTGCCCCACCTGGACCGAAACCCAGGTGTAGCCGGTTCCCCAGACTTGTGACATGAACAAGCCTGTCGTCAGAATGATTATGGCAAACGGAGCCATATAAACGCCGGAGATCGCGTGCAAGTCACGCAGGACCACATAAGGTTTTCCTTTCAGTCGTGGCCACCAAACTCCTTGGATCCGATTCTTGCTCCGGGGCCACCAAAGGAAAACACCTGTGATCAGGAGGACCAGGCCCCAACTTGTCGCCAGTTCGACGATGATGCGGCCCGGGGCGCCGGCGAACAACGTTCGGTGGAGTTCCAGGACGATGTGAAAGAACTCTTCGTCCTGAATTCGCGTCCCCAGCACGTCTCCCGTGTAGGGGTTGACGAAGATACTCCGGTGCATCTGGTCTGGATTCGCATCTCCTCCTTCGTGGACGTGGGCCGCGAATTCCGTGGAACGCCTTGGGTCGGCATGGACGGTGATAAACTCGATTTCCTTCCCTTTCGCGGCTTGCTGGGCGATGGCTCGTTGCTTGTCGTAGCTCAATCGCTCGCCGGCCGGTACGACAAAGTGAAGGTCTTCATAAAGCCAGTTGGACAGCTCTGCATGGAAGACGTACAAGGCGCCCGTGATCGCCGCCACCAACAGGATGGGCGACACGATCAATCCCGCGTAGAAATGCCATCGCCAAATGACTCGGTAAAGCCGAGGCTTCGCGGCTTCGACGATCTCGGGAGACGACGCGGGATCCCCTGTTGCTCCTAATCCCCTGGCATCGGTATCCCCATCGTCTGCCAGAGATTCCGGTGCCAGCTCATTTAACTTCGATGGGCTTGAGGCCATTGGTTCCCTCGGTAATCGTCACCTGCCAAGGCGACTTCTTTGGATCGTTGTATTTGCCGTGGAATCGGTCGGACCGACGCGCGAAGCCGGCGGGCATCGCCGGTTTGCCGCGGGTCGATTTGGTCTCGGACTGATACCACTGAATCGTGACCGAGTACTCACCGAGCGGCGCACCGTCGTCCTGACCATAAGAGGAAAGCTGAAACGTTCCATCCTCGCCGGTTGTGGCCGATGGGACGACGCCCCCCTGGGCCGCGGCACTGCCTTCTGCGGGATGGAGCAACACGAGCACGCCACTCGCGGCCTGTCCATTGACGGACACCTTGCCGCTTGCGGGATGGACGGGGAGCTGCCCCTCTCCCCCTCCGCCGCCACAACCGGCACCCACAAGAAGACAGAGCAGGTAGAGAGGCATCAACCTGGGACGGAATTCAGACACTCGGCACTCCCTCACGTCTCGGAAATGTTTATATTCGGGTGGCCGACGAGCTGGGCATGAACGCAAATGCATTTGGTGAACCAGGACCATTGGTTCTCCTGGTGTCGAAGGCACCTGAGGCGGTGCGGAGGCCAATGCCTGACCTGGCGGTCTCGGTTTGCGGGATGCCTCTTGTCGCTTCGCGACCACGGACAACCCGTTGTCGGGGCTCACCAATGAATCCAGCTTCGTTCAATGGATCCAGGGCACTCTCATTATGGTGCGCGCAACGATCGCAAACCGCCTTAGTATTCACCAATCACCATGCCGTCAGCCCGGCCGCATATTCCCCAGAAGACTCGACCGTTGATGGTTTCTTTAATGAAGCGACTGGACCCGTCGGCGAAGGTGACATTGACTCCGCCGGGATGAAAACTGTAGGGCTGCGATTCGTTGGTGCAGTTCATCACGCAGGGGCCGTTGGGCGTCGACCCATCGGCGGAACTCGTTTGGACGTCGATGCCGAACGAGAAGGACCAAGGGGCAGACCACCGGGCCTGTTTCCCGGTGATCTCTCCCTGCGCCCGCCATCCCTTGCGGTAGCTCGTGGGTCGGCCCGCCTGCTCGTAGTACAGAACGGTGTTGGATAACCCGTCGGTGCAATCGCGGAACTGCGAGGGGTTTGTGAGCGTGTATGAGGTCGGTGGACCGAAATTCCAGAGGTGGCCCATCATTCCGACATTCTGGCTTGAGTCACCGTTGATGTCATTGACCCAACGAATCCCGTTATAGTCGGTTACTGCGCCAGTATTGTTCCCATTCTGAGCCGCCTGGCCACCGAAGGATGAGGCGAACGCGTTATCGCAGGCCATTTTGCGATACCCTCCCGGCGTGGACGGGCACGTGTAGACGGAAATCGGCGTGTTAACGACTGTTTGATTGTCGTTGTGATCGAATCCCTTGTTGTGATCGTAGCGATCGTACAGGTTGCCTTGCTCGATGTAAGGTAACAGGAACACGCCAGTTCCCTGGCCAGCGAATCCGCCGTAGCCTGCGGAGGGAGAGAACGCGACCAGGCCGGGCGGGATGTACGCGTGGGTATCCGCGTACATGTGAGCAGCGAGTCCTAGCTGCCGCATGTTGTTCGTGCACTGCGCACGCCGGGCCGCCTCGCGCGCCGCCTGCACCGCCGGCAGCAGGAGGGCGATCAGGACCGCGATGATCGCGATGACCACCAGAAGCTCGATCAGCGTAAAGCCAGGGCGACGCGCAGAGCGGACACGTGGCGGCATGCAAAATCTCCTCATGACAATGGCTTCAGAAGAAAAATGTTAGACCAGCCGAGGCTTTCCGCGTTGCTGATTTGGCTAACCCAAGGGCGTTCCAGACCGTTGGCCTCGGCGTTTCCGGCATTCGGGATGATCCGCACTAGACTCGACGACGTATCTCGTGAACAAATTCCGAGCTTGCGACGGAGGATCGCAGTCGCCCAGGGGCCGTGACCGCCTCAAGTGGACGCCCCGTTCCGCCGTCGGCTGATCGCTACCTCAGGATCGGCGACCGCGGCCTGCTGCGGGCATTCGCTCGCAACACCGAGGCGCTGCACCCCGCCGTAGCAACCCCGGCCTTGACCATGGCGACCACGCCGCCAACGTAGGGAAACGGTGGCTCACCGAGGTTCGGACCTGGCCGCCGGCGACTCGCTCAGGTCCTGGCCGATCGGGGCATCGTGATGAGGACCGGTTGGTCTGCCGCCTTCGGAAGCGACCGGCCGCCCGCAACCGCGGCCTCATACGCCCAGGAGCCCCGGCCCAGTCCGAGCGAGCCGGTCTCATCCTGGAGAATCTCAGGGCGAAGGCCGCCGGCGGGAGTCGGTCCTGTCCGACCGCGATAAGTGCGGATGCTCGCCGGCGCGGCCGGTCGGCTCCAACGAGACCCTGGCGGGTCGGTGGAAACTGTCCCGGTGGGAGATGCCCCGTCGACCTGGGCTTCAAATGACTACGGTCCTAAGCTCCGATCAAAACGTCCCGATAACGTCCGTCCTGTTGCTCCGCGAATCAGTGTCAGAAGCAGCCGGGGGGATTGAGATTCAGTCTCAACTTGGTCGCATTATGACTCCCACGTTCACGCACTGCAAGTCGATGGAGCAAATTTTGAGCGAAAGTTCCTGGCTGCATAGATTCTGGGGGGCGATTCGCGGTACTCACGCCATCAAAGGGTGGAGATCCTCAGCATCCGCGGGACCGCGGTGCTTTCCGGCAAGTTCAGGGTCCACGATCCGCTCAATGGTCTGGATCTATGGATTGATTGTGTAGGCGTCGGGGCGTCGGGGTCTCGAAGCCGAGACTTCTGCCATCCGACCTCCTCCAGACGCCGGGAATTCATGAGGTCGGAGCGACTTTGCGATCCTCCTGCGGAGGACCTGGGGAAGATGGGGCCGGAAGGGCTCTCCGGGGACCGTCGGTCGTCTCGCCCGCGCCTTCGGAAGGTCGTCTGCCCCTCCTACATCGGACCGGGGCCATTCGATCATGAACGGCGGTAAGCCGTGGCCAAGGACGGTCGACCGACGGCCTTCGGGAGCCAATTACGCCGAACCGGTCCAGCGGCCATGACGGCTGTCAGTCCAAGAGAATACCGTAGGGAGTGAATCCCAGGGAAATTGCCGGCTGTTCGAAAGGGGGCGTCGAAAGTTCTCCGCGCTCTATCCTGTCGCCGATCCGGTTCGTTAAGCTGGTCACGCCGTTGGCCCGGCCCTTTAAATAGGGTCCTGGCGCTGGCAGGAGCCGCTGGGAGCCGATTCTGTGGTGTTGATCCCGTCCTCGGGGGAGGCAATGTCCGAAGCCGCCGATACCCAAACCTCCGTGAGCTTGCTGGGCATGTTCCACCACGACCCCTCGAACCCTGAGGCGTGGGGTGAGTTCGTGCGGCGTTACCGCCCCAAGATCTATGGCTGGTGCTGCGCTCGTGGGCTTCAGGGGGCCGACGCCGACGACGTCGCCCAGATCGTCCTGGCGAAGTTGACGGAGAAGATGCGCGACTTTCAATATGATCCGTCCCGCAGCTTTCGCGCCTGGCTGAAGACGGTGACCCAGCGCACCTTGCTCGATTTCGTCGCCAGCCGGCAACGGGGGACGGGGCGGGGCGATCCCCAGGGCTGGGAGATTCTCGACTCCCTCGAAGCCCGTGCCGACCTCGAGCGCCAACTCGAGGAAATGTTTGATCGCGAGCTGCTGGAACTGGCGATGGTCCAGGCCCGGCAACGGGTTTCGCCCCAGTCGTGGGATGCGTTCTGCCTGACCGCGCTGGAGGGGCTCTCGGGGGCCGACGCCTCGCGCCGACTCGGGATGCCGGTC
>Ga0182739_1004116_pt1 | contig 12228 bp, 16 predicted proteins | sample eDN5th30CBELigBY_FD_128873 | JGI IMG/M metagenome (GOLD analysis project Ga0182739, IMG submission 128873) | Enriched backyard soil microbial communities from Emeryville, California, USA - eDNA 5th pass 30_C BE-Lig BY (version 2) (version 2) | ecosystem: Environmental > Terrestrial > Soil >... | reverse complement strand
GTGGACCGAACCCCCAGCCGGGGAGACGCGCCCGCGAATAAAACTCTGGGTTTCGGAGGTCTGACATGGCTGTCGGAGGCCGAAAGCCTACAGCTACGCATCTGAAGATCGTCACAGGCAATCCAGGCAAGCGCGCCCTGAACAAGAACGAGCCGACGCCAGCGGGCGAGTTGGCTGGCCCTCCGGCGGACTGGACGCCGGAGCAGAAGGCGCTGTGGTGGGAAGTCGTGAATGCGGCGCCCGCGGGCGTCCTGACCGGCTCGGACTGCTTCCTGGTGGAGATCGCCGTTCGCAATCTTGCGAACCTGCGCGCGGCTGGCCCCGATATGACCGCAGCGCAGTCGGCCGAGATGCGTCGCTGCCTGGGCGAGATGGGCATGACGCCGAGCGAGCGCGCCAGGCTGTCCGCCCCAGGCGAGAAGAATACGAACCCATTTGCTGACCTATGACGGCCTATATCGCGATCGCCAGCAAGTACGCTCGGGATGTCGCCGAGGGGCGCCTGCTGGCCAACAAGTGGGTCCGGTTGGCCTGCAAGCGGCACCTGGATGACCTCAAGAGGGGGGATGACTTTACCTACCGCTTCGACGAAGCGAAGGCGGTCCGGGTCTGCAAGTTCATCGAGCTCATGCCCCACACCAAGGGCAAGTGGGCAGCCAAGGGCGAGCGCCTGAAGCTGGAGCCGTGGCAGTGCTTCATGACCTGCTGTGTGTTCGGGTGGGTCGGTAAGAGCAATGGGCTGCGACGGTTTCGCCGGGCGCTGCTGCTGGTGCCCCGGAAGAACGGCAAGTCGGCCTTCGCCGCGGCTGTCGGGCTCTACATGCTGGCCGCCGACGGGGAGCACGGCGCTGAGGTCTACAGCGGCGCCACCACCGAGAAACAGGCTTGGGAGGTCTTCCGGCCGGCCCGGCTGATGGCGCTGCGGAACGAGGCCCTGCGGGCGCACTTCGGGATCGAGGTCAACGCCTCGAACATCAACATCCTGTCCGATGCCAGTCGCTTCGAGCCAGTGGTGGGGAAGCCTGGAGACGGCGCCTCGCCCTCATGTTCGATCGTTGACGAGTACCACGAGCACGACACGGACGAGCTGCTGGACACCATGGAAACCGGCATGGGCGCCCGAGAGCAGCCCCTGTCGCTGATCATCACGACGGCCGGCGCCAACATGGCTGGCCCCTGCTACGCGCTGCAGCTTGAGGCGCAGAAGATGCTGGAGGGGGTGGCAGAGAACGACGAGTTCTTCGCGCTCATCTATGGCATTGATCCTGAGGATGAGTGGACGTCAGAGGCGGCCCTTCGGAAAGCCAACCCAAACTTCGACGTCTCGGTGGCCGGCGACTTCCTCGCCATTCGTCAGCGAGAGGCAATTGCGAACGCCAGAAAGCAGGGCGTCTTCAAAACCAAGCACCTCAATGTCTGGATCGGTGCAAGAGAGGCCTACTTCAATGTCCAGAAATGGCAGGAGTGCGAGGTAGACGGTCTCAAGCTGGACGACTTCGCCGGTGAGGAGTGCATCATCGGGCTTGACCTGGCGAGTAAGGTCGACATTGCCGCCCTGGAGATCCTGTTCCCGCTGGAGAACGGCCGATATGCCCGGTTCGGCCGGTACTACCTGCCCGAAGAGACGGTCAGCGCCGGCGAGAACGAGCACTATCAGGGCTGGTGGAACGAGAAGCGCCTAACTGTCACTGACGGCGAGATCATCGACTTCGAGCAGATCAGGGCCGACATCCTCGACCTCTCCAGTCGGTTCACTGTGCGTGAGGTCGCTTACGACCCTCATCAGGCGACCATGCTGATCACGTCGCTCATGGGTGAGGGGGTACCTTGCGTCGAGTTCCGGCCGACGGTGCTGAACTTCTCGGAGCCGATGAAGACGCTGGACGCCCTGATCCGCGCTGGTCGTATCAGCCACGACGGTGACCCCGTGATGACCTGGATGATCTCCAACGTGGTCGCGAAGAAGGACGCCAAGGATAACGTCTACCCCCGCAAGGAGCGGGATGAGAACAAGATCGACGGGGTTGTGGCTCTGATCATGGCCCTCGGCCGGGCGATCCTGGGCGATGAGACCCAGCGGTCTGTCTACGAGGACAGAGGCCTCACCGTGTTCGGAGGATAACCATGCCACCACCTCGGCTCGGTGCGTTGGCCCGGGAGCCAGTTCTCCCGGCCCGCCCCGCGGCGCAGAAGAGCGGCAGCATGTCGACCTCCACGGCAGGCCCCTGGCTGGCTGGCTGGGGCGGCGTCATGCCGGGTTCCACCGGTGTGCCGGTGAACCCGTTCAGCGCCCTTCAGGCGGCGGCCGTCTATGCCTGCGTGAAGCGCCTCTCGGAGGACGTCGGCAAGCTGCCGTTGCGGGTCCGCCGGCGGCTGCGCAAGGGCGGCTTCCGGGAGGACTATGATCACCCGCTGTGCCGGCTCTTCCGCCGGCCGAATGAGTGGCAGACCGCCTCGCAGTGCTGGAGCTACTACGTCTGGTCCCTGGCGCTTCGGGGCAACGCCTATGCGCCGGTGGTCCGAGGGCGCGCCGGTGAGCCGACGGCGATCGTGCCGGTCAGCCCGGACCGCGTCTCGCCGTTGCTCACGCCGGATGGGCGGCTCTGGTACCAGATCAGCCATCCCTATCTCGGTGAGGGGCTTCGGCTCGACCAGGGCAACGTCCTGCACGCCAAGGGGATGACCTTCGACGGCTACACCGGCGTCTCGCCGATCCTGCTGGCGCAGGACGTGGTCGGCCTCTCGCTGGCCACCCAGCAGCACGGCGCGACGCTGTTCCGCCAGGGCGCGCAGATCTCCGGTGTGCTGGAGGTGCCGAACAAGCTGAGCGCCGAGGCGGCGCAGCGGATGGCGTCCTCGTGGACGGCGGCTTACGGCGGGGTGCAGAACGCGAACAAGGTGGCCGTCCTGGAGGAGGGCACCAAGTTCGCCAAGATCGCCATGACCAACGAGGACGCGCAGTTCCTGGCCTCACGTCAGTTCAGCGTGGTGGAGATCTGCCGGCTCTTCGGGGTGCCACCGCACAAGGTTTTCGATCTGAGCAACGCCCACTTCTCGAACATCGAGAACTCGGAGCAGCAGTACATCAACGACACGCTGGTGCCGATCGCGCGCCAGGTCGAAGAGGTGCTCGAGCAGACGCTGCTCTGGGAGGATGAGCAGGGCGACATCGACATCCGCTTCGACTTCAATGAGCTGCTGCGGGGCGACCGCCTCACCCGCGTGCAGGCGCAGGTGTTGGAGGTCAACAACGGCCTGGCCAACGCCAACGAGGCTCGGATCGAGGAAGGCAAGGAGCCCTACGAGGGCGGCTGGACCTTCCGGACCCCGCTGAACACGGCTGATGCCAATGCTGCCCCCGGCGATGTCGCGCCTTCGCCTGGGACTGAAGATCAACCGGCGCCGACCGACCGATCAAGCGGGGAGACCTGATATGGCGAAGGACACCAAGCCCCGCGCCAGCCTGCAGCGCTTCAAGAGCCTGGCCAGGGCGGGGAAGGCGCAGGCCGCCACGCCGTTGCTCAGCAAGTCGGTCGTGTCGACCGTGGGCGCGGTGCAGGACCGGACGGTCCGCTTCGTCATCTCGACGGCGGGCGTGGATCGTGACCTCGACACCGTGGCGCTGGAGGGGTGGGACCTGACCGCCTACCGCCGGAACCCGGTGGTGCTCTGGGGCCATGACGCGGACGAGCTGCCCATCGGCAAGTGCACCGAGATCGGCGTGACCGATGGCGCGCTGCGGGCTGTGGTGGAGTTCGTGCCGGCCGACATGCCCGTGGTGGGTGACCGGGCCGAGGCGGTGCTGCGCATGTGCCGCGACGGCTTCCTGTCGGCGACCAGCGTCGGCTTCCGGCCGCTGGAATGGAAGATCACCGAGGACCCGGAGCGCGGGGCGGACGACTGGATGCCGGGCTTCGACTTCCTCCGGCAGGAGCTGATGGAGTTCAGCATCGTTAGCATCCCGGCAAATCCGGAGGCTCTGATGGAGGAGCCAGCCGCCGGCGAGATGCAGCTCTCCGGCCGTCAGGAGGCGGTGAAGGCCGTCGCGGAGCGGCTGCGCGGCAACCTGAGCCGCAAGGGCATGTACGACGTGTCCTGCTTGGCCAACCTGCTCAGTGAGCTTGGCTGGCTGCATGATTCGACCTCTTGGGAAGCAGAGCATGAGGGCGACGGCTCCACCGTGCCGGCTCAGCTCGGGGAAGCGCTCCGAATTTTGGGCGACGCCCTGGTGGCAATGTCCGCCGAGGAAGTCGCCGAGATGCTGGCCACCACCGCCCAGCAACAGCAGCGTGCCGCTGTGGCGGCCGCGCGCAAGCAGCGTCAGCTCGATGCGCGACTGATCGCGCTCGGCTGAGAGCGATAGCCCCATCCGGCCTTGGGCAAGCCGACCTGCGCCGCTTGGCGCACCCAGACCACATGGATGAGGTTGACGATGAAGAAGCTCGCCGAGCTGAAGCGCGCGCGTGCGACGATGGCCAAGCGCCTGCAGGATCTGGCCCTGAAGGAGGCTGACCTGCCGGAGGGCGAGGAGCTCCCCTCGGAGGAGCTGACCGAGATCGAGAAGCTCAAGCTCGATATCGCGGAGATGGACGGCCGCATTGGCCGCCTGGAGGAGGCCCTGTCCGTCATGGCGGACGCCGCGGAGCCGCTCGAAGGTGGCGATGCCGAGCCCGGCGATACGGTCGACACCTCGGCCGAGACGGAAGAGGAGCGCCGCGTGCGGGCGATGAACGGCAAGGGCGCCCGCTTGACGCCTCATGGCTACGGCGAGCCGCAGCGCAAGAATGCGCCGGGCAATTTCGTTGCCCGGATGATGATCGCCCGAGCCTGGGTCAAGTCCGGCATGTCCTACAAGGACGCCGCGGCCGAGATCGAGCGTCGTTTCAGCGACAAGGCGGTTGCCAAGGCGCTGAACACCGCCGGCGTGGGCACCGGCGGCGCGCTGATCCCGCAGCACTATGTGCAGGAGATCATCGATCTGCTGCGCGCCCAGGCGGTCGTGCGCAAGCTGAACCCCGAATTCCGCGACATGCCTTTCGGCAACATGACGATCCCGCGCCTGGTGAGCCCGGCGACGGCCAGCTATGGCGGCGAGCTTGACGCCATCCAGGTCAGTCAGCAGAGCTTTGACGCGCTGCAGCTCAACGCCAAGAAACTGACGGCCGTGGTTCCGGTGTCCAACGACCTCATCCGGCGCACGCCGATGAATGTTGAGGGGATCATCACCGGGGATCTGGTGCGGACGACGGCGCTGCGCGAGGATCTTGCGTTCCTGCTGGCTGATGGGTCGCAGGGCACGCCTGTGGGCCTCTACAATCAGGCCCTTGCGGCGAACAAGATTACCATCCCGGCGTTCACCGGCACCGATAACGCCACCATCCTCAGTGCGGTGGTCGGCGCGGTGAATGCCATGAAGCTCACCATGCGGCAGGGCATGAGCGGCATGGTGCGCCCGGCATGGATCATGTCGCCGGTCACCGAAGCGTTCCTGCGCGGCCTTCGCGATCAGGTCGGCAGCTTCGTCTACAAGGACGAACTGGACGCTGGACGGTTCGAGGGGCTGCCTTTCGAGGTGACCCAGCAGATCCCCACCAACATCAACACCGGCACAACCGAGGCTCCGGTCAACAACGGCGCCTACCTGATGCTCGTGGACTTTGCCGACGTCATCGTGGCCGACACGATGAACTACCAGATGGATATCTCGGACCAGGCCACCTATGTCACGGGCGGCCAGACAGTCTCGGCTTTCCAGATGGACCAGACGGTGTTCCGGGTGATCCAGGAGCACGACATCGGCGTCAAGCATCAGGCCTCCATCGTGGTCGCCATGCTCCCCGGCTGGGCGCCTGCCGGCTACACCAACTTCAGCGGCGGCAACGCCTACTATGCCCAGGCACCGTCCAACAGCATGTCGGCCGCGCCGTCGACCTGGGGTGTCGCTGCGCCGACGGGTAGCAACAACCCGGCTAACATCGCTGCGAACGTGCCTGGCGGCACGCAGCCGGGCCGGGTCTGAGCCTGCGCGGCCAGGGGTGTGCCCTGGCCGGTCCTACCCCAGAAAGGTGAGATGATGCCCCCGAAGGATCTTAATGAGGGCCAGCCGCAGATGGTCGCGGTCGGTTCCCCCGAGTTCAATTCCGCCGTTCAGGAAGCTGTGCGGGCCGCGCTCCTGCAGTCCCCCATGCCTCAGCCTGAGCCGCGCACTGTCGCCACCCAGACTCCAGCAATCATCCCGCAGACTCCGATTGATCTGACCAAGCCCGGCAAGGACGATCTGACGGTCCGCTTCCTGCGGTTCTGCGAATTCCAAAACTCGGGCTACCAGCGCGGCCAGGAGGCCGGTTTCCCGCGCCAGGCGGCAATGGACCTTGTCGCATCCCGGGCCGCGACGATTGCCCATGATCCCCGAACAGTCCGGGCAGCCTGAGCCGATAGAGCGTGCGGCCGAGGAACCAACCGCGGCCGACACGCCATCCGACCCGCAGGTGACGCCGACAGAGGTGGCCGAGCGGGAGAAGCGGGCGCTGGAGCGCCGAATTGGCCGCAGCCCGCGGCACATCGTCACGAAGTAGGAGGACGCTATGCCCGAGAAATCCGAGGATCCGAAGGTCACTAATGACGCCGAAATCATCGGTCGCCGTGAGAAGCAGGCGGCCCCGACGCCGGGGCTGAGCGTGTCGCCTGATCTGACCGAGGTGCCGGACAGCCCGGTTCCGGGCGCAGATCGCTCCCATGTCTATGGGCCTCAGCAGGCGGCGGCCGATCCGGTCCTGGCTGGCCTGGATACGCAGTATGACCCGGCAACCCGCAATGAGCTGCGCAGCATGACCGACGGCGAGGGCCACATCGTTGCCCCGCCATCCGATGAAGAGGCGAACGCTGTCCCTGGTCCGACGGGCGCGTCCATCGCCAGCACGGTCCAGCCCGCTGTGGTGGAGAAGCAGGCCGAAGCTCAACCGGTCGACACGACCAAGCCTGCCGATATGACCAAGTCCAACAAGACCGCCAAGCCGCTCCCTTGAGGCGCCATGCACACCTCGCTGCGCGTCATCAAGGCGCCGGAGCACCTGCCGGTGAGCCTCGGTGACGCGGCGAGGCACTGCCGGCTGGACGTCGAGGAACCCGAGCTCAAGGTGTACCTCGGTGCCGCCATTTCCTGGGCCGAGACCTGGCTCGGCCGGGCTCTGATCACCCAGGCCTTGCGGGTCACCTATGGCGGCCTCCAGGCGCACCCGAGCGGCGTCGGCTTCCCCAGACTGACGGGGCGTCTTGCCTATCCCTGGACCTTCTGGCCGCAGGCCTGGCGCCGGCCACTCGAACTGCCCCGCTCTCCCGTACAGCAGGTCTGTTCGGTGTCGGTGCTCCGGGCGGACGGCGAGCAGATCGACCTCGAGGCCGACCAGTACAGCCAGGCTGTGCAGGGCGAGCCTGGGACGGTCACCATCCAGGGGGCGGTTCTGCCCGGCCCCTCCGACCAAGTCAGCATCGAGTTCGTGGCTGGCTACGGAAATGGTGAGAAGGATGTGCCGCTGCCGATCCGCCAGGGCATCCTGCTGCTGACCGCCTTCCTCTACGAGCACCGTGGAGACGCCGGCGGCGACCCGCCGAAGGCCGCGGAGATGCTGATGTGGCCCTACCGGCTCGTGACCTTCGGAGGCTGAGGCCATGGCCGACACGGTCCCGATTGGCGAACTGCGCTGGCCGGTGCGGATCTATCGGCGGGACCAGATCCCCGCGATGACGGCTACGGGGATCACCGAGACGCTGGAACCGCTGGCGCGCCGCATGGCGAAGATCGAGCCTGCCCGCCCCATGACCTTCTACGGCAGCGTCCAGGTCGACACGCCGGTGACCCACATGATCTGGATGCGCTGGGTCGGTGGATTGGACACGACGCACGCCGTGCTGCGGACCACCACCACCCCGGAGGAGAAGGCCCGGCGCGAAGTCTTCCGCGTCCGGCGCGTGCTGGAGATGGGCGGCCGGAAGCGCTTCGTGATGGTTGAGGCGGAACTGGAGCGGGGAGGAATCTGACGTGGCCAGTGCGGTACCCATCCGCGTCTCGGCGCCGAGCGCCAAATTCACCTACGACAAGAAGGCGCTGCGCCAGACGATGCGCGCGGCCGGTGCCGAGGTGGCGCAGGCAGCGCGGGCGCAGCTGCGGTCCAGCCAGGGAACCGGCCGGGTCTACTACGGCTCCGGCGGGTCCTCGTCCTACCGCGGCGGCTACAAGTCCGGCCGCTATCAGGCTTCGGCGGCGGGGCAGGCGCCCGTCCGCGTCACCGGGACGCTCGCGCGCTCCATCAAGGTGCGCCCTTTCAAGAGCGGCGAGGGCGTCGCGATCCGCGACACCGCCTTCTATGCGCTGTTCCTGGAGGCTGGCGCCCAAGGCGGCGGCCGGAAGAGCGCAGGCGGCAAGCGAATAAGCCGCAAGCAACAGGCCAGGACCGGCCGCGTGCTCGAGCCGCGCCAGTTCCTGACCTCGGCCTTGGAGGGACGGCGCGCTGACCTGCGGAAGCGGATCGAAGACAGTGTTCAGCGGGACATCGGGTTCGTGAGGGTGAAGCCCTGATGGCAAAGCCTCCGCCGGCCCGGTCATCTGTCATGCCGCCGATCGGCGCGGCCACTTCCGCCTGGGAGCTCACGGGCGTCCATGAGTTCCGCCGCGGCTGGTTTGGCCGTCCTGTACTCTATGTCGCGGAGCGGCGCCGCGCATGGCGGCCCGTCGTCACTGGATACACCCCTGCCAATTGGCAGGATCAGGCGCGTTGGCGCCGCGCCCGCATGTCTGACCTGGAGCGGCTGCCATGAACCTCGATGTGGTGATCCAGCAGATCAGGACCCATGCGCCCGTATTTGAGGATCGCGTGGCCGGCGCCGCAGACTATGCGCTGGCCGCCGACCAGATCTGGCTAAGGCAGCCGGCCGCCTATGTCATCCCGCTCGAGGATGACCCCAGCGAGAACGAGAACCGCACCGGGATCTATCAAGTCGTGCGCGAGAAGATCGGTGTCGTGGTCGATCTCAGCAATGCCGTTGATCCGACGGATCGGCGCGGACAGGGTGCGGCCAGCCAGGCTGTGGACCCTTACCGCGCCGTCCTCTGGCGCGCCCTGCTGAACTGGCGGCCGGACCCGCAGCGCCAGGCGCGTGGCTTTGCCTATGCGGGTGGCGGGTTGGTGGGCGGCGGTCTGACCCGCCAGTGGCTGCGCTGGCAGTTCGACTTCGTGGTGGAAACCACGCTGACCACCGAGGACGGCTGGCGTCCGTCCTCTGAGCCACTCCGCGAGATCCAGGGCACGGTGGTCGACCCGGACAGCGGCAGCCAGATGGCTGAATTCCGCGCGTATCCCGCGCAGACCTGACCCAGGAGAACTCGATGTACGTGAAGCCGGTCAAGGGTCGCGAGGTGCGCGACCCGGTGACGCAGCGCGCCGTGCCGCCCGAGGGGCGCGAGGTGCCTGATATCGCCTTCTGGCAGCGCCGCCTGCGAGATGGCGATGTCAAACTGTCCGACCCGCCGAAGCCCGCCGACAAGGCGTCGCCCGCTGAAGCCAAGGGCTGAGGAGACCGGCCGTGATCGACTTCTCCCACTACGACACCAGCAACCGGGTTCCTGGCGTCTATGCCGAGGTGGACCCCTCGGGCGCGAATACCGGTGCCGCCATCCAGCGGTCCCTGATCATTGCCCAGGGCGAGGCAAGCAAGGTCACCGCCGCGCAGTCCGGCCTGCCGGTGATCTTCTCCGGCCAGTCGGACGCGGAGGCGCTGTACGGCGCCCGCTCGCCGCTGGCGATGATGACCAAGGTGTACCGCCGCGCGGACTCGTTCGGTGAGCTGTGGGTCCTGCCCCTGGCGGACGCGGACGGCGCCGCCGCGGCCACTGGCACGCTGGCCTTCACCGGCACGGCCTCGGCGGCCGGAACGATCGGCGTCTATGTCGGCGGTGTCCGGGTGCCGGTTCCGGTCAGCGCCGGCGACACGGCGGCTATCGTCGCGGGCAATGTGGCGGCGGCCTGCTCCACGGCCATCCTGCCGGCGATCGCGGCGGAGGCCTCTGGCACCGTCACCTTCACCGCGATCGGGAAGGGCACCTGGGGCAACGACATCCCGATCCTGCTGAACTTCGGCGGCATCCTGGCCGGTGAGGTCATGCCAGCGGGCCTGACGGCCACGGTGACCGCGATGTCGGGCGGCACCGGTGTGCCGCCTCTGGCCGCCGCCCTGGCGAACCTGGGCGAGACCGCCTTCGACTTCATCGTCTGCCCCTACAACGACACCGCGTCGCTGGACGCGTTGAAGGCGTTCTTCGACGATGTCAGTGGCCGCTGGTCCTGGCAGCAGATGCTCTATGGCGGCTTCTTCACCGCCTTCCGCGGCACGCTGGGCGAGCGGATCGCCTACGGCACGGCGCGCAACGACCCGCATGGCTCCAGCATCGGCGCCAAGGGCAGCCCGTCGCCCGCGTGGCTCTGGGCGGCATCCTACGGCGGCGTCTGCGCGGCCAGCCTGCGCGTGGACCCGGCGCTGCCGCTGCAGAACATCGCCCTGCCAGGGATCATCGCGCCGCCAATCGCCGATCGGGACGATCTTCCGGAGCGCAACAGCCTGCTCTATGCCGGCAACTCCACCTACAAGGTGGGGAACGACGGCACGGTCTATCTGGACCGGGCGGTGACCTTCTACCAGGAGAATGCCGCGGGCGTCGCGGACAATGCCTATCTCGACGTCGAGACCCCCTACACGCTGCAGTACCTGATCCGGGACATGCGGACGCATCTGGCGACCGTTTATGCCCGCAAGAAGCTGGTCGCGGACGGTGCCACCATCGAGGGCGGCTCGAACATGGTGACCAGCCAGACGGTGCTGGCGAGCGCCATCGCGCGCTATCGCACCTACTGCGAGGTGCTCGGGCTGGCGCAGAACTTCGAGGCCTTCCGCACCGGGGCGCGTGCCGAAAACGCAGGCAACGGCGTGGTCAAGCTGCTGGCGCCCTTCGACGTTGCCAACCAGCTCCGCGTGATCGCGATCAAGGTCAATTTCCTGAAGTCCTGAGGAGGGGCTGACCATGGCTTTGTACAATGGCCCCGCGGTCACTGGCGGGCAGCGGGGTGGTGTCGCCTTCCTCACGATCAATGGTGAGGCAGTCGATGTGGCCAGCGATCTGACTTACGATGCGACGGACCGCACTCGTGAGGACGTCGTCGGGCAGAGCGGCGTCCAGGGCTTCAGCGAGGCCTTCAAGACCGGCCGCATCACAGCGAAGATCCGCGATGCGCGCTACCTGTCGCAGGCCGCCTTCATGGCGCTGACCAATGCCTCCGTCGTGGGGCAGCTGGCGAACGGCAAGACGGTGTCGGGCGACGGGATGTGGTGCGCGGAGTGCTCGCCGGTTGCGACGTCCGACGGGACCTTCGACGTCACCTTCTCCGGCCGCCGCGTGACCGAGACCTGAGCATGAAACTGCCCGACACCCTGCCGGCGCCGGAACTGGCGCTCGACCTGCGCAAGCCGCTCTCCATCCGGGGCGGCACGCTGGCAATGCTGAAGCTGCGGGAACCGAGCGCTGCGGAGGTCTGGAAGGCCGAGGCACACATCCAGAACGATGCCGGCCCGGAGGCCGTCACGCTGTACCTCCGCGAACTGACGGCGCAGGTCTGCGGCATCGCCCGGGCCGAGGACCTGGACGAGGTGCCGACGGGCATTCTCGGGCAGGCCGGGGAATACTTCTCCGGCTTCACCGAGGCGGGTCTGGAGCCGGCCGAGATTGGTCTGGATGCGGTCGCGCAGCCGGAGCAGTGGGATCTGGAACTGCCGAAGCCGGTGAGCTTCCAGGGCATCGAGTATGCCACCCTGATGCTGACGGAGCCGCTCACCGGCATCGTCCGCAAGGCGCAGGGCCACCTGCGCAAGGGCATCGGCCCGCAGTCACTGCGGTCCTACCAGCTTTGGCTGGTCTCCGGAACGGCCGGGGTGCCCTACCAGGTGGTCCAGGCGCTGCCGGTCAGCACGCTGAATGCCGCGGCGCTGTACCTGCAGGGTTTTATCGGGCCTGGCCGGCGAACTGGGACGAGCTGACCCTCGATCTCGCCAAGTTCTACGGCTGGGCGCCTGACGCGGCCTGGCAGGTGACCGGGACCGACCTGCTGGTCTGGCTTGAGCGCGCCAATGAAATGATCAAGGCGCAGAAAAGGAGCTGAGTGTGGCCAACGGGTTCAGCGTCAC
>Ga0182739_1004114_pt1 | contig 12229 bp, 15 predicted proteins | sample eDN5th30CBELigBY_FD_128873 | JGI IMG/M metagenome (GOLD analysis project Ga0182739, IMG submission 128873) | Enriched backyard soil microbial communities from Emeryville, California, USA - eDNA 5th pass 30_C BE-Lig BY (version 2) (version 2) | ecosystem: Environmental > Terrestrial > Soil >... | reverse complement strand
TTCTAAGTAAAATATTTGTTCAACAGGGACTTGGAATACATTCGCCATTTTTAATGCCAGAGTAACAGATGGAGAATAATCTCCTTTTTCGATTAATCCAATTGTTTGCCTTGAAACGTCAATCTTTTCTGCTAAATCCTGTTGAGTTAATCGAAATCTAGCCCGCAATTCACGCACAGAATTTTTCAACATGGTTTTACTCAGTCTCCTTTTGTCTTCTTATTCACAGAGTAAAGTATATTTTACATAATGTAAACTATAATTGTCATTCTGTCACAAATCATTAACATTCACCATTTTATTAACTAACACCCTTCTGAAGAGGACTACATTTTCCTTTTTAGAATAAGTTGAGCTAGTTCCTCATAGAAGCTTCAAAAAAGAAAAGCTACCTCATTAGGCAGCTTTTCTATCATGTAGAGTGTATAGATCATTATTTCCGGTTATCAAGATTTCGTTTATGTTTTTCATTTATTATTTTCTTGTTAAGTATGCGCACTTCACCGACCATTAATAATCTCATATCCTCTACAATATACCTTGCTAATTCTTCGTCAGAAATATCATTTCCCTCAATATCAAGACGGAATTCCTGCCCTTGTATTCCGCCACCATTCGTAAACTCAATTTCAAAGTCGAAAAGAACTCTTTTATCCATTTCTCAACCACCTTTTTAAATTATAGTAGATTAGTATAAATTCACATTCGAAGAAGACAAGCTAATGTTTATTTTACGAAATTCATTTCAGACAACCCCAATATGTCAGTATTGCTAGGAATATACCCAAGCAATCGGATCATTGCAGCAATTTGTCCTTTATGATGGGATTCATGTGTAATTGAATGAAATAGTAACTGATGTGGCGTTTTTCTAATACATCCACTGCCTGCTTTCCAAGAAGGCTCTTTTTCAATAGGATCATCAAATTTGTTTCTGAATTGCTCTAATATACTCTCTACATATTCATCCGCTTGTTTAAAATAGCATTGAATATCATCTACCTTCATATTGTTAATTACTTCCTTTGTTAATAAGGGACAAGTTGTTTCTGAAAGCACAAATGAACCTAGCCATGCATGATAGCAGCCTGCCACATGAACGAAAGTATCTCTAATGCTCTGAAAACCAAATTCAAATTCTTTTGTAAATTCATCTTCAGTCAATTCTCTGCATTGTTCTAGTAAAGTTTGTCGTGTTTGTTTTACCCACTCATATTCTATCTTTTCCATAGCATCCTCCCATTAAGGAAAATTTTTCTTTTTACTATACACCAATTAGTCCGAAACTGAAATAAGCGCCTTTCTTCATTCAAGAAAAGCGCTCGATCGAGAAACGGATGCCGCCAAGTTATTTCTTACCTTGATTCACCTTATAATATAATTGTGCAAACTGTCCAAACCGTTTTATATCAATTAAATTCAAATCAATTTGTGGTTTCTTTTCTTTAAATAAGGGGATACCCGATCCTAAAATATGAGGTGTGACCGTAATGATATATTCGTCAATTAAATTTTCTTTTAAAAAAGAATCAAGTAAGCATCCTCCACCGACCATCCATATTTTGGAACCTTCTTGTACTTTTAACTTTTTGGTAAATTCAACTACATCTTCATTCACAAAATCCACATATTCATTTGAACCTTTTTCAGTAGTGGAGAAGACATAGCATTTTTTATCAGGATAAGGATATGGGTTCAAATGTTTTACTATATAATCATACGTCTTTTTCCCCATGATCACTGTATCAATGGATTGATACATGTCTTGGTATCCAGCATCCCCTTCCCCTTCTGTATCTTCCAACCATTGTAAGTCATCATCTTCTTTCGCAATAAATCCATCTAAACTTGCGGCAATGTATAAAACAATTTCACGTGACATCCTTTGATCTCCTTTTTCTTATAGAATTTCCCTTATTGATAAAACCATAAGGTATACACTATACTAACTGTAAAACATGACAAGTAATGGCATGATTAACGAAAAAAGGTGAGAAAAATGGCAAAATCCAAGCGACTATTAGATATTCTGCTGTTTGTTACGGCTAAAAAAAAATTTACAGCTCAGGAAATAGCAGATGAATTCCAAATATCTATTCGTACTGTACATCGATACATAGTAGATTTATGTGATTTAGGATTGCCGATTTATGCTGAACAAGGACGTAATGGGGGTTATACCGTATTAACAAATTCGTTTCTTCCCCCTATTTTATTTACTGAAGAAGAAGCCGTTTCAATATTCTTTGCCTTTCAATCGCTAAAATATTATCGAAGTTTGCCATTTGAGGCTGAAATTACCTCGATTGAACATAAATTATATAACTCACTTCAAAGTGAAGCAAAATCAAAAGTAGATAAAATTCGTTCACATATTGCATTTTGGAACCCTAAGCGAACAATTGATTCGCCATTATTAAATGAAATGTTAGAGTATTCTATTGAGAATCGAGATGTACATATTCAATATGAATCTAAAACAGGAGTAAGGGAAAAACACATTCGTCCAATCGGTGTTTATGCACATGATGGATTATGGTATTTGCCTGCTTACGATTATGATAAGAAAAAAATTTTACTATTTCGTATAGATCGTATTCATTCAATTTTATCAACCGAAAAAAATGAAGATGAATTCATGAGTTTAGAAGATTGGTTCGACTTTCATGAAGTAAAAAAACCGATTCGATTGCAAGTAAACTTAACAATGGAGGGCGTACGCCAATGTAAAAGTGTTCCTTATTTTGAAGGTTTTGTTGTCACACAAGAAGATGGAACTGGTTACATAGATACAATCATTGATAGAGAAGAACTTGGTTTTATAACACCCCTATTTTTAAGACTTGGACGTCATGCACGAATAATAGAACCAATGGAATTAATAGATGGTTTACGAAGACAAGCTGAAGAGATTTTAACTATGTATGAAGATTAAGGCGCCTTCAAGACATTGTTTGTCCGGAAACAGTTCCGGACAGCACGTACCACCTATATCATAATGGCGTTTGATTGTAGTAGTTGCAATTGAATACAACACCTGTTCATTGAGTGTGGAGTTTTAAACACGTACTTGATCGCCAAACCCCTCCTGAACCAGGTGTAAAGCCGCATGCTTTATAAAAGTTAGTCTTGTTTTGCTCGAATGATACCGTTATAATTCCTAATCCAATCCGTTCGGACTCACGTAATAATTCTTTAACTAATTCAGAGCCAATTCCTTGCCCCTGATACATAGGATGAATGATAATATCTTCCATATAACCATGTTCTAAGCCCATTCCACACACATAACCAAAGCCAATCAGTATATCATTTTCATCTCTAACCCCTGCCCAGAAATTACAACGTTCAAACAATGTCGGGTAATCTTCTTCTCGTCTACTCCAACCAACAAGTTCTCTTAAATCAGGTACTTCATTCGTATCTATTGGTATATTTATAATTACTTTATGATTCATTTATACGTCTCCTTATTTACAAGCAATCTGCTAAATTTATATATAGAAGTTCTATTCCCCTTTTCACTACATTGCTTGTTAGGTTTAGTGAAAGCCTTGACACTTTTCTTTCCCTTTCTAAGTGATCTTCACAAAACTGGCCACCTTAATTCAAGAACAGTGTTCACTTGTTGAATTACACGGTTAATAGCTGAAAAATTCAATGTTTGGGTGCATTTTCTCTTTTTCCAATACCATAACCAATCACAATACCTATGATAAGCGGCCCCAGATAGTTAAGCTCTAAATCTTGTGTGAAAATACTTAATACAAACCAAGTAACTATTGCACCTAAAATTGCTAACCATACATTCTTCATCATTTTCCCCCGACAAATCTCAAATTTGTCTTACGGTATTGAACAATGGTCTCTTTTGCTGAGACCTATATAAAAATAAAGCTGCCGTTGCAATCAAATAATTCTTATTCAAGATAAGCGCTTTATTTCTGAATTGTAAATTATGGTATTCACTCTAAGCCCAAATACTAACTATAGATATTTACCCCATTATTCTGATGTAACAGTTCTTATTACTTGATATCCTTCCACAAAAAAGCTCGTTCCTTTATTAACGCGCTCTATCAATGATCAGTGAACTTTTTGGGGATAACAACAGCATTACAGGCTTTTTCGTAAAACTCAAGAGGACCAGCTTCACCAATTACAGCATACCCATATCCTATTTCCTTCATCTCACCTAAACAATAATGAAGTAGAGTATATCCTATTCCTTGTATTCTATTTGAAAAAGATATACCCATTGGACCGAATAATCCTTTTTTTCTTCTAACTACATCAAAGCAAGCGAATCCAATAATCCCTTGCCCATCAAGAGCTATAAAAATTGGAATATTTTCCTGTAATAATCCGATTTCAAGTGAATCTATCCATCCATTTCCAAATTCCTTTTCTACAAAGGTTTTCAAGGATGGAGCATCCTTTTGCTTTGCCTTTCTATATGTTATTCTACTTTTTGGAAGGGTAGGAAACGAATAATCTTTTAAAGAAACGATCATATCTCTCGGCAGAGACACAATTTCAAGAATAAGAGGGACATCCAAACCATCAATTATTGCTCTCGTTAATCTGTCATTAACTTTAAATATGGCCACCACTATATGTCCTTCATTTAAATAGACTTGGTTGAACCGTTTCATTTGATTTTCTGCCTGCGCTAATACTCTTTTCGTGGTTTGAGAAATATTTAGTGTAAAAGGTTCATAATTTAATCCTTTATCTTCCTTATCAAATTGTATGTCTGTTACTTTTTTATTTATTATCTCACTAAGATTTGGATAATTAATAGATAATTCAGCACACACACTTGTCCTCTCGAGCAATACCCCTAATAATAAATGAATCGGATAAACAATCTTGGTTGTCCTTTCAGCTTCCATTTCTGCATATTTTAGAATTCTTAAAGAACGATCAGTGTATCTCAAAAACCTTCACCCTCAGTCAATTTATTCTATAAATTCGGTGTATTGAGAAATAAGCCATTTTATTCGTTACTTAAAGTAAAATTGTTTACAATATCAAAGCAATTTTAATTTTTATCTTCAACAATATGCGCCACCAAATTGTAAACCACATCTTTATCATTAACATAAAAATTTTTTATAGGAATAACAGCAAAATAAGAAGTTACCTCTATATCTACTAATAAACATTCATCATAAACTAAACAAATACTTAATTCTTTTTTTGGATTCATTCCTTTTTGGGAAAGTGAATTCACCAGTTCTTCATATAATCCATGACTTTTTTCTTCAATCGATCTTTCTATCGAAAACTGCCCTGCGAAACTGCTCCACCATACTTTGAATGCCTTATACATTCCCTTATAATCCTTTAAACTACAGGAACTATTTACAAACAATCTATTGTAAAATAAATCTTCTTCTTCATAGAAAATTTTCACACTATTTATATGATCTTCACATATTCTTTCAGATACTTCATTCCACAATTCTTCAAACTTTAATATAAATTCTTTATCGAAAGCCACTTTTGAAGAAACATAAGGAAATCTATACTCTTCTTTTTTATTATTTTGATTGATAAAGATATTTTGGATATATATTAGAAAATTTAATGCACAGGATGCTTCTATTCTCATTATCAATGAATTTTCGATAAATTTCTCCTCCTGATTTGCCTATAATAGTTTAGTATAAACACTTTTTTATAAAAGTATTTCAATTACAATTTCACTCTATATTTTAACATATATATCCAAATTTCCTATAGTAGTGTGGCTTATCAACCTGGCATTCTGGAATAAGTATGCAGTAACCTTTAATAATTTTTTTAAAAAACAGTTCCGTTCATATCAGCATTAAGAACACTCATCGTGGAATTATTCCCATTAAAGTATTAGCGTCATATACATAAGGAGTATATAACTTCACCCTCAAGAACTTAAGTCTTAAGGGTGAAATTTTGCTCATCACATTTTAGTCTCAATTTGATGAATATAACGGAACCTTCCACTTATCTTTGACCTCATAATACCTAGTCACAGAAAGTAAATGCAATGTTAGTTCTTCAGGAATTTCATCTAAATCATATGAAACGAGATCAATAGTTGTTTTATAACGCCCGTTCTCATCTTTTTCATCGAGAATGGAGCCGCTAGGATAAGTGAAATATTTTTTTCCTTTGTCATCCACTATAACCCAAGCTCCAAGATCTGAAGACGGAGCTTCTTTGCCGCCTTCCATTTCAATTTTAAACAGCGTTTCCTTTTTAATTGGGATGAGCGATTTACGTAGCGAATACATACTTTGTTTTTTCGCCTTTTTAATCGTTATATAATTACCCTCATATTCAAATGAGACAGGTTTTTCCCTCAACTCGTTTGGTTTAATTTTAATGGAAAAATCCGAAGGCACTGTTTTTATCACCCCATCTAACACAAAGGTCAATTTGGTATCCTCTTTTTGCGGGATAAATGACTCATTCCACGCATTATGACCGATTTTCCCCATCGGTTGGCCAGAACCTTGTAGCATTCCTAAATCACTCGGGTGTCCTTTATCTTCAAAGAAGGTATTATGGTGATATATAGCTTGATTTTTGTCATTCTCAATATGATATTGAATAGCCGATCCAAAGTTAGTAAAGGAGTCTACACTATCCTCACCAAATTTTTCTTCAAGCTGCTTTATCTTTTCTTCTATTCTAGCTTGCTCTTCTGTCGCAAATGACGTTTCATACAATAATTCATTCGAGGAAGGTGCAAATCGAACTTCCTTCATGTTAATGGTTACACCATGCATGCTTGCTTTTGCATCATTTAAAGAGTGAGTAGTTGTGTTTTTAAGACTCTCTTTTAAATCAACAGGAATCTCTAACTCCCAGTTACCCTCTTTTCCATTTAGCTCGATTAAATCAAAATTTACAGTAACTTTTTCTAATACTTCTTGTTCACGTAATGAAAATTCGATTAGCCCGTAGTCACTTCCTTCTGACCAACCCATGCTTAATCCATCAAGTTTTTTTCCATTTTGATCACTTGCCATGATGTTGTTCTTCGAATCAGTTAATTCAATATAAGAATCTTGTGATTGTCCTTTTTCATTTATAATTTGATAGGATAACGCCACCCGGGAAGAATCGGCAAAAACATCTTCCACTTTTAAAGTAATCCCTTTATCTGTTACTTCTTGATTGATTCGTTTTACTAAACCTGCCTCAGATGCCATTCTTAACCCTTCATCCACTTGTTCTGTTGAGAAAAGGCCACCTATCCACTGTGCAAAGCTAGGATGTAGTGTTGTCCCTAAACCAATCACTAATACAGCTCCAGCTGCAACAAGCGTCATACGCTTCCAGGGACTCCTCTTTTTACGGGCAGCAGTCTGACCATAAGGTTCCAATTCGTCGAGGACTAAAGAAGCAAAATCATCAGTTAATGTTGGAGTTTGTAAAGTCTTTTTTAAGAATCGTTGTTCCTCCTTGAAATCATTGACTACATGCGTACAGCCTTCACAGCTATTTAAATGAGTGTGTATATCAACATGTTCTTGTTCTATTAGTAGATTATCAACATACTGTGAAAGTTTATCACCCGTTGGACAGTTCATGAAAATAGCCTCCTCCACATTTTACGGTATCTCTCATTTTTTTCTTAGCCCGATGAAGTTTATTACGAACGGTCGAAAGTGGGAGCTCAACAAGCTCACTTATTTCGATATAGCTTAATTCATTTACATAACGTAAGAGAAGAATGATACGCTCATCTTCTGTCAGGGATGAAATTAATCGTTCTAGCTGTCTATTTTTCTCATTTTTTAAGAAAATGACTTCCGGGTTATTAGGATTCACGACTTTTTCTTCGTCTATTTCTACTTGCATCATTTTATAGCGTTTTTTTCGGAACTCATCCATACAATGGTTGATCGACACCCGATAAATCCAACTGGAAAACGATCCTTTTCCATCATATTTACCCAACTGGTGATATACTTTGATAAATGCTTCTTGTACTAAGTCTTGTGCATCCTGTGGATTTTTTGTCATTCGTAAAATCGTGGCATATAACTGATTTTTATATTTATTAATAATGTGTGCGTAGGCATCTTTATTGCCGGATAACACTGCTTGAATCCATTGGATTTCCTCTTCCATTTTGTCCTCCTGACTATACTCCATGTGCATTTTACGCTTTTTAATCTCATCTATTATAACGAGTTCATCTATGAAATAATTTCATTTCATAGAAAATAATTTTTCGAATAAAATATGCGTATTTAAATTAGACACAAGAATGGCTGTCGGAACTTTACCGACAGCCTGAACACTCTGAAATATAGCAACCCTTCGTTTAAACATTAACACATACAGTTATTAAAATGTTGAAACCAGTCTATCTATCCCACCAAAATCATTACTTGTTTTTCTCGTTCCTCCATCGGAGAGACTTTTCAACAAGCTCATGAACAAATGCTTCTTTTCCTTTTTGATATTGATGAGTATGATCCTTGAACTTATTAGCTAATTCAATTTTTAACTTTCCATATTTAATTGCTTCTTCGGGGTAGTTCGATAAATAGTTTTTAAAACTTAAATGAATTTCAATATTCTTGTTACCAATTTGGTAAATATGTACATGGTGTGTTCGTTTATCTTTACCTTTAGGAAAGTATCTTCTTCCCGAAATACCGTTTTCACCTCTAGGTTCATATCCAAAAGTTTGCATTTTATTATTGTATGCATCAACCTTATCAATATTTTTAACAATCATTAAAATATCAATTATTGGTTTAGCATAACCAATTGCTGGTACAGAGGTACTTCCAATATGAAAAATATCTACCAATTCATTTATGAAGATTTCTTTAAGTAATTTCTCTTCTTCCCTGTAAGATTCTTCCCATTTTTTTGACCAAGGGACAATTTCGGTTTTTCTCATATATAGCACTTCATTCCTTTTTAACTTCTATTTTTCCCCTACAAAATTCATCAATTACTTAAAATAACCCTGCTTCAAATAACCTGCCGAGTTCGTTTAGGTTTAACCATACACACTCTTTTTTGTTTGTAATCTCTTTCAATAAGGTATGACTCCATATTAATAAATGAAACATGTGTGTTATTCAATGTTAACTTTTATCCTATCTATGGCGTTGTAACCATACCCTTTTCTGTTCCACATTGGCTTTAATGGTTGAACATTGCCTTTAGAATCAGTCGCTTTGGATAGTATGGTATATTCGCCTTTTTTATGTGCCTCCCATTTATACTTCCAACAAACCCAAGCATTTTTCACGGATGAAGAAGTTCGTTGACATGGATCCCAAGTCTGACCACCATCAAAACTAATTTCCACCTTTGTGATATGGCCGTTACCTGTCCATGCAATTCCATCAATTTCATATGTTCCTGAATGCAATATTTTCCTATTTAAAGGATATTTTATCGTTGAGTTCACATTGATCGTCGTAACAGGGAATTTTCCACTATCGTTCTTTTTGTTCGGATAGTAAACGTAATCAACTGTTTGAAATGGTCCTTTAAATTCCTTATCAATCACTATTATCCTTTTAACCCATTTAACAGATGCCATTGCATACCATCCAGGAACTATTAACCTAAGCGGAAAACCATGCTTGAAAGGAATCGGTTGATTATTATATTCATACGCGATAATGGTATCTGGATCAAGGGCTTTTTCTATAGGTAGGCTTCTTGAAAAACTATGCGACTGGTTAGAATCCGTTCTTTCTCCATAATCATGCCCCTCAAAAACAATTTCTTTGGCAGTTTCAAGTAATCCTGTATACGCCAATAAGGATCTTAATGGCACGCCTTTCCAAATCCCTTGGCTAATCGCACCTTTTCCCCATTGCTCTCCATATACTTTTGGGTTAAATAACTCACGTTTATTACCAGAACATTCTAAAACTACTTTTATCGTTTTAGATGGTAATGAGTAAATTTGCTGTAAAGAAAAAACGTTTGGATGATGTACCAGCCCCTCAATTGGCAGAGAATAAAAGGAAGACGCAAATCGTGGATAAGGAAAATGACTTCTTCTATAAAACAGTCTATTACTAACAATATCGCCATGAATAAAATGTATAGGTGTTTCCTGGTTTTCAGGAACTAAACTCTTTGTAATCAGGTAGGATCTTAGCTTAGATTGATAGGAATTACTCATAAAAACCACCTCTTTTTTTTACATCTAGTTGTTAATTAATGCATATGTAGCTTATGAGTAATCATTCAGGGATTATTATGTTTTGAAAAATTAAGAACCTGGGGATATGTTAAAATTACCATTCAAAATGAATCCTAAATCATGTCGCACAAAGATATAACTCATGATCCTCAAATTAAACCACTTGCATAAAATATTAAATTCTTGCCAATGATGTTTCTACAGATGTTGTTCAAATACACCTATTTCCCAATACCTTTTTTTAATGGTGTTAAACAGCTAATGAGGTGAATACCCTTGAAGGAACATAATAGCAATTTAGGATCTGATACATTCAAAAACATTGATGAAGATCTTCAAGTAAATCTTGATCACTTAAAAGATGAATTTGGAATCAGTAGTGATCTTTCCATAAGAATCGTAAATCAATATAATAATCAAACTAATTTAGCGATCATTCATCTAGATGGTATTGTGGACGATCAAAAAATTAATGATCATATATTGGAACCAATCATTAAAATCTGTAACCGTCAACCAGCTATAGAACCAGATGAAATTATGAATAATATTATCCTTACAAAAACATCCACGATCTATTCTTGGGATAAACTTATATCTTCCATTCTATCCGGGGATACGATTATTTTACTTAATAATGAAAAGAAAGCCATCGTAGCTAGCACACAAAGAGTAGAATCTCGATCTATTAGTGAACCGACAAGCCAAACAGTGATTAGAGGGCCAAAAGATAGTTTCAATGAAAATATTAGTCAAAATATATCACTTGTTCGTTTTAGAATTCAAAATAAGAATTTAAGAGTATTAAGCACGAAAGTAGGATCTGTTACTAAGACAGATGTGATGATCATGTATATAGAAGGAATTGCAGACAAAGCAATAGTGAATGAAGTTTACTCTCGCATCAAAAAAATAAAAATTGATCGGGTGCTTGAATCAAATTATATAGAGGAACTCATTCAGGACAACAAGAAAACAATCTTGCCTCAGTTACTAAATACCGAACGGCCAGATGTTGTCGCAGGAAACTTATCAGAAGGAAGGATAGCCATTTTTATTAATGGAACCCCTTTTGTTTTAATTTGTCCAGTAAATTTTATTTCGTTCTTTCATACACCTGAAGATTATTACAACAACTTTTATTATAGTTCTCTTGTGAGAACACTAAGAGTCATAACATTTATTATTAATTTATATGCTTCATCTTTATATCTAGCTTTAACCACACATCATCAAGGGTTAATACCAACTACCTTACTAGTTTCTTTAATGGCTCAACGGGAAAAAATCCCCTTTCCTGCAGTGTTTGAGATCCTTTTGATGGAAATAGCATTTGAAATTCTACGAGAAGCAGGTATACGAATGCCTAGGGCAATCGGTCCTGCTGTTTCGATTGTGGGTGCACTTATTTTGGGACAAGCTGCAGTAGATGCTGGGTTTGTATCTGCCGCAGTGGTGATAATTGTCGCTACGTCAGCAATTAGTAGTTTCACTTTCCCGAATACCAGCACGATGAATTTAGCACGCATTTTACGTTTTCTATTCTTATTCAGTTCTGCATTTATTGGGCTATTGGGTGTGTTATTGATGACACTCACTTTTTTACTACATCTTAGTAGTTTAAGATCATTTGGGAAACCTTATTTTGCACCCTTTGCACTTTTGGAATTAGAAGGACTAGAGGATAGTTTTATCCGAACATCCTATTCATCTATGGAGAAAGATCAAGATTCACTTTCCTCTTCCAAAAAGCCAAATGATTCTTAACTTACTGAAAGGAAAACCTATGAAGAAAATATTGTTGATTTTGATATGTATGTTGTTATCCGGTTGTTCAAATTATAGAGAACTTAATAACCTAGCTGCAATCATTTCAGTAGGAGTAGACAAAGGAAAAGAAGATGGGTATCGTGTTACCTTTCAAGTAGTAAACCCGGGACAATTAACCAAAACAGGAGGTAATTCACCTGGTTTACCCTTAATTAATTATCCAATTGAAGGAGAAACCTTGAACGATGCTTATCGAAAATCCTCCGCCTATATCCC
>Ga0182739_1004112_pt1 | contig 12232 bp, 11 predicted proteins | sample eDN5th30CBELigBY_FD_128873 | JGI IMG/M metagenome (GOLD analysis project Ga0182739, IMG submission 128873) | Enriched backyard soil microbial communities from Emeryville, California, USA - eDNA 5th pass 30_C BE-Lig BY (version 2) (version 2) | ecosystem: Environmental > Terrestrial > Soil >... | reverse complement strand
TGACGGATGCCGGCCTCGCCCCGGTCACGGCCGTCCCGTCCGGCGGCGAATGGCCGCGTCACCTCGTCGCCGACGGTTCCGTGGTGCATGTGGCCAATCAGCTCTCCAGCACGGTGGCGAGTTTCACGATCGACGACGAGGGCCACCCCGAGCCGGTCGGCGAACCGGTGCCGGTGCCGTCCCCGACCTGCCTCGCGGCGGTCATCGACGCGCCCAACCTTTGATAGTCTTGCGAGGCTGTTTTCGCAGCATTCCTCGGTAGCTCAATTGGCAGAGCAATCGGCTGTTAACCGATAGGTTCTTGGTTCGAGTCCAAGCCGGGGAGCCACGAGATGAACGACTACGTAGTCAAGCCGCTGTCGCCTGAGACATTCCCGGCCTGGCTGGCCCTGGCCGAGAAGCACAACGGCGTCTGGGGCGGCTGCTACTGCAGCTACTTCCACGGCGATACCGACGCCACCCGCAAAGACGACCACGACCGCGCGACCTTCAAGCGCCGTCTGGTCGACGAGGGCGTGGCCCACGCGGCTCTCGTCTTCGACGGCGACCAGGCGATCGCATGGTGCCAATACGGATCGCCGGAGGAGCTTCCCGGCATCTATCACCGCAAGCAGTTCGACGCCGGCGAGACGAGGCTCGCCCCGTGGCGGATCACCTGCTTCTTCGTCGACCGCGACTACCGGCGCCAGGGTGTGACCCTGCTCGCGCTGCGGGGTGCGCTCGACCTGATCGCGCAGGCCGGCGGCGGCGAGGTGGTGTCGTTTCCGAACATCGTCGAGCCGGGCAAGCGCGTCTCGTCCTCGTTCCTGCACAACGTGACCCCCGGCATCTTCGAGCAGGCGGGGTTCACCTTCGAGCGCCGGATCGGGAAGAACAAGACGGTGATGCGCACGAACGTCGCGCCGCGCGCGTAGCGGCGGGGTTACTCCCGGGAGACGACGACGCCCGCGAGGGCCGCGCGTAGCATCGAGCCATGCCGGCACCCTGGGTCACCCATGAGCGCTGGCACGGTTCGCCGCATTGGGTGGGGGCCGACGGTCCGCCGGAGTGGCGGATGCCGCGCTGGGCGACGCTGTGGATCCCCGTCATCGTCTCCCTGACGATCCAGCTGCCCTCGGCGATCTTCATCTCCCGCTTCACCGGTCTGGACCCGCAGCAGACGGCCGCGTCGATCGGCATCGCCCTCATCGGCCCGATCGCGCTGATCGGAGCCCGGCGATTCCCGGGGCCGGTGGTGGCGATCACGGCGATCGCCGCATCCCTCGATCTGTTCGTCAACGAGCGGGGCGGACCGCCGTATCTGGCGCTCGCGTTCGCCATCCTCAGTGCCGTCGTCCGCGGTGCCCGGGTGTGGGCGTGGATCTCGATCGGCGTGTGCTGGATCGCCTCGATCACGTTCGCCGGGCTCCTCGGCCGCGAGCAGTGGACGCCGTTCCGCATCGCAGGCACCACGCTCGGCATCCTCATCGTGTTCGGCATCGGCGAGGCGCTGCGCACCCGCAAGGAGCGGGCGGCCGAGTGGCGGCGCCGCGCCGGAGAGCGCCGGCAGAGCGCGGTGCAGGCCGAGCGGGTGCGCATCGCCCGCGAACTGCACGACGTACTGGCCCATTCGCTGAGCCAGATCAACGTGCAGGCCGGCGTCGGGCTGCACCTCATGGACCGTCAGCCCGACAAGGCCCGTGACGCGCTGGCCAGCATCAAGGACACCTCCAAGACCGCGCTCGACGAGGTGCGCTCGGTGCTGGGGATGCTGCGGGCCGACGGAGCCGCGGCCGACGCGCCCCTGGTGCCCGAGCCCGACCTCGGCCGCCTCGGCTCGCTCGTCGCGAGCGCCGGCCTGCCGGTCGGTCTTCACGACCGGCTCAGCCACGCCGAGGTGCCCGCGCAGGTCCAGCTGGCGATGTATCGCATCGTGCAGGAGTCGCTCACCAACGCCGCTCGGCACGCGACCGGGGTGACCCGAGTCGAGGTGCTGCTCGATCGCGACGACGAGGGGTATCTGGTGCGCGTGACCGACGACGGGCGGCCGGGCGACATGGCCGCGGAGTCGGGCGGCCGCGGCCTGCTGGGCATGCGCGAACGCGCAGAACTGCTCGGTGGCCGGCTGAGCGCGGGCCCGGCGGCGGACGGCGGGTTCCGGGTGGAAGCGCGGATCCCGGTATGAGCATCCGGGTCGCACTGGCCGATGATCAGCAACTGATCCGCGGCGGATTCCGCAGCCTGCTCGAGGCCGAACCGGACATCGAGGTCGTCGGCGAGGCGGGGACCGGACGCGAGGCGGTCGCCCTGGTGACGCGCGAGAAGCCCGACGTGGTGCTGATGGACATCCGCATGCCCGACGGCGACGGGCTGTGGGCGACCGAGCAGATCGTCGCGGACCCCGCTCTGGCCGGCACGCACGTGGTCGTGGTGACGACGTTCGAGCTCGACGAGTACGTGGCGCAGGCGATCCGCGCGGGCGCGAGCGGCTTCCTGGTCAAAGACACCGAGCCGGTCGAGCTGATCCGCGCCGTCCACGTCGTCGCGGGTGGGGACGCGCTGCTCAGCCCGCGGGTGACGAAGCGCCTGCTCGAGCGGGTCGCCGGATCCCTGCGCGACGCCCCCGACGACGCCCGCATCGCCACCCTGACCGAGCGCGAACGCGAGGTGCTGGCGCTGGTGGGCCAGGGGCTCAACAACGACGAGATCGGCACGGCGCTGTTCCTCAGTCCGCTCACCGCGAAGACCCACGTGTCGCGGATCATGGCGAAGCTGCTCGCCCGCGACCGGGTCCAGCTCGTCGTCGTGGCGTATGAGGCCGGGCTCGTGGTCCCCGGCCGCGTGGAGTAGCCGCCCGGTCCGGCTGCTCCCGGGGGAGTACGGCGAGTGCGTCTCGCCGGCAGATTCGCGTGGATGCGGGGGTGACGAGAGTGGGATCACCGGGTTCCGATCGGTCCCCGGCCCTCGACAAGAAGGATGACCGTGTTCACCTCACTCGCCCTGGCCACCGCCGTCGTGCACCCGTTCGGGCACGGCTTCGGCTGGCTGTTCTTCCTCGTGCCGCTGTTCTGGATCGGCGTGTTCGTGCTGATCTTCGCGCTGGCCGGGCGCCGCTGGCGCCGTCACGGCTGGGGACCCGGCGGGCACTACGGCCCCTGGGCCATGGCGCACGCGGCACGTTCCGCCGAGTCGAGCCTCGCCGAGCGCTTCGCGCAGGGCGACATCGACGAGAAGGAGTACCGCGCCCGTCTCGAGGTGCTGCGCGCCAACGCGCCGCAGCCTCCCCTGCGGTAGGCCACGCACCGCCGACTGGCCCCGTCCCCTCGCGGGGGCGGGGCCGATCGTCGTTATAGCCTCGGAGCGTGGCTGACCCCGACACGTCCGCGGCGGTGCGCGCCGGTCTCGCCGTCGGTCTGGCGGTCGCCGCGTACGGCGTCTCGTTCGGTGCCCTGGCGGTGGCATCGGGTCTCGATGTCTGGCAGACCTGCGTGCTGAGCCTGTTCATGTTCTCGGGCGGATCCCAGTTCGCCCTCATCGGCGTGCTGGCCTCCGGCGGCGCGGCGGCCGGGCCGGCCGCGATCACCAGCGCCGCCCTGCTGGGCGTGCGCAACTCGCTGTACTCGATGCGGATGTCGCCGATCATCGGCGGACCGTGGTGGCGAAAGCTGCTGGCCGCCCAGTGGACGATCGACGAGTCGACGGCGGTGTCGACCGCGCAACCGACCCTGCGCGGGCAGAAGACGGGGTTCTGGGTCACCGGTGCCGTCATCTATGTCGGCTGGAACCTCACGACGTTCCTCGGGGCCCTGCTCGGCGACCTGGTGGGGGATGTGCGGCAGTACGGCCTGGACGCGGCGGCGGCGGCCGCATTCCTCGGATTGCTCTGGCCGCGTCTACGGGCCCGCCAGCCGATCGCGGTCGCGGCGGGCGCTGCGGTGGTCGCCGCGCTGCTCGTGCCGGTGCTGCCGCCGGGTCTTCCGGTGCTCGCCGCGGCGCTCGTCGCGGTGGTGGTGGGTATCACGAACTGGCTCGGCGCGAAGGCGGCCGCATGAACATCTGGACGGTCATCCTGCTGGCGTCGCTGATCGTCATGCTGCTCAAACTCGTCGGTTACCTGGTCCCGCCCTCGTTCATGGAGCGCCCGACCCCGTCGCGGGTGGCGAACCTGCTCACCGTCGCCCTGCTGGCAGCGCTCGTCGTCACCCAGACGCTCGAGCGCGAGCACGACATCGTGCTGGATGCGCGGGTTCCGGCGGTCGGTGTCGCGGCGGTGCTGCTGGTGCTGCGGGCACCCTTCATCGTGGTGGTGCTCAGCGCTGCCGTCGTCGCGGCGGTCCTGCGGCTGCTGGGCTGGATGAGCTGACCCGCGACCGGCGCCGGAAGATCGCCCAGGTCGCGATCGCGACCACCGCGAACACGGCGAACAGTGTGCCCCAGCCCAAGACGGGTGCCGACATCGTGCCCCAGTTGTCGCTGAGCGGCACGACGACGAAGAGGAAGACCAGCGCCGTCACCAGATACGCCCCCAGCCAGGCGAGCTTCGACCACCGGAAGATCGTGCGCCCGTCGAGGAACTCGATGGGCAGCAGCGCGATGACCAGGGTGCCGAGGGCCTCGAGCGTGACCGCGGCCAGGACCTCGATCAGCAGGTTGTTGAAGAACCCGGTGCCCGACACCGTGGCGCTGGCGATGCCGTACCCCAGCCAGGCGAGCAGGCCGGCGGCGATGGTGAGGCCCACCCCCAGCAGGCCGAGTCGCGCGTCGTCGCGGAGCTTCAGTTCGCGGGCGTAGACCACCCCCAGCACGATGCCGAACAGGAACCCGGGGGAGATGCCGGCGAGCCGCGACACCAGCACCGAGATCCCGACGATCGCGAGGGCCGCCGGCATCGGCTTCAGCAGTGCCGCGACATCGAATGCGCGCCGCGCGACCCGCATGACGATCAGCGAGAGGCCGATGTTGATCGCCACCACCGACATCACCATGGCGAGCATCAATCGCACCGATTGGCCGTTGAATCCGTAGCCGGGGTCGGCGAATCCGAGCAGGAACGCTGCCAGCAGGATCGTCGCCGCGGTTCCGACCGCGGGGCGCGAGAACAGCCGCGCCACGGGGGCGAGAACCCTGCCCAGTGCGGCACGGAGCCGTGCCAGCCAGCTGAAGGCCCGATCGTAGTTGCTGCGGATCGTCGATTCCAGCAACTCCGCGGGGAAGCCGACCAGGAGGATGAAGGCGATCGCGATCGACCCGCTCAGCACGAGCCCGGCGACGCTGAGGGCGAAGCTGTGGTCGCCGAAGGGCGAGTCAAGACTCGAGCCGAAGACGCTGGGGTCGGTCAGACCGTTTCCGGTCGCCTGCCCGCCGGTCCCGGTGCCGTGGTGCAGTCCGGGTTCACCCACCTCCTTACCCGGCGGCTCCTCGGGCGGGGGAGCCGGTTCACGGATGGTGAGCGGACTTGCCAGAGTCGCGGGCGCGTAGCCCGGCGCGGTCGCGGCGACTACGATCTCGTGGTCGCCGATCTCGACCTCGGCCGGGATCGTCGCCGCAAGCGCGAGGCTGCCCCCATCGCCGATGGTGGTGCGCCCGAGAGGCTGGGGGGTGGAGTGGATCTCTACCGAGATCTCGGTACCGACCGGAAGCCCCTCCGACACGATCGTGATCTGGTCGCCGGGAACGAGGCCGGCCTCGTCGACCTCGTTGCCATCCGGGCCGAGGATGCGGAACGAGAAGGTCAGCGTCTTCAGAGCGGCCACGACTGGTGGTGGCAGGATCGTGACGGTCCTCTGGGCCGCCGGCGAGAACGTGCCGTACTGGTCGACTTGCAGCACGTTGATCTGATGGACGCCGGGCGAGAGCGGAACGGTGTCGCAGGCGAACGAGGACACCCCGACCGGGGTCACCGGGCAGAGGTCGGCCCCACCCTCCCGGACGTACATGGAACCCTCGGCGAGGTTCGTCGTCGAGACGTGCACCCGTGGGTTCTGGCTGGTGTAGCCCGGAATCGGGGTGTGCACGGTCGGGGCAGGGGGCGGCGGCAGGATGTGCAGGATGAACTCGCCGTCCGGGCTCAGGCCGGTGTTCCCGGCCTCGTCCTGCTGCCAGGTGCCGATCGACCAGTCGCCCACCGGCAGGGATGCCGAGCACGAGAACTCCCCGACGGCGTCCGCGGGCGCGTCGCAGAGCGCCAGGCCGGGGGACGCGGTGGGCGGGAGCACGCCATCGGCATCCAGCGCGTAGACGACGTAGCCGTGCGCGTAGGGCTCGGCGAGCCCGACGAAGGTCGGGGTCGTGTTGCTGGTCGAGACCTCTTGCGGGGGAAGCGCGGTCACCGTGTCGTACGGGTCGATGATGTCGGACAGGCCGGGGGCGGTCAGGTCGACGACGTAGTCGGCGGTGGCGTCGTCCGAGGCGAAACCGGGGTCGATCGGCGTCTGATTCACGGTGATCGGATAGGTTCCCGCGCCCGGCAGGATCGTCGGCGCCGTGCATGTGTAGGCGCCGGTCGGCCCGGCCACCGTCGCGCAGGGGACGGCGTTGATCGTTCCGTCGATCGTCGCGCCCGGGTCGGCGACGCCGGAGAACGACGGGTTGTTGACCACATTCGAGGCGACCGTGCCCGGCGAGGTCACTGTGATCGACGGTTCGATCGAGACCGAGTACTCCTTGGTGTCCTCCTCGGAGTCCGGGGTCAGGTGATCGAAGCTGATCGCCTGCACCTGGATGAGGCTGCCGCTGCCGGTGAAGGTGACGTTGCACGACCAGTCGCCGAGGGCGTCGGCGACAGCGGTGCACGGATCGCCGGCGCCACCCAGGGGCTGGACGGTGACCGATTCGCCGGGGTTCGCCGTCCCGACGAAGGGCCAGCTCGCCGAGGTGATCGGGTCGATCTCGAGCGGAGAGAAGATGTCGACCGGGGCCGCGCTCGCGGATTCTGCAGGACCGAACACCACGATCCCGCCTGCGCCGCCCACGGCGAGCAGGCAGGCCAGGACCCCGGAGAGGATGCGGCGCAGGCGGCGGCGCGGCCGGTCCCGTGTCGCGCCCATGCGGCCTCAGTCCTCGAGGTGATCGATTCCGGGCGTCCAGGAGGCTCCTGGAGCCCCCCAGCTCTTCTTGCGGATCACTTTAGTGATTGTTTTCACCTGGGGATACGTCAACCGGTCGGCGTAGAGAATCCCGTTCAGGTGGTCGAACTCGTGCTGGAAGATGCGCGCCAGCCAGCCCTCGGCCTTCACCTCGAACTCGGCGCCGTCCAGTCCGGTCGCGCGCAGGATCGCCAGCTCGGACCGGCGCAGCGGGAATCGCTCACCGGGGATCGACAGGCATCCCTCGGACTCGGTGTCCTCATCGGGCTCGCCCACGGCGGCGGGGCTGATCCAGAGCGTCGGGTTGATGGCGGTCCCGCGGTGGTCGACACCGTCCTCGTCCGTCCAGTCCCAGACGAAGATCCGCAGCGGGATCCCGACCTGCGGCGCGGCCAGCCCGACACCCGGGGCCGCGGCCATCGTCTCCTCCATGTCGGTGACGAGCGTGCGCACCTCGTCGTCGATGGCGTCCACCTCTGCGGCTCGGGAGTGCAGGACGGGGTCGCCCGTGATGAGGATCGGACGAACGGACATTCGGCAAGGATATCCGGGGGCGTACCGGGTAGATTCGTCGGGTGCCTGCCGACCTCCCGAGCATCGACTCCGTCATCGGAGGCATGGCACCCGTCGGGATCGTCATCGCTCTGGTCGGCGGCGTCTTCCTGGCTCTCGGGGCCCAGTTCCAGCACAAGGGCGTGGAGATCGTCGAGGCCCGTTTCGGCTCCGGCCACAAGGCGGGACTCAGCGTGCGTCAGCTGCTGCGGCTCGCGTCGAGCATCTGGTGGCTCGTCGGCTCGGTCATGCTCGGCCTGGCGATCGTCTTCCAGCTGACGAGCCTGACCTTCGCCCCGCTGATCGTGGTGCAGCCTCTCGGCGTCGTGGCTCTCGTCATCACCGCGATCGTGAATGCGCGGGTGTCGAAGGTCCGGCTCGACCGGCACGCGATCCGCGCCATCGTGTTCTGCGTCGTCGGCATCGCCCTGTTCGTGACGGTGGCCGCCGTGTTCGCGCGTGAGTCGGTGGTCGAACGCCTGCAGCTCATCGTGATCCTGGTGATCCTGGGCGTGGTGCTGGTGGCCCTCGCCGTCGCCTTCGCCTATTTCCGCAAGCGGGCCGGAGCGATCTTCTACATCCTGGCGGCAGGGGTGCTGTACGGCTTCGTCGCGACGCTGGCGAAGGTCGTGATCAACCGGGTGGGCAACGAGATCGCGGGGGTGACGGCCGGCGGCGGATTCGAGTGGCTGACGATCGTCTGCATCGTCGGACTGTTGCTGGCCGCCGCGCTCGGTGCCTACTTCGTCCAGACCGCCTACTCGGTCGGCTCACCCGACCTCGTGATCGCGGGGCTCACCGTCGTCGATCCGCTGGTCGCCGTGGCCATCGGCATCGCGGTGCTGGGCGAGGCGGCCCAGGTGCCGCTCTGGGCCCTGGCCATCTGGGTGGTGGCGGCCGCTCTCGCCGTCTACGGTGTCTTCCAGCTCGCCAAACATCACCCGCAGACCCACCACCAGGACAACATCGTCGAGGAGGTCGTGGCCGAGGTCGTCGGCGAGGCGATCGAGCGCGCGTCCCACCCTCGAGCCCGTGCCGGTGGACATCGATGGAAAGACGAGACCGAGTGACCGACGCGACACCCTCGCCGAAGCCCCTGCGCATCCTGATCGGTGCCGACACGTTCGCCCCCGATGTGAACGGATCGGCAACGTTCACCCGCGCGCTCGCCGCCGGGCTGGTGTCCCGCGGCCACGAGGTGCACGTCATGGTGCCCGCCCACGGCAAGTCGGGAACCTTCACCGAAGAGCACTCCGGCCAGAAGATGACGGTGCACCGCGTCTACAGCTGGCGCTGGTACCCGCATCCGTGGCTGCGCTTCATGCTGCCCTGGCGGGTGAAGGCGAACGCGGAGCGCATCGTGCGCGCGGTGAAGCCCGACGTCATCCACTTCCAGTCGCACATCGTCGTCGGCCGGGGGCTGGCCACGGCCGCCGAGAAGTACCGCATCCGGCTGGTGGGCACCAACCACACGATGCCCGAGAACATGCTGCAGCACGTGCAGGTGCTGCCGCGGTTCATGCTCGGCTGGCTGGTCAAGATCCAGTGGAGCTCGGCGCGCAAGTGGTTCTCGAAGGCCGATGAGCTGACGGCCCCGACCCGCCGCGCTGCCGACTATTTCGAGAAGAGCACCGGGTTGCACAACGTGCACGCGATCTCCTGCGGCATCGACTCCAGCCTCTACACCCCCGACTTCTCCCCGCGCGAGCGCAACATCATCACCTTCCTGGGTCGGCTCGATGAAGAGAAGCACGTCGACGAACTGCTGGCGGCCGTGGCCCGCCTCGACCCGGAGCTCGACGTCGAGGTGCAGATCGTCGGCGACGGCGAGTCGAGGCGCGGGCTCGAGGCGAAGGCGCGCGAGCTCGGGGTGGCCGATCGCACCCGCTTCCTCGGCAAGGTCAGCTACCCGGAGCTCAAGGCGGCGCTCACCCGCACGACCGTGTTCGGCATGCCCTCGCGCGCCGAACTGCAGAGCATCGCGACGATGGAGGCGCTGGCGTCCGGCCTGCCCGTCGTGGCGGCCAACGCGATGGCGCTGCCGCACCTCGTGCACCACGGCGTGAACGGCTACCTGTACGAGCCGGGCGATGTGGATGCGATGGCCGGCTACCTGACGACGGTCCTGACCGCGCCGCAGAGCGAACTCGACCGCATGAAGAAGGAGTCGCTGAAGGCGATCGCGCCGCACGACATCCAGCGCACCCTGGAGACGTTCGAGGCCATCTACCGCGGTGAGCAGGTCACCGACCCGGTGACCGAGAACATCCCGACGGTCTAGGCCGGAACCGGTGCGGACCGACATCCAGGCGCTGCGCGCCATGGCCGTGCTGATGGTGATCGGCAACCACCTCTTCCTCGACCGGATCAGCGGCGGCTACGTCGGCGTCGACGTGTTCTTCGTGATCAGCGGATTCCTGATCACCGCGCACCTGCTGCGCGAGGCCGACAGCACGGGTGGCATCCGGCTGGGCGCGTTCTGGGCGCGACGTGCGCGGCGCCTGCTGCCGGCGGCATTGCTGGTGCTGGCGCTCTGCGCGGTGCTCGTCGTGCTGAAGGCGCCGCTGCCGGCCTGGGATCTCAACCTCACCCAGATCGCCGTCGCCGCGGTCTACGGGTTGAACTGGCTGCTCGCCGGCACCTCGCTGGATTATTTCGCGCAGGAGGACGGCCACACGCTGGTCACCCACTACTGGTCGCTCTCGGTCGAGGAGCAGTTCTACCTGATCTGGCCGCTCATCGTGCTGGCGGTCTACGTCCTCGCCCGAAAGAAGGCGCTCCGCACCCGCAGGATCATGGTGGGCACGGCGTTCGGGGTGATCCTCATCGCCTCGTTCGCCTGGGCGGTTTATTCCTCGGCGGTGATCCCCGAGGCGGCATACTTCCAGACCACGGGGCGCGCCTGGGAGTTCGCGGCAGGCGGCCTGATCGCCATGCTGCCCGCGGTCTCCGTCGCGTGGCGGACCCGCCTGATCCCCGTCGTGTGGCTGGCCTGGGCGGCGCTCGCCGGTACGGCGGTGCTCCTCGGTCCGGATGCGGGGGTGCCCGGCTGGGCGGCTCTCGTCCCGGTCGGCGCGACCGCGATCATCATCGCCGTCGGCGAGAGTCCGCGCTGGTTCGGCACGCGCTACGTGACCGGCTTCTGGCCGGTGAAGACGATCGGCGACATCAGTTACTCGGCCTACCTCTGGCACTGGCCGTTCATCGCCGCCGCCCCCTGGTTCTTCGACCGCACCCTGACCATCGCCGAGAAGGCCGTGATCCTGATCGCCACCCTGGTGCTGGCGTGGCTGTCGAAGCGATTCGTCGAAGATCCGGTGCGCACGGGGCGCCCGGCGTCCTGGCGCCCGCGGCGGGCCCTGCTCGCGGCGCTCGCGGTGATGGCGCTGGTGTTCGTGCCGACCTTCGGCGGGGCGCTGGGCATGCGCGCGCAGGCCGCGTCGGCCGCCGAGGAGGTGGCTGCCGCCGTCGAGGATCCACCCGAGTGCTTCGGCGTCCAGGCAGCGCTCACCGGGGCGGACTGCCCGGCGACGCATGTCATCGCGGACAGCAAGCTGCTGCTGCTGTCGGGGGACTGGCAGGTGCGCGACGCGAAGAGCGAACTCGACTGCGACGTGATCGACGTCGCCGGAGATACGACCAACGCCTGCAGCTTCGGCGCGGCGGACGGCACCCAGCGCATGGACATCGCCCTCGTCGGGGACTCCCACGCCCTGGTGTGGGGCCCCGCGCTGGAACGGCTCGCCGAGCGGCACGACGCCCGCATCCACGTGTACACGAAGGGCTGGTGCTCGGTCACCGCCGATCCGGACGTGCAGTTCGCCGAGCGCTCCGACCGCGAGATGGATGCCTGCACCGGCTGGCGCACGGCCGTCATCGACGCGATCACGGCGAGCGACGACATCGACGTCGTGGTGACGTCCGCCCGCGTCTCGCGGTACTTCAGTGCGCGCGGCACCGGCCCCCTCGACGACGGTTCCGGGTACGCGCAGGCCTGGCAGCAGTGGCTCGACTCCGGCAAGGCCGTCATCGCGATCGCCGATGCGCCGTCCTACCCCGGCTCGGTGCTGCGCTGCACCGACGACCTCACGGCCCCCGACCCGTGCGTCGGCGCGGTGTCGAGCGTCGCGGAGCCGAACCCGCTGTCGCGAGCGGCCGACGCCATCGACGACCCGCGCTTCGCCTACGTGGACTACTCCGAGCTGTTCTGCGACACCATCTGCCACTCGGTCGTCGGCGGGTTGCCGGTCAGCCGCGACGGCAACCACCTGAACTCGTTCCTGGTGCTGTCGTTCGGCGACGACTTCCTGCGCGCGGAGTTGGCGCGCGTCCTGCCCTAGTGTGGCAATGCATCACGGGGCGGTAGCTCAGCTGGTTAGAGCAGCGGACTCATAATCCGTCGGTCACGGGTTCAAGTCCCGTCCGCCCTACCATGGTTCGCACCCGAACCCGAAAGGACCACGATGTCAGCACTGCCTCCGAAGGAAGCCGGGATCGCCTACGCCCTGATGCTGTTCACGCTCGTCGGCGTCGCCGGTGTGCAGCACTTCTACATGGGCAAGATCGGCCGCGGGATCCTGTGGCTGCTCACCTGGGGTCTGTTCGGCATCGGGTCG
>Ga0182739_1004111_pt1 | contig 12233 bp, 9 predicted proteins | sample eDN5th30CBELigBY_FD_128873 | JGI IMG/M metagenome (GOLD analysis project Ga0182739, IMG submission 128873) | Enriched backyard soil microbial communities from Emeryville, California, USA - eDNA 5th pass 30_C BE-Lig BY (version 2) (version 2) | ecosystem: Environmental > Terrestrial > Soil >... | reverse complement strand
CGTGTCCCGATATTTCTGAGCCATTCAATCCGCCCCAGAATGGAATTGAACACGATGTCCGGCAGCCCATCACCATCCCAGTCAGCAACGCTGAAGGTGGTATAACCCCATTTGGCTTCACACGGCCCCTGAATACTGCCATTGGGGCCCGCCATAATGCGAAACGGCTCTCCCTCGACTTCCAGCCGCCGTGGAGCAGACCAACGCGGCACGGCAACACCAGGGCCGCTCCGGTTTTCAAAGAATTCAAAGTAGCCAGCCGTGTTGCCGGAAATGATGTCGAGGTCTCCATCGCCATCCCAGTCCACACCCACGGGAGTCGCGAGCGCTCCACATTTCACAGTGTCTGCTTCCTGTTGAAAGTACCTCGGGACGGCGAAGACCGGAACTGGCCCTGAAGCAGAAGTCGTCACGTTTTCGATGAAAGCGACCCGGCCGTCTTCATCCCCCACAATCAAATCCAGATCTCCGTCCTTGTCCCAGTCGAAGGCCACCGGAACGATCATCTCCAGATCCATCCGGAGCAGTTGACCATCTGCCTGGCGCAATCTCTGCCCGGCGGCATATCGAGGCTGTTGGCGAGTCCCGATGTTTTCAAAATACGTGAATCCATCCAAAAATTCGCCACACAGCAAGTCGAGGTCTCCATCGCCATCGAAGTCTTGAAAATTGGGAGATGGACAACCGAATGTATCGACTCGTTTGCCATCCGCCTCCACATGTACAAAGTCTGCGTACACAGGCTGGGCCGTGGTGCCGGTATTCCGATAAAGCAGGACGAACCCATGCAGGGGGCCGTTCGTCCATTCTCCTTTTTTGTTCCAGGCATTGTCCCAGCCGTACTCGCTCCAGTCTTCAATGCCGACAATCAGATCCAGCGCTCCATCGCCATCGTAATCCACATAACTCCACTGATCATGGCGTAGCTTGGGCCCCTTGGCCTGATTCCACTGTGGACGATAACGTTGACTCTTCTTGATCGGAACGGAAACTCTTTGTTGCAATCCCCGGGTTTCAAACTCCCGATATTCAAAGCCGGGCGTAAGCACTCGCAATGTGCCATCCACGTAGCTGGGAGTCACATATCGGGCTGTTTGGCTGAGGCGGCGTGGAGCACGAAAAACCGGCATTTTTTCCCGGGAAGTCTCTCCGCTGACATTTTCAAACATCCAGACGCCATTGGACGGTTTATCCGGACAGGAAACAATCAGATCGTAGTCCCCGTCGCCGTCGGCATCGCACGGCACCGGCCAGGCCCATAGTCCCACCCCCAGATCGACATGCAGAAATGGATGGTGATAACGTAGCGGCTGGAGTTCTTCCGCCTGCACCAGGTTGCCGATGCAGAACAGACACAAGACAGCAGGAACGACTCTCATAAAAGCGCTTCCTCGATTCTGGACTGTAACGGCAGAAGAATGGTCTGAACACGCTCTCGTTCGGGAGGATGAAACCGATGAAACGGTTCCGCCATGGTGTCTTTGCAGATTCCCAGCAGGGAGAGCGCACATTTGGTCCCTTTGATAAATCGGGAGCCATACTTGCCCACCTGATAAATCTCCTGAAACTGGTCGATCAGTTCGCTGAGCTTGGCGACCCTTTCCCAATCCTCGACCACTGCAGACTGATCACATTCGGAGAATAATTTTGGAAAGACGTTCGCGCCCCCTGGAACACCTCCATCCCCTCCCAGCCTGAGGGCCTGCGGCAATAACGATTCGGTTCCAATCAGCAGAGACCAGTCCGGACGAATCGATCGTAATGAAATCAGATTTTCAAAATAGTTCAGATCGCCGCTGCTGTCCTTGATCCCCACAATCTGTGGAACATCCGCCAGAACCTGCAGTGTGGGTTGCTCGAACCAGATTTTGGTAAGAGCGGGCATGTTGTAAAGCATGAGAGGCAATGGCAGCAACGACACGATATTGCGTACATAAGATGAAAGTTCGGTTTGTCCAGCGGGAAAGTAATAGGGGGCTGTCAGCACAACGGCATCGGCTCCCTCATCGGCAGCGTGCTGGGCAAGTTGAATCGATTCCACAAACGCGGTGTCCGTCACTCCCACCAGCACCGGAACGCGACCCGCCACTAGCCGGCAAGTCAGGTCGATCACTTCGCGCCGCAAACGATGGCTCAGGCTGGGGGCTTCGCCCGTCGTCCCCAGAATGAACAGACCATGCACCCCACCCGCCAGGAGATGCTCAATGAGTTTCTCCAACCCCGCCGCATCCAGCGTATCGCGATCCAGCAGTGGCGTGATCATGGGAGGGACAATGCCGTGAAACGGGCGAATGGTCATGAAGAAACTCCGTTCAACCGGGGACGAATCAGCAGAACAATCATCACGGACAGTAATGCAATACCTGCGAAGACTCCGAAGATGACATTCAACGGGACATGCAAATCTCGCAATTTTCCAAATCCCCAGTCCGCAAACCCGCCACAACTGATGCTGACCAGATTCATGATTCCATAGCCGGTGGCCCGCAACTGCGGTCGTACCAGTTGGCACAGAATGGGCATATTGTTGCAGTCGAAGAATCCCCAGCCGATTCCAAACAGCATCAGAAAACAGATTGCGATTCCCAGAGTCGAGGCATTTCCCACGCCAAACAGAGCCGGCAAAAACAGGGATGTCCCCAGAGCACTGACAAAAATTCGACCACGGTCAGAGCGTTTCATCCACATGTCCGCCAACCAGCCCCCCAACACAACCCCTAGTAATGAAGCCGTCTGCACATAGATCACTGCCGAGAAACCTGCTTGACCTTGCCCCAGATGAAATTGCTCTTTGAGGATATCCGGCATCCAGTCTTTCACAATCCAGCCCGCCAGTGCGGGAAGAGTAAAATAGAGGACAAGTAAAATAAAATTCAGATTGCGGAACAATTCGCCCACTGCGGAAACAGGAGAGAGTTGTGGAACCGCTTCTTTCGAAACGGGACCATTCTTCAGCAACAGCAGCAGTGGCACGGCATACAGGACTCCCACGCAACCACACACGCTAAACGCCCAGCGCCAGCCCAGGCTGGGGGCGTCCGCCACATAGCCCGCGAAACCTCCCAGGATCATCCCGGCATAGATTCCCATCTGATGCAGGCCGACGGCTCGCGAGCGAGTCGAACCTTGATGAAAATCGGTAATGAGCGCCAGGGCAGCCGGAATATAAAACGCCTCACTCACCCCCATAATCGCGCGGGCCAGGACCAGTTGCTGATAAGAATGAATATGCCCGGTGGCCCAGGTGACTGCCGACCAGATAAACAGACTGAGCACAATGACGTGCTTCTTGCTGCTGCGGTCCGCAACATACCCGCCAATCGGACTGAGAATGGCATACACCCATTTGAACGAGCCCAGAACGATTCCCCAGTTGGCCTTCGTCATGATGTCCGGAATATCCGTCATCATGGAGGTCTTCATGGCGGCCAGCATCTGACGGTCCAGATAATTCAACATGGCCACGGGGACCAGCAGAACCACTATCAGCCAGGCAAATCGAATGGAAGGACCACCAGCGGAGAACGCGTCGGCAGGATGTGGGCGAGTGGTCATACGCGCAGTCGTCTCTCTCTGGATCAGCGATCTTTGCTTCAGGAACGATTCCGGATTCTTGTCCCGGAATTCCGGCTATCTGTAACCTCGTCCGGGAAGTCACATGCTGGAAGCGAATGACCAGGAGCAACGCCTGTTCTGCAAAACGAAACGATCAGTTACGTGATCTCAACGACGTGATCTCGACGAATCGTGCAGAAGACACGCATCCTGTGAAACCGCTTGACTCAAGGCCGGAAAACATGACATAGGGGTAAGGCACCCAGAACAAAATGGCAATAGCTGGAGGCCAAATTATCGGCGCTGCTGCCGTGGCGCTCCCGGCAGAATCTTTGCCGTGGCATCTTCCGGCGGCTTATCCAGCGAGAGATACGCCAGCAAGTCCGCCAGTTCCTGCGATGTCATCAGTTTATCGACATCCTCCGGCATCATGGAGAGTTCACTCAGCTTGTCCGCTTCGATCTGATCACGGGGAATGGTCTCCAGTTTCCCTCCTTGAATCTTCAGGACCACACGTTCCGGACTGTCTTCAATCGGCAGCCCAGTGAGCACGCGGCCATCTTCCGTGGCAATGATCCGGGCCTGGTATCCGGGACCAATCACAGCACTCGGGTCAAAGAGGTTCTGCAACAGTTGATCCCAGTTGTTGCGGCCGTTGCGGGTAATGTCCGGACCGACATCCGCCCCTTCTCCATAAATCTTATGGCACTGGGCACACACCCGTTTGAAGACCGCCACTCCAGCCATCGGATCGCCGGGAGTGCCGGACAGAAAATCTTTCTTCTGATTGATGACCCCCTGTCGATTCGAACGTGTCGTGCGAACGGTGCCAAAATTCTTCTGCACCATCTGGTGCAGCACCTCATCCGGAAAAGCATTCATCCGCATCAATTGATTCAGATTGATCTGATTTTTATCAATTCGACCCGCTTCGATCTCTTTGAGCAGCGCCAGACTCCAGGCGGGACGCTGGGTTAAAACTTCAATCACTTTAGGTTGCACATCCGGTTGAAACTTCGCAAATCGAGAGAGCAGCAGCGTCGCCACACGCGGATCATTCACCCGGCCGATCGTCTCCAACAACCGTGATCGGAATTCTTCAGTGGTGCTTTCATGAAAGAGTCCCGATTCAAAAACATCCACAACTTTCGGATCATGTGCAAAGATCAATGCCTGGAGTGCTTCCAGCCTGGCCGGCATGGCAATCTCGATTGCGGCAAACCGCTCCCGCAATCGATTCGCAGCCATGGCGTCTCCACAAAGCGCCTGCAGCGTGTCGAATTCCGGCAAAGTGGCTGGCCATGTCCGTTGGAGTTCTTCAATTGTCGTCTTGCTCCAGGTTTTCACCGTCTCCTGCTGCTTTGGATTGAATCCATTTTGTGACAAACGGCCGTTCAACAGTCTGAGCATACTGGCAAACGTGTTTGATTGTGCCCCTTCGTGCAAAGCAACACAGCTTAGGAACTGCAAGGCTGTCTCCGGAGTCTTTTCGTCCAGCAGACGGGCAAAAAGCCGGCTGGCGAATTCTGGAGAAACGGGTTTCCCAGCGGCATATTGCGATTCAAGAATGGGGATGAGTGCGGCAGTACTCTCTGTCGCGTTTTCCGCCGCCTTCTCCGTGTTAAGGATTTTTAACAAATTTTGCCAGACAATATGATTCAACAGATCGTCCTGTTGTGCGGCGACTTTCAACAGGAACGGAAGAGACTTTTCCCCGGCAATTTTTGGTAAGGCCACGACAAGTTGCTGTTGAACTTCAAGAGGTTGAAATTCACTGGCAGCCAGTAGTGTGTCAAACTCTTTAAGTGTCCGCTGCAGATTTCCGGTTAAGCGGACTCCCCAGGTTTTCAGGACTGGTTCAGGACTATTCATTAAATAGGCCAGGATGTCATCTGAAACATGGCCGGTCCCGGCAAGCCCCCAGAGCGCGTGCATCCGCTTGACCTGGCTGCTCTCATTCGAAGTCACTACTTCTTCCAGCAAATGGACCACTTCCGGGGTTGCCCGTTCAGAAAGCAATCGCTGGGCAATATCACGATGATAAATATTAGCACTGGCCAGTAATGAAATTAATTCGCCATCCGATTCCTCGGCAAGATTAAACGGCTTGGCATGTGGTGTCTCCTGATAGCGCAGCCGGTAAAGTCTCCCTTTGGCCCGGTCAACTCCCGCAGGATCGGCATTCGCATCCTGATAGCAGTGATAGCGGTCATACCAGTCCAGGATATAGAGACAACCATCGGGCCCGACCTTCTGCACGACTGGCATAAACCAGGCATCATTGGCGGTTAACAAGTCCGCGAGGCGGGGCTGATCTGATGAGCCGGATTTGGCGATGGTTCCGTACTGGTCATTCTTCCACGCATCTTTCTGAGGAATGAATCCTGGATGTGGTTTGCCGAAATAGGTCGCTCCCTGCCGTTCAATCAGATCCGCATTAATACAGCCGCCGTGAATATTTCCCATATAAAGCACATCGCGATATTCCGGAGGATAAGCATCGGAATCGAACCAGGTCAGTCCGCAATAGGCAGCTTTCTGGTGCTTATGTTTAACAATAGAGGGAAGCGGCCATGTATGTGGAGGATAAGGTCCCCCCTGCCGGATGTAATAGCCATTTTCAGCCAGATTCCAGAGATGATCGATCACGCATGCTGAGACAAAAAAGTCCCCCGCGGGATTCATGGCCAGTCCCCAGGGGTTGCTGGTCCCTTCCGCGAAAATCTGGAATTCGCGGGTCCGTGGGTGAACTCGAAACAGTGCACAGGTGAAGTCGACACTCTTCTGACCGGGACGAAAATTCGGATTCTCAGGTCCGTAGGTCACTTTACAGTAATTAAAAACTCCATTGAGACCATATAACCAGCCGTCCGGCCCCCAGGTTAAAGAGTTAGGCAATTCGTGCGTGTCGGTTCGTCCGAATCCAGTGACCACCACTTCGGATCGATCTGCTTTGCCATCTCCATCCGTGTCCTGCAGAAAGAGCAGATCCGGGGCATTGCAGACCCAGACTCCGCCGTATCCCACTGCAATTCCAGATGGAATGTTCAGACCTTCCGCAAAGACCGTGACGCGATCGACCCGGCCATCGCCATCGGTGTCTTCCAGGACTTTGATCCGGTCTCGTCCAGGCCCCGGCTCCCGTCTGGGGTATTCGAAACTTTCTGTGATCCAGAACCGTCCCCGTTCGTCAATGCACATGGCGACTGGATTCATGATTTCCGGTTCGGCAGCGACCAGTTCCACCGAGAATCCTTCTGGAACAGTCATCCGAGCGATCGCTTCTTCCGGTGAAAGTGCCGCATTGGGCGGCCGATCATGCCGCCGGGGAATCTCGATCTGCTGGGCCATTCCCCAGGAGGAAAACCCAAATGAAAGCAGAGAACTCGTCAACAATGTTGTCAGCCACCGATTCATGTTCGCCTCACAGGTTTCCGCTCAGAGTTTCTGATCTCGATGCTGACTTCTGACTCTGGAGCCATGGTAAAAATCAGAAATCATATTGATGGTGCTTCGTCTATTCTAAAATTTGGGGTCGGCCTGAACGCAAAGTCCGACAACGGATGACGTTTCGCGATCACGTACCCCCAAATCCAAGCCCTGACAGGGCAATGGATCGGATTTTTCGCGTTTTCCGACCTCTCGTCGCGATCACCCGTCTCCGTAATCTGTTTCAGTACGATCAAGCTGGGGACAACCGAGTTGTGCGAGTGGCTGCACTGTAAATTCCGGGAGCGCTATCGGTTCTCCTCCACGCAGTGCGGATTCGTGGGCGAGAATTCCCACGCAGGTCCAATTGGCAGACTGCATCGCATTGGGCCAGGGATCACGATCTTCTACCAGCGCACTGATGAACTCGTGAACCAGGTGAGGATGCGATCCCCCATGGCCTCCTCCCTGAAGGAATGAGAGATGCTCTGCGTCCTGAATTTCCTGCGGCTGTGTGAAGCGGCGAATCGAGTCCGGCAACAGGTGTGCATAGTCCGGAACCTGCACCGGAGCGGCAATCTCCGGCTCCGGTTTTTTGGCGGTGTGCAGCAGATGCGGTTGCCCTTCAGACAAGGTCCATTCGAAGCTCATCTTCGAACCATAGACATCAAAGCTCTCGCGGTATTGACGGGCCACGTCATACAGACACCGCCAGATGTGTGCGACCAGGTCGCTGTCCTTGATCTTGATATGACACGATTCCACCGCAAACCGGCTGCCCGAGCGGCGGGCGATTTCTTCACGCACAGTCCCCGAGCCAAAACAGCTGACCGATTCCGCCAGTCCGTTCACCAGCCCCAGGCAGGGACTGACCACGTGCGTGGCATAGTGCATGGGAATCATGTCTTTCCAGTAATCCGGCCAGCCATCCATGTCTTGTGGATGCGAAGCGGCCAGATGCTGAAGTTTGCCAAAGTCTCCCCGTTGGTACATTTCTTTGACAAACAGAAACTCGCGGCTATAGACCACGGTTTCCGCCATCATATATTTCAGTCCGGTCTCCTGAACTTTTTCGACGATCTGACGGCATTCTTCGACCGTCTTCGCCATCGGGACAGTGCACATCACATGTTTGCCGGCATCCAGTGCCCGCAAAGACATCCAGCCATGATCCGGAATCGGGCTGTTGATATGGACCGCGTCAATATCCGGGTCCGCGAGAAGGTCATCGAAAGAGGTGTACCGCCGTTCGATGCCAAACCGGTCTCCCGTCTCATGCAGTTCTTTTTCGTGGCGGCGGCAGATGGCCAAAACATTGGCCCGCGGATGGTTCTGATGGATTGGAATAAACTCTGCGCCAAATCCCAGCCCCACCATCCCAATATTCACAGTTTCCAGAGACCCCGATGGTTTCCGCCCCTGATTCGCTGCTGCCATAAGTCTTCTCTCCCATGGATTCATGAAGTCTGATGACAATATAGCTGCGAACCGCAACTGACAACATGAGAGATCGCGCAGGAAAAATGAGTTTTTTTACCCATCGCGGAGACAGAACTCGCATTTTGAGCCTGCCCGCAAATCATCAGATCAGTCAAAACAGCAGAGAGGCTCTTCCAGGCTGCGTGAGAACTCCCGTGATCCCCTCACTCTTGCTCGTTGTTCTCTCTGACACAAATGGATATGGTCAGAGCGCATTCACCCCGGATCGGCCGGGGCTCTGCTGTGCGACATTCCGCATTTCATCAATCAAAACAGGTCTACCGCAGGCGAAACACGAAGAGAAAATCGGCGACAATACCATGAGGAGCCGCCGTGATCACTTCTGGCCACTGGTCTCTGCGTTATATTCGCCAAGTTTTTCATCCCTGGGCAGGTGATTCTGCAGCACGAATGCGGGGCGGGAATGGGAGTTCACGTAGGCTGCAATGTCGATTGCTTCCTGTTCAGTCAGGTTCGGATCGTCCAGGGGCATGGCCACCTTCAGCCATGCCGCCAGTTTGTCGTTATTGGTCAATCCGGCTCCCTGATTGTATGACTGCTCCCCCCAGACTGGCGGGTTCTCGTCGTCACCAGCACCGTTCTCAGCATGACAGGATGCACAGTTGGCTTCATACAACTTTTTGCCACGGTTGAGGTCTGCCTGGTCTGCTTTCGTTCCCAGAGGTGGGACCGCCAGCGGTCCATGAGGGGCTTTGTGGTTCTGACGGATTGGCTGGCCATCCGAGAGCCACGTGATGTAAGCGGTGATGGCCACAGACGGCTTACTGCCAAGGGGCGGACGGATGCCGTTGCAACTTCGCATGAAACAATTGAGAACGCGATCCTCCAGCGTGATCACCCGGTTTTCACGCGGCGACCACGCGGGATATGCCGTGGCGATTCCCACAAAAGATGCAGCCTTCAGATCGGTCCCATTCTTGAGATGACACGATGTACAGTTGAGTCGATTGCCGACGAATTCCCTGGTCAATGCGTGAGTCGTGGTCTTCTCCACCAACTCTTCACCCAATTTGATGAATTCTCCGAGCGGACCATCCGGCAGCAGGCGGGCAGTTTCGTCCTGAGCAATGATACTGGGCTGCGGAAGGACACTCGCCAGCAAGCCGGTCAGACATCCCACCATCACCCCGGTGATCACGAATCGTTTCATCACGCAACTCTCCATCTCTTTTCGCTGTCCAGGAATATTCATGAGTACCGAAAAGCTCTTCAATGGACGCGTAATAAAGTATCATAAAGGACCGGCAGCGAAGAACACGCCGTTTTCAGCTATGCTTTTCTGGAAATACACCACTGAAGTTTGCCGTCATCAAGTTTGCCGTCAGGACGAGAGCGGTAGAGCTGATGGAGCGTTTTTGTAAATCTTGTAGTGCTCTAGTGCTTCGTCAATTTTAAAAGTTCGGGTCGGACTGAACGCAAAGTCCGACAACGGAGGACGTTTCGCGATCACGTACCCGAAATCCAAGCCCTGACAGGGCACTTGCATCGTGGCCTTCATACAACATCCCAGCAGGAAGATGTCTTGTGACAGCATCCCTTAACACTCAGTCCTGACAGGGCAGCACCATGTTTTCAGAGAGTTCTCGACTTCCACGCCTTGGTTCCACTCTGGATGCTGATCTGGATATTACTCCCATGATCGATGTGACTTTCCTGCTGCTGATTTTTTTCATGGTCACCTCGAAAATGGATCGATCAACAGAATTGCAAGTTCCCCAGGCGCGAAATGGCCTGGGGGTCTCGCAGGAGCAGTCCACCGTGATTTCCATTTTTAAAACAGAGGGGGAGCCGGAAATCTATCTGTCGAATGAAAGGAGAGAAAACGGTCCTGTGGAACCGGCAGCGGTCACCCCGTATGTGCAGGCTGCTGTTGCAGAAGGACGGCTTGATGTCATCATTAAGGCAGACCGGGATGTCCCGTCCGGAATTGTTGATGAAGTGACCCGGGCTGCCCGCGAAGCGGCCCCCGCGGATGAGGATCTGAAATTTTTCCTGGGCGTCATGGATCAGCAGTAGGCAGCAGGAGTTCGACTTCATGCCGATTCAATTTCGCTGCACGCATTGCGGACAACTGATGAGCATCTCCCGGCGGCAGGCGGGGGCAATGGTCACCTGTCCCGCGTGTGTACATCGGACGCAGGTCCCGCAACATTCCGGGGATCACAGCACTTCACAAGATCATATCGAAAAAAAACGACTTGAAGAGCCAGGTTCCCAGACAGCACAAATGGCCCGGACCAATGCTCCCGGGGTGAAGTCGGCAAATCCGGTGGCAGCCGACCAGTTGGCCTGGCAACGCCGGCCCGATCCCTGGCGAAATCCGGAGGAAGGAGAAGCGGAGTTCCGGATTGCCAGTCCACAGTTGCAAGAATCCGGACTCGACATGACCCCGATGGTAGACGTGACATTTCTTCTGCTGATCTTCTTTATGATTACTGCCTCATTCACATTACAGAAGTCTTTGGAAACCACCCCGCCCAACTCGGATGAATCGGGGGTTTCACCACAGGCCGTGCAGGCAGATCTCGAAGCGGCTGCGGTGATTGTCAACATCGATGCACGGAATGTGATCCGGGTGGATGGTGTGCCAGTTCCTGAAATTGGTGATCTGGCCGAACTTCTGCGGGGGAAAATTTCGACCGAAAACAAAATGGAAATGTTAATTGAAGTTGATCCGGCAGCCACGCATGGAACAGTGGTCGCCGTGACAGATGCAGGCATCACCGCCCAGATGCAGCGGATTCGCCGCACCAGTTCCGATCGATCAAAATGAAATGCACCACTCAAGCTTCATTCAGGACTTCCAAATCTGATTGAGTGGAGAAAAGGGTTCCTTCAAACAAGATTTCCTGACAAAGATCCATTGCATTGAGAGCTTGTCGTGCCCTGTCAGGGTTTGGATTTTGGGTCCGTGATCGCGAAACGTCCTCCGTTGTCGGACTTTGCGTTAAGGCCTACACAAATTTTTAAAATTGACGATGCAGTAGGGACATATGGCTTTTATTGAAATCCAGCACCTGCAAGGAAATGTCGAACGGCGAGAGTTGAAAAAACAGGCGCCCATCACGGTCGGCCGTCATGTCTCCAATGATATTGCGATTGATGAAGATGATGTGGCTGTCATGCATTGTCGGATCAGCTGGTCCCGGAAAGGATATGAAGCGGTTGCTGCTTCGTCGCAGCCTTTGGATGTGAACGGTGTCCCCAGAATGCGCGTCGAACTGCATCCGGGTGACGTGCTGAGATTCGGTTCTGTCGATCTGGTCTTTCGGGATGAGACCTCCCCGCAGGAGACATCGCCACAGGAGACATCGCGTCCCTCGGAGGCGCCCCAGGCGAGGACGTCCCGAGCAGAATCGGATTCTGCTCCGCGAATCGTCAAACCCGTACCGCTGCCACCCGTCGATCCTTTTATTCGGGAACCGCAGGCTTCTCCAGAGCAGGCTTTACCAGAACAAGTTCAGCCGGTGAAGCAAAAGCCGGCACGAGGGACTCCGCACGCAGAACCGGAGATCTCCAAACGGGTCGAACCGGCTCAACACAGTCAATCGGCTCAACACAGTCAATCGGTCCAACACAGTCAATCGGTCCAACAGGCCACGCCAGTCGTTCAATCCCCCCTTTCGGAACGGTTGCGATCTATTGTACGGTCACAGCAAAGCCGTCCGGGAGAAGAAGACGCGTTGCAGTCTCCCTTGATCTTAGGAGGTGGAGTGGTGGCTGCGGTGTTGTTGCTGACCGGGGCGATT
>Ga0182739_1004109_pt1 | contig 12235 bp, 9 predicted proteins | sample eDN5th30CBELigBY_FD_128873 | JGI IMG/M metagenome (GOLD analysis project Ga0182739, IMG submission 128873) | Enriched backyard soil microbial communities from Emeryville, California, USA - eDNA 5th pass 30_C BE-Lig BY (version 2) (version 2) | ecosystem: Environmental > Terrestrial > Soil >... | reverse complement strand
GCGTAGAGGTTGAGGAGATAGGTTTCGGCTTCTTCGAGACGGCGTAGGGCCCAGCGGCATTTGGCGATATCGAGGATGGCGAGTTGTTCGCGGGGGCATTGGGGATCGTAGACGAAGTAGAGCTCTTCAAGCATGGCTTGGAAGAGGGCGGGGTCTTCGTTATCGAGGACTTTGTGGGTGGTGAGGCTGTAGCCGTGTTTGCGCGCGTTTTGTGAGGAAGCGGCTTTGCCTTCGGGCGTGCGGGGGCCGGTGGAGAACTGGGCGTTGGCGCGGTTGCGCTCGGCGAAGGGGGAAGTGGTTTCGTTGGGCTGGGGCGTCTGTGGCGGGTTTGCGGTTGAATCGACGAACTGGTCAGTGTCCGGCTGGGTTTCGGGATGCATGGGGGCGACGGTGGCCATGAGGAGTCTCCTGCGCTGTGAAATATGCAGGGCGTAGCAAAGGTTTGTATCGCTGCCCTGGCATGCAGAGTATAGGGAGACCGTGCGGCGGGTTTTGTGGGTTGGGGCTGGAAGTGATTGGAAAGACTGGGAAGAAAAATTGGGAACTGGTGTGATGGGTCCGGCGGGGTGGACTGGGGCGTGGGGATCGAGGGAAGTGCGTTGTCGCATCTGCTGGGGGCAGATGCGACGTGGAGGCTTCGCCGCTGTTTGGCTACCACGGGTTCCGCTCCACCCGCGCCGTTCGGCGCGACGTTCGCTTCACCCATGGCAACATGATTCTGTCGCCCTGCTGGGGCCCTTGCGGTACGGCTGAGTGAACACAGCACCGAGGTGGCAAACTTACAGGTGCGGACCAATTGAATCTGCGATAAAGGTTGAAGACTCATAATGCCCAAATAGGCGCCAAGCCCCTGAATCGCTCCAAAGGTAGAGTTCATGGGTTGATGGGGGCATCGGTGATCCTTCGAGCTGTTTGAAAGTGTTTGATTTTAGTAGAGGCCTCCCATTGTCCAGATGTGACGATAAGGCGTCGAGGGCTTCATTGACTTGCAGTCGGCGGTCGGCCTGGAGATCCTTGAACGTTTTCTTGAGTCAGACAGATATTTTCAGACGGGGAGACAGCGGATCGAGGATTTCGCTACCCATCAGGGGAAGCCTAGCCTGCGCCCAGGCAGCATCACCCCATGGACTTGTTGCTACTTCATCGTCAATAGTGATTAGTAAGCTATCCACGTTGCCAGAAAAGTCTTGTGGCGAGACCAGATAGCCGATGTGAAGTTTGCGGAACGCCGTAAGATTCTTTCGAATTTCATCCTGCTCATCAAGACGCATCGGCAGGCGCGGAATCTCCATGAGTTGCTGTGAACTTTCAAAGAGAAAGACACAGCGGTCAGCGTAGAGGGTGCCGATGGCTTGCAGGTAGGCATTCACCGACTTAAAGCCACCGGTGAGATTGAAGATCACATGATTTCCGGAGCCTTTGTCCGCAGTGGTCCACTCGAGGATCTCCCGGGAGATCTCAGCGAGAGCATGCCGCAGTGATGAGGAGTCATCAGTCCGGAGACCTCCAGCAGTTACTCGTTGAACAAGGTGAGAGTCAGCTTCGAGAACCTCCTGCAACAGCGTCGTGGCTCTCTCTCCGATTTCGGTGTCAGAGTGGACGAGAATATGTTGGATGCGTTGCGCGGGCCAACGCTTGAGTACTGCGGAAATGGAATTGAGTTCCGCGCTGATCCGACACTTTTCTGGGTGACCCGCTTGCAGTAACTGGGAACGGCATCTGGACGAGATGGCGTCAAAACGCTGGGCATCTTCACTCGAGAGATTGCGGGCGTTCGTTGACCTTGTCAGCCACCCCCGATCCTCGGGAGATGCCTGATTGGTGAAGATGCTTGTTCCGCATGTGGAAAGCAGTAAAAGCGTGCCTTTGGGTTGGCCGGAGGCTGAAGCGCCATGATTTCGGGACAATGGTTTGGTCATTGCTTCTGCGTTGCTGATGAACTGGATTAGTCAGTCGGTACGAGACCACACGTTCCCTGTCACAATGCGCGTTACAGAGTCTTAACTGCTGCGATATGCGCTAATTGCTCTCTTTGGTCCACGATCCTTGAGGCTCGCCAACTGTCGAGAAGATTACTTTGAGTTTCACTATGTCGCCTGGCTTCTTGTCTGACGGGACTTGGGCGCTGTTGGAGATAGGGCCCACCTGCCCGGTTCCGAGTTCCCGAAATTTCCAGCCGCCCTTCTTCGTTTTCTCTTCAATCAACTGACAGTCGACCATGTCCTTCGGGAGAGTTTGTCCTTCAGGGTACTTCCTGATGTTTCGCGGGGTGACATTTCCGGCTCTGGGTCTGTTTGCTTGAGCTACGGGAGCGATTGCGTTTGGTCGGCTGGCTCCACGCCAAGGTTTGTTCGGGTGTTTGGCGGCCCTGGTTTGTTCCAACTCTTCCTGTAAATCCGAAATGACTGTGTGCAAGAAGTTACTGTTCGTGCTGAATCCTCCAAGAGCTTTGGACGGAAACGCAAGAATCCTCACAAAAGCTTCCTCGTTACGAAGAATCGGTCGGCTGTGGATCGGGCTAGCATGGCGTTTAAGCCTATCCCCGTCGATCAGCCATTCTTCCCCCCGTTGACGCGATGGAATTGTTCTCGGCAAACCCAGACCACGCTTTTCAAGCTGATGAGCGTAGCGTTTGGCAATTGACTGCTTGGCATTTCCGATCTGGTCCATCCAGACCCATGGTTGCCCCGGGCGCAACTGATATTCCTTTACGAAATGCTGCCAGCGATTGCCTTCGAGAAGCCAAGGCAGCGATGCGGACGCTGGCTCTGTAACGGGTCTTGTGAGGACAGCAGCGGAGCCAAGCACCGAGATCGCAAAACTTTGTGCACGAGTAACCACAGTCTGCATGTCGGTGACAAGCTCATCGAGAGAGGAATGAGAAAGCCGTAGACCATCTATCAGGTTGGTCAGGGGCAAGGTCGGGGCCAGGGTCAGAGCCCCAAACCCATGGCGAGCTTTGGAACCGGATCCTCCAAGCTGACAAAGAAGCCATAGGGCCAAAATTGTTTGGTCGACCAGATCACGAGGCGAAATGCGCTTTGCATCAGGCAGCTCCGTTGGTCGACGGGCAGCGATTTGGATCGCCCAGGCTCCCTCGCTGAGGCAATATCGCTGCTTGCCACCATCGCTCATCCCAAAGGTTACAAATCCAAGTCCTGATGTTCTCTTCTGTTCCCTACGAGGAGTATCAAAATTGAAGTGCTCGACCAGATCGTTCCTGTTGAACTGCTCTGCCGGTGGATTGGTACTCTTGGCGACGACCGATATCGAAACTGGAGAAGATAGCGCTGCCCCATGCTCGCCGAATTCTCCAACACCACCCCAAACAATACGCTCTAGTCGGCGGAGGTCTCCGGGATCCCGCAGGATACCCGTGTAGATGGTGCGCCACCAGTAGCGAAGGAGTCCGCGCAATGTTCCACCGCGAAACGTGCAGGATTGTCCTCGGTCTTCTGAGTTGCCCGCGTAGAAGGCAGGCGTCAGCAGACTGACGTTTACGACCCTAGAAGGCTTTTCCTTAGGATTAGGTTGAAATTGAACGTCCTGATTCGTCTTCGAGAATCGCCCATACCCTGATGCCGTCTTTGCGCCCGCGCCGAGTACAGTCAGGCCCCAGAGTAGGAAATTCTTCGCGGTCTCCAGATCCTTTTGCGTCGTTGTCCCGTTGCACGGTTGAAGTGCGAACAAGAAACTGTTTTTGGCAACAAGCGACAGGAAGGGCACCGGAACGGGGGAATCCCACTCCACCGGAAGATCATTGCCTTGGTAGTACTTCGGATAGTGTGGGTTAACGATGTCTATTTGCAACTGTGGTTCGGTAGTTGGGTAGGCATCATGGAAGATAACACTCCCGCGAGCCGAAGACTCCTGCTGCTGTCTTTCTGATACTAAGGGAATCCATGGCTTCTGCTCGGTATGGGTTTTGCCAATCTTGTCTATTGCTCTGCGCTCGCGAGAGCCCGGCGCCCAGCCGAAGATCCTCTCCACAGTGAGAAAGGCCGCAGTAGGGTCCGTTTGTGCGGGAACCCAGTAGGTTTCCGCATAGTTTCGGGCGAGCCCCTTTAATCCGGATCCAGGGATATAGGGGAAACCATAGATCGGATGGAAACACATAGCGGCATTCTCGGCCACGGAGGCTGCAGCGAGGTGGAGCGCGAGGGGTTCCTTAGAACGCAATTCGAACAGCTCAGCGCCAACGGCAGTGAGCCACTCTCGGAGCTGCGTTACAACCCGTTCGCGGAGACCGCCGTCCTGGAATGGCTGATCGATTGCTAAGTCCGCTAAGGATCGCTTGGTGATTTCTCCATTGCCCGGCTTTAACAGTCGATGGAAGCGCAGACCCGGGTGGATCGCTTCGATTCTTGCGCCTTGCAATGCCGTTTTTACGTCGCTGAGCATGTGTGTGGTCATCGTTGTTCTCCACTCCTCACCAAAGGGGGACTTCACTAGCAGCTAAGACTTCCGAGCATCCAGGAAACGAATGAACCAGAATAGGTAGGCAATCACCTCGCTTGTACAACGACGTAGAAGTTGGGGCGAGCTATTTACGCCGACCAAGTATTCGCATAGGTTGTTGGGGGCCACCGCAGGAAGAATGCCCGCCGTCTTTAACCAATCGCCACAACTACTGCTGATCTTCAGGTGAGTCCCTTTTTTAGCTTCATAGAACGCAATCGCTTGGGCCAGACCACAGGTGCGAATCATCATCGGAAGCTTCTTTGCAATCCCCACGACTTCGTTATCGATTTTTCCTAACCGTTCTACCTGCTGCAGCGCGTGACGAGCGCGCCGAATGTCGTAACTTTCCTTGGGCTTCTGCTGAGAATCAACGGTTGCTGCCCTCATCATACCTGTCCTTTCTTTCCGTCCTCGTGTACTGTCACTCGGCAGAATCCTTTACCCACGGTTTCATCCCCGCCAATCTGAAGGATGGAACCCTGCTTTTGTCCGAACCAGTTCTGGAAGGACGCCAGTGCTGCTGAACCGTGACCGTTTTGGTTACGGCTGGCGCTTGCCAATACGAGGGAATAGAGCAGTGTTTCCGTGGGCAAAAACTCTTGTGAGAACAATGCTCCGTCTTGCACCGTTTTGGTCTCGTAGTCCAATGCAATTCGCATCTGCACTTCGGTAGCGTTTTCCACAAAGTGGGTGAACTGGTCATCGCTGATGATGGCAAGCCTCTTTTGAGTCTCCGTTGAGATACCCAGCGATGCGGCAAGGGCCACAAATAGTCCGTCCACGGAACTATCTGCGGTAAAGGGAAACTCTTCCAGGACGACGCTACTTTTAGTTCCTTTCAGCACGCTGTCTGATGTAACCAGTACATCGTCGTCCTTGACTGTTGGAGTCTGGCCGTCGCTTGCATTCATGCCGGTGAGCGTTAGGTCGCGGGAAAAGCGATGGAGGGCGCTGGGACAGGTGACGAGTGCGTATACCCCGAACAACGAACGCACAGGGAATGCGAGGATACGTGCGTCTGTGAAGGACAGCGCTCCGCCCTTTTCTTCGCCGTCGCCCTTCAGAGAGCGACCAAACACGTTCACGATTTGCTCATCAGCATCGGCTTCTTTAGCACTTCGTCCCTGGGCCACCTTCTGTCGAGAGTAGTCGCGGAAAACTCCCTTTAAGGCGCTGGCTGGAATATTCGGCCAGCGGGTGTGACGCTCTCGCTGTATGGGCAGGTCGATGACACCTGGATTCGTCCCGCTTCCTGGATGCAACGGAGTCAGCGCCTGGATGAGGATGGCGCACCCTCGAGGACTGACAGGGGCTTCGTTAGGCATAATTCCACACTCCTTGGAGAACGGCGCCGTAGCCGGCAGCCCGGTCTTCGATATCTGTGCATAGTGATGTCAACGGTTCGCACGGCTTTGTCTCCTTGGTGAAGTAAACACTTCCCGCGGACACACCGAACCTTGCGGGTTTGGGGCCATGGCGTGCGAGGTCCCAACCTGATACAGAGAATGAATCCCGGACAGCGGTTGCCACGGTACCGGCATTGCACGTTAGCGAGCGAGGGAGTGCCGTAGTGCCAGAAATACCTGGAGATATAAGGTAGAAGCATCGGGACTTCGCGTCAGGAATCGTCGGCCAAGTTAGTGGCGTCACAGCTTGCACGCAGACACAGCGTGATTCGCCGCCAAAGGTAAGGACAACGGGAGCCTCGAAAAGACGACGCAACTCTGCACTGCTCGTTGTATAAATCTCGGCGTAGAACCCTCCACAATGCTTGCGGTTCAGGCGAAGCAGATCCGTTGAGAACAAGAGACCCTGTTCCACTGTGCCCGTTTCCAAGGAGAGGCCGATGCCTACTTTTGCTTCGAGAGCGTAGAGCTTCTGCGGAGACATAAAACAGGGATCGTCATTCGGGTCTGAAGAGATGGGGATTTTCGTGTCTCCCGCAAGATATTTACGGAGTCCCTCAAGACGGATCAGTCGGTACTCAGATTTCTTCGTTGCAGCATGGGCAGGGGGACTTACACGTTCTCTTGCCCATGATCGGTTCCATAGGGGCAAAGATTCGCTTTCATCCGTTGTCCAACCTGGAAGCGTTTGTTGTGCAGGTTGCAGCACCCAATAGTTATCAGCACCGGGTTCGACATTTGCAGGTAGTGGCAGAAACAGATCGGTGGGTGCTTGGCCGTTCTGGGGAAACTGACCGAGCCATGGGCCACGGACCTCCAGGTTTGCCGCCCAATCGGGCACACCGTTTTGTCGCGCGGCTTCGACGAAGCCGCCACCCTGTTTCAGGGCAGTCGCCAGTTTGGAAAAGTCGCATCCACAGGCGCCCCAGACATAGGTGCGAATCATCCCTAACAGATTTTGAGGTCCAGGTAACTCACTTCGATTACGACTACCCGACTCCATCGGTCGGCCACTCCGAAAAAAGAGGTTATCTAGTGGTTCGATATGTAGCGCTATTCGTTCGGTGGCGTTTGCATCGCTCATCGATGCTCTCCTATTCATCACGGCCTCGCGCCATAAAACTGGCGGTATGAATCAGATTGAGGAATTCCGCATGAGCGCCCTTGCCGTACACGAATTGTCCTTTCGAATCTGTCGATCCTATGTGTGCGAATCCTGGAATAAAATCTTCCAAATGTTGGTGAAGGGCTTCGATTCGGAACTGCTTGCGTTGTTCAGATCGCACAATGGCGCGACCTATTTCTTTCTCAATCGTGCCAGCGGCTTCTTGCTCAAGCGCCTCCCACATCTTGATCTCCCGCTGCACCTGTCGTGCCCAAGCATCTGTGGCTCCGTGGAGAAATTTGTCTGTGTATTCCTGGAGAACAGGAACGAAGCTCCATGGGCAGTTGACCTTTAGAATCTCACCACTGCGCTTTGCCAAACAGATTCCCAATCGATTCTTCGGCGCTTTGGGGGATCCAAGTGGTTTTGCCGTTTTCGCTAGCTTCTCTGCTGCGCGTGCGTGATCGAAGGCCACCCGTAGGTCCTCATGGTAGTGAACAATGGCGATACCCGCGCTGATGCCCGCGTTAGCTCCCATCGTGAGGATGGGTGTCTTTGCAGGACCGTTGCCGTTCGTCTTGCGGGTAATCCAACCGGACTGATCTCCCTCAAATATGCAGCCTGAAGCGCCACTGTAGGCTCGCTGAATCTCGTGCGCACACGGCAAGGCGTTCGCCAGCGGAAGAAAGGCGAGTACGTCATCGCCTCCCGCATAGATCAGTTCGCCGTGGAAGTGCTTCACAATCTCGGGAACGAGTATCGTGGAAAAATGTCCAAGCGCTTCACTGATGGCGGCGTGGAGAGCCGGGCCGACTGCTCGTCTGGCAGACAGCGTCTCTTCCGAGACTTTGATGGAACGAAAATAGGTCAAAAGTTCTTTTGAATAGGCATCGTAAAGCTTAGGGGACAGCGTATGTCGGGCGCCGAGCCAATCCCCCATAGAATCGCCGTCCATTAGCAAAATTGCATAGTAGGTGGGCGGCGGTCCCACAACTTGCTTTGCCGCCTTAATCTTCGCAGTAAGTTCCGGTGGCGGAACTTCCTTACTCTTCTTGGTATCGCGATCTTCTCCATGCAGCCACTGGCCATTCCAGTTTGACCCGCGGATCCATTCGTCAGCGATATTCGCTTCACGCAACCAGAGCTTAGCCGCCAGAGTGGCGGTGTCGGAAAACCGTGTGTCGTTCGATTTGATCTTCAATCTGTCATTGAAGTATGCAGGGAAAGACAAGCGTTTCACCAGTCCGATGGCGCTCAGTTTTTCTCCTTCCCGAATCCGGTAACCGGAACTCGTTTGCACCAATGACCAGAAATTTTCGCTCTGTTTGCGATCCGCCGGCCCCATCTGTTCATAGGTGCCCAGCAGCGTACACTTGGCCGGATACTTGCCATCGGAGGACTTTGCCTGGTGGGGAGGAACGTGTTTTACCCGTGAGTGTGTATCCATCAGAAGCGCACTCAACTGCATCAAGAACTGCCACTCACCCTGCTGCTGTTTATAGCCAGTGCTGGCTCCGGCGGCGTCGATCTTTTTTACTAGTTCCGCGAGGGCTTCCGATTCCTTCGAGATTTCCGAGAGGGAAGCAGCTCCGAAGAAAGAAAGCGTATCAGCACTTTTTCTTTCGGCAAGGGCACTGGCGGGTAGAAAGGTGGCCTGTACGTTGAAGAAGCTTTCAATCTGTGCATCCCAATTCAGATCCCATCCCGCAAACTCTTCCCCACCCAAAGCAACTTTCTGTTCGAGCCACCGTTTTACGCTAGAGGCAATGTCTCTCCAACCAGCCTTGCAGCTTTCGATGATTCGGCATGACATGGACGTGCCCGCATGTTCCCCGTCTCCATCTGCCACCAGGGCCACGAATCGATTGGGATAGTTTGCACGGAGAACATCTCCGCCAAAATCACCTCTGACACCTTGCTCTTTAAGCCACCAATCCATCAGTGGCGTGCCTCGCAAGTAGGGGAACACCATTGCCGTGGGGCCATACGTAGCAATGACAGGCTCCATCGCCTTGAAAGCAAGCCATGCTAATAGGAAGCTGCCAGTAAACACATCGCGCGTGCTGCGAGCCTGCTCGATGAATGCCTGCACAGGGCTAATTTTGAAACTGAGCAATCCCCAGGCATGGGGCTTTCTTGCCCGAAGTTCCGCAGCGGCAAAGGCTGCGGTGGTGTCGAGATGATTCCAAATTGTATGGTCTGGGGCTCGGGTCTCAGCAGGTAACCGACCTGCCCAGTCAAATTCTGTCTCCAGTCGGTCTTTCCAGAGGCGCCAAATGGCGTAGTAGCGCAAGCGAGCATCATCGTACGAATCCGAAATCTGTTTAGCATGCGCAGCAATACTCTCCGCTGGCTGTGCTGGCAGGTTTTCCAGTGCGACGCGCGATTCCGCCTGCAGGGGATGTGCGATGTGGAGAGATCTATTCTCTCCGAGGCCCACAATGGTTTCTTTTGCTTTTTTGTGGTCCGGTGTCGGAAGCCGTTCGTGATGGGACGACAGGTTGTCGGCCTCTCTCTTCATCTTCTCCACATCTTCAACGAAGCCGAAGACAGCCTCGTAGTTGCGCTTGGCGCGCGACTGGTGTCCTTTGATATCAAGCGCCTTGTCTGGCGGGTCGTGAAGATAGACGGCTAACAAGTCCTGCCAGAACCGGTCACTAGGAATTGTCATCTGATGTCCTCCACGCCTTTCAAATCAATTTGGTCCCATTCGGCAAGGACTGTGTAAGTGGACTCGCCCCGGTTTCCTTGCGATTCCACCTGGAAAACTGTAGCGGTTGTACCGAAGTTTTCCCGCAGGAAACGGTTCCAACGGGAACGTCGTTGCAGGAAGTAGGAGCGGTCCATGCCGTTTCTTAGGGCTTTGCGGGTACGGCTGCTTTTGGATGTGTCGCCGTGAACTTGCATGTAGATTGTTTCGAACTCCGGGCCAAGTTCTGGATCTTCGACCTCACCCGGGCACTGTAGAGGGATGCCGCGTCGTTGACGGCTCAATACCCACAAAAAGAAGGCCAGTTCCGCATAAGGAGCAAGTGAGTGACGGTCGCCGATGGATACGGTTCGTTGCAGCAGATCGATGGTGAGTATCTGTGGTTCCAAGGCGGCGCGCAGCTGTTCGATGGCATCGGCAAAGGGGCGTTGAAACCGAAGCAGTTCAGCGGGTAGCCACTGCCGCAGACGGACGAAGGGGATATCGGCAAGGGTGACCGTGGCGTCGGCCGCATTCAAGGGACGATGGTCGCGGTTGTAGATGACGCGTTGACGAGGGGAAGGGTAGAAGAACTGGGAGTTTCCCTCATAGGCGTCTGATACCAAGACGTGAGAAAGACGGTCTTGCGGACGTCCGTAGAGCGATAGGGCGGCTCCGGCAAAATAGCTCATGGATTTGCGTCCGCCCGCGATGGAGACGTGAAGCGCACAATCGGGATCGGCCGTAAAGGTTCGGATATGTTCGGCAATACCATCGGCAGCGGCGAGATTTTCCTCTTCGGTGCGGATGTCGTCAAGTGGTGTAGAACCGGAACGCAATACATGGATATTGCGGGAATCAAAGGCAGGTTGCGGAAAGTCGTAATCGCGATAGAGGAGGGAAAACCATGGTTGTTCGTCGCCGAGAAGCTCCAGGCTGATGCGCTGTTGGCCGTGCGTCGTGGTTACGACATGGACGTCGGTGGGGAAGAAGGGATCGGGGAGGGTGGAGAGCGCATAGAGGGTCTCAGTAACAACCTGCGGAGTCATGCCAGCTGCTGCGAGAAGGATGCGTTTCTGGAATAAATGGGGCCGCATGGGACTCGTTCTAATGGAGAGGTTATCGGGAGTCCCGCGGGAAAACCAGAGTTGGCAAGGTTGTGTGGTCGGGTGTTGCCGAAGGCGCGGTGCGGGCCAGTGTGTCGGATGCCAGTGTGTCTGATGCCAATGCCTCTGATGTCAATGCCTCTGACAAGGGCGCGTCTGATGAAGGCGCGTTGGGTTCAGGGGTTAGGCGTTCGAGTGAATAGGCGCCGAGGCCCATGCTGGAGGCCTTGCCAGCGTGGAGGAACTGACCAAGCCAAAGCCAAGGCCAAAGGTGATGTCGTTCGTGGAGAGTTGCATCCATATGACCGAGCAGGCCCCCCATCTGCATGCTGGTCTGTTGCCTGTTCGAATAGCGAGTCCAGTCTTCCCACTGGAGCGATGTGGCATCGGGTTGCCAGTCACGGGTCTGCGGGATAAGAGCAGAGATCGCGGCGGCGCAGTTGGAGGCCTGGTCGGGGTGAGAGCCGTGGAAGCGGAACATCAGGCTGGCACGGCGCAGGACGCTGGCGCTGAATTCGCCGAAGGCTTCGGCAGGGCGGACGTAGCTACCCCGAGTACGCAGGCGGAGCGGCGTGAGCAGACGGACTCGAAATTGCGGGGCCGGACTTGGCAGGGTGGGGCGTGCGTGGGGAAGCACCTGAAGGCGGCGATCTGGGCCTAGAATGTTTCGCCATTCGTTGCTGCCCAATGACAGTTCCTGACGCAGTTCGCGAAGCTGGAAGCGATAGCGTTGGCTACCGATGCCCCAAGAAAAGCGCGGGCGACGTAGGCCAGCAGGGAGGTGGCGCGACCAACCAGCGTAACGCCGACAACGTAGGTGGATTTGGCGGAGCATTCTCTGGTCTGGATACGGAGGATCAATGGGTGTGGCGCTACGCTGTGGGCTCCTCGGGCGGAGTCTCCGCCACCTGGGGTTTCAAAGAGATAAGGATAGGAGCAACTTTGCAAGAGCATGCATCCCTCGCAGGTAGGAGAGCGGGTGACGCAAACCAAGCGGCGCAAAGCGTGGCCGAAAACGCCGCGCCAAGCAGAGCCCAGATACTGGTGGCCGGGAACGGCTTGCTCCGCAAGCCAAACAAACTGATACCGGACGACCGTGAGATGATCGAGCGCGGAAATGCAGGCGGGCTCGGCAAGGAGAGCAGAATTTGGTATTGCGTTTGGCATCGAAAGAGATCAACACAGGACGTATTGGTAAAGCAGCTAACCACCTTTGCAATTTGCAGAGTGGCTAAGACTTTATCACGTTTACAAGTCTTGCTTCAAAGTGAACATAGCCAGGCAAGAGGGGCTACCTTTGGCAAGGTTGCGAAGGTGGCGCACCGAATTGGGCAGGCATGCGGCGAGGCTGCCGCGGACGCGAGAATCGGCTATCGGTGGTGGGACGGGCGCTTGATGGAATGCTCGACTTTTGCTGCCATCGACGCTTGGTCCGTCGTTTTTTACCGTGGATCCCCTGTATATCGGG
>Ga0182739_1004108_pt1 | contig 12237 bp, 14 predicted proteins | sample eDN5th30CBELigBY_FD_128873 | JGI IMG/M metagenome (GOLD analysis project Ga0182739, IMG submission 128873) | Enriched backyard soil microbial communities from Emeryville, California, USA - eDNA 5th pass 30_C BE-Lig BY (version 2) (version 2) | ecosystem: Environmental > Terrestrial > Soil >... | reverse complement strand
GGCACCCCGATCCGGCTGGTCGGGCAGGACTCCCGGCGCGGCACGTTCGTCTCTCGGCACGCCGTCTTCCACGACCGCGACAACGGCCAGGAGTGGCTGCCGCTGGCGAATCTGGCCGAGAACCAGGCGCGGTTCTGGATCTACGACTCGCTGCTCAGCGAGTACGCCGCGCTCGCCTTCGAGTACGGCTACTCGGTCGAGCGTCCCGACGCCCTCGTGCTCTGGGAGGCCCAGTTCGGCGACTTCGCCAACGGCGCCCAGACCGTCATCGACGAGTTCGTCTCCAGCGCCGAGCAGAAGTGGGGCCAGCGCTCCAGCGTCGTCATGCTGCTGCCGCACGGCTACGAGGGTCAGGGTCCCGACCACTCCTCGGCCCGGATCGAGCGCTACCTGCAGCTGGCGGCCGAAGAGAACATGACGATCGCGCGGCCGTCGACCCCGGCCTCCTACGCCCACCTGCTGCGCCGTCAGGCCTATGCCCGCCCGCGCCGGCCGCTGATCGTGTTCACCCCGAAGTCGATGCTGCGCCTGAAGGGTGCCACGAGCGAGGTGCACGAGTTCACCTCCGGCCGCTTCCAGCCGGTGCTCGACGACACCCGCGACATCGATCCCGGTGCCGTGAAGCGCGTGCTGCTGCACTCGGGCAAGATCCACTACGACCTGCTCGGCGAGCTGGCCAAGCGCGACGACGCCGCAGCGTTCGCCCTCGTCCGGCTCGAGCAGTTCTACCCGATGCCGGTCGATGAGCTGAACGCGGCCCTGTCGCGCTACCCCGCGGCCGAGGTGGTCTGGGTGCAGGACGAGCCGGAGAACCAGGGCGCCTGGCCGTTCATCAACCAGGAGTACGTCAAGCACCTGCAGGGCCGCACGATCCGGGTGGTGTCGCGTCCGTCCGCGGCGTCGCCGGCCGCCGGGTCGACGAAGGTCAGCGCCGCACAGCAGGTGACCCTGCTGGCCGAGGCGCTGCGGTTCTAGCCCAGGATCTCGAGCACCCGCGCCCGCAGTTCCTCCGGGGCGGTCTCCTGGCAGGCCCGCTGCACCTTCTGGGTGATGGTGAGCCCCACCAGGTGCTCCCCCGTGCAGTCCTCGCAGTTCTCGAGGTGCTCGGTGATGTCACGGAAGTCCTCGGCGCTGAGCTCGCGGTGAAGGTACTCCTCGAGTTCCGCCTTGGCCTTCTCGCAGCCGCAATCCGTCATTTCTTGCTCCCGGAGATGGCGTCTTCAGAGAATCCGCGCTGACGCGCGTAGTCGGCGAGCCGTTCACGCAGCAGCCGGCGGCCACGATGCAGCCGGCTCATGACGGTTCCGACGGGTGTCTTCATGATGTCCGCGATCTCCTGATACGCGAACCCCTCCACGTCGGCCAGGTACACGGCCAGACGGAAGTCTTCGGGGATCGACTGCAGCGCCTCTTTGACGTCGCTGTCGGGAAGGTGGTCGATGGCCTCGGCCTCGGCCGACCGGGTGGTGCGACCCTGGGTGAGCGACTCGGCCGAGCCGAGCTGCCAGTCCTCGAGGTCGTCGATGGTGTTCTGGTACGGCTGCCGCTGGTTCTTGCGGTAGCTGTTGATGAAGGTATTGGTGAGGATGCGGTACAGCCACGCCTTCAGGTTCGTGCCCTGCTGATACTGCGCGAATGCCGCGTACGCCTTGGTGTAGGTCTCTTGCACCAGGTCGCCGGCATCGGCGGGGTTGCGCGTCATGCGCATCGCGGCGGCGTAGAGCTGATCCATGAACGGGATCGCCTGCTCTTCGAAGAGGGCACGCAGCTGCTGCGGTTCCGGGGTCGCGTCAGTCATCGCCAGTGAGCCTATCTTCGATGACCCGATGGCGCGCTCCAGGACGGCGGCTGTCATACCCTTGACAACCGATGGGCCTGTCACGCTATTCCGACCGCGACGCGGACATCCTCGGCGACCGTGAGCCGGGCGCGACCGAGGCGCCGGGCCCGTGGGTGGCACCGGTGGCATCCGCGGCCCTGGATGCCGTGGTCACCCTGCCCGGATCGAAGAGCCTGACCAACCGCGAGCTCGTGCTGTCGGCGCTGGCCGAGCGCCCTTCCGTGCTGCACCGGCCGCTGCGGGCCCGCGACACCGACCTGATGGCCGAGGCGCTGCGCCTGCTCGGGGCGGAGATCCGCGAGAACGGCGACGAGTGGATCGTGACGCCCGGCGAGGTCCGCGGCAGCACGTCGATCGACGCGGGGCTCGCCGGCACCGTGATGCGCTTCATCCCCCCGGTCGCCGCGCTGGCGCTCGGCCCGGTGGCCATCGACGGCGACGAGCACGCCCGCAACCGCCCAATGCGCACCACGATCCAGGCGCTGCGCGACCTCGGGGTCGAGGTCGACGACGACGGCCGCGGCGCGCTGCCGTTCACCATCCACGGCGCCGGAGGCGTCGAGGGCGGAGAGCTCAGCATCGACGCGTCGGCCTCGAGCCAGTTCGTCTCGGGCTTGCTGCTCGCGGCACCGCGGTTCGAGCGCGGGCTGACCCTGCGCCACACCGGCGAGCGCCTGCCGAGCCTGCCGCACATCGAGATGACGATCGCCTGCCTCGCCCGGCGCGGCGTCGCCGTCGAGAGCCCGGAACCCGGGGTCTGGGTCGTCCCGCCCGCGCCGATCCGCGGTGCTGGCCTCGACATCGAGCCCGACCTGTCGAACGCGGCACCGTTCCTCGCGGCCGCGCTGCTCGCCGGGGGCAGCGTCACCATCCCGGGCTGGCCGGCCGAGACCACCCAGGTGGGAGCGCTCGTGCCGGGTCTGCTCGAGCGATTCGGTGCGGTCGTGCGCACTCGCGACGACGGCGCGCTGACCGTGGATGGCGGGGCCGGCCTCCGCGGCGGCGCCACGCTGCCCGGCCTCGACCTCGACCTCTCGGCGGGGGGTGAGCTCGCACCCACGTTCGCCGCGCTGGCGGCCCTCGCCGCATCCCCCGGCCGCATCACGGGGATCGGGCACCTGCGCGGTCACGAGACCGACCGGCTGGCCGCCCTCGCCCGGGACCTCGTCGGTCTCGGAGCGCGGGTCACCGAGCTCGACGACGGGCTGGCCTTCGAGCCGGTCGGCCCCGGTGCCCTGCACGGCGGGGCGTGGGCGAGCTTCGCCGATCACCGCATGGCGACGACCGGCGCGCTGATCGGACTCGTGGTGCCGGGCGTCGATGTCGACGACATCGACACCACGGCGAAGACGCTGCCCGGGTTCGCCGGGCTCTGGCAGCGGATGCTCCGCGGAGCGGAGCAGACCAGCTGGCTCACGCTGCCGGAGGCCCCGTGAGCTGGCTCTCGGACGACGACCCCGACGACGACCGCGAGTTCGGCGACTGGGACGAATCCGACGCCCGGGTGCGACCCAACCCGAAAGGCAACCGCCCGCGCACCAAGACCCGTCCCGAGCACGAGGACGCGATCGAGGGACGCGTGCTCTCGGTCGATCGCGGGCGATACACCGTGCTCGCCGACGAGGACGGCCCCGGCGAGCGCGTGCTCACCTGCACCCGCGCCCGCGAGCTGCGCGACCAGGCGATCGTCACCGGTGACCGGGTGGATGTCGTGGGCGACACCAGCGGCGACGAGGGCTCCCTCGCGCGCATCGTCCGCATCCGCCCGCGGACCACCCTGCTGCGCCGCAGCGCCGACGACACCGACGAGGTCGAGCGCGTTGTGGTCGCCAACGCCGACCAGCTGATGATCGTCGTCGCGGCGGCCAACCCCGAACCCCGTCCGCGCCTGGTCGACCGGTACCTGGTCGCCGCGTACGACGCCGGCATCGCGCCCCTGCTGGTCATCACGAAGACCGACCTGGCCGACCCGGGGCCGTTCCTGGCGAACTTCGCCGCACTCGGCATCCCGGTCATCACCAGCTCGCAGGACGCGTTCCCGATCGAGGAGCTGACCCCCGTACTGGCCGGGCACACGACCGTCGCCGTCGGGCACTCCGGGGTCGGCAAGTCGACCCTGGTGAACGCGCTCGTGCCGGGCACCGACCGCGCCGTCGGCCACGTCAACGAGGTCACCGGGCGCGGGCGGCACACCTCGTCGTCGACGGTCTCGCTGCGCGTGCCCACCGGCGGCTGGATCATCGACACCCCCGGGGTGCGCTCGTTCGGGCTCGGGCACGTCGACGTCGCCAACGTGCTGCGCTCGTTCACCGACCTCGCCGCGGTGGCCGAGGAGTGCCCGCGCGGCTGCACGCACCTGGCCGACGCCCCCGACTGCGCACTCGACGAGGCCGTCGCCGACGGACGCCTGGCAGCCGAGCGCGTCGATTCGATGCGACGACTGCTCGGTACCCTGACAGGGTGACCTCCGCCGCATCAGCCCTGGACTACTCCGACGACCTCGCCGTCGCGCTCGCGCTCGCGCACGAGGCCGACCTCATCGCCATCGACCGGTATCGGGCGCAGGACCTCGACGTGCAGTTGAAGCCCGACCGCTCGCAGGTCACCGACGGAGATATCCGGGTGGAACGCATGATCCGGGACCACCTGGCGCAGGCCAGGCCCGCCGATGCGATCCTCGGCGAGGAGTTCGGCGGCGGCGACCCGCACGCCCCCGGCCGGCAGTGGATCCTCGACCCGATCGACGGAACCTCGAACTTCGTGCGCGGGGTGCCGATCTGGGGGCTGCTGCTCGCGCTCGTCGTCGACGGGGTGCCGCAGGTCGGCGTGGTGAGCGCCCCGGCGCTCGGGCGACGCTGGTGGGGTGCCACCGGCCTCGGCGCGTGGGCGGAGGCCGACGGGCAGCCCGCGCGCCGCATCCGGGTGAGCGGGGTGACCGATCCGGCCGACGCGACCCTCAGCTACAACAGCCTGAAGCACTGGGACGAAGTGGGCCGGCTCGACCAGCTCGTCGAGCTCAGCCGGCGGGTGGGGCGCACCCGCGCGTTCGGAGACCTCTGGTCGTACATGCTGCTGGCCGAGGGTGCCATCGACATCGCCGCCGAGTTCGACGTCAAGCCGTGGGACATCGCCGCCCTGTACCCCATCGTGCGCCAGGCCGGGGGCACGGTGACCGATGTCACCGGGGGGGATCGCCTCGACACCCTGAGCGTCGTGGCGACCAACGGAGCGCTGCATCCGCTTGTTCTGGAAACTCTCTCGGTTCGCTAGGCTGGGCGGCGCTCGCCGCACCGCGGGCATCGCGTAGACACTGGAGGCTGTACCCCTATGACCACGACTGATTCGAAGTTCTGGGTGCGCGCACTCAGCGTCACCGCCATCGCAGCCGCCGGCGTCCTGCTCTCCGGCTGCAGCCTTCTCGGCCAGGTCACCGGCGGTGGCGGGGGCAACGGAGACGACCCCTCGGAGGGAACCGAGGACGACGTCTTCTCGCTCGTCCCCGGCGACTGCTTCAACGAGGAGACCGACGCCGAGACCATCTCGACCGTCGACATCGTCGAGTGCGACGTGCCCCACAAGTGGGAGGCGTTCGAGTCGATCAAGATGACCGAATCCGAGTACCCCGGTGACGAGGCCACCCAGCAGCAGGCCGACGCCGCCTGCAATGACCCGTTCACGCAGTACGTCGGACTCAGCTACGACGAGTCCATCTACGACTACAGCTTCTACTACCCGACCCAGGAGACCTGGGATGACCCGGTGCTGCAGGATCGCGAGATCCTCTGCCTGGCCAAGGCCGACGATGACAGCGACATCACCGGCAGCGTCAAGGGCTCGAACACGTAGTCATCGCGCACCGAAACGGCCCGCCCCTCCTGTCGGAGGCGGCGGGCCTTTCGCTTGCGCGTCCCAGCGCGTGATGAACGGCCGATGGTGGAGATGGGGGGAATTGAACCCCCGTCCATCGCTGTGAGCCTGCGCCTTCTCCGGGCGCAGCTCGTGAAGGCGTTCTGCTCGGCTCCGACCTTTGCCACGAGCATCTAGGTCGACGAGCCCAGTCACAGTGCAAGTCCCGCGAACCCCTGTGACGCGGGTTCGCAGCAAGTCCCCTGGATGACGCCAGGATCCGGGTCGGAGACGAGCCCGGGCTGACGGACGTTATCTAGCGCTCGTGCTTTTACGCAGCGAGGGCAACGTCGGTGCGCTTGTAATTGGCACCTATGGTTTGCAGAGATCGTTTACGAGATAACCCTGCATCCTCGGCCCGCTTCTCGCAGTTTCGCAGGCGATGTCGAAACCGATCATCCCCATGTGCACCTGAGATCAGGTGGGCCGTTCATCACGCGCTGTGGAGTTGTAAGCCCTTCAGTCTACCGTGGGATCATGACCTCCACCATCACCGTCCAGGGTTCCCACACGGCCTGGTTCGACGCCGAGCGGGCCACCCTTCACGTCAGCGCCGCGTTCGACGGCCCGAAGCGCGACGAGGTGTTCGCGCGTGCGACCAGCACCGCCGCCGACGTGACCGGCATCATCACCCCGCTGTTCGACGCCGAGGCCGGGCCGGTGACCTGGTGGTCCTCGGACCGGGTCAGCGTCTGGTCCGAGCGGCCCTGGAACAACGAGGGCAAACGCCTGCCGCTGGTCTACCACGCCGCCATCTCGGTGCAGGCCAGGTTCCGGGACTTCGACGCGCTCAGCCGGGTGATCGAGCAACTCGCCATCATGGACGGCGTCAACCTCGGCGGGATCGACTGGGACCTCACCGACGAGCGCCGCACCGCCGTCACCGACGAGGTCCGTACCGCCGCCGTCGCCGATGCGATCCGCAAGGCGGGCACCTACGCTGCCGCCGCCGGGCTCGGTACCCCGACGGTGGTGGCCGTCGCGGATCCCGGGATGCTCGGCGACGGCTCGAGCGGCTCCCCGGCGCCGGCACCGTACGAGCGCATGGCCTTCCGGGCGCAGGCGATGGATGCCGGGGGCGGCGCGCCGCTCACCCTCACCCCCGAGCAGATCCAGGTCGCCTCGAGCGTCGACGTGCGATTCAGCGCGTGAGCATCTAGAAGATCAGGAACACCACCATCGCCACGCCGGCGAGAAACGCCGCGGCGCCTCCCCCGGTGGTGATGGCCGAGACGTCGAGTCGCGTCCCGGCGCCCGAGATGCCCAGCAGCAGCAGGGCGAAAGCGAACACGACCGACACGATGGTCATGATGTACGAGCGGTCCTCGAGCGCCTCCGATGCCCGGTAGGCGACCGCCGAGATGAGGTTGTACGACTGACTCGGGGCGAACGTCATCGCCTGGTAGGCCGGCGACGCCGCCGGGATCCTGTCGGCGGCGTAGCCGCTGTCGACCCAGTCGTCCCAGGCCTCGGCCATCGCGGGTGACGCCGAGGCCAGTACCAGTTCCTGCTCGGCCATCAGCGCCTCGGTGCGCTCCGGATAGAACGCCGCCTCGGCGCTCAGCGCGAGGGCGTCGAACAGCTTCTGGCTGTCGTCCCCGGAGATGATCTCGCTCTCCAGGAAGAGCGACAGGTTCCGGTCGCGCAGCTGCTGCGAGGCCGAGGCGAGGGCATTCGCCTCCTGGGCCCACATCCCGGCCTGATAGGCCCCGAACGCGGTGGCGACCGAGACCAGGCCGAGCAGGATCGCCGTCACCACCTCGATCACGCCACGTGCCCGCTCGGTACCGGCGGCATCCGTCGTCGGCGCCATCAGAAGTACGCTCCCGCCATCATGACCAGCGATCCGAGGTAGGCGACGCCGCCGAGCACGAGGGTCGCGAACCGGGCCGAGCGCAACCGGTTGATGCCGGCGACGCCGAGCAGGAAGAGGGCGAGCGCGTTCACCAGCGCCGCCTGGGTGAAGACGCCGGCCTTGGCCTTGAGGGCGTCCTTGAAGCTGCCGGCGAGCGCCGAGACCATCGAGTACGAGTCGGCGTCCCCACGCAGGTCCACCAGGTAGAGGGGCTCGTTCAGGGGCGACCCGTCGGAGGGGAATCCGTCGGCGCGCCAGGCCGCGAAGGCGTCCTGGAGGCCGTCGTCGTTGACCAGGCGGCTGAGATGGTTGTTCACCATCGTGTTGTAGTACGCGGCATCGAGGATGTCGTCGGCCGCCGTCGCCTGGTCTTCCAGCACCGCGAACTTGCGGGCCTGGATGATGTTGCCGGTGTCCAGCCGCAGCGTGTACTGCCAGTCGACGCCGCGCGTGATGTTCGCATCGCGCGCATCCGCCGACGACTCGCCGTAGCCGTCCGCCTGGCGGTTCCAGGTGTCGGCCTGCCAGGCGCCGAGGGCCGTGGTCAGCGAGACGACGCCGAGCAGGATCGCCGTCAGGACGTCGAGGCCGCGGCTGGGTTGCCGGGTCGCGGGGCTGGGGCTCACATCCGATACGGTATCGCTGTGAGCGAGGTGGAATCGACCCCGGCGGCCCCGGTCTCCTCCGGATTCGGCGGGCTCCCGCGCTGGCTGCGCATCGGCATCGTCGCGGCCGCCACCGCCGTGGTGGTCCTGATCATCGCCGTGGTGGTGCGCATCGCGCTGCAGGCGCCGAACATCCCGCTCGGCGAGACGCCCGCCGCCGACCTGCAGCCGGGTGCCTGCCTTCTGGAGCCGGGCGCCGGCGCGGACCGCTACACCGTCGTGGCATGCGGGTCACCGCACCAGCAGCAGGTGATCGCCCAGATCGACATCGCCTACCCGGGCGTGGAGTACTTCTCGCAGGAGGCCCTCGACATCTACGCCGGCTACAGCTGCGACCGGCTGCTGGAGTACCGGCTGTTCCTCATCGACGATCTGGTCAAGTCCGACCATGTCATGACGGCGCTCACCACCCCGACGCTCGATCAGTACGAGGGCGGCGACGCGATGACACTGTGTGCGATCGGCGACAACCCCGACCTGCCCGAGAAGGGCGGCATCGCCGACGACCTCACCGCGGATCTGTACCAGCCGATCCCGCAGTAGCCGGAGCGGGCATCACTCGCCCAGGTGCCGCCTGGTCGACATGGCGCGCTGCGCCTCGCGCTGATCCTGCCGCTCGCGCAGGGCCTGGCGCTTGTCGTACTCGCGCTTGCCCTTCGCGACCGCGAGTTCGACCTTCGCCCGGCCGTTGCTGAAGTAGATGCTCAGGGGCACGAGGGTGTACCCGCCCTCTTTGGTCTTGTGCGAGATCTTCACGATCTGCGCCTTGTGCATGAGCAGTTTGCGCTTGCGCCGCGGGGCGTGGTTGTTCCAGGTCCCCTCGGTGTACTCCGGGATGTGCACGGCGTCGAGCCAGATCTCGCCGCCGTCGATGAAGGCATAGCCGTCGACCAGCGACGCGCGCCCCTCGCGCAGCGATTTGACCTCGGTACCCTGCAGCACGAGGCCGGCCTCGTAGGTGTCTTCGATCGTGTAGTCGTGCCGCGCCTTGCGGTTGGTGGCGACGACCTTCTGCCCCTGTTCTCGTGGCATGACGCGCCCCCTTCCTGGTTCTGATCGGCTGCGGCGCAGCCAGCCAGTCTAAGGGGTCACACCTTCAGGTAGCGACGGATCGCCACGCCGGCCGAGATCGCGGCGAGGATCGCCCCTGCCCCGAGCAGCACCGGCACCGTGAGCAGGGCGTCCGTGAGGTTCACCAGCGGGGTCGCCGGGAGCGCCGCCGACAGATAGCCCTGCACGAAGAACTGCACCAGCACCACGATCAGCGCTCCCGCGAGCAGCGACCCGATGAGCGCGGCGAGCACGCCCTCCAGGATGAACGGCGTCTGGATGAACCGGTTCGACGCTCCCACCAGGCGCATGATGCCGAGCTCGCGCCGACGTGAGAACGCGCTCAGCCGGATGGTGGTGGCGATCAGCAGCACCGCCGCCACGAGCATGAGGGCCGCGATGGAGACGGCGGTGAACGTCGCGGCGTTCATGATGGCGAAGATCGGCTCGAGCAGCGAGCGCTGATCCGACACGCTCTCGACCCCGGGCATGCCGGTCACCTGATCGATGATGATCTCGGCCTGGTTCGGGTCGACGAGGTTGATGCGGAACGACTCCTGCAGGATGTCCGGGGTCACCAGCTGCGCCGCCGTGGTGCCCTCGAACTGGTCGAGGAAGTTCTTGTACGCCTGATCGCGGTCCTCGAACTCGACCTTCTTGATGTAGGGCGACAGCGTCGCGCCCTCGAGCTCGTCCTGCACGGCCTTCTTCTGAGCGTCGGTCGCGGCGGTCTCGTTGCAGTTGGACTCGGTGTCGTAGTCCGAGCAGAGGTACACGGCGACCTGCGCGCGGTCATACCAGTAGCCCTTGGTCTGCTGGATCTGCGTCTGCAGCAGGATCGCGGCACCGAAGAAGCTCAGCGAGATGAAGGTGACCAGGATCACCGACACCACCATCGACAGGTTGCGCCGGAAGCCCTGCGCGACCTCGCTGAGGATGAGGCCCAGACGCACTATCGCCTCCGCGGTTCGTTGAGTTTCGGCGGCACCAGCGGCGGCGGCACCAGCGGCGCGGGCTCGGATGCCGGGGCCTGCTCCTCGGTGCGCGGCACCACGTGCGGCGCGGGCCGCTGTGCGGGAGGCGGAGCCGTCGCGGGACGCACCACCTCGGGCTCGACCTCGGTGATCGTCCCGGTGACCGGAGCATCGGCGGCCGGGACCGGGACCGGCGCCGGAGTCGCGGCGGGCGCGGCCTGCGGGGTGGCGGGCGCGGGCTGGGCGGCGGCCGCCGCATCCTCGATGGCGCTGTCGGGGTTCATGGCGCGCGCCTGGGCCTGCCGCATCACGGGGACGGCCTGCGTCTGGTACCCGCCGCCGCGCTCGTCGCGCACGACCTGACCGCTGACCAGCTCGATCACGCGGCGCTGCATCTGGTTGACGATGCCGACGTCGTGGGTGGCCATGATCACGGTCGTGCCGTTGGCGTTGATCGCCGACAGCAACGTCATTATGCCGGCGCTCGTGCTGGGGTCGAGGTTTCCGGTCGGCTCGTCGGCCAGCAGGATCGCCGGCTTGTTGACGACGGCGCGGGCCATCGCGACGCGCTGCTGCTCACCACCGGAGAGCTCATGCGGGAACCGGCCCTGCTTGCCGGCCAGGCCGACCATCTTCAGGACGTCGGGCACGGCCTCCTGGATGAAGCCCTTGCTCTTGCCGATCACCTGCAGCGCGAACGCGACGTTGTCGAACACCGTCTTGTTGGGCAGCAGCCGGAAGTCCTGGAACACGACGCCGAGGTTGCGCCGGAAGTACGGCACCTTGCGGCTGGCGAGCGTGTTCAGCTCGTGCCCGAGCACGTGGATCTTGCCTTTGCTCGGCCTCTCCTCTTTGAGGACGAGGCGCAGGAAGCTCGACTTGCCGGACCCGGACGCGCCGACGAGGAAGACGAACTCGCCCTTCAGCACCTCGAGGCTCACGCTGTTGAGCGCCGGTCGCGTCGTCCCGGCGTACGTCTTGGTGACCTGGTCGAAACGAATCATGGCGACACAAGGCTAGGGATGCCGCCCCAGGATGCCCTGCGCGACACTCCCCGTTGCGAGTTTCCCAGGAACTAGCGTTGACCACGTGGACGAGCCCAGATTCAGCCCGACGATCGCCCTCGTCACCCTCGCCCGCGCCGCGGAGGTCGAGGTGGCGCGCATCCTGGAGCCCTCCGGCCTCAGCGTGCGCAAGCTCGCGATCCTGCACCGGCTGTCGGCGGTGCCCGGCGCCACCCCGGCGGATCTCGGACGCACCCTCGGGGTGACCGCGGAGGACGTGCGGCCACTGCTGCGGGCGATGACGACGGCCGGGCTGATCAGGTCGGGCCGCGACGGTGCCCTGTCGGTCACCGAGGCCGGTGCTGCCGCGATCCGGGGCGTGGATGCGGCCCTCGCCGAGCTGGACGGGCGTCTGTTCGCGGGGCGCGAGGCCCTGTCGGCCGCGCTGGCCGACGATCTCTGACTAGTCCTTGTCCTGCTTGCGCCAGCGGATGCCGGCGGCGATGAACCCGTCGAGTTCGCCGTCGAACACCGTCGCCGGATTGCCGACCTCGTAGCCGGTGCGCAGATCTTTGACCAGCTGCTGGCCGTAGAGGAAGTAGGAACGCATCTGGTCGCCCCAGCTCGCGGTGATGGTGCCGGCGAGTTCCTTCTTCTTGGCGGCCTCGGCCTCGCGCTGCAGCAGCAGCAGCCGGGTCTGCAGCACGCGCATCGCGGCGGCGCGGTTCTGGATCTGCGACTTCTCGTTCTGCATCGACACCACCAGCCCGGTCGGCAGGTGGGTGATGCGCACCGCCGAGTCGGTGGTGTTGACGCTCTGGCCGCCGGGACCCGACGAGCGGAAGACGTCGACCCGGATGTCGCCCTCGGGGATCTCGACCTCCTGCGCCTCCTCCATCACCGGGATCACCTCGACGGCGGCGAAGCTGGTCTGGCGCTTGTC
>Ga0182739_1004107_pt1 | contig 12238 bp, 11 predicted proteins | sample eDN5th30CBELigBY_FD_128873 | JGI IMG/M metagenome (GOLD analysis project Ga0182739, IMG submission 128873) | Enriched backyard soil microbial communities from Emeryville, California, USA - eDNA 5th pass 30_C BE-Lig BY (version 2) (version 2) | ecosystem: Environmental > Terrestrial > Soil >... | reverse complement strand
GTCGGCGTGCTCATCATGGGCATTGCGGAGAACGTCATGAATCTCCTCAACATCCAGGCATTCTACCAATATGTCGTGCGCGGCCTCATCCTGCTGCTCGCCGTGCTGCTCGACAACCTCCGCTCGGCTGCCGCCGGCCGGCGGACCTGACGCGCCTTGCCGATCTCGCAAAGGCCGCGTCTCCGACACCGGACCGCGGCCTTTACGCTTTCATCATGCGGGATGGACCGCGATGCGCATGGAGACATCGAGGCTTTCGCCCGGTTCCAGCACCTTGAGCCCATGGTCCTGCGGCTCGCCGGGCAGGTTGAAGGCGTCCACGGGATGCGTCACCGGCTCGAAGCAGACGAAGTCCGCATCCGCGGCGGGCGAGAAGACGACATAACGGTTCAACGCCTCGCTCGCCTCGATATCCGCCGCAAGCCCCCTTCCCGGCCAGGCGATCCGCGCCTTGCCGTCCCAGCCGTCGAACCAGTTGTTGATCCATCGGGCCGGAAGAAGCCGGGGTTGGTTGAAATCCATATCCGGATGCATGGCGACGGGCTCGCGGCCCTTCGGAAGATGATCGGCCTGCTCCAGCCAGACATCCGTGGCGGGGGCGGCGAGCGTCGTATCCGCATCGCGCACGAACCAGGGATGGAAACCAAGGCCATAAGGCAGCCGGATAGCGGCGCGGTTGGTGACCTCGAGCGTCATGACGAGCCCGGCATCGTCGAGGCGATACGTCACCGCCGCGTCGAAACGGAATGGCCCCGGCCCTTCCGCCGACAGCGCAAGGCGCATGAAATCCGCCCCCTCCGACGCGACATGCCACGCGGCCGAAAAGCCGCTGCCGTGGAGCGGATAGGCCTCGCTCTCCATGTTGCGGGGCAATGCATGGAAGACACCGTCGAACGAGAAGCCGCCGCCGGAAACGCGCCCGGAAAAGGGCACGAGCAGGATATTGGACAGGGCGAAGGGATGCGCCGTCCCGGGATCGACCGTCCGGAAGATCGGCTGCCAGCCTTCACCATGCCGCACGTCGAACGCCGTCAGCCCGGCGCCGAGATCGGGCCGCACGGTGATGCGCGCCCTGCCGTTGGAAAGCGAAACCGCCATCACCAGCCGCCGTCGACAGCGATGTTCTGGCCGGAGATCATGTCGGATGCCGGCGAGACGAGGAAATGCACCAGATCGGCAACGTGCTCCGGCTGGATGCGCGCCTTCAGCGACTGGTTCTCTAGGATCCATTCGTTATAGGCCTGCAGCCGGTCAGCGAAGACGCGCGCCTCCGCCTCCGACACCACCGCGCCGGGCGAAACCGCGTTGACGCGCACGCCATGCGGCCCGAGCTCGCGCGCCAGCGACTTCGTCAGCCCCAGCATCGCGCCCTTGGAAGCGACATAGGGGACATAGCCATCCCAGCGGCCGTTCAGCGTGACCGAGCAGAAATTGACGATCTTGCCATAGCCCTTTTCCTTCATGGCCGGCGCCACGGCGCGGGCCAGCGCGAAGGCGGCGGAGGAATTGACGCGGACCTGGTCCTCGTATTCCTCCAGCGAGAATTCCTCGAAGGGCTTGTTGATGATCAGTGCGGCATTGTTGATGAGGATATCGATGCCGCCATGCTCGCGGGAGAGCGCGGACACGCGCCTTTCCGCGGCGGCAAGGTCGTTCAGGTCCTCGCCGACATAGAGGGCCCTGCCCGCATGCGCCCGGGCCACCTCGGCGGCGAAGTCCTCGCCGCCGCCGGCGCCCGGACGGTCGAGCAGCAGCAGGCTCGCCCCGGCGCGGGCCAGCCGGTCTGCCTGGGCGCGGCCGAGCGTGCCGAGCGCGCCGGTGAGAAGGACGGTCTTTCCTGTCAGCTCTGTCATGGTCTCCTCACAGAAGCGCGTGGACCTCGTCGATGGAGGTTTCGGAAGTGGGCTTGTCGAACACGATCTCGCCGCGGGCCATGGCCACGATCCGGTCGCAGGACTGGAAGACATGCTGCATGTTGTGCGAGATGAAGATGCCGGTCAGCCCCTGTGCCTTCAGGCCCCGCACGAAGCCGATGACCTTGTCGGTCTCCTTGACGGAGAGATGGTTGGTCGGCTCGTCGAGGATCAGCACCTTCGACTTGAAATGCATGGCGCGGGCGATGGCGACGCCCTGCCGCTGGCCGCCGGAAAGCTCGCCGACAAGTGCATCCGGCGAGCGCAGGTGCAGGTCGACATCGGCGATGGCCTGCACGCTTTCGGCGCGCATGCGTTTCTGGTCCATGAGGCCGACACCGAAGAACGACCATTTCATCGGCTCGCGGCCGATGAAGAGATTGCGGGCGATCGACATGGTGGGCACCATGGAATTGTACTGGTAGATCGTCTCCAGCCCGTGGCGCATCGCGTCCTTGGGGCTGCGCAGGTCGACCTTCCGGCCTTCGATCAGCACCTCGCCGGAATCCTGATGGTGGACGCCGGAGAGTATCTTGATGAGCGTCGACTTGCCCGCCCCGTTGTCTCCCACCAGCCCGACGGTCTCGCCGGGATGGATGGTGAGGTTGACGTTCTTCAGCGCGTGCACGCCGCTATACCATTTCTGCAGGTTGCGGCATTCGATGACCGGTGTCGTCACTTGTGCGCCTCCACCTTGATCTTGCGGGAAATCTTGCCCATCCAGGCATTGGCGATGACGGCGAACATCGTGAGCACGCCGATGGCGAACTTGAACCAGTTGGCATCGACGCGCGACAGGACGAGGCCGTTGTCGATGGTGCGGATCAGCAGCGTGCCGATGATCGCGCCGAAGACCGTGCCGATGCCGCCCGCCAGCGCCGTGCCGCCGATGACGGCGGCGGCGACCGCCTGCAATTCCAGCCCCTCGCCGATGGAGGGAAGCGGCGAGCCGAGGCGCAGCACCTGCAGGAGGCCGGCGAAGCCCGCCAGCACGGAGCACAGCATAAAGCAGACGATCTTGACGCGCTTGACGGGAATGCCCATCGAGGCGGCCGCCTCGTTGAAGCCGCCGGTCGCGCGGATCCAGTTGCCGAAATTAGTGAGCGACAGCATGGCCGCGGCCAGTGCCGCGATGCCGACGAACCAGAGGAAGGACATGCGGAACAGCGCGCCCTGCCAGATATAGTCCGTGAACAGCCAGGTCGGCAGGTCGGCCGGCAGCAGCGGCGGGAAGCCGCCGGAGATGACGATGGTCAGCGACCGTGCGATGAACAGCATGCCGAGCGTGGTGATGAAGCTCGGGATCGCGAATTGCAGCGTGACATAGCCGTTGATGAAGCCAATCACCGCGCAGACCAGAAGCCCCAGCAGCACCGCGCCCGTGAATGGCACGCCGGCATTCAGCATCACGGCCATCGACATCGGCATCAGCGCGAAGACCGAGCCGACCGACAGGTCGAACTCGCCGCAGATCATCAGGATCGTCACGCCGATGGCGACGAGCGCCATTTCCGGCAGCAGACCCATGACGCCGCGCACGTTCTCGAAGGAGAGCAGGACGCCGTTCGACTTCACCTGGAAGACGACCAGGAGAACGATCAGCAGGGCGAGGCCGGCAAGCTCCGGCTTGTCGAGATAGATTTTCAGAAACCGCTTCATGGACCGCCACTTGTGGTTCGGCGTCTTGCCTTTCGGGGCAAGACGCCGGTTGCGTGTCGGGTGCGCCGGATCAGCGCAGGCCCTGCTTTGCCATTTCGAGAATGGTCGGAACGTCCTTCGGCGTGACGATGCCCTGCCCGGTATCGATATCCGAGGGCGTCAGGCCGGCCGTCTTCCAGAGATAGGCCTGCATGACGGGCATGAAACCCTGCATGTAGGGCTGCTGGTCGACCTGCACCTGCACATAGCCGGCTTCCATCTGCTGGAGCACTTCCGGCACGAGATCGAAGCCGCCGAGCAGGACCTTGCCCGGCTCGATGCCCCGGTCCTTCAGCACCTTGGCAACGCCGGCGTGCCAGTAGCCCGTGTCGAAATAGGCCGTCGTGTCGGGATTGGCGTTGAGATAGGCGCCGATGCGGTCGGCCGTGAGGGCAAGGTCCGTCGCCGAATCGATGCGCGTGATGGTGACCTGGCGGTCGGCGTGCTCGGCCTTGTATTCCTCGAGGAACTTCATGACGCCGCCGGCCCGCTGCTCGGACCAAGTCTGGCCCGGCGCATTGACGCCGACGAGAAGGTTGAGCGGCCCGTCCTTCGGGAAATTCTCGGACTGCGCCTTGGCGAGCGAATAGCCGGCCGCGGTGAAGCCCTGGCCGATGAAGGCCTTGCGCGCGTTGCCCTTGGCGCCCTCGCTGTCGTCGACATTGACGGCGAGCACGAGGATGCCGGCGTCGACCGCTTCCTTGATCACGTTGTCATACGCATTGTTGTCGACGATGGCGACGAAGATCGCATCCGGCTTTGAGGCGATGGCCGCCTGAAGGTTGGCCACGGCCTGCTCGACCGAGCCCTCCGTCTGCGTGAGGATCAGCTGGCACGAGGCGCTAACCTTCTCGCAGGCATCGTCATAGCCCTTCTTCACCGACTGCCAGAACGTGTTGGACGCGGACGAATGGCTGATGAAGGCGATGTTGAGCCCCTCGGCGCTGGCGCCGGACGCCATGAATGCCAGCCCGAGGGCTGTTCCTGTTAACAGTTTCCGGATCATGATGCATACCTCCCGTTGAACATCGATCGTGGTTGTCCGGCGCTCCTTCACGCCGTCATGGAACTCCCTGCCCGGCGCCCTGCGGCCCCGGGCAATCATCAGAAAATCGCGCCCGTCCGGACACCCGGGGGCCCTACCCTTCGAGTGCCGACATGCGGCGCGAGACGTCAAACTTCCGGTCGAGGTCCGGCGCGAGATCAACGCCATGTCCGGCTCCCGGCGGAATGGTGATCATGCCGTTCCTCACGGTCGGCAATTGCGTCGTCAGCTCGGCGTACCAGGTCTTGTAGTAGGCGCGCACGCTCTCCTGCACGAGCGCGTTCGGCGCATTGAGCGAAAGATGCGTCGATGCGGCCAGCACGACCGGCCCGGTGCAATCGTGCGGCGCGACCGGCAGGTGCCAAGCCTCGGCCATAGTGGCGATCTTCTTCGCCTCCGAAATGCCGCTGCACCAGGAAAGGTCGAGCATGACCACGCCCGCGGCGTCCGTCTCCATCAGGTCGCGGAAGGCCCAGCGGGTGGCGAGCGTCTCCGAGGCGCAGAGCGGCGCACGGCTCGCCGCCGCGTAGCGCTTCAGGCTGGAGAGCGAATCCATCTTGATCGGGTCCTCGTGCCAGAAGGTGGCATAGGGCTCCAGTGCCCGCGCGATCTGGATGGCGGGCGTCAGCTGCCACATGGAATGGAACTCGACCATGATGTCCATCCGGTCGCCGACGCGCTTGCGAATCTTCTCGAAGGGTTCCAGCGCCTTGCGCAGGTCCGGGCCGGAAATGTACTGGCCGGCACTCTTCTCCGCGGCGATGTCGAAAGGCCAGATCTTCATGGCCGTGATGCCTTCCGACAGCAGGTCCTCGGCAAGGTCATCCGCCCGCTCCAGGAAGCCGTTGAGGTCGTCATAGTCGCGCTGCGGGCCGCCGATGCCGTAATTGGCGGTCTGCTGGCCCTTGGCCTCGCGCATGTATGTGTTGCCGGCGCAGGTGTTGTAGGTGCGGATTTCCCGCCGCGAAAAGCCGCCGAGGAGCTGCGCGATCGGCAGGCCGGTCGTCTTGCCAAAGAGATCCCAGAGCCCGATGTCCACGGCGGAATTGCCGCGCATCTCTGCCCCCGTCGATCGGAAACCGAGATAGCCCGTCAGGTCCCTGGAAATCTTGTCGATTTCAAGCGGATCGCGGCCGAGAAGCTTCGGCGCGACCACCTCATGGATGTAGGCTTCCACCGTCGCGGCCATGAAGAAGGTCTCGCCGAGCCCGACCAGCCCCTCGTCCGTGTGGATGCGGACCCAGAGAATATTGGGAAAGTCGCGGGCGCGGACCGTTTCGAACGCGGTGATCTTCATGCTCAATACACTCCCGCCGCCAGCAGCGCCTTCACCGTCAGATCGAAATGCTCCACCATCGCCTGCTCGCCCAGCGTCGGGTCTCCATTGGCGATGGCTTGCGCGATCGTCATGTGGCCGTCGACGCTTTCCTGCCGCGTCTCGTTGCTCGCCCGGCTCGCCCAGCCGATGGGCCAGGTCTGCCGCGTGACGACATGGAAGGAGCCGACCATCAGGGCGAACATGGGATTGCGCGAGGCGGTCGCGATCGCCTCGTGAAACGCGATGTCGTGCTCCATCACCTTCTGCGGATCGTGGAAATCGCGCTGCATCGCTTCGGCGAGCGCGATGATCCCGGCCGCCTCCTTGTCGGTGCGGCGCATGGCGGCGAGCACGACGGTGCGGCGCTCGATCGTCCGGCGCACATCGAATATCTGCTGGATCGTCACCTGGTCGGTGTAGACCGCGTGATCGGTGACCAGCGCCAGGACATCGGCCCTCGGCGCCGCGACCCGCGGGCGGCGGCCATTGCCGATATCGATCAGCGTCAGCGCGGCAAGGGAGCGATAGGCCTCCCGCACGATGCTGCGGGAAACGCCGAGCTTTTCCGAGAAAGCCCCCTCGCTCGGCAGCCAGTCGCCGACCTGCAACCCGTTCTCACGGATATGGGCCTTCACGGCATTGACGACGCTGCCGAGCAATCCATCGGCTTCCGCACGAATGCGGGGTGGCGTACCGTCCGGCGCGATCTCTATCAAGCTATCCTCCAACCTATCATATAGGTATAGCATGACCTTTAATTAGACTCCGGCCGGGAACGTGTCAATTCGAAAATCGGCGCCGCGTGAGGACCAGTCACGGCGGGGAGCCGGACGCGGGGTGCCGTGAGGATCGAGCGCCATGTCCCGGCCCCTCAGTAGTCGACGACACGGTCGTCGTTGGGATCGGCCCAGCGCGTGTTCGGCACGACGGAGAACCAGCCTTCGCGCGAAGGATCGCGGTCGTAGGGATAGCCGCCCAGCGTCTTGTAGAGGTCGGCATATTTGCCGAGCTTGTCGCGGTCGATCTCCACGCCGAGGCCCGGCGCGGTCGGCACCTTGATCGCGCCGTTCTCGTAGCGCATCGGCCCGCCGACGATGATGTCGTCGACAAGCTGGTGGTAATGCGCATCGGCATGGAAGACGAGGTTCGGCAAGACGGCGCCGAGATGCAGCATGGTGGCGAGCTGGATGCCGAGTTCGCCGGAGGAATGCACGGCGATGCCGAGCTGGAAGGTCTCGCAGATACCGGCCGCCTTCACGCAGGGCCGGATGCCGCCCCAGAAGGTCGTGTCGAGCAGGATGACATCGACCGCCGGGTTGAGGATGTTCGCGGCAAGCTGCTCGAAATTGACGACCACGGTGTTCGTGGCCAGCGGCATGCCGGTGTTCTCTCGCACGCGGCGCATGCCGTTGAGGCCCCAGGTCGGGTCCTCGTAATAGTCGTTGTTGAGATCCTCGATACCCTTGGCGAAGCGGATCGCCTCCTCGACGGAGAAGGCGGCGTTGGGGTCGTAGCGCACGCTGTCGGACCCCAGCGCCTTCGCCCAGGCGCGATAGACCTCCAGCTCGTAGTCCGGCGGGAAGACGCCGCTTTTCAGCTTGTGCGAGGTGAAGCCGCATTTCTCCTTCAGCTCCAGCGTCTGCGCGATGAGCTGGTCGGCGGTGCGCGTTTCGCCGAGCCCCGTGTCCTTGTTGGGCAGGCGGAAGAACATGTAGCTGGCGAAGGGCACCGTCTCGCGCATCCTGCCGCCGAGCAGGTCGCAAACCGGCACGCCGAGGAACTTGCCCATGATGTCGAGACACGCGAATTCGATCGCAGCATGCATCTGCGTTCGGTTGTTGTAGAGGCTGGCCGTCGGATTGCAGATCATGAAGCGAAGGTTTTCCAGCTCGAAGGGATCATGCCCGACGAGGTAGGTTTTCAGCGCCCGGAAGGCGGCTTCGGCACTCTCCCCGCCGCCCCCCATCTCGCCGAGGCCGACGATGCCCACATCGGTCTCCACCTCGACGATGGTGCGCACGAAACGTCCCCAGTGGGCCCCGTTGGAATGGCGCAGCGGCGCCTCCAGAGGAACGGTGACGGTCGTGGCGCGGATATCGGTAATTCTGGGTCGCTTCATGGGAGGCTCCAATGGAACTGTCTGTCGAAAAAGCCGGGACATCTGGCGTCCCGGCTCTGGCCGGAAAGGCCGCTAGCTGATCATCCGGGTCATCTCGTCGACGCTGATCTCGCCGGCGGGCAGATCGGCGATCTTCTCGCCGCGGGCCATGGCGACGATCCGGTCGGAGATCGGATGGATGTGGTGCAGGTTGTGGCTGATGAAGATCGAGGTGACGCCGAGGCCCTTCAGCTCGACGACATGGTCCAGCACCTTGTTGGTCTCCTTGACCGAGAGGTGGTTGGTCGGCTCGTCGAGGATCAGCACCTTCGAGCGGAAATGCATGGCGCGCGCGATGGCGACGCCCTGGCGCTGCCCGCCCGAGAGCGCCTTGACCGGCGTATCGGGCCCGCGCAGGTGGAGGCCGACGCCGCGCAGCCCCTCCATCGCCTCGCGCGCCATCTTCGCCCGGTCGACGATGCCGAGGCCGGGACGGCCGAATTTCAACGGCTCGCGCCCGATGAAGAAATTCTGCGCGATGGACATTTCCGGCACCATGGCCGTGTACTGGTAGATGGTCTCGATGCCGAGGCCCATCGCCACTTCCGGGCCGGTGATGGAGACGCTGCGGCCTTCGATGAAGATGTCGCCCTGGTCCTGCGTGTGCACGCCGGACAGGATCTTGATCAGCGTCGACTTGCCGGCGCCGTTGTCACCGACGAGGCCGATCACCTCGCCGCGGCCGGCATGGAAATCGACGTTCTTCAGGGCATGGACGGCGCCGTACCACTTCTGCAGGCCGACGCATTTGATGATCGGCTCTCCGGCCGTATTGGCGGCGGTGCTCATGGCTTACCCCTTCATGCCTTCGGCCTTGAGCCGGGTCTGCGTGTTGAGGACGACCGCCACGACGATCATGGCGCCGACGGCGAACATGAACCAGTTGGCGTTGACGCCGCTGAGGATGAGGATGTTCTCGATCATGGCGATCAGCAGCGTGCCGACCACCGCGCCGAGAATGGAGCCGACGCCGCCGGTGAGCGCCACGCCGCCGATGACGGCCGCGGCGATCGCCTGCATCTCGAGCCCGGTGCCGAGATTGGGCACGATCACCTTGACGCGGAAGCTCTGGATGATGCCGGCAAACCCGGCGAGCGTGGCGCAGAGCATGAAGCAGGCGATCTTCACCCGTTCGGTCTTGATGCCCATGTCGCGCGCGGCCTGCGGGTGCCCGCCGGTCGCATAGATCCAGTGGCCGAAATCCATGCGCCGCAGCACGAAGCCGAGAGCGAGCGCGATGGCGATCATGTAGAGAAGCGACACGCGCGGCGCGACGAGGCCGAGATCGAGGCGCCCCACCAGCCAGGAGACGTCTAGTTCGCGCGGAAAGACCGGCGGGAAGCCCCCGGCCAGCACGACGGCGAGGCTGCGGGCCATGAACAGCATACCGAGCGTGGCGATGAAGGACGGGATCTTCAGCCGCAGCGTGATCAGGCCATTGGCAAGGCCGATCAGCGCTGCCAGCACGAGGCCGGCGAGGATGGCGACCGCAACCGGCCAGCCTGCCTGCATCAGGAGGACCGTCACCATCGGCGACAGGCCGAAGACGGAACCGACGGAAAGGTCGAATTCCCCGGCGATGATCAGGATCGTGATGCCCATCGCGACGATCGCCAGTTCCGGGATCGGCTGCAGGTAGACGGTCATGTTGCCGGTCGCGAAGAACCGGTCGTTGATGAAGCTGAAGGCGACGAACAGGGCGGCGAAGATCAGCAGCGCCGCCATTTCCGGCCGCGCCATCAGGTTGCGGACATTGGGTTTCATGGTCTCTGGCCTTTAAAGGGCTCTCCCGCCTTCCGGCGGAAGAGCCGGTGAATGGCGATCTAGCGGACGCCCATCGACATGAACTTCTCCACCTGCTCCAGGTCCTTCGGCTCCACCACGGCCTTGCCGGTGTTGACGTCGAAGGCGCTGAGACCGAACTTCTTTATCATCGCGAGCTGGAGGATCGGCAGATAGCCCTGGTAATAGGGCTGCTGGTCGATGGTGATGTCGACATAGCCCTTCTTCATCTCGTCGAGCACGACGGGCACGAGGTCGAAGGTCGCCATGTGCAGTTGCCCGGGCTTGATGCCGAGGTCGCGCAGGCACTCGCCCGCCCCCGCGCCCCAGAAGCCGGCATCGACATAGGCATTGGTATCCGGCTTGCCCTGCACGTACTGGCAGATGCGGGACGCCGTGACGGAAATGTCGTTGGAGCTGTCGATCACCTCATAGGTGATCTCGCGGTTCGGCTCGGCGGCCTTGGCCTCCTCCAGGAATTTCTTGGCCCCGCCGATGCGCGCCTCGGCCCAGCTTTCCCCCGGACGGGAAAGACCCAGCAGCGCATGGATGGGCTGGTCGGCCGGGATTTTCGCATGCAGGCCCTTCATCAGGACATAGCCCGCCTCGAAAAGATCCTGCCCCACGAAGGCGTTGCGCGCATTGCCGGCAGCGCCCTGGCTGTCGTCGACATTGGCGGTGATGACCGGAATGCCCTTGTCGACAGCCTTCTTCACCGTCTCGTCGTAGAGGTCGTCGTTGACGATGACGGTCACGATGCCATCGACGCCCTGCTCAACCACCGTTTCGAGATTCTGCAGGTGTTTCTGCAGGTCGCCGTTCGGCGTCGTGAAGATGAGCTGGCAATCCGCCTCGAACTGGGCGCAGGCATCGTCCATGCCCCGCTTGATCGATTGCCAGAAGCTGTTGTCGATGCCGGTCTGCGTCAGGTAGACGAATTTCGGCTTGTCCGCGGCCCCGGCGGTCCCGGCCGCAGCGAGTGCGGCGCCCAGCGCCAGTACGGCCAGCGATGTCTTCAGCATGTCATTCCCTCCCATGATCTTCGTTGCACTCTCTGCAGAGAGGCGAGCCGCGGAGCGCGTGGCGCGGCCGGCCGTTTTCCGGGCGCTACCGCGCCTCCCCCAGCACGCGGAGGATTTCGTAGCAGGCGCCGAAGGGGTGATAGTCGGTTTTGCCGGGCGGGCTCTTGATGTCGCTCTGCTTTTCGCCGGCAGGCGACAGGATGCGGAACCAGCAGCCGTGGTCGTGATCGACGAGATGCCGCCAGCTATAGCGCCAGAGGCGGTCGTAATCCTGCCAGTAGCGCTCCTCGCCGGTGCGCTCCGCAAGGCCGGCGGCGGCGGCCACCGTCTCGCAATGGACCCAATGGTACTTGTCGAGATCGTAGAGCTTACCGTCCGGGCCGTAGCTGTAGTGCATGCCGCCGAATTCGAGGTCCGCGCTTCTGGCGAGCGCCGTCTCGTAGAGCAGGATGGCCTTGGGCAGCATCCAGTCGCGCGGGCGATACCGCTCGAGGATCAGCAGCAGCTTGGTCCATTCCGTCATGTGGCCCGGCAGATAGCCGTAGGGCCGGAACAGGTGCCTGGGATCGTGCTTGTTGTAATCCCAGTCAATCGTCCAGTCCTGGCGGTAATGCTCCCAGACGACGTCCCCGGCACCAGCCGCGAGCTCGACGCAGATGCGGCGGGCGAGCGTTTCGGCACGGTCGAGATAGCGCGCCTCGCCCGTCGCCTCATGGGCAGCCAGCATCGCCTCGGTCATGTGCATGTTGGCATTCTGGCCGCGATAGGGCGAAACCCGCTGCCAGTCGCGGCCGATCTCGTCCTTGTAGAGCGCGCGTTCCGGCTCCCAGAAGCGGCTTTCGAGCAGATCCCAAGTCTCGGACACCTTTTCGGCCATGCCGGCGATGCCGGCCTTCATCGCCGCGGCATAGGCGAGCAGCACGAAGGCGTGGCCGTAGCAATGCTTGGTCGTGTCCACCGGCTCGCGGCCGTGCATCAGCCAGAAATAGCCGCCGAAATCGGGATCGCGGTGCACCTCGTCGAGATACTTGACGCCATGCGCGGCCGCTTCGGCGAAATCCGGCCGCTGGAACAGCTCGGCGGCCGTCGCATAGTTGAAGATGAAGCGCGTGGTCGAGACGAGATGCTGCGTCTTGCGATCGGTGATGAAGCCGTCGTCGCGATATTCGTTGTAGTATCCGCCGTCCTGCCTGTTCAGGCAGATCGGATGGTAGAAATCCATGATCTCGCGCAGATGGGCGAAAAGGAACGTCTTCGAGCGGAAATCGGGAAACGGTTTCATGGTCAGCCTTCCGATCAATC
>Ga0182739_1004106_pt1 | contig 12242 bp, 8 predicted proteins | sample eDN5th30CBELigBY_FD_128873 | JGI IMG/M metagenome (GOLD analysis project Ga0182739, IMG submission 128873) | Enriched backyard soil microbial communities from Emeryville, California, USA - eDNA 5th pass 30_C BE-Lig BY (version 2) (version 2) | ecosystem: Environmental > Terrestrial > Soil >... | reverse complement strand
CTGCCGCCCAGCGGTGCTCCGGAGCAGTACGACAGGCATAACGCAATGTCCGCTGAGCGGACTGCAGCCGGTAGAGTTCGATCTCTTCGGCCTTGGCGTTCTTGGCAAGCTGGATCAGAAGCGATTCCGTTTCAACCCGCCAGATCGTGTCGAACGGTTCCAGAATGGCGTCGAAGACAATGGCCAACGGCTGATTCAGACAATCGGGCTGAACGGTATGCTCCTGCAACCGCAGTCGTGCCTCTTCCGTCACCCGGACCTTCAATCCGGTCCGATTGGCCACGCGCCTCACCAGCTCCAGCGCGGTCATGCGATCCGTGCGGACGTTCAAAAAAATCTCTTCCGGCGACGTACTGAACCGCTCCACGACGGAAAGATCGTTTGCCGGGATATGGCGTTTCTCCAGAGGTGTCAGCGGCATTTCGGCCAGTTCCGCAATGATCTGAAACGGTTCCACTTTCAATGTCGGTGACACCAGTGGTTCATCGAGATAATCCGCTTCGAGCTTCCCGTTCGGTGCAGAACTCACGGAGATCCGTTGAGCCAGCAGCACCGCGAGTTCATGGGCAATTTGTCCACCCGTTGTTGCGGACGTCTGACGGGTTCCCGAGAGAACCGCATGATAAAGTGTCGCACAAGCGAGTTCATTCCGCCCCGACAGACACCAGAGCCGGGCCTGTCCCAATAGCGCAGCATCTCGCAATTCGATGGCAGGATGAAGTTCGACCACCGCACGGTAATCCACCTGAGCCTGTTTGTGATCGCCGAGTGCTTCTTCGCACAAGGCCAGGCGGAGACGAACATCCGCAGCCTGAAAGTTGGGAAACTTGGCTGCCAGCAACAGGCAGGCTTCGTGGGCTCCGGAATAATTCCCCACCATCATCATTTTGTCCGCTTGCGTCAGCCGTTCTCCCGGTTGACCGGAAGGGAGTTCCGGCATGGCACTGAACGGCAATGCTGGAGGAACTGGAGAATTGCCAGATCCGGACATTCCTTCGAGAGCAGATCCCTCTTCTTGGCCAATGTGCTCCGTGGATTCCGCGTCCGTGGCTGCAGCCATGTTCGGCTCGTCATCAGCCATTTCCTCCAAAGGATCACTTTGTGCCAGATGTCCCGCCTTTTCCTGTTCGGGGGATTTCTCCTGGGAGCTGTGCTGGGAGTTTTCCTGACGTGCAGACTGTTCCGCTGGATGTGTGGCTGGATGTGTGGCTGGATGTGTGGAAGTTTGCAGCCTCTGCAACGCCCATCCGCCGGCGGCTCCCGCGATCAGAAAGACGATCCCGGTCAGGGCCAGCAACAACATGCGCATCGATCCGGCAAGACCTGCCGCCGAAGGCACTGAAGCCTGGTCGGGATTCGCTGCGGGCGATGTCATCGTGGTCTCACCACTTTGTACTGCAAACGGTCAAGATTCTTTCGGGCCGGAAAAATCTGAAGGACATGCACAGCCTGCTGGAAAACGCACAGACCGTGAGATCTGTACCACCAGCGGCTTCCTGTTGATTGAGAGTTGATTGAGAAAAGGGGCCGGACAGTTCTGACTGGCCGGGGCTTCACAGCAAGGTAATCCCTACGATCGCTACGACCGTTAAGGTTTATCACTTTGATCGTCTTTGAATTCCGGAAGAATTTAGAAAAAGTGGGCAAGTTTTCGTGAAAGCCTTCGATAACTTCCTGACCTGAGTTCCCGGCGCGGCCGGTTTACTCCGGTCGCAACCGAAGTCGTACAGGCGTTTTCAAAGCTTCTCAGTCCGGGAAAGACTGGAGCGCCTGTCGTGCAGCGAGCTGGTTTATGCAGATTCATCGATACGACAGTGACGCCCACGGATACCACCCTCCCCGAGTTGCCGCACGTGCTGCCGGTGATCAGGGAGCCGCAGGGAGTGTTGCTGCCACGTCATCGCCTGCAAGTGCATCGACACCGAATCCGGAAATTTCCGATTCCCGGATGGCGACGCTGGTCGCGAGGCTGAAAGCCGTTCCAGAGATTCGCACATCTGCGGTCGAAGCTGCCCGGGAAAAAATCGCAGGAGGCGAATTTTCCACCCGGGAATCTGTCTGGCAACTGGCAGCTTCCAATTTGCGTACCGAAATTTTTTGAACCATCCGGCATCTCTATCGAAGCAGCGTGTTTACGGATCGAACAGAGCATCACAGGGACGTGATCATCGAGAAGAGCGGACACCCTCACCCAGAAAGCCCGATTCATGTCTTTGACAATTGCGAACAACATTTCGTCTCTGAATGCTCAAAACAATCTGAACCGTTCCTCCAGCGCGCTGCAGACCTCCGTGGAGCGTCTCTCCTCGGGTCTGAAAGTCAATAAAGGAGCTGACGGACCAGCCGCCCTGGTGATCTCCGAGAAGCAACGGGCACAAATTGCTGGTCTGCAGCAAGCCATCGAAAACTCGAATAAAGCGGTTTCGCTGGTGCAGACGGCTGAAGGGGCATTGGGCGAAATCAATGACCTGTTGGTGAAAATCCGCAGTCTGGCCCTGGATTCTGCCAACGCCGGCGTGAATGATGCCGACGCCCTGGCAGCCAATCAGGCGGAAATCAATAATGCCCTGGACACCATTGACCGTATCGCCAGCAATACCCAGTTCGGTACGAAGAAGCTGCTGGATGGATCGGCTGGTATTTCCGGAACGTCCAACGATCCGGACGTGACTTTCCTGAAAGGGGCTTCCAGCACGACCGCTGGTGCCTATGCCGTTGCCGTCACGACCAAGGCCGAACGCGCGAAAGTGACCGCCACCGCCCAGACCGCCGCTCTGGCCGCTGATGAAACGCTGACCGTCAACGGGGTGGCCATCGAGTTGTCCTCTGGACTCACGCAGAACCAGGTGGTCGATAAGATCAACGAAAATTCGGCCCAGACAGGCGTGACTGCGGAAATTTCCGGCGGTGCCACACGTTTGTATTCACAGGCCTTTGGATCTTCCGCATCGATCAGCGTGGTCTCGAACGTCGCTGCGGGGGCCACCAGCAGCGGCTTCGGCACCGGCATTACCAATGACACGGGAGTGGACGTTGTCGGCACCATTGGTGGTGTCAGCTTCACCGGAAGCGGAAACATTCTTCAGGCCAACAGTGGAGTCGCCAAAGGACTGACCGTACAGTTCGCCACCGATGCCGCGGACGCAACCTCCAGCGTCACCGGTGCTCAGGGAAATGTGACGGTGGCCAATAATTCGCTGGTCTTCCAGATCGGTCCCAATCAGAACCAGACGGCTCGTGTCACGATTGACAGAGTGGAAGCCACCGCTCTGGGCATCGGTGTGGCGGGAAATCAGTTCGCCAGCCTGGCGGACATCGATGTCAGCTCCGCCACGAAGGCCCAGGACGCCATCGGCGTGATCGACAAGGCCATTAACGACGTGACCAACCTTCGCGGAGACCTGGGGGCCTTCCAGCAGAACACGCTGACCTCCACGTCCAACAACCTGCGGACCACGCTGGAAAACACCACGAATGCCGAGTCCGTGATCCGCGACACCGATTTTGCTTCAGAAATCGCCAACTTCACGAAGAACCAGGTGCTCGTGCAGGCGGGAATTTCCATTCTGCAAAACGCGAATCAGTCACCGCAGATGGTCCTTTCACTGCTTCGTTAATCTGATTGAATCTGATTGACGGCCGCGCTTCCGGGCGAACGGGATTTCTATTTCGTCTCCCGCCGCGCAGGACGCGGACAATCCAGCGGGAATCCGTTCCCGCTTGAGAAAATCCCCGCCCGCTGAAGAATTTCTCCGGAATTCTTCAGCGGGCTTTTCGATCCGGTCGATGTTCTTCAAGAAGGAAGAACGGCTTTTGCGCCGATTGATCCGGGGCGCGGAGATCGGATTTCGCAGGCTCAGGACTGTCAGATTTGTGAGCGCGGCATGGGAAATATCAATATTGGCGGACTCGTCTCGGGCATCGACACCGATTCGATCATCGCTGGCATGCTGAAGATCCAGCAGCAACAGATCGACCAGTTCAACGTCAAGAAAACGACCATTCAGACAAAGCAGACTGCTTACCAGTCCCTGCAGACACAACTGGTTTCGCTGCGAACATCAGCAATCTCGTTATCCAGCTCCGCCAGCAACCCGTTCGACGCCCGAACGGTGACGGTCTCGAACCCGAATGCCATTGTCGCGACGGCGTCCTCGAAGGCTGCGGCGGGAACGTATCAGATCAAAGTGAATGCACTGGCGACCGCTCAGCAGGTTGCTTCGCAGGAATTTGCCGATGCCGATTCCGCCATTACTGAAGGCACATTCAGTATTCGAATCGGCAATCAGTCTCAGGCGACGATCACGGTCGATGCCACGAACAACACGCTTTCCGGGCTGGCTGAGGCCATCAATTCAGCCGGCATTGGGGTGAATGCCAGCATCGTTCAGGATTCGAACTCTTCTTATCGTCTGCTGCTGACGTCCGGCAAAACAGGCACAGCCAATCAGATTGCCATCACCAGCGATCTCGCAGAGCCCACCGCAAACGCCGGTAAACCGGTGTTCGATTTCGACAATCCGGTTCAGGCGGCATCCGATGCTTCGGTGACACTGGGGAGCGGCAGCGGCGCATTGACCGTCACCAGTTCCACGAACACGGTCTCGACATTGATCACCGGCGTGTCGTTGAATCTGCTGGATGCCGATCCGGACAAAACCGTGAACATCACCGTGGCGGCCGATACCGAGAAAGCCAGCAAGGCGGTGACGGATTTTGTGGATGCCTATAACGGAATCCTGGATTTTATCGACAGCCAGACCAAATACGATTCCGCGACCGATTCTGCGGCCATTCTGCAGGGCGACTATTCCGCCATTAATATTCGCAATCAGTTGCAGAACGTGCTGCAAAGCGTCATCCCCGGAGGGTCCACCAAGGCCAACCGCCTGAGTGCGCTGGGGATTGTCGTCTCGGATAACGGGCGTCTGACGGTGAATGCCACTCAACTTGAAAGTGCGATCAATGGTGGAATCCCCGGTGTCAATTCCGGCGACCTGCGACATCTGTTCGCCATCGACGGGCAAGGAACCAATGGCGGGGTCACGTTCCTGTTTGCCGGTGCGAAAACCAAGGAATCACTCACTCCCTATCAGGTGAACGTCACTCAGGCCGCAGAGCGGGCCGTGGTCTCCGGACGTTCGGCTGTGGCAGAGAGCACCACCATCGACAGTTCCAACGATTCCTTGAAAATCAACCTCGACGGTGTTGAGACAACGGTTTCGCTGGCTCATGGAACCTATTCGAGATCCCAACTGGCGGACCAGGTGGAAGGTGTCATCAACGGCAGTCGGGATGTGGCTGGTCGGACGGTTTCCGTGGGCATCGATGCTGCCAATCAGTTGACGATCACCTCCGATAGCTACGGCAGCAGTTCCCGTGTGACCGTTTATGCCAGTTCCGCCGTTTCCAGCCTGGGATTCCAAGGGGGCGAAAGTGATCTGGGCACAAATGTCGCTGGCCATTTCATCGTCAACGGTGTGGTCGAAGCGGCCACCGGTTCGGGACGCACGCTCACCGGAAATGAAGGCAATACCAATACCGACGGCCTGCAGGTGAAAGTCTCCCTGGCCCCCACACAGGTGACAGACACCGCAGAAGGAACCATCACCATCACTCGCGGAGTCGCCTCCCGGCTGAATGCGCTGATCGATGGTCTGATGGATTCCCAAAAGGGAATGCTGACCTCCCTGAATAACTCCTTTCAGGATCAACTGGACAGCATTGAATCCACACTGACCAATCAGCAGTCCGTCTTTGATAAACAAAAGGATCAACTGACGGCACGATTTGCCGCTATGGAAAGTGCCCTGCAAAAGCTACAGTCCACCAGTTCGCTGCTCGGTTCTCAGCTTCAGAGCATCAGGAACCTGGGCAGCGGATGATCACCCGTTGGCAGTCGGCAGAGCCCGGTTTCAGTCCCACGAATCAAACCGCTCAAACAAGAATCATCCTCGTTCCGTGAGCGGCGGCAGGGACTGATTTCAAAATCCGCACCGGCTATTTTTATCGGCAATTCCCGAGGTGACCGGAATGGCCCTCTTAATCGGACAAACGAATTTCAATTGCCCGATCCGCTGGCCAATCCATCAGGACTGCGGGCATGAAAACGACGATAACTGACGGGTGATGACATGACCCCTCCAGGTCTCTGTCCCCATGTTTTCATGACGTTCGCATGACATTATTGACAGCCCCAAGCGACAGGGTCGAGCATGACGCCCCACCAAGCCTACCGACGGAATGCCCAGTCCGGCTGGACACGTATTGAAATGCTGCTGGCGATTTACGAAGGCACCATCGCTGCTCTCGATGACGGTCTGGACAGCCTGAACCGAAATCAGATGTCCGAGTACCCGGCCCGGCAACTCCGGGTCAGTCAGTTGTGCCTGCTGCTGATTTCGGGAATCGATCCTGTCCCTCCCGAAGAGGGAAGCAATCTTCGGGAACTCTACGTGTATTGCCTGGACCAGATCTCTCAACCCGACGTCAACACATGGACGAATGCCCGAAAGGTTCTGGTCACACTGCGGGAAGGATTTCAGGGCATCCGCGAACAGGGGATTCAGCTTGAAGCGGAAGGGGCGATCACCCCGCTGACATCATCCACCTCGCACACGCTCCTGCACGTTTGAAGCAGAACGGTGGTCTCCTGCATCGACAGCCTCTTCTCAGGCAATCCTTTGTCGCCCCCATGCAATTCCCGGCAGCCGAAGCCAGTCAGGGCTTTGCCGCTGGCGAAACAGGGTGTGAGAGAATCTCCCGCCATTCTTCCACCGGTCGGGAGACCGACCAGATCCGTTGTCCGTGTTCAGGAGGACGCTGCACCAGATGGACCTCCACGATCTGATACCCGGACAGGTCCACGTGTTCCTCGGCCAGACGCACCAGATCGACGGCCCGTGCCTCGCTGTGGCCGGTTTCGGTCTCCGGGTTGAAATCGGACATCGGCATCTGCAGAACCAGACGCAGGATCTTGGGATGCCCGGGCTGATGGCTCTTATGACGACCGCCAATCACGCTGGGACGTGCATCCGGGTAGGCCGCTGCAATCGCGTTCTGGAGTGGCCGAAAAGGCCGCGTATACAGCTCCCAGTACAACCAGAGCAAAGAGACCATGATCAGGCCGAAGGCAAACATTCCCAGCACGACACGGCGCCCGGTCCGCGAGTCCGAGAGGGAAGGATCTGTCATCTCCACGATGAATTGCCTTTGCTGAAGAGAAGGACCGCTGAAAGTCGCATCAGAAGCCGGTTCAGGAGTAATAGGCTTCCGCCGGGAGACCGGTTTCGCGGGTGACCCGCTGCACCAGTGCATCCACTTCATCATCGGGAAGCGGGGCCACAAAGCTTTCCGCAGGTGGGCGGGCCACGGTATAAATCTGGACCAGTTTCAAGCTTCCTCCCTGCTGCTGAATCCCGTTGAGCCGGGCCACATAGGCATCTATCTCCGCCACCGTGGGGGACTCACCCGCGACGCGCATGAACAGGCTTTGAATCACCAGCGGCCGGATGCGCGAGGCTGAAAGCAGATTGTCCAGAATGCGTGAAAACGGAATCCTGCTGCGGTCCACGAGATGATAGTATGCTTGTGTGCCCGCATCGAGCTTCGCCCAGATTTCGCCATTGTTCTGATCGAGTGTCCGTAATCCCTGCTGGACTTTCTCGCGATGAAACATACTGGCATTGGTGATAAGCACCATCTTCACCTCAGGCAGATGATGCTGGCGTTTCAGATCTGCGACGCGCTCCATGATCTCATTAAAGTTTTTGAATGTTGTCGGTTCGCCGTCTCCGGAAAACGCAAGATCGTTCAGACGCTGCAACTTCGGCGGCAGATTGGCAAACCGGCTGTCCTGGTAGATCTCTCCGGACGCCACGAACCCGAGCATCTGGTCGATTTCCGTCAGCAGACGATCCATCTCGACAAACCGTGTTTCGGATTCGCTCCGGCGATCCACCTGGCAGTAAATGCAGTCGAAATTGCAGACCTTGTCCGGATTCAGGTTCACTCCGATGGAAATTCCACGACTGCGGCGCGAGACGACCGGGTAGACGAACTTGTTCTGTTCGTACTGTCGGGGGTGCGAGTGATACTGCTGTAATGACGAATCAGCCATCAGGGTGCTGCTCCGCAGCTTGGATTCGAGGTTGGTTTCTCACGATTCCGCTTGGTTCTCGCCTGCCTCACGTTATCTGGTGACGAAGGAGTCAGAGGGCGACCAGGGAAACTTCGGTTCCAATGGACGCGAACGGGAATTTTGGTCAGTGACGCCTGCCGGTACGCCTGCTGGACCGTTCGCTTCATCCATCATAGCGCATTTTCAGTTCACGTGGACAGGATTCAGGCCGGCATTGGAAAATGCCAGTGATTTTGAGCAGAGTTGCAAAGGGTGTCTCACGTGGATTCTGATGAACGACAGGGAATTCCAGACCGAGCGTGATTGAATCATGACCCAACGGATCTGGCCCTGCTGGAGATCCTGCCGGGAGGGAGACAGACTCGACGTGACACGACGGAATCGAAATACTGTGACGATTGTTCGATTTCGGTTTCCGATGTTTTCTCTGAAAGCAAGTTGTTATGGCATCCTCTGCTGTCTCCGGCCCGCTCCGCATCCTGGCCATTCATGCCCACCCTGATGATCTGGAACTGCAATGTGTGGGAACCCTGGCGCTCCTGAAAGAGAAGGGGCATCACGTGGTCATGGCGAATATGACTCCCGGTGATAAAGGGAGTGCCGAACTGAATGCGGAGGAAATTGCCGCGGTGCGGCGGCAGGAAGCTCAGGACTCCGCAAAACTTCTCGGAGTGGAGTGCATGTGCCTCGAATTCCGGGATCTGTGTATCGACGTGAATGACGAGAGCCGGAAGCGGGTCACCGAAGCCCTCCGCAAAGCCCAGCCCGACATCGTGCTGACCGCCCCGCCTGTTGACTATATGAGCGATCACGAGATGGTCAGCCGACTCGTCCGTGATGCCTGCTTCTGCGCGGCTGTCCCCAATTACCGCACCGAGCAATGGGATCCAGCCCCTCTCATCAAAAAGATTCCGGCCCTGTATTACGTCGACCCGGTGGAAGGAGTGGACTGGTTCGGAAATCAGGTTCCGTGTGACTTTGTTGTCGACATCTCTTCAAAAATCGACCTGAAACTGGACATGCTCGCCTGTCACAAGAGTCAGCGGGAATGGTTACAGCGTCAGCACGGAATGGATGAATATCTTGATTCCTGCCGTCGCTGGAGCAAGCTGCGGGGTTCCCAGATCGGTGCGGAATATGGAGAAGGCTTCCGTCAGCACAAAGGACATCCGTACCCGCACGACAACATCCTGCAACAGTTGCTGCAGAGCTGAGCCGGTGTGATTCCGGACGGATCGGTTTGGCCGATCCAGTATTTCCAGATGAAGATTCCATCAGGCCCGGGGACCACTTCGCAGGAAGCATTCCCGGGCCTGAGGTTCGTCACTTCGCAACTTCTGTGCGAGAGCGATTTCTCCCCCGTACTGCTCCGCAGCTTGGTGTTCGGGTTGGATTCTCGCGATTCCGCTCCGTTGTCGCTTGCTTCACCGTTTTTCGAACCGAAAATTGAGTTGCGACAGACGACTCGTCTCCGTCGCGGATTCCAGCAACTGCTACCGGCGGGAGTAGACCTGCTTGCCGCCGACATAGGTCTGTTCCACCTGAATTTCGCGGACTTCCGCCAGCGGGCAGGTCAGGTAATCGCGGTCGATCACGATCAGGTCGGCCAGCTTTCCCGGCTCCAGAGATCCTTTGCGGTCTTCTTCGAACGACAGATAGGCATTATTAATCGTGTACAGCCGCAATGCCTGCTCACGGGTGATGGCCTGTTCGGGGTGCAGCGGATTGTCGGACCAGCGTGGCAGGCGTGCCAGTGTCGACCAGAGTCCTAAAAATGGATTGTAAGGATTCACGGAACGAAGACTGCCGATCTTCTGCATATGATCGGAGCCGCCCCCCACGACCGTTCCCTGATCAAAGATGGTGCGATAAGGCTGAAACCAGGTCAGTCGTTCCGAACCAAAATGATCGCTCAACGTCTTGCCATCCCGTTCGATCCAGACCGGCTGCATATCCGCGACGATACCCAGTCGGGCCATTTCACGAATCGCTTCCTCGCTCATAAAGTTGCAATGGGTGATTCCCGGACGCTTTCCCTGAATGGAGAAATCGTTGTCATTCACACGACGATAGGCATCAATCAGGGTGTGTACCGCCCCGTCTCCCACGGAGTGTGCGGTGATCTGCAGATCGTTTGCCAGACAGAGTCGGGCAATCTCGTACATCCGCTCCGGTTCGATCTTCAGAACGCCACGATACTGGGGATCGTTGATGGAATACACTTTTGAAAGCCCCCATGGCTGCCGCAGGTAGGCACTTCCGGTCAGCATGCCGCCATCGAGAAAGACTTTCACTCCCCGCAGCCAGACCCAGTCATTTCGTTGGTGAGCCGGGTCGTTGGCGGCATCGAGGATCTGCTTTTCGACCTGTTCCCAGGGGGCCATCGGACTCACGCCGCGGCACAGAAACACGCGACAGGTGAGTTGATCGTTCTTTTTCAGATCCTGATAGAGTTTCAATGTCTCCAACCCGCCCCCCCGTTCGGTAATACTGGTGATGCCGACAGAGTTATAGTCAGCGAGCAGCTTTCGGAGTTCTTCCCGACGTTCGTCGGGGGTCGGTGAATTTTGCGGGTTTTTGACCTTGATAAACTGGGTTGCTCCGCGAATGATGCCGTTCAGCTTGCCCGTGGCGGGATCACGTTCGATCTGTCCGGACTGGCCCGCCGGCAATTTGAAATCTTCATCAATTCCGCTGACCTGCAAGGCCAGCGAATTCACCGCAGCGTCAGGTCCGGTGCGAAACATGACCGGATTTCGCGGAGCCACCCGGTCGAGTTCGGTTCGTGTGGGGAACCGCTGATCGCGTAACCGGGTGATGAAGACCTGCTGAACCAGAATCCACTGGCCATCCTCCAGTTGCTCAGCACGATGAGCAATGTACGTCAGCACATCCGCGATGGTTTCCATTTCGGGAACCGGATGATCGAATTCATAAACTGCTGCTCCAACGGCATGCACATGCGAATCGATCAGTCCCGGCAATACTGTTTTTCCCGCCAGGTTCACCAGCTTCGTCTCTGGTCCCGCCGACTTGAGAAGCTCATCGCTGGTGCCGACTGCCATGATCTCTTCGCCCGTCACCGCCACGGCTTCCGCAATACGAAAGTCGTGATCGACCGTCACGATCCGGCCGTGATGCAGAATCAGATCCGGCGGTGCTGCTAAAACGGTTTCCGCTTCAGCGACAAGAGTCCAACACAGCAACGTACAGATGCAGATCCGATTCAGCATGGCCATACCTCTTCTGAAAGCCAGGAAAGCAGGAGTGTTGACAGTAACAGGCGATCATTGGCCCGGCAATTGTCACGGTCGATTCATCCTGATTGCGGCTGAAGGGTTTCGCCAAGCCTTGGATCTGACAACGGGGTGGCATACAATATCCGACCTGAAGGGGAATGCCCGCAGACCTCCCCCTCCCAGCAGCGTTTTCTGATCGTGAAAGACCTGCGTTCCCGCCGGCGACGGAGCCGAATGCGTCTGGTCGATTCCGAACGTGCCGGGAAAAAGGATGTGCCTCTTCCGCAATCGTGCTGCATGAATTTCGAAGGAAGAGGTACAAATCGCCGTGCGGCGGAACGGGCAGACTCCAGACTCAAACGCTCTATTGTTTCCTGCGGCCGGAAGACCGGATGGCCCCTGAACTGACGACTCAAATTCCCGCTGATTCCCAGGACACACTCCCGACCAGCTTCGTGGAGCGTCGGACAGCAACGCTCTTCGCCCCGCCACAGGCCCTGGTTCTGGAAAGCGGTGCCACCCTCGGGCCGATCGAGGTGGCCTACGAGACCTATGGAGAACTCTCTCCCCGCAAAGACAACGTCGTCTATATCTGTCATGCGCTGACCGGAGACGCCCATGTTTCCGGTCGCAATTCCGCTTCCGACCGGAAGCCCGGCTGGTGGGACGGATTCATCGGCCCGGGAAAAGCGATTGATACCAACAAATATTTCGTCATTTGCTCGAATGTGCTGGGCGGCTGTCAGGGAACGACCGGCCCCGGTTCGATCAACCCCGCCACCGGAACCCCCTATGGCCCGGACTTCCCTTTCATCACCATTTCGGACATTGTCCGGGTGCATAACGCCTTACTGGACCATCTT
>Ga0182739_1004105_pt1 | contig 12242 bp, 13 predicted proteins | sample eDN5th30CBELigBY_FD_128873 | JGI IMG/M metagenome (GOLD analysis project Ga0182739, IMG submission 128873) | Enriched backyard soil microbial communities from Emeryville, California, USA - eDNA 5th pass 30_C BE-Lig BY (version 2) (version 2) | ecosystem: Environmental > Terrestrial > Soil >... | reverse complement strand
GTATTCTTGTAAAAATGTATAAGCCTTATCATATTCTTCTTCTTGAATATAGTCTTGTGCTAAAACAAGTACAGAATGCTCATCAATCAGCTTCCCTTTATTCGTAAAGCTATATTGAAACAGACCAAAAATAAGTGCTGCACTGGCCAAAAATGCCGTTACTTGTACTATCGGCCTTTTTTGCTTAGGTATATGAACGATTGCCGCGGCAAGAAAGCCACCGATTAAACCACCTATATGCCCGGCATTATCTATTCCAGAAACAGAAAAGCCAAACGCTAAATTAATCGCTATAACAACGAGGATATTGGTTCCCATTGTATGAAAAAATAGTTTAGGAAAAGCCGTCCCAAAATACAAAAGTGCACCAAAGCAGCCAAATATCGCACCGCTCGCGCCTGCTGAAATATTTTGACTAAAAAGAAGACTAGCCAAGGAACCGCAAAAACCAGCAAATACATAGATGAACAGAAAACGGCTGTTCCCAAAGAGTCTTTCTACCGTTAACCCAAGGTAATATAAAGCAAATGTATTCATGACTAAATGCAGAATGCCAATATGAAGAACGATTGGTGTGAACAGTCGCCACCATTCTCCCTCTAAAATTAGCCAATTTGCTTTTGCACCAAACTCTATTAAAACAGACGTATTGGTGCTTCCTCCTGCAGCCTCCATAAGGATAAACATAATTATCTGAATAGCAATAAATAAATAAGTAAACCGTGGTTTTCCATTTTCAAATAATGCCTTTTCGGATTTTACCTTTTTTCTCGCTGTAGACAGAGCAGCCTGTTTTTCAGCTTCGATGTCCTGTTCCTCGTACTCTTCCTTCCAAATGAAAGGAATAGACTCATTCATAAACGCTTCAATCGTTTGCACCTGGTTTTGCCGATCACAAATCAATGAAGTTATTTTGGTCTTTTCACCCTTTGGATGTAACAATGGTTGATTAATATAATTTTCATAATCATCAACAGGCGGGTACGGAGTCACATATATATTTAAAACATCCATTGATCTTTTATGCAGCTGCTTGCGAATGCTTTCACCATTCGCTAAAGTAAGTTGAATATCACGTTGCATCCAATTACTCCAATCTAAATTATAGAGGAGTATCCGAATAACCTGTGCTTTCTTATTTTCCATTTTCTCAAGCCATAGCTCTTTTTGACTTTTAGAAAGCTGGATGATGCGATATTCATGCTCACTTATGTAGTAGTTAGCAAGTCTCCAGAATATAAATTCCTCTTGAAAGCTCAAATTTCCCCCTACTTTCTTTATCACCTTTACTAGTTTATTTTTACTATAGGCAATCTTTAACCGTTTTGTAAAGCGATATTATCTTTCATCCCATTCAAACAAAAAAGACCCGAATGGGCCTTCAATCGATCAATGAATTATATTGGCTTTGGACCCTGTGAAAAGACAGAACCCATCATGCGATTTCTAATTGCGGGAATATTCATGAGTGACCTTACAAAAAATCTCCGCATCATTGAATTGCCAAGTAATGCATTTATGACACGAAAACGTTTTTGAAATAAATAATATCCACCCATTCCTATTGCAACTATTGATAAAATTCTACCCATAATGATCCCTCCTTGCACTAGTTTGAGATAAAAGAATGAGTATTATCCCATAGAAATAGAGGAAAAAAATGGCTGTTACTTTTTACAGACCTGTTTTAATTCGCTCCGCTTAAGAGAAGGCTGATCACTAAAATGAAAAAAACAGATAAAAAATTAACCACATCATTATTTAAAATGGAAAATCCTTTAATCAATCTTGTATTCTGACCACAATGAATCATTTTTTCCGTTTTAAGGCCACAATGTGGACACTGATACCCTGCTTGAACAAAAGCACCAAGAAACGTATCAATGATGTTCCCGCAAAAGCCGAGGATAAAAATAAATAGAAGTTCATTCAGCTCCAGGTGAAGAAGAAGAAACGCACCAGTCGCAACCAAAAGGGACCCTGCCGCTGCAGCAGACGTTCCTAAAAGGCTGACGGCACCTGATGTCCCCCTGGCAACCCGTTTGAATGATTTAACATCGACCGGTCTTCCCTTACTCATTGAGCCAATTTCGGATGCCCATGTATCAGAGTTGGAAGCAGCAAGACAAATACAAAAGCCAATAACCCAGTCAAAATCATTTGAGTAGTAATACATCGCACTCGATATAGCTGCTAGTCCGCCATTAGCTATCACCTGCTGCCAATCCCGCTGGGAGCCCTTCACAAGGAGTTCTTCTGCTCGTTCTTTTTTAACACTTTTTATTTTGGACCAAAAACTTGAACTCCCAAAAAATAACCCGAGGATAATTAACCCTTTCACTCCAAGTCCTAACGTAATTAGTGAACCGATTATAAAAGCAGCGGCAGCACCCGAGATGGTTAACAGCCTTGTGAAATATCCTGCAAAGACGGTTACTAAAATAATGAACACCGTAACGAACGTCATGAAGTAAAAAAGCTCCCTTCATTTGTAATAATTCGTTCTACAGGTAAATCATGTGGCTCCGTTGGCAGCTGCTTTACCATTTGCACATGAAAAGCAAGGGACAAAGTCTTTCCATGATAGTTCTGCAGGAAGCGATCGTAATAGCCTCCACCAACACCTAATCGATAACCATCTTCAGTAAAGGCCAGGCCTGGTACAATTAGAAGGTCAATCATATTTGGATCCACTCTTTTTGTTTGTTCTTCAATTGGCTCCAGTAAGCTGTAATAAACCGACTCTAACTGATCGAAACGCTCTAATATTCGAAAATCCATCTGTTTTTCTTTTGGAAGACATTTAGGAATCACAATCGTTTTCTTTAACTCCCATGCTTTACGGATAATTTGATATGTATCAACTTCAGGTGGATTGGAAATCGTAATACCGATTGTTTGAGCAGACTTCCAAAATGTATCCTGGTAAAGCTTTTGAGCAATCTGATAGGAATAATGCTCATAAAAAGCCTTTGGAGTAGCCTGTAATTTTTCTTTCATTTTCTTACGAAATGCGTTCTTATCAATCATGTTTTTCTTCCTTTCTCAGTAGAGAAAATTGAATAAAAAAATATAACAAAAAAACAGCAGGAAATCCTGCTGCTTATTTTGTTTCACGATGTGCAGTTGTACGCTTTTCTCTTGGGCAATATTTCTTAAGCTCAAGACGATCTGGATTATTCCGTTTATTCTTTTTTGAAATATAGTTACGGTCTCCACACTCAGTGCAAGCTAACGTAATATTTACACGCATGTTTATTTCCCTCCAAACTATATAAAGCTCGTTCGTTCATACGACTTTTCTATAATATCATTTTTTATTTAGAAATGCTAGTATGTTTTTAAAAAGTAGGTGCTTTATTGATGGTGTTTTCTGGTATGCAGGGTTTTATTATATACAAGTAGCGTTTCTTCTGCAGCCGCCTTCCAGCTAAAGCGGCTTTGAACCGCCCTTTTACCATTTATACCTATTTTTTTAGCTAAGTCAGGGTTTTCTAATAAATAAATAATTTGGTCAGCTATATTCACGCTATTTGCCGGTTCGATGAGTACTCCCGTTTCTAAATGTTGAACAATGCCCTTTAATCCACCTGTATTAGATACTAGTGTAGGCTTTCCTGCCTGCATAGCTTCTAAGGCAACAATTCCAAATGGCTCATACAAGCTTGGAAAAACAGCCATTTCAGAAAGCTCTAACAATGCATTTCGCTTTTTATCATCAATAAAGCCAATAAAATATACCGTATCTGATAATTGCATCTCGGACACTTTGCTGCGATAAACCTCAAGCATCGGCCCTTTCCCAGCAATAATAAAAGAAACGTTTATTCCTTTTCTCTTCAAGACTGCGGCTGCTTCAATTAAAGTATCGTAGCCTTTTTCCTTTACCATTCTTCCAATCGAAAATATCATTTTACGATCAGATTCAATTTGAATATCTGCTAAATAGTCCATATTTTTGTCATCCGCACTACTATCACAGTCAATTCCATTTGGAATCGTTACCAGTTTTTCATCTACAGCCTTAAAAAGCTTCTGTACCTCCGCTTTCATAAAATCACTACAAATAACCACTTGATCAGACTGGTCTACAAGCTGTTTTTCCTTATTATGTATAAAACGCTGCAGTTCAGTATATATACCACTATTTCGACCATATTCTGTGGCATGGATGGTTGTAACTAAAGGAAGATGTAAATTCTTTTTTAACGAAATCGCTGCTGCCCCGACAAGCCAGTCATGCGAATGAACACAGTCAAAGGATTTGTCAGCTGTTAATGCTGCCGCTTTCTCGGCAATCGCAATATTTAAACCAGCTATCCATAACAGAAAGTCCTTTTCCTTTGCTCTCAGCGGTTTTACTCGATGAATAAATACACCATCCATTTGTTTCATTACTGGCAATGATTCGGCTCCTGCGGTAATGACATGTATCTCATGTCCTTTCTCTGCTAAATGTTTTGTTAGTCCATGAACATGCCTTGATAATCCCCCGACAATATGTGGTGGAAATTCCCAAGTCAAGAACAGTATCCTCATATGTTCCTTTGTTGGCTGTTCTTTCAAGTTGATTTCAGCTGTAGACGTAAAAGAATCTTCGTTACATTCATTATCATCTGCTGTATTCAAGGTGCTATTTACACCTGCAGAAACAAGGGAATTCACCCACCACCACTGTGATAAATAACCTTCAGTAACGGGCTGCCTTGTTAGCAAAGCCGATAATTTTATCCACTCATGCAACAGTTCCGTTAATACTTTCGTTTCATCCATCAAAAATTGCATAATCGAATCGGTGATAGAAAATAAATGGTTCTCGTCCTTCCATTGAATTGAGTCAGAATGAAGTATTGTACTAATACTTGGTAAAAAAGGGTTGCTCATGACCTATCATCCTTTTTTAAATTACTTTCGTAATAACTATATGTACTTACATGATCTGCCCATTCCGGTTGCACATGCTCCAAGGTATCAATTACCTTTTCATCCAATTCCCCAAGATTTCGGTTTCCTTTTGGGATGTGGACTGAATTAGAACGTAGTAATGGGAAAAATTTATCGTCTGATACAACGATGCCCATCTCAACTATATAAATGCAATCGGACTTCAGCTTCGTAAGTAACGACACTGCCTGTCCATCCTGAAGCTTCAGCTCTTGAATAGGATGAACAGTACTAACATGACAAAGTATCTGTGTACCATCATAGATCCTTAATACCTTTTGAAAGCTGTTAAAGGGTTTATCAAAATAACTTGAGACAAGATCTTTTTTTACATTTAATACATGCCAAAAAACAAACAGTTTATTACCGGATAAAATCCATGCTGTAAGATGTTCTGCTTCTGCTTTGCCCAACTTTTTCCGATTCAGATAACGATTTTGAATAATGTTTTTCATGAATAGTTTGCTTTGTTTTCTTTTTCCCTCAACTTTTGTCTCTTCACTTTTTTTATTTTTCTTCCATTGGTATTGTACTTTACCAACTGTTGTATCTAATTCATCAGCTATTTTACGAAAAGAAAGACCACTACTTCTAAGTTTCATAATCTCTTCTATCATGTGCACACCTCTTTAAAAAAAGAACGTAATTACTAAATATCAGAATATAATTACTATTTTGTTTAATGGTATCAGATATTAGGGCAGCCGACAACAAACGGTTTTGTCGAAATGCTTAATTACAGCTACTTTCATTTGATGGTCTAACGAAATTTTTAATGAAATTGTCGAATTTTGTCAAAGATAATGTTAAAATTAGGATTGCAGCTTACAGAATGAGGTGACAGAATGAGTACACTCTTAATCAGCCTTTTAATTGTCTCACTTTTCCTTATGTTCCTGTCTTTTTTTCTAAAAGATCCTTATAAACAGCTTCGAGAAGAAATTGATCAGCTCAATATGAATCAGCTTCAGGAAATGTATCAAATTAAAAAGAAATTAAAAATATTAGAAGAAGAACTCCTAGTAAATGATATTGAACTGTCACCCACACTTTCGAAAATCGAATCAAATCATACAGCAGTCCATGAAATCATAAAAAATCAAGTACGCTCACTGGCCGGGCAAGGGACACCAATTGATCAAATAGCTAAACAGTCATCATTACCTATCAAGGAAGTTCAAGCGATTTTAATGGAATATGGATTTCGAGGCAAAATAAATGAATAAACGAAGTCTACGTTCCTTTGCCTTTGGTATATTTATGACTGTCAGCATCATTGGGTGCTTCTCCTTTTTCCAGAAGGAACCCAAGCAGCAGGAATCAATCCCAATGAAGGATGCAAAGGCTCTTTTGGAAAAGTCAGGTTATGTTATTCTGCCTGTAACGGAATATGAGGAATTACAAAAGCAGACTCCTATTCAAGAAAAAGAAGAAGCCGTACAAAATGTTCAAGAAGCTGACCCTTCTGTGGATTCAATCAAGAATTATCAGCTTGAAATTACGGAAGGACTCGCCCCAAATGACATTGCCGCCAAGTTGGCTGAAAATCAAATTATTAAGAATGAAAAGGAGTTCACCGATTTTCTCATTAATCAAAACTATCATACAAAGATTCAGCTTGGCTCTTTTCCATTAACAAATCAAATGAGCTATCAACAAATAGCTGACATTATTACAAAAAGATAAGGAACAGCTTTTTGCGGCTGCTCCTTATCTTTTTAATTATTAAGGTCATAATGTTTCCCTTTTACTAAATAAAACACATATTCCGCAACATTTGTGATATGGTCGGCCGCTCTTTCTAAGAAACGGCAAATAAAGAGCAGCTGTGAAATCTGAGAAAGACTTTCTGGCTTCTCAGCGCTTAGCTTTAGTAACTCCTGAATGGTTTCGCCATATAAAGAATCTACTTCATCATCCATTTCAGCTACTTTTTTTGCCAGCTGTGTATTTTCTTCCTTATAGGCCTCTAAACCTTCCTTTAACATTACAGCTGTAATTTCATACATTTTCTTTAGATGAATAATTGGTTTGACATGCGGTTCCTGCCCGATTCGAATGGTAGATTTAGCAATATTCACGGCAAAATCAGCAATTCGTTCAATATCCGTTGCAATTTTAATCGCAATAATAATCCGGCGTAAATCAATGGCAACTGGCTGCTGTTTTGTAATTAACAGAATCGCAAATTCATTAATTTCCTCATATAAAATATCCGCTTTTGTATCATCATCCATAATTTCTAGAGCAAGGTCAATATTATGTGATTCTAAAGCTACAATTGATTGTGCAAGTGCATGGTCTGCAAATGTAACCAGTTCAACCAGCTTATTTTGTAATTCCTTCAAATCATCTTCAAATTTCCCGCGTACTACCACTTCTTTTGCCCCTTTCACTTTCACTTTCTCCCCGTTCAATCATTTTATTTTATGTAAGTTTCTGCTGATTATTAGTATTCTCAATTAAAACTGCATGATTAATAATACAGACGTTGCGGCTATTACAGCAACGTCTGTACCCAAAGATCCTTATCCAAATCGACCGGTAATATAATCTTCTGTCCGCTTATCAGAAGGTGTAGAGAAAATCTTATCTGTTTCATCAAATTCTACAACTTCACCATTTAAGAAAAAGGCAGTTTTATCAGAAATACGAGCGGCTTGCTGCATATTGTGTGTCACAATGATGATACTAAACTGCTTTTTCAATTCCTGAACAAGCTCCTCTACTTTTAAGGTAGAAATCGGGTCAAGTGCCGAGGTTGGTTCATCCATTAAAATGACATCAGGTTCAATCGCAAGGCAGCGAGCAATACAAAGACGCTGCTGCTGACCACCAGAAAGACCGTATGCATTTTCTTTTAATCGATCCTTTACCTCATCCCAAATGGCTGCCCCTCTTAAGCTCTTTTCAACAATTTGATCGAGAATTTTTTTATCACGAATTCCATGTATTTTTGGTCCATATGCTACATTTTCATAGATGGATTTTGGGAATGGATTGGGCTTTTGAAACACCATTCCTACTTTTGTTCGTAATTCTTCCACTTCGTAGGATTTTTCAAAAATATTTCGACCGCGATAGTTGATTTCACCTGATGTCCTAACACTCGGTACTAATTCAATCATTCGGTTCAGTGTTTTAATATAGGTTGATTTCCCGCATCCTGAAGGACCAATTATCGCCGTTACTTCATTTTCCATAATATCAAGATCAATATTTTTCAGCGCATGGTTATCTCCGTACCATAAATTTAATTGACTAGTTTTATATACAACCTGTTTAATCTTGTTGTCCTCCTTCACACCAGGTGCGTTCCCTGCTCTTTCAATTGTTATATTCATATGAAATCCCCCTTCATCCTGTTACTTCATCCATTAATCAAATTCGCCCGTCGAATTTGCGCCCGGATTTTTATCGAGCTCGCTCGATAAATTGCCATAAAAAAATCCGAGGCATCCGCTGGAGGCTTAACTTCATTCATCCCCACTTATAGAGTAGGAAAGGATCTCAGCTGAATGAAGTTATAGTTACATTCTTTTTTGAAATTTATTACGTATTATGACAGCAATTGAGTTCATCACTATTAATAAAGCCAATAAAACGAGAATGGCTGCAGCAGCAAGTGCTTGAAACTCCACCTGCGGGCGACTCGTCCAGTTATAAATCTGCATCGGTAAAACAGTTAATGTATCCAAAAATGAATTTGGTAAAAAGGCAAGAAATAGCGGCAGTCCTAACACAACTAATGGTGCGGTTTCACCAATTGCACGTGACAACGCTAAAATAGCACCCGTTAAGATTCCCGGAATAGCAGCAGGCATTACAACCCGAACGATGGTTTGCCATTTTGTTGCCCCCATTCCAAAGGAAGCCTCACGAAGTTGTTTTGGAACGGCACGAATCGCTTCTTGTGCAGCCACAATAATGACAGGAAGAATCAACAAACTCATCGTTAAACCAGCTGATAGTACACTTGTTCCTAATGCAAGTGCTCGGACAAATATGGTTAATCCTAATAAACCAAATACAATGGAAGGAACACCTGCAAGATTGGAAATATTAATTTGGATAAACGTTGTAAACCGGTTCTTTTTCGCATATTCCTCTAAATAAATAGCGGTACCCACCCCTAGGATGAGAGAAACAGGAGCAACGACAAACATAAGCCATATCGTCCCATTTAAGGCAGTGTAAATTCCAGCCGATTCTGGCTTTCTTGACGGTAAGCTGTTCAGAAACTGCCAATCTAAATAGCCTGCCCCTTGTGTAATCACTCGATATAATAATATTCCTAAAACAAGTAATCCAAACAGCGTTGCAAGGAGAAATATTCCTTTGAAGACTACGTTTTTAAATAATCTTGTTTTCATTTTTTGTTTAACGATCTCATGGTCGATTAACTTCATCTTAATATTCCTCCTTGAAACGGCGAGAGACATACTGAGCTAGCAGGTTCATCACTAACGTAAATAGGAAAAGTGTAAATCCAACTGCGTAGATACTGTAATAAATCGTTGTACCGTAACCTGCATCCCCTTGGCTTACTTGAACAATATAAGCTGTCATTGTTTGAATGGAGCTTGTAATATCCCAGCTTAAATTAGGTGTTGATCCGCCAGCCACTGCAACAATCATCGTTTCGCCAATGGCACGAGAAACACCTAGTACGATGGATGCTACAATTCCGGAAATAGCTGCAGGAAGTACGACTTTTAAGGCAACCTCTAGTTTGGTTGAACCTAATCCTAATGCTCCTTCTCGCATGGCCTGTGGTACAGAAGACATGGCATCCTCTGAAAGAGAGGCAATCGTTGGAGTAATCATAATCCCAATTACAATCCCTGGACTTAACGCATTGAATATTTCAAGTGACGGAAATACTTGACGCAATATAGGTGTTACAAATGTTAATGCAAAGAAACCATATACTATGGTTGGAACACCAGCAAGAACCTCCATTATTGGTTTAATAATACGGCGCGCTCTCTCTGATGCATATTCACTTAAATAAATGGCCGTTGCCAGTCCGATTGGAACAGCCACAATAACGGCAATAATCGTAACCTTTAATGTTCCAGAGACAAGGGGCAAAATCCCAAATGAACCTGGATTCGAGAAAGGATACCACTTTTGTGCAGTCAAAAATTCACCTATCGGTACTCGCTCAAAGAAAATAAAAGTTTCGAATAAGAGTGTAAATAAAATACCAATCGTCGTTAATACCGACACACAAGCAGTAAGTAATAGTACAACAGGCATAACATTGTCCATTGAAAATGCTTTTCTTTTTTTCCTTTTTTCCACAATCATCTCTTGGACTGACAATGAATGATTATCTCTAGTAGCCAAAATGAAAACCCCTTTCATCCACACGACAATATGAGAAGCACTTTAAAAACGCTTCCCAGGACAATAACAAGAGGTGATTCGCTCGGGATAGGAACCATTATCGCCGAGCGGATTCACATCTTTTGATATTGCATATCTTAAAATCCTTATTTTAAACCTTCAAGTGTTGATAATTGATCATCATAAGAAGGAAGTTTTACATAACCAACGTCTTCTGAAAGTTCTCCTGCATTTTCTAACGTGAATTTAACGAAATCATAAATTTCTTCTTTTTTCACTGATTCATTCTTAACATAGATGTATAGCGGGCGTGATAATGGTGAATATTCTCCGCTTTCAACTGTTTCATTTGTTGGTTCAACAGGTCCATTACCGCCATCAACCGGAACGACCTTTAATTTGTCCTTGTTTTCAGAATAGTACGCATAGCCGAAGTAGCCGATTGCGTTTTTGTCACCTGTAACACCCTGAACAAGGACATTATCATCCTCAGAAAGAGTTGCTTTTTCAACAAGCGGCTTTTCTTCTAAAATGACTTCATCAAAGTAATCAAATGTTCCTGAGTCAGTACCAGGAGAGTAGAATTTGATTTCTTCTTCAGGCCAGCCTTCGCGAATATCAGACCATTTTTTCACAGTTCCATCTTCAAGCCACATTTTCTTCAGCTCATCAATTGTTAAAGAATCAACCCAGTCGTTTTCCTTATTTACAACAATGGATAAACCATCCTTTGCAATTTCAAATTCAGTATATGCAATTCCAGCTTCTTCTAACTGTGCTTTTTCCTCATCTTTAATTGGACGGGATGCATCACTAATATCCGTTTCTCCTGCAATAAACGCTTTAAAACCGCCGCCTGTACCAGAAGAAGCAACAGACACCTTCATACCCGGCTGGACTAAATTATACTCTTCCGCAACAGCTTCCATGATTGGGAAAACAGTTGATGAACCATCAATATTTACTGCACCTTCAAACTGTTTCTCAGCTTGTTCAGTAGAAGTCCCCTTGCCTTCTGATTCTGTCCCGCTGTTTTGAGGTCCACATGCCGTTAAAGCCAATGCTCCAGAGATAGCAGCTGTAAGTGCTATGTACTTAAAACTTTTCATTTGTGTATTTCCCCCTAATTGTTCGTTGATTTTTGATTTGTCTCACAAGTTATACATTAAAGGTTTTCTGTTAATGATGTTTTAATGGTTTGTAAAGCTTTTGTAAATTCGCAGAAACGTGTATAAATTTGTCGAAGATGAGCAGTTTACATCATGATTTTTCATACTGTATTGAATGTAATATTCATTATTTTGCACAAAAAAAATCCTGCCATTCTATTCTGGCAGGATTCATTCATATATCATTTATTGCTGTGTATTTGTTTGTTCAGTTTGTTCAGTTTCTTCACCATTCTCAGTCTCCGAATTGTCTTCAACGGTTGTACCAGCTGCTCGCTGTGCTTTTAATTCAAAGTACGTATCCATAACTCGCTCACCAATTTTTAAATTGGCTCTGTTGTCAGTCCCACCCGTATAGGCCCATGGTACGATGACCGCCATAGCAATTTCAGGATTTTCAGATGGAGCGTAGCCAACAAGACTTAAGTTCATGACTTGTGTCATTTTATATTTTTTTAGCGGACCATCATAGAAAGACTCGGCTGTACCAGTCTTTCCTGCAGGTGAATAGGCTTTGCCGCCAAAAAAGCCGTTTGCTGTTCCACCCTGCTCCTGCATTACCTTTTTAAACCCAAGTTGTACACGTTCAATCCATCCAGGCTCTAAATCCAAACGATTTAATACCTTTGGCTGGATTTCCTGCACAATTGGACCAAGTTCATTATCGAGCTGCGGCTCCCGAATCTCTCTTACCATATGTGGTTCCATACGGCTGCCGCCATTAGCAATAGTTGATACATATTGTGCAAGCTGCATAGCTGAATACGTATCATATTG
>Ga0182739_1004104_pt1 | contig 12249 bp, 11 predicted proteins | sample eDN5th30CBELigBY_FD_128873 | JGI IMG/M metagenome (GOLD analysis project Ga0182739, IMG submission 128873) | Enriched backyard soil microbial communities from Emeryville, California, USA - eDNA 5th pass 30_C BE-Lig BY (version 2) (version 2) | ecosystem: Environmental > Terrestrial > Soil >... | reverse complement strand
TAGCGGGCGTTGTTCAGGCAGCCGAACGGACCGCCGAGGCCAGCGACGTTGGGCATCAGGTTCTCGACCGGCACGAAGACCTCTTCGAGCATGATGGCGCCGGTCACCGAGGCGCGCAGGCTGAACTTGCCTTCGATCTTCGGAGTCTCGATGCCCTTCCAGCCGCGCTCGAGGATGAAGCCGCGGATCGCGCCGCCGTCGAGCTTGGCCCAGATCACCAGCACGTCGGCGATCGGCGAGTTGGTGATCCACATCTTCGAGCCCGACAGGCTGAAGCCGCCGGGGACGGTCGTGGCGCGGGTCTTCATGCCGCCGGGATCGGAACCGTGATCGGGCTCGGTGAGGCCGAAGCAGCCGACCCACTCGCCGGTCGCGAGCTTGGGCAGGTACTTCATGCGCTGCTCTTCGCTGCCGTAGGCGTAGATCGGGTGCATGACCAGGGAGGACTGCACGCTCATCGCCGAACGGTAGCCGGAATCGACGCGCTCGACTTCACGCGCGACCAGCCCGTAGGTCGTGTAGTTGGCGCCGGCGCAGCCATACTTCTCCGGAAGCGTCGAGCCGAGGAGACCGAGCGCGCCGAACTCGTTCATGATCTCGCGATCGAACTTCTCGTTGCGGTTGGCCATCAGGACGCGCGGCATCAGTTTGTCCTGGCAGTAGTCGCGCGCGACGTCGCGGATGGCGATCTCGTCCTCGGTCAGCTGGTCGTCGAGGAAGAACGGGTCCTCCCAGTCGAAGGCCCTGGCGTCTGCGCTGATGCCCTTGGCGGCGCTCTTGATCGGGGTGGCGGCGTTGGCCATGTCTGCTCCTGCTATTTCGCCCGCGTCTTATCAGGGAGGGCAGGCCGCGCCAACGCCCTAAAGGGCCGCGCCGAGCATGGTCTTGCCCGTCAGGGCGCGGAAAATCTCGAGGTTGAGCTTGCCGAAGGCCTCGGACGCCCGCAGTTCCACGGTGCGGGGGCGCGGCAGGTCGATGCGGAAGTCCGCCGCGATGCGCCCGGGACGGGCCGACATGACGATCACGCGATCGGACAGGAAAACCGCTTCGGGGATCGAATGGGTGACGAACAGCACGGTCTTGCGGGCCTCGCGGGCGACGTCCGTCTCGCCCCAGATCCGCAGCAGTTCGAGCGCCATGTCGTCCCGCGTCATGGCGTCGAGTGCGCCGAACGGCTCGTCCATGAGGAGGAGCGGCGGGTCGAGGAGCAGGGCGCGGCAGAGGGCGGCGCGCTGCTGCATGCCGCCCGAAAGCTCGCGCGGCAGCTTGGCGCCGAAGCCGCCGAGCCCGGCCATGTCGAGGAGCTGCTCGGCGCGCGACCGCAGCGCGCGCGGATCCTTGCCCGCAAGCTCGGCCGGCAGCAGCACGTTGTCGAGGATGGAGCGCCACTTCAGCAGGATCGGCGCCTGGAACACCATGCCGATGTCGGGGATCGGCTGGGTCACAGTGCGGCCGGCGACCGTGATGGTTCCCGTCGAGGCCGGACGCAGCCCGGCCACGATGCGCAGCAGGGTCGACTTCCCACAGCCGCTCGGGCCGACCAGCGAGACGAACTCGCCACCCCCGATCGACGCGGAAATGCCGGCGAGGGCCTCGACCGGGCCGCTCGCCGCCTGATACGTCATGCCGACCCGGTCGAGGTCGATCAGTCCCTTTGCCACGCGACGCGACTGCCCTGGATCAATTCGGCATCGCGACCTTGGTGAAGAACTCGGTCGAGTAGACGTCCTTGCAGGCGACCTTCTTCGGCAGGCCCATGTAGGTGTTCACCAGATCGACCGAATCGCACATCTTCTTCTCGTCGATCCAGCCGATACCGTTCTTGGCGTAGCGGTCGGTCTTCATCAGGCCGAGGCCGATCAGCATGTTGGGCGTCATAACCTCGACGTCGACCTCGGGCACACGCTTCTTCAGGATTTCCATGGCAGCCTTCGGATCCGCCATGACGTCGCGCCAACCCATGTAGGAGGCCTCCAGGAAGTCCTTCAGGGCCTTCGGCTTGTCCTTCATCGTCTTGGCGCTGGCGATGATCGACATCGAGTACATGTCGAAGCCGAAATCCGCCCACGGCATCATGACGACGCTGCCCTTGCCGGCGGCCTTCTCGTAGAGCGGCAGGCCGGTGCTGTAGTCGCCGACGCCGTCGACGCGCTTCTCGGCCAGCGCCGCGATCTTGGCGGCGGGCTCGATGTTCACCCAGGAGACCTTGGCCGGATCGATGCCGTTGGCCTTGGCGAAAGCCGGGAACATCTGGCGCTGCGAATCGCCCGGAGGGGCGGCCAGCGTCTTGCCTTCCAGGTCCTTGGGCTTGGCGAGCGGCTTTTCCTTGAGGCTGAAGATGTTGAGCGGCGTCTTGTCGAACACCATGCCGACCGTCTTCACCGTCGTGCCCCGGCCCACCGAGGCGATCACGACGGCGGCGTCGGCGAGGCCGGCATCGGCGCGACCGGTGTCGACCTTGGCGATCGAATCACCGGAGCCCTTGGAGTTCTCCAGGGTCACGTCGAGGCCCTTGGCCTTGTAGTAGCCCTTGTCGAGGGCGACCCAGTAGGCGGCGTGGTCGCCGACCGCGAACCAGTTGAGTGCGAAGGTGAACTTCTCCTGCGCCGATGCGGCGCCGGATGTGGCCAGCAGCGCGGCCAGCGCAAGCGACAGTGTGCGAGTCATTGCGGTTTCCCTTTTCCCATCCCCGAACTCAGTCGACGCCCTCGGCCCAGGGGGCCCAGAGATGCGCCAGCAATACGACGGCGCCGTAGAGCACGAGGCCCACGACGGAAATCCAGACCAGGGCGGCAAACGCCACGGAGGTGTTCATGCTGCTCTGCGTGGTGACGATGACGTAGCCCAGGCCGCGCTGGGAGGCGACGAACTCGCCGACGATCGCGCCGACCACGGCGGCGGTCGCCGTGATCTTCAGCGCGCTCAGGATATAGGGCAGGGCGTTGGGAATGCGGATCTTGACGAAGATCTTCCATTTCGGCGCGTTGAAGACGCGGCCGAGGTCGAGCATGTCCGGCTCGACTTGCGACAGGCCGACGGCGGTGTTGATCACCACCGGGAAGAAGCCGATGAGCGCGCCCATCAGCATGTTGGGGAAGATGCCGTAACCCATCCAGATCAGGAACAGGGGCGCGATCGCCACCTTGGGCAGGGTGTTCACGAAAACCAGGAACGGCACCAGCGCGTTGGCGAGCACCGGTGACCAGGCGATCGCCACCCCCAGCGCGACGCCGACCACCGCGGCCATCAGGAAGGCGCCGATGATCTCGAAGGTCGTGGTCCAGAGGTGGGGCCACCAGGCCGTGTCGCCGTGCCAGAGCGCGTTCCAGACCGAGAGCGGGGCGGGGAGGAGATATTCGCGGATGTTGCCGAAGGTGACGGCAGCCTGCCAGCTTGCCAGCAGGAAGGCGAAGAGGACGAGCGTCGGCCAGTAACGATTGGCCAGGGTGCCGAATTTCGTCATGCGCGCGGTGCGATGAAACTGTTCATCGCTTTCGTCCCGCTGATATCATGTGCCCCCATGCGATGAGACTGGCGAACGCGCATTTGCCCGTCAAGGCGAGGTTCGTCCGTGAAGCTTTCCCTGTGCAATGAAGTCATCCGCGAGTTGTCGTTCGAGCGCCAATGCGCTCTGGCAGCGGCGCTCGGCTACAAGGGGTTGGAAGTTGCCCCCTTCACCCTGGGCGACGATGCATGGCGCATGCCAGCCGCGAAGCGCGGTGCTGTCCGGCGGGCCTGTGCCGATGCGGGCGTCGAGGTCAGCGGCCTCCATTGGCTCCTGGCGGCGCCGGCGGGGCTGTCGATCGCGACGGAAGATCGGGCGGTGTGGCAGCGCAGCGTCGATGTGCTGTTGTCATCCGTGGAACTGTGCGCCGAGCTGGGCGGTGCCTATCTCGTTCATGGCTCGCCCGGCCAGCGCCGCGTGGCCCACCCGGATGACGCCAAGCGCGTCGAGGAAGCCTGGGCCTCAGCCGCCGCCGCTGCGGAGAAAGCCGGCGTGGTCTATTGCCTGGAGCCGCTGGCCCGACCGGATTGCAGTTTCATCAACACGCTGGCGGAGGCCGAAGGGGTCGTACGGCGTATCGGCAGCCCGGCCTTCAGGCTGATGGTCGACACGCTGGCCTCCAGCCTGGAGGAGAAGGAGCCGGTCGCCGATGTCATTCGTCGGTGGATGCCGACCGGACTGATGGCCCATATCCAGTTCAACGACCGCAACAAGCGAGGGCCGGGCGAGGGCGCCGACAGGTTCGCGCCCGTGGTCGAGGCGCTGCGCGACACCGGTTATGATGGCTGGGTCGCCATGGAACCCTTCGTCTACGAACCCGACGGTCCGACCTGCGCGGCGCGCATGATCGGCTATGTTCAAGGTCTGCTGGAGCAAACTGCATGAAAGTGAAGGTTGAGGCGGTCGACCGCTTCGAGCGCGACCACCGCCTGCGCCTGCCGTTCCGCTTCGGCGTCATTACCGTGACGCAGGGCATCCAGGCGATCATCCGCGTGCGAATCGCGCTGGAGGATGGCCGCACCAGCGAGGGCGTCGCCGCCGAGGCCCTGGGCGCCAAGTGGTTCGAGAAGAGTCCGGACTTCTCCGACGCCCAAAATCTCGACCAACTCCGCCAGGCCCTGCAGCTCGCCATCGACCACTACGGCGCGCGGGGCTTCGACACGCCCTTCGGCCTCTATGCCGGCAGCTATCGCCAGCAGATCGCGCGCGGCGCCGAGCTGGGGCTCAATCCCCTGGTCGCCTCGTATGGACCGGCGCTGCTCGACCGCGCGATCATCGACGCGCTCGGGAAGGCGACCGGCCAGTCCTTTGCGCAGATGATCACGGCCAATGTGCCGGGCATCGCCGCGACCGATCTGACGCCCGATATCGACGCCGGTCATCTCGCGGGTTTCCTGAAGGGCCTGAAGCCACGCCCCTCGATCGATCTGCGCCACACGGTGGGGCTGGTCGATCCGCTGACGAAAGCCGAGCGGCCGGAGTCGGAGAGGGTGAACGACGGATTGCCGGAGACGCTGGAAGAGGTCGTCTCGCACTATCGTGGCCGTTACTACAAGCTGAAGGTCGGCGGCGACATCGAGGCCGACCTCGACCGGCTCACGCGCATTGCCTCGGTGCTCGATGCCGGCGCGGGCGACTACAAGGTCACTTTGGACGGCAACGAGCAATATGACGATGTCGACGGTATCGTCGAGCTGTGGCGGAAGGTCGAGGAGACGCCGGCACTCGCGAGAATGGTCAAGGCGACGCTGTTCATCGAGCAGCCGATCAAGCGACAGGCGGCGCTCAGCCGGCCGGTGACGGCGCTTGCGAAGTACCGTCCGGTCATCATCGACGAATCCGACGGCGAGCTGTCGACCTTCCCCGAGGCGCTCAAGCTCGGTTACGCCGGTGTTTCGAGCAAGAACTGCAAGGGTTTCTACAAGTCGATCCTGAACGCCGCGCGCGTTGCGAAGCTCGGGCCGGGCTATTTCATGTCGGCCGAGGATCTGACGACCCAGCCGGGCGTCAGCGTCCAGCAGGACCTGGCGCTGGTCTCGCTGCTGGGCCTCACCCATGTCGAGCGCAACGCCCATCACTTCATCGACGGCATGTCGTCCGCCTCGGATGCTGAACAAGATGCCTTCGTGGCCGCGCACCCCGATCTCTACGAGCGGCAGCCGGGCAAGCCGGCACGGCTCAAGGTGCGGGACGGCGCGCTGGCGCTGGGATCTCTGGGATGCCCGGGTTTTGCCGTGGGCGTCGACCTCGACTTCGCTGCGCTCCGGTCGATGCCCGACGCACCGCACGAACGGCTGACGCCCGCCCATCCTGGAGGCAAGAAATGAGCACCAACCTTCCGGCCCGCTTCGACAGCATCGAAGCCGTCGAGGACTTCATGACCGCCCCGTCCGCCGAGCTGGTGGCCGATCTGGCGGCGACGCCGGGCGACATTCTCGTCCTGGGCGTCGGCGGCAAGATGGGACCGACCCTGGCCCGCATGGCCAAGCGCGCTGCGCCGACCAAGCGCGTGATAGGCGTGGCGCGATTCAGCGAGCCGGGCGTGAGGGAAGCGCTGGAGAAGGCCGGTGTCGAGCCGATCTCCACGGACCTGCTCGATCGGGCGGCGCTGGAGGGCCTCCCGAAGGCCGCCAACGTCGTCTTCATGGCGGGCCGCAAGTTCGGCGCGACGGGCGACGTGCCGCTCACCTGGGCGATGAACGTGCAGGTCCCGGCGATGGTCGCGGAGGTTTTCAAGGAGTCGCGCATCGTCGCCTTCTCGACCGGCTGCGTCTATCCGTTCGTGCCGGTCGACAGCGGCGGGGCGACGGAGGAGGTGCCGCCGGTACCGCCCTCCGGCGATTATGCGAATTCCTGTGTCGGCCGCGAGCGCATGTTCGAGTATTTTTCGGCGCGCCACGGTACGCCCGGCCGGCTGTTTCGCCTGAACTATGCGATCGACATGCGTTACGGCGTGCTGCACGACGTCGGCCGCAAGGTGAGGGACGGCGAGCCGATCGACCTGTCGATGGGCCACGTCAACGTGATCTGGCAGGGCGATGCCAACTCGGTCGCGCTGCGCTGTCTCGCGCGCGCGACCACACCCACAACGCCGATCAACGTGACGGGCCTGGAGACGATCGAGATCCGCGGGCTGGCGGCGGAGTTCGGCAAGCTGCTGGGCCGGGCGCCGATCCTCACCGGCAAGGAAGCGCCGACCGGGTGGCTGAACGATGCGAGCCGCATGGAGAAGGAGTTCGGTCCGCCCAGCGTGCCGCTGTCGAAGATGATCGAGTGGACGACCGACTGGCTCGTGCGGGACATGGCCACGCTGAACAAGCCCACGCACTACGAGGTGCGCGATGGCAAATACTGATTTGCTGGACGTCCGGCCGATCGAGCCCGAGCAGAGCGACGCGGTGTGGCCGCTGTCGATCGAGGCGGGCTGGAACCAGAACGTCGCCGACTGGCGTTTCATGCTGGGCGCAGGACGAGGCTTCGGCTGCACGGCGCCGGACGGGACGTGGCAGGCCAGTTCGCTGGTGCTGCCGCTCGGCCAGAAGCTTGCCTGGATCAGCATGGTCCTGGTGACCAGGGAGCGCCGCCGCGGTGGCGTCGGTACGGGGCTGCTCAAGCGTTGCATCGACGAGGTCCGTTCGGCGGGTGCCGTCGCGGGGCTCGACGCGACGGAGCAGGGACGGCCGATCTACCTGGCGCTGGGATTTCGCGACCTCTACCCGATCGCACGCTGGCACTTCGACGGCGTGAAGGGCGCGGCCGTCGCACCGCCGCCCGGCGTCTCGATTCGACCCATTACACCGGCCGACCTGCCGCGACTCGCCGTCTATGACCGGCCGCTGACCGGCATGGAGCGGCCCGCGATCCTCATGCATTTGGCCCTGCGCCAGTCGGGCCGGGCCTGGCTGGCCGAGGACGTGGGCGGCAAGATCGTGGGCTTCGTGCTGGGCCGCGAGGGCCGGGTGGCGACGTCGCTGGGACCGGTCGTGACCGACCGCGAGGCCGTTGCCCTGTCGCTGATCTCGCGTGCGGCATCCGCCGCGCCGGGGCCTTTCATCATCGACGTGCCGGAGGCGCATCAGGCCGTCCGCACCTGGCTCGGGGAGCAAGGCGCGACCTCGCCGCGCGGCTACATGCGGATGACCCTGGGCACGGCAAAGGGACTGGACGATCCTTCGCATGTCTTTGCCCTCGCGGGCCCGGAACTGGGATAGGATGCAGGCATGAGCACCGACAAGGCCCTCCACTGGCGCGACCTTCCGGCGCCGGTCCTGTCCCTGCTGCGGCAGGGCACCGTCATCCCCGCGCATCCGCTGGCGCTCGACGCCGGGCGCAACTTCGACAGGCAGTCGCAGCGCGCCTTGGGCCGCTACTACCTCGATGCCGGCTCGGGTGGCCTGGCGGTGGGCGTGCATTCGACGCAGTTCGCGATTCGCGAGGTCGGTCTCTATCGACCGGTCCTGGAACTCGCCATCGAGACGGCGCGCGACTGGACCGATCGGCCACTGGTGATGATCGCGGGCGCCGTCGGCAAGACGGCGCAGGCGGTCGAGGAAGCACGTACGGCGCGTTCGCTCGGCTATCACGCCGTGCTGCTGTCGCTGGCCGCGCTGAAAGGCGCCAGCGAGGATGAGCTGATCGAGCATTGCGCGGCGGTCGCCAAGGAGATGCCGCTGATCGGTTTCTACCTGCAGACGGCCGTGGGCGGCATCAAGCTGTCGCGCGAATTCTGGGCCCGCTTTGCTGCGATCGACAATGTCGTGGCGATCAAGGTGGCGCCGTTCAACCGCTACCGCACGCTCGACGTCTGTTTCGGTATTGCGGCCGCCCATGCCGAGGATCGCATCACCCTCTATACCGGCAACGACGACCATATCGTGGCCGATCTCGTGACGCCGATGGTCGTTCGCACTGGCAACCGCGAGGTGACGCTGCGCTTCCAGGGCGGGCTGCTCGGCCACTGGAGCGTGTGGACGCGTGGTGCGGTGAAGATGCTGGAACGGCTGAAGCTCTCGGTCTCGAACGGTGCCATCGCGCCCGAAATCCTCGCGCTGGATTCCTTCGTCACGGACTGCAACAGCGTCGTGTTCGACGTCGACCACGATTTCGCGGGCTGCATTCCGGGCTGCCACGAGATTCTGCGGCGGCAGGGACTGCTGCAGTCGATCGAATGCCTCGATCCCCACGAGAAGTTGAGCCCCGGTCAAGCGGAGGGGATCGACCGGCTCTACGCGACCTATCCCGAGCTGCACGACGATGCCTTCGTGGCGGCAAACCTCGAGCGCTGGCGGAACTGACCCGTTGGAAGACCTGTTCGCGACACATGATGCGCTGGCTGTCGCGGAGCTGGTCCGCGGCCGCCAGATCGGCGCCCGGGAATTGCTCCACGCCACACTGGCTCGGCTGCGCGAGACGAATGGACGACTGAACGCGATCACGGATTTCTATGCGGGCGAGCTGCTCGAAAGGTCGGTCGTGGCGGCGGGCGACGGACCCTTCCAAGGTATTCCCTTCGTCGTGAAGCAGCTCATGGCCGACTGTGCCGGCACGCCGACCACAGTGGGCTCGCGCTTCTTCGCCAGGGAACCGGTCGCGGCGAACGACAGCGCGGCGGTCGCACGCATGCGCCGTGCCGGCCTGGTGATCGTCGGCCGCAGCAACACCAGCGAGTTTGGCCTCGCGCCGACCACGGAGCCTGCCTTCGGCGGCGCGACGGTCAATCCGTGGCGCGCCGACCTGTCGCCAGGCGGCTCCTCGGGAGGCTCTGCAGCCGTCGTGGCAGCGCGGGCGCTGCCGATGGCGCATGCGACCGACGGCGGCGGATCGATCCGTATCCCGGCCTCCCTGTGCGGCCTGTTCGGACTGAAGCCGTCGCGCGGCCGCATCAGCCTGGCGCCGATCGGCGAGACGCTGGCGGGCGCCGGCGCCCAGCTCTGCGTCTCGATCTCCGTGCGCGACAGCGCGGCGCTGCTCGATGCGCTGGCGGGTGGTGAAGCCGGCGATCCCTATCGGGCACCTGAAACCGAGGGTTCCTTTCTCGACGCGACCAAGCGGGGGCCGGGCAAGCTCCGTATCGCCTTCCTGCGCAAGCCCGTCGGGTGGGAGGCGATGGATCCGGCGCTGGTCGCCGCTGTCGAGTGCACGGCGAAGCGACTGGAAGCGCTCGGCCATCAAGTGGAAGAGGCGACGCCCGCGTATGATGCCGCTGCGGCGGGCGAGGCGTTCGGCACGGTGATGTGCGCCAACACCTTCACCAACATCCAGGTACGCGCCAATGGCCGGGTGCCGGGACCGGGCGATCTTGAGCCGGTGACCCGTCTTTATGCCGAGAAGGGCCGAGGGATCAGCGCCCACGACTACATTCGAGCCGTGCAGATCTTCCATCGCACCGGGCGGCAGCTCGGCGCCTTCTTCGAAAGATTCGACATTCTTCTTTCGCCGACCATCGCGCGCACGTCGCTGCCGTTGGGGAGCGTGCGCATGGATGGAAGTCTGGAGCGCTACGAGGAGGAGCTCGCGCCGATGGTGGCCTTCACGTCCGTCTGCAATGCCGCCGGCGTGCCGGCCATGTCGGTGCCGCTGGAGTGGACGGAAGACGGCCTGCCGATCGGCATGCATTTCGTTGCCGGCTACGGCGCCGAAGCCACTTTGTTGTCACTGGCCGCCCAGCTCGAAGGGGCGCATCCGTGGTGCGATCGGCGGCCTCCGGGGTGAAGTGACGTGACAGGTAATTTCTGGCGCATGGTGCTAGCAGGCTTCGTCGCCGGTGCGCTGAGCGTGCTGGTGTTCCATCAGTGGGGGTTTTACTTCGCCGCTGAACTCGGCTTCGGCCGACCCAGTCTCTACAGCATGCGGCCGGTTCCGCCGTGGGGCGTGCCGGCCATCGTCTCGCTGGCTTTCTGGGGCGGTCTATGGGGCGTGCTCGGCGCCTTCGTCGTCGCGCGCTTGTCCGGCCTCCTGAATGGGGCGCTGGGCTGGACACTGTTCGCGGTCACGCTGGTATTGGCCGTGAACTGGTTCGTCGTCCTGCCGATCAAGGGAGCGCCGGTCGGCGGCGGGTGGCGCCTGCCGGGCGTGATCGTCGTGCCGATCGTCTATGCTCTCTGGGGCTTCGGTATGTGGTTGTTCTACGGACTCGTCCGCAAGCTGCTGAAATAGGTGGGGCCGCCGATCGCCAAACCGCTCAGAGCTTGCGCATCACCATCTGCGAGCCGCCGCCCCAGATCGGCAGATAGGCCATCTTGTAGCCGGCACCGCCAGTGACGATCGGATGGATCGCTTCGGGAGAGGCCGCGACGTCCTTGCCCTCGTCGAACAGGTACTGCTGGACCCGCTTGATGTCCCAGCCTTCGTGGCGTGCGATCTTCTCGGCCAGTTCGAGCGGCAGAAGAAGGACCTGTTCGCCGCGCTGGCCCTTGCGGCTCTGGCCCGACATCACGATCTCGGCGCGCATGCCAGCGACGACCGGGTCGAGGATCGCCTCGGGCGTGGCGCCTTCGCCATCGCCCGGCAGCACCTCGGCGGTGCCGGAAATGCCCATCACCGTAATGGCGCTCTCGTCCTTCGCAAGCCCGTGACGTTCGGTGAAAGTCGGGAAGGGACCTTCGGTCCTTTCGGCGAAGCACAGCGTGAACTTGGCCGGCTGGCCCATCGTCGCCATGTCACCCGTGTCCGAGCGGGCGCCGCCGATGTTGCGCAGGCAGAGCTGCAGAGCTCGGCCGATGCAGGCATTGGCCCGGGTGCCGGGGCCGATGGCGTTGGTCAGCGCGTTGACGCCGAGTTGCTGTGCGATCGGGCCGTGGAGGCAGAGCGCGACCGCGGCGCTGCCGGTGGTCGTCGCGATGCCGAGAAGATTGAAGTCGGGCTCGAGCAGGGCCTGCGCCGCCGCCAGCACGACCGGCAGTTCGGCGGGGACGCAGCCCGCGACTACGCACTGATAGGTGACGGACTCGGGCGTGATGTCGCCGAACATCGGCGGCATCATCCCGAGCGATTCTGCGCGCCCGGCGACGCCGGCAATCATGGCGTCGAGCCGCTTTTGGGTGGGGGGCACCAGAGGGAGGCCGTCGGAAAGCTCGGCCTCCACCAGGATCTGCTGTGCGCTTTCCCAGGCCGTCGACTCTTCGACGACCGGCCAGCCGCACCACTCGTTCATCGGGCGATGCGCGTGCAGGCGACGGTGGTGCCGCCGAACGACGGAATGAACGCCGAATGCTTGCCCGGCCCGCCCGCCACGGTGATGTGGATGTCGCTCGGATCGCGGCCGATCGCCAGCCAGTCGCCGTCCGGCTTGTGGCCGGTGCTCTCGTAGGTGTCGAGGTTCTCCCGGGAGATGCGGGACAGGTGGATGCGCGAGCGCTTCCACAGTTCGTCGCGGATGCTCTCGATCGTGAAGCCATCGCGCTTCAGGGTCGCCGCATGCTCCGGGCCGATGATGAGGAACATCGGGCCCTTGCCATACACCGTGTTGGCGCCGGGGTTCGACATGCCGCCGGCGAAGGTGGTCAGCAGCCCGTCGCCCGTGGTCGAGCCGTGGTCGTTGAGATTATGCGGGCCTTCGCCCGACATCACCGTCACGACCGAGTCCGTGGGCGCGAAGCCGCGCTGCACGTGATAGGGCGTCCAAGGGTTCTCTTCCTCATTCTCGCCGAAGCAGAAGGTGTACTTGGCGGGGTTGCCCTGGGTCGAGCGGTCCATCTCACCGGGCTTGGCGCCGGCCACGTTCAGCAGCATCAGGCCAAGCGCGC
>Ga0182739_1004103_pt1 | contig 12252 bp, 7 predicted proteins | sample eDN5th30CBELigBY_FD_128873 | JGI IMG/M metagenome (GOLD analysis project Ga0182739, IMG submission 128873) | Enriched backyard soil microbial communities from Emeryville, California, USA - eDNA 5th pass 30_C BE-Lig BY (version 2) (version 2) | ecosystem: Environmental > Terrestrial > Soil >... | reverse complement strand
TATTATACGAGTTTTATATTGTTTGATTATTTGACAACATAATGGATTATAACGGATTTTCGCTGAAATGAAAACTAAAATTTTAAAAAGGTGAAAGTTTCCAGCTTTTTCACTTTAAATAACTGTCGCATTTATTTGGTTTCATTAGAATAGGTAAAAACCCATCGATCATCCATTTGCTTATTGGAATAGTTATTTAACCTTTTGCCATTTCTAAAGAAATTTCAAATCCCTACATCCTAGTTGAATTGGATACCTTATACTTTTTCGGTAGCAATAGGCCGAGAAGACGCACCGCTATTCTTGTATGACGGATTTCATTAATGCCGAATGCTTCGGAGCCATTCAAACTTCCCAAATATCTTCCTATCGTCTCAAGCAATCTAATGGGAAACTTAAGATTTAAATCCATACTTTTTTTGAATACATGTACTTAATGTGGATAAAAAAGGAATCAAACAAAATGTCTGATTCCTTTTTTTATTAATTTGCTTCCTGGCTCCAGCCAAAAAGTTCATTATCTCTCTGTTCCGATTCTAAAACCGCATGATGAAAGGTTCTGAAATCAATTGTCTGATCTTTTTTCTCTGTAATCACCTTAATATATTCACCAATCTTCACCTTATTCTCTGGGGAAACTTGGCCAAAAGGAATTTCCGCTGATCTTCCATAATAAATATTAGCTGTTTTATTAGCCAATTTTATTTTTTTACTATTAATTAAATAACGTGAATTAGGAACCGTATAAACTGTCTCCCAATCACTCTCTGTCTCGAATTTAATTTTTGATAAATGTTCTCCCGCAACCGAAATAAGGATAACATCTGGTTGTAAGTATTCAATAAGTTCATGCCATAATTTTACACCTTCTGCTTGAAGGTCTTTCTTCGCTTCTTTGCTTAAACTATCCCAAGTAGGATTTGTTGCAAGCGGTGAGCAAATATCTGTATGCAATGCCGTATTTTCTTTGTTACCATAAAAGCTTGCATTTATTCCATTCAATAACGGTTCAAAAGAAGGCTCATACCATGCTTTATATGGGTCTTTTTCAAAATACTGGTCAAGTGCAGTAATATACTGTTGATTGAATTGATAGTGATGGTCTCGTTTCATCGATTGAAACCTTTGGAAAGGGTCAGGGTCAGGGAAATCGCGTCTAGACGGATTTAGACCTACAGTAATGATGCGGATAGGGGATTCAAAATATTTCTTACTATTACCAAAATACATAATTGGCATCGAGGGCTTTACAATATACGTCCTCTCTTTCTTACTTTCATACATTTCCCAATACTTTTTAATTAATTCGGTTTGTACTGCCTGTTGAATAACAATAAAAATCATCCTTTCGATTTAGTAGAAAAAATATAGCAAGTCCACAAAAAAGTGGAATTCCTTCCTCTCTATTATATATTATCCTTAGCCTATTGGTAAAGAATACGTCACGTTTTATAAAAAAACTTTTAAAGGTTAAATATAAGAATATGCTGCATTTTGATTGTTTTAAAACTGTCTAAATATATTTTGGTATTTTTTTCATTCTCGTGTACTGCTCAATAAATACCAGCTTAAGCACTTATTCATTTTTTATACAGTAGGATAGCTATGTAATCTATCTATATAAGTAAAAAAACGAATACAAGGAAAAGGGCCTAATCATAAAAGATACGTTTTAAACAAGTGTATTCATTTCAAGTACACTTATGTTAAAAGGATCTTAATTAATCAGACCCTACACATAGACTAACTTATTTCAAATCAGCAAACTCTCTCGCGATTCTTTCTAACGCTTCTTTTATAATTGGTCTAGGCGAAGGAATACAAATTCGTTGATAAGTAATGCCTTCTTCTCCAAACATACTTCCATCTTCTAGTAACACATTGGCTCTATGATAAATACGCTCATGTACTTCTTCTGGTGTAATCCCATAACCACTGAAATCCATCCACATGATATAGGTTCCCTCCGGAATCGTCACTTTCACCTTTGGCATATGTTCATCTATGTATGCCTTTACCCATTCCATTGTTCCGTCAATATATTCCTTTAGTTCCTCGAGCCATTCTTCTCCATCATTATATACTGCAATAAGTGCAGAGATCGTAAAAGGTGATGCCAATTGGTGACCCATTTCTTTATTAAAAGCCTTTCGCAACTTTACATTCGGAATAATTAAATTAGTACAGTGGAGTCCTGCCACATTAAATGTTTTATTGATAGCCGTACATGTAATCAAATGATCATTATTTGCTGCTACCATAGCAATTGGAGTGAATTTCTGATTACATCTGATCAAATCACCATGGATTTCGTCTGCAATAATTAACACATTATGTTTAACACAAATCTCATTTAAACGCGTAAGTTCTTCCACTGTAAAAATGCGCCCAGTTGGATTATGGGGATTACAAAGAATAAACAGCTTCGTTGATTCTTCTTTTGCTTTTGCTTCAAAATCGGCAAAATCTATTGTATAGTATCCTTCTTCATCTTCAAGTAATGCATTATTTCTAACCACTCTTCCATTTCCTTCAATAGCAGAAGTGAATGGTGGATACACTGGACGTTGGATGATTACACCGTCTCCAATCTCTGAAAAAGCTCGAACAGCCATGTTAATAGCATGAACCGTTCCTGGGCTGTAGACAATAGAATCTCTGTCTATTTCCCAATTATGTCTTTTCTTGAACCAATGCTGAATCGCTTCATAATACTCATCAGGAAAAATAGAATATCCATATATGCGATTATCAACCGTTTTATGTAATGCATCTACTAAGGCTTGTGGCACAGGCAAATCCATATCTGCCGTAAATAGCGGAATAGTTTCTTCATCATATCGCTCTGTTAGCCCCATCTGCTTAATAATCTTTCCACCATCCCATTTAATGGAATACGTATTCCGTCGATTTACTACTTCATCGAAGTTATTAATCACTACATCCACCATCCTTTTTCTAGTTTGAAGCCATTATAACATGGAGAACAACCAAAATACCTGTTCCTAACATTTCCTAAAACGTTCATTCAACTAAAACTCTAAAAAAAATACTATACAGAGAAAAGATACTATCTCTTCTCTGTACAGTATGAAATCATACATTATTTACGCTTTTTTTCTTCTTTGAATAATGAATAAACTTATACCAGCAACAATAATAATCACACCTGCTAAAATCCAATTATAGGTCGAAGTTGCCGTGTTAGGCAGATTACTACCGGAACTACTGTTTGTACCCCCTGTGGTTTTTGTTCCATTTGAATGACCATTATTTGCAGTTCCATCTTTAGTAGAATCGGATGGTGTACCATTATCTGATCCGTCATTATCATCCTTAACTATATCCGGTTTTTCATTGACAATAATGATTCTTTCTACAGAAATTTTATTGCCAGAAGAATCAGCAACTGTATAAGTTAGTGTATAGGCTCCTACTTTATTCGTATCTATTCGTCCAGAAATCACTACTTTATCAGTTATATTACCATCGACATTGTCTTTCGCTTTGTAACCAGGCTCTTTATATTTCTCTCCTTTTATAAGCGTAATAGAATGGCTACCTTTTAAGGTTAACTCTGGTGCCGTTTTATCAACGACTTTAACAGTACGTTTAGCAGTTGATTCATTTCCGGCAGCATCTGTCACTGTATACATAATTGTATAAGTTCCCACTTCAAAGCGAAGTGTTCCAGATACTACTACTTGATCCGTAATATTGCCATCTAACGTATCAGTAGCGGTAAATCCAGGCTCTAAATAGGCTTGACCTAAATCTAAGGTTATCGTGTCTTCACCAGAAAGCTTAATTACTGGTGCTATAGTATCTTGAACCGTAACCGTACGAGTCGCTATTGCTTCATTACCACTAGAGTCGATTACATGATATTTCAATTCGTATTCTCCTACTTTTGTTACATCTACGCTTCCATATACCGCAACAGATTCAGTAAGATTTCCATCTACACTATCCGTAGCAGTATAGCCAGGTTCTACATATTCTGTCCCGCCTTCAATGACGATTTTTTCTCCACCCTCTAAAGCTAGATTTGGTGCAGTTGTATCTATTACTTTTACTAGGCGTGTAACAGAATAGCTGTTATCACTGGAATCTTTAACTGTATAGGTTAACGTATATTCACCCGGTTTTGATGTATCAACTTCACCAGTAACCTCTACTTTATCTGTAACATCTCCATCGACATTATCAATGGCAGTATATCCTGGTTCTGTATATTCAGCTCCAGCTTCTACTTCTATCGTACCATCAGTTAAGGAAATATAAGGCTTTTCTTCATCGACAACATGGATTTTTCTTTGAACTTCTCCCATATTTCCAGCTGTATCACTTACTGTGTAAGTTAATACATATTCTCCAGGATTCGTTATATCCAGTGTTTCTAAATCTTTTACCTCAACCGAAGAGGTTAAATCTCCATCGATATTATCTTCTGCTGTATATCCTGGTTCTACATATTCAGTACCAGCTTGAATGACTAATGGATTATCTCCCTCTAAAGTGATAACCGGTACATCTGTATCCACAATAAATGCGTTAGAGGTCCATTTAATTGTATTATCTACTACATCCTTTCCTCGAACATGAAGATAGTATGTTCCACTATGTCCTTCTAAGGTTAATGTATCTCCATTCTTAAATGGTTTCCACGCATTTAGTTCTGTTACCGAGTTTCTCATTCCTTTTGCCGTTACGGACTCTACAGAATCTAACTCTTTCGATTCAGACCATAAATATTCTAGGGTATCATCCTTCGCATCTGGAATATTCACCGTTACTGAAACATGATTAATTGGCTCTGTTGAACCATTATTTTCTCCAACATCTGGAATTGGCGCTTCATTATCTACCGTAAATGTATCTGTTTTTGACACGATTACTTTGTCTGTTGTTGCTACGGTAACTTCTAGCGTATATTGACCAGATTCTAATTTTTCAGGAAGAGTCAGCTGGAAGTTTAACTCTTTCTCTTCTAAATCAGAGACATACTTTTGTTCCGCAGAAACAACCGTATCTTTCTTATTATTTACTACTTTTGCTGTTACAGTAATAGCTTGATCTAATGCTTCATCGTCACTAATGACAGATAAATCAAGGGTATTATAGCCTTCATTGCTTGAATAAGTTTCTTTCAAGCCACTAACTTCTACTTTTGGATTATGATCATCATAAGATAATTGAATCTGTGCTACACTGTTGTCCTTCGCTTGTGAAAGTACACTAATATTTAATCCATATTTCGGCACATTTCGTCCAGAGTATATTTGACCTGGATTAGAATAATCTTTGTAATCATTAAAAGTCGGAACTGCTGGCTGAGAAGGTAACGTGATACTTGTATTATCAACAGCTAAATAGTCGATAAACATTTTATCGGTTGGATTTAAAGAAAATGCTGCATCTTGGATTTGGTATCTAGTAGAAGCTACTTCTCCACCAGACCAAGCTGCGGTTGCTTGATGTGCATCTACTACTCCTAAAAATCCGTCACCTGGATGATCTCCTACCCAGTTATTGTCATATAGATTGTCCACATACCAAACAACCATTCCTGGATCAAGTGTCAATACAGAGTTACCGCGTGTTATTCTACCTAACGCTGTATCCGCTGCCGCCCAGTTTCTCCATTCCACTAAGTAATAATGCTCTGACTCTTTTAAACCATCGCTTTTAGTAAAACCTTCAAGTGTAAATGCTGCATCATCAGATTCTACATCATCTACAATAACGTCTTCTCCATCAATATTTACAACTAAATCATCTACATATAAACCTGGCATCGCAACATAACTATCTGTCCAGTAATTAATTTTCAGTTTAATTGTTTTACCTGCGTATGCAGATAAATCAAATGAAGCAGTTACCCATCCATTCGATGTTCCAGTAATACCATGCCCTGGATTTTGTCCATATCCTTCTGGATCCTGATCTGTTGTTATATTACCTGGTATTGCCTTCCATCCTGACCCGTCATCTACTTGGACAGATCCGTAATCCCAATTTTCTTCAATATCGTAATTAGCATTAAAGGTAAATTCAGCATGTGTTGCTTTCGTTAAATCTACTGTTGTAACAAGATCATTATTTAAATCATTTCCACTTCCACTATGATACTCATATTGCCCACTAGTTGGTGTATTAATAACTGTTTTCTTATTAGGAAGAGACACTCTTACTGCATCTGCGTTTGTCCCTTTCATACTTGCTTGGTCGATATTAAGTGTTTTTGTACCATCTATAATATCTTCTAGGCTATATTCTACTGGTTTGAACCAGTTAGAATTTGGCCATTTATTTTGCAAGTACTCCTTATCATATGGACTAAATCCAGTAGGCTCTGTACCCCCAATGATCCCTGCCCAGCTTCCAGAGGCCATGATCGTCCAGTAATCTGTAGGAGCACCTACACCACCAGCCGTATAATTCGTATCATATTCATCAGGTAAACCTAAGTCATGTCCAAATTCATGGGCAAAAACGCCTGTTGCACCATCTTCAGGTTGAACGGTGTAGTCATAAGCAGTTAACCCTCCACCCCAGTAAGGAACTTCTGCTTGTCCTTCCGTACCAGGAATAACAGTAGGCTCTGCTAAACTCCAGCTATGAGACCAAATAGCATCAGCACCAATAGCACCGCCACCAGCTTCTTCACCCGTGCCCGCATGCACAATCATTAAATGGTCAATGATTCCATCTGGCTCACGGTAATTGCCATCTCCATCTAAATCGTAAAGATCCTCTTTGTCAAATTGTGACAAATCAATATTAGGATCTTTTGATGCAGCTTCTAATGCTTCTTGTACTAGATCTCTCGGTCGAATGTCACTTCCATCTGCTGTAGGATAGTTTCCTCCATAATAAGCAGCTGGGTGCTTTGCAGTATACCAGTCAGATACAACGCCATCAATTGTATAACTCCCACCTGATTGTTCTTCATAGTATGCTTTCATTGAAATGAAATTTTCGTCATTTCCACCTTTGTATGTAGAGTCTCCGAAGACCATTTGTTCATAGTGTTCTTTTGTGTAGTCATCGTATAATAGAACAGGATTATCCTCTTTAGTAATACTGCTATGTGGATAATCAGGGAAGTCAATAAGTAATACTAATACTTCATCTGTAGTTACTTCACCATCCCAATTTTCTTCTATAATAGAGTCTGGTGATGTCTTTTTCGCTGCAATTTTCTCTTTTTTTGACTCTTTCGGAGTACCTGCCGCTACAGGCCCTAGTCCTGCTTTCTTTTGAATACCATTTCGTACTTCTTTCGGATCATCAACTAATGCCTCCGCTTTATCAGCACGCTTCTTTAAATAGGATAATAATTTCTTTTGTTGTTCTTCTTTCGAGGCATTTTTACTAATAATTCCTTGTTCAATTAAAGATGCAAGTACTTTTTCTTCATTTACCATTCCAATGTCAAATGGACCACTTGCATGTTTGCTCACAAAAGGTAGAGCTGAATCATCATGAGTATGTAATACTGGGGTGGACTTTGCTTCTACTTTATTAACTGATCCAAATAATGAAGCAAAGGAAGTAAAAACTAAACTTGCCGATAATACGAACGTTCCCATTACTTTCTTCCAATTTACCATTTCATATCCCCCAATGTTTTTTATGACAGATTTAATGTCCCTCTCTTTAGCTCTGTCACTGTATAATAAATACAGATATAGGAATATTCTGAGATGTCTGAATAATACTATAACAAAAACAATAGGGAAAAAGAATATATTTTTATAATTATTGAAAATTTCTTACTTTTTACTCATTTTTCTTACCTGCTAATATAATACTATTATAATAAAATTGATATTGTGTAACACTATAATGTTCTGTAATTCTTTCTATGCTTAAATCAAAATAAGAAAAGGAGCTTTTTCATGGCGCTTAAAAAAGGAATTATTTTCTCCATCATCCTATTATTAACAGCTTGTTCAAACGGAAAGATAACAGAAACTCAGGAACAACCTTCCAGCAAACAAAGTGAATCATCTATTGAATTGCCATCACATAAATCAGTGAAAATCGATAAAAATATAGAGGCTTCTATTCCTGCAAAAGATGATTTCGACTTCCAAGATGGGGACAAGAATGTTTTAAGCATGATAGAAGCTTCTATTTCTTATACCCAAGAGAAAGATGTCTTACTTTTTGTTTTTCAAATAACCAACAACGCCAAGCATCCATTTACTTTTCATTTTGATACAATGCAACAATACACTTTCACTATTCGAAAAGCGGATGGAGAAGTTGTGAAAGAGCTAAAAATGACAACCAATAAAAAGCTTCCTTCAACTCTATTCTTGAAACCTGGGGGAACAGTTGTCTATGACGTTTCAGTGAAAAAGTTACCTCATGGTTCTTATACTATAAATTTTGTCTTTCCCTCAAAAGAATTAACCTTGAAGAAGTCTATCGATTTTTCCATAGAGGAGTAATATTATTATAAGACTTGTTCCAAAACCTAAAATTCCGCTTCATACAAAAACCCCCACTAATCAGTGAGGGTCTTACATCTAGCTCTTTCAACCTTTAGAAACAGTACCAAGTAAAGTGTCCTGTGTAGCAGCTGGAAAGATTATCGTTGCTTTTGTTCCTTTATTTAATTCACTTTGGAAAATCAATTTACCATTATGGCTTTCAATAATTTTATAACAAGTCATTAAACCAAGGCCTGTCCCTTTTTCCTTTGTTGTATAAAATGGTTCCCCAAGTGTACTAATTCTTTCATCCGAAATTCCTACTCCCTGGTCAATAATTTCAATCGATATATTACCATCTCCCAAGGACGTTCCCTTAATTGAAATATAGCCACCTTCTGGCATGGCTTCGATTGCATTTTGCAAGAGGTTAATAAATACTTGTTTTAGGCGTTTTTCTTCACATAAAATCATTGGCATTTCCCATTCATATACTTCCTTAATCTGAATGTTATGTAAGCTCAATTGAGTATGTATTAACGTAACTACATCTTTAATTATACTGCGAATATCTTTAACTAAGAAAACATCAGCTGTAGGCTTAGCAAGAAATAGTAATTCTCCAACAATACTATTAATTCTTTCAATTTCTGACAATACAATTTCAAAATACTTGTTCTTCGGATTTTCTGACTTGGCAAGTTGAATAAATCCTTTTATTGATGTTAATGGATTTCTAATTTCATGAGCAATTCCTGCTGACATCTCTCCTAAAATCGCTAATTTCTCTGATTTTTGTAGTAAATTCATCGTTTCTTCTTTACTCGCAGTGATATCTTTTCCTATTGATAATACTGCGTCATTACCATTTAACTTAATCGCTAAACAAGATGCCTCATAGAAAAAAACACTTCCATCCACACGCTTCATTTTATATTCAATATGCGAGAGTGGCCTTTTTTTTTCTAACGCAATCTTTATTCTCATTTTCCATCGTTCCATATAATCAGCTGTTACAAATTCTCCAAATGAACGATTAATTAACTCTTTATTACTCTCTGCCGCCATCATTCTAACAGCAGCATGATTAACATAAATCAACCTATTTTCTGGATATGATTGAATAAATATAGATTCAGGTAATGAATCCATTAGAAGACGGTAGCTTTCTTCACTATCCTTGGCTTTCTTTTCGTAGTATTTAGATACATCATACCTCCAGCCAACAATCCATGCTATTATCGTAAACAGGAAAAAATCAATGTTGAAAAATGGTTCATGATTTATCACAAATTGATAAGTAGTAAATAATATGGAGATAGAAACTAACGTAATTTGTCCCCATATTTGCCTATTACGATCCCAAAGCAGCATAGACATTGCCCCTTCAACGAAATAAATTCTATACTTGTTCGTTCAATTGAACGTCTTTTCTCCTATATTAACATTTTTATACTTTAACTTGAAGAGGGTTTACTAATGATAGAATAATTGATTACTTATTTTATTATTTCTTATCGTAAAGTATAATTTAATGAAAGGAACTTCCCAAAAGGAGGAAAATAATGGTAGAGTTTTTTAAAATTATCGCTGAGATTGTCAACATTTTTCATGATATTATTATGGACGTCGCTACAATCCTTGGTTGGCAAGCTACAGACAAGGATTTACATTTATGGATTATCGGTATCATTGGGATTATATCATTTTTTATTGTTCAATTTATCTTTAAACGATTAGCAGCTTGGAGCATCAAAAGCATTTCTTTTATCTATACATTTACGCTTATCCTTGTATTAGTATTTGCAATTGAAATCCAACAAGGGATTACAGGAAGGGGTAATATGGAATTCGCAGATGCTGTTGCAGGGATTAATGGCTTTCTCCTTTTTTTCGGAATATATCTAGTCATTACCTTATTCTTTAAAGGCATTAAAAAAATCGTTAATAAACAAAAGCTTCCATCTAATAGTGATAATAATAGTCCAACGGAAGATAGCAACCTTCCTTCTCGACATTCTCGTTATCACAAATAATATTTCCTTAGAAACTCACTACTTACAACCTTAGAAAAAAGAAAGGATTATCTATGGATCGTGTGAATACTTTTAGTAAGAAACAAGCGAAATTCAATTACTATGTTCTACTTGTTATTATTTTTGGCGGGTTCCTTATTTTCGGATTATCAGAGAATGTCAAAGGTCCTGCCATTCCTATTATTCAAGCCGATTTCCTTTTAAGTGAGTCACAAATAGGTTTTTTACTTGCTATCAACTCACTTGGCTATTTAATTGCCTGTACCTTTACTGCTGCTCTCGCAAATCGAATTGGTATTAAATGGACTGGTATTGTTGCTTTTGCCTCTATGGCTATCTCTGGGATTTGTCTTTATTTCTCAGAAAAGTATTTCGCCCTTTCTTCCTCTTACTTTCTTTTATATATTGGAAACGGAATGCTTGAAATCGGCCTTGGAATAATGGCGGCTCGTATTTTTACGAAAAATACTGGCTTTATGATGAATTTGGCTCATTTTTTCTATGGATTAAGTTCAATGATAGCGCCGATTATCGCATCATGGATGATGAGATGGACAATTGCAGGAGGAGAATTAGGCTGGCGAGGAATGTACTTCATTGTGTTGTTGTTAGCCCTTTTGCCCATCATCCCTTCTTTTTTTGGTAAATTCCCAGAGGAAGAAACAAGCGATGATGAGACAGTTTCTTATCGATTTTTACTCCGGGATCCAGTTGCTTGGCTTATTGTCATGATTCTCTCCTTTGGGGTAGTATCGGAATTGGCTGTAGGAGGATGGTTAGTTAACTTTTTAATTAAAGCGTATTCATGGAATGTAGAAACAGCATCTGGCATGCTATCGATATTTTTCCTGTTTTTTATGCTGTCTAGACTATTTCTAGGCCCTTTAACAGATAAAATTGGCTATACCATTTCTATTATGATTTTTGCTGCTTTTTCCGGTATTTGTAGCTTTGCTGGCATTATTATTGGAGAAAAAGGTGCCATTCTTTTTGCTATCGCAGGAGTTGGTATTGCCCCCATTTATCCAACCGTCATGGCACTGCTTGCCAAACGATATCCTAAAGGAACTGGTACAGCTATCACCTTTACTGTTACTTTAATGGGAATCGCTAGTGTACTCGGCAACCTGCTAATTGGCGTAATTATAGATGGGATAAATCGTTTGTTTTATTCCAGTAATGGTGTCATTGGCCAACAGGCAGGCTATGGATTTATTGCATTACTATCTATACTTTGTTCCATTTGCTGTCTGATTTTATACTATTATTTACGTAAAAAGAACGAGATTCTCTAATGGCTGTTTGATGCATACTTAATCTTTAGATAGATAGATTTTATCGTAACCATTGTCATGATAAGTAGCAAAAAAACAACGCAACATCCAATATAAAACAAGACATTAGGATAATACCCTGATTGATAAAAGAAATAAATAGATATACCTATTAACACTGTAAGAAATAATTCAAATAGAAACGCAGTAATCATAAAAGCGAAGTAAGGATAAATGATTCCTTTGTGGTTTACATACGTTAAAGTCATGCCGTCCCAAAAGCGATCTGCTAGTCTAGTAATACTCAATGTAGCTCTCTCCTTTAAAATTGGTATATATACTAAACTATGAATGCATCTTAAAAAACATGCTTATTCCTTACAACGAACGAGGATGGGACATAAGTATTCCAGCCAAGGATAAATCCGAACAATTATACGAAGATGCTAATGAAAGTTCCGTATAATTGTTTGGTTTTTTATTTGTTTTTAAAAGGAG
>Ga0182739_1004102_pt1 | contig 12253 bp, 8 predicted proteins | sample eDN5th30CBELigBY_FD_128873 | JGI IMG/M metagenome (GOLD analysis project Ga0182739, IMG submission 128873) | Enriched backyard soil microbial communities from Emeryville, California, USA - eDNA 5th pass 30_C BE-Lig BY (version 2) (version 2) | ecosystem: Environmental > Terrestrial > Soil >... | reverse complement strand
TGAAGGATTTCCCCCCGGGCACCGTGGGGACCGGTCTTCAGATGACCGCGATCGACATCGACCGCGACGGTGACATCGACCTGGTCTGCCCCGGCAAGAGCGGCCTTTATATCCTGGAAAACCCGGGGAAAGCACGCGGAACGGCCGAGGTCGAGGCGCGAGGGACGACCCGGCGCTGAGACGCACGGCCCTTCGCCGGGCCACCGTGCGACACAACGTCGTCACGGGCCGACCCGCATCGATGCCGGGTCGGCCCCTGCCGCGACGGCGAGGTGGCGGGTGAGGGGCTTGTCTCGTCCACTCCGGCTTTCTACAGTATCGCGTTCTCCCAAGGCGATTTACGACTCCCAACAACCCACCTTTGGGCGAGACTAGCCGATGTCCGAGTTCTTCCCGGAAATCCCCAAGATCGCTTACGGGGGCCCCCGCTCCCGGAATCCCCTGGAATTCAAGCACTACAATCCGGACGAGGTCATCGGCGATAAGACCTTGAGAGAACACCTCCGGTTCTCGGTGGTCTACTGGCATACGTTTAGTAATCCACTCGCTGATCCGTTCGGAGCGGGAACGGCGCTTCGCCCCTGGGACGATGGTAGCAACTCGGTGGCCAACGCCCGCCGCAAGGCGCTCGCCGCCTTCGAGTTCTTCGAGAAGCTTGGCGCTCCTTTCTATGCCTTCCATGACCGGGATGTCGCCCCCGAGGGGGCCACGCTCAAGGAGAGCCATGCCAATCTCGATGAAGTGGTCAAGGTCCTGAAGGACGAGCAGGCCCGAACCGGGGTGAAACTGCTTTGGGGGACCGCGAACCTCTTCACCAACCCACGCTACATGCATGGTGCGGCCACGAGCCCGAATCTCGACGTCTTCGCCTACGCCGGAGCCCAGGTCAAGAAGGCCCTGGAGGTGACCCACGACCTGGGAGGAGCAGGATACACCTTCTGGGGAGGCCGCGAGGGCTACTCGACCCTTCTCAACACCGATATGAAGCGCGAGCTCGACCACCTGGCGCGCTTCCTCCACCTGGCCGTTGACTACAAGAAGCAGATCGGCTTCCAGGGGACCTTCTACATCGAGCCCAAGCCCAAGGAACCCACCAAGCATCAGTACGACTCCGACACGGCGGCCTGTCTCAACTTCCTGCGAACTTATGAACTTCTGCCTCACTTCAAGCTGAATCTCGAGTCGAACCATGCCACGCTGGCGGGGCACGAGATGATGCACGAGCTTGAGGCCGCCATTGGCGCGGGGGCGCTCGGCTCAATCGACGCCAACACCGGCGACCCGCTGCTGGGCTGGGATACCGACCAGTTCCCGACCAGTCTCTACCTGACCACGCAGTGCATGCTCTGCATCCTGCGCATGGGTGGGTTCACCACGGGCGGCGTCAACTTCGACGCCAAGGTCCGCCGCGAGAGCTTCGAGCCGGTCGACCTGTTCCACGCTCACATCGGCGGCATGGACGCCTTCGCCCGGGGACTCAAGATCGCCCACGCGATCATCGAGGACGGCCGGCTCTCGAATTTCGTCACCGAACGCTACCGAAGCTGGGACAGCGAACTCGGCCGACGGATCGAAGCGGGCAACGCAACGCTCGCCGAGCTCGAGTCCTACATCCTTCCCAAGGGCGAAGCCGCGCGGAACGCGAGCGGCCGTCAGGAGATGCTCGAGAACTTGATCAACGACTTTATCTGACCGTTGATCGATGCTTCCAACGCATCCTTTGTTGTGGCCCTGTTTCCTCGTGGGGCCGTCGAAAGGGCTTGCCGGAATCTCCGGTAAGCCCTTTGTTCTTGCTTGATCCAGCGCGCTCCGATCAAGAGCTGAGAGGGCGTTGGCCCCAGGGAATGGGCATGGTCGGCGGTCGTCGATGCCGGTCACGACGGGGATCGACGGGGCGGTCTTTGAAGTATCGCACAAACCGAGCCAACTGAGTGACGGCCTCTTCGTAGACCTGGCGGCCCTTTTCGGCGGTGGCCAGCTCAGGCTCACCAAGGACACCGGTTTCGGAGTAGCTGCTCGTCCACGAGATGAGGGTGGCTGGTCCTGCGGCGAAGAGGTCGACCCAGTTAAAGGGGCTTTCCTCTTCATTGAAGCTGATCACGCCGTTTTTGATCTTATCTTTGCGCACATTGTCGCCGTCGAGGTAGAGATAGAGTGAGGTCTCGAGCTCGCAGGCATGGGCGCAACCGCCTGGGAATCGGCTCTGGCGCCAGCGAGGGAGGAACTCCTTGTCGACGGTCAGGAGATTCCACCAGGCGGCCAGGATGCATTCGGCGTCCGTCTCGAGGTTGGTCCGGCGGGCGACCAGGTCGAGGTTTGGCATGTTCGAGCCGTGGCCGTTCAGGAGGATGATCTTCTTGAAGCCGTGATAGGCCAGGCTCTTGGTGATATCGAGAACCTGGTGCATGAAGTGCTCGAAGTCGGTGTTGATCGTACCGGGGAAGTCCATCACATGGCCGGTGTAGCCATAGCTGACGGTCGGCAGGACCAGGATCGACTCCGGCACTTCTCGGCCGGCTCCCAGGGCGATCGCGGTCGGACAGACGAGATCGACATCCAACGGCAAATGGGGGCCGTGCTGTTCGACTGCGCCACAGGGGACGATACAGACCTTGCCGAGGTCGATCGCGTCGTTGATCTCCGGCCAGGTCAGTTTCTCGTAACAATATTCCTCGCGGGCACGACTGGTCATCAGGTTCGCCTTCTCGATCTATGAGCCTGATCGGGTCTTTGAAGGAGGGGACCGGCTCAGCATCGGCGGAGGGGGGACGGCAGTCAAGCGACTGCTTGCAGGGTTCGCTCGATCGATGCATCGACCGAGACGACGGGACGGCGCATCGGACGGCTCCACAGGCCACTTGCCTGAGTGGGGGAGGGACGAGTAGCTTGAGGTGACCTCCACCGGAGAACCACGAATGTCTCGATCTCCCGCCTGGCTCGCCTGTCTCCTGTTCTTTCCACTCGCGATGATTGCGAAGGCCGACTCTTCGGATTCGCCCGCCTCGCGGGAAGTGTTGCGCGATGCCGTGGGACGCGGACTGGCGATCGTCCAGAAGGCCGCGCGCGAATATCCCCAGCATCGGTCGTGCTTCTCGTGCCATCATCAAACATTGCCGATGCTGGCCATGACCAAGGCGCGCGGGCAGGGGATCGTCATCGACGATGGGCTCTTGAAGGAGCAGGCCGAGTTCAGCGTCGAGTCGTTTCGCGAGAAGCTGGAGCCGATGGCCAAAGGGAAGGGGATCGGCGGGGCTGCGATGACCGTGGGCTACGCGCTCTGGACCTTGTCATTGGCTGACTGGCCGCGGGACGAAGTGGCGGCCGCGATGGTCGCCTACCTCCTGAAGACCCAGCACGAGGATGGCCACTGGGGGACGTCGAGCCGAAGGCCGCCGCTCGAAGAGTCGTCAGTCACCAGCACGGTGCTGGCAGTCGAAGGACTCATCGCGTACGGCGATCGCGACGGCAACCGACCGGTCTCCGAGGCGATCACGAAGGCGAAGCAATGGTTGCTCGCGGCCCAGCCCAGGATCCAGGAAGACCGGAACACACGGCTGCGCGGGCTCCTGGTTTTGAGAGAGGATCGCTCTCGACTCGACCAGGCGCGCGAGCAAGTTCTGGCCGCTCAGAAAAGCGACGGCGGGTGGTCCGCTCGTGATGACCTGCCGAGCGACGCTTACGCCACCGGTCAGACCCTCGTCGGACTCGAAGCGGCCGGCTTGAAGGTCAGCGATCCGGCTTACCAACGCGGTCTCCGCTACCTGCTTCAATCTCAATGCGAGGATGGCTCCTGGAAGGTAGAGACTCGCGCAAAGCCAGTCCAGGTCTTCTTCGACAACGGTGACCCGCACGGTAAGCATCAGTTCATCTCGATCTCCGCGACGGCCTGGGCGGTTGCCGCCCTCGCGGTGGCCGTTCCGCCGACAACCCAGGCGCCGGCTTACGACCTCTTGATCCGCAACGGAACCCTGATCGACGGCACGGGTAATCCCTGGTTCCGCGGCGACGTCGCGGTCAAGGGCGACAGGATCGCGGTGGTCGGTCGCGTTCCCGCCGGTGTCTCGGCTCGTCAGACGATCGACGCCCAGGGACTGGTTGTCTCACCGGGTTTCATTGATATGCATTCCCATTCCGATCGTCCGCTCCTGGAAGACGGTGCCGCGCAGAGCAAGATCCGCCAGGGCGTTACGACCGAGGTCCTCGGCGAAGATACCTCGGGTGGACCTGCGAAGGGAAAACGCAGCCCCGAACGGTTCGAACGCGAGGGACGGTCCCGAGAGTGGACCACGTTGGACGGCTATCTGGACACCCTCGAAAACGAGGGCATCGCCACCAATGTGGCGACGTACGTCGGTCTTGGGACGCTCCTCGGCTGTGTCATGGGGGACGACCTCGATCGTCCGGATCCGTCCCAGTTCGAAGCGCTGAAGGGCTTACTGGAAGAGGCCATGGAGGACGGCGCGTTCGGCTTGTCGACCATGCTCGCAGGGGCACGCGAGCTCAACGTCACGACCGACGACCTCGTCGAGCTCGGCCGGGTCGTGAGCCGGTTCGGTGGCCGTTACTCGACTCACCTGCGCAATGAAGGGACGACGGTCTTCGAAGCGGTGAAGGAGGCGATCGCGATCGGAGAACGTGCAGCGATCCCGGTCGATATCATTCACCTGAAGATCGCGGACCAGTCGCTTTGGGGCCGAATGAACGAGATCGTCGCCATCCTTGAGGCCGCCAGACGTCGTGGCGTGAATGTCCAGGCGAACGTTTATCCCTACACGCGAGGGAACAACGACCTGGTGACGATCATACCCCCCTGGGCCCATGAAGGAGGGAAGGAGGCTCTGCTGCGCCGGCTTCGGGACCCGGATGACCGGCGTCGGCTCAAGCACGAGATTCGGAAAGGGCTGCCCGGCTGGTACAACCACTACACGGCGGTGGGGGGCGACTGGGGGCGGATGCTGATCAGCGCCCGGCTCTCGGAGGCCAATGCGCGGTTTCAAGGGATGACGATGGATCGAATCCTGGAGGAGCGGGCCCGGGGTCAAGAGCCGCGCCCGGATCCCCTCGACCAACTCTTCGACCTGCTGGTCGAGGAGCACGGATCCGTGAGCACGATCTACGCTCACCACACTGAGGAGGACATGAACCTTGCGCTGCGGCAACCCTGGTGCTCGATCGGCTCCGACGGCTCAGCGCTCGCGACCGAGGGGCCACTCCGGCGGGGGCATCCCCACCCGCGCAACTTCGGGACCTTCCCCCGGGTTCTGGGGGTGTATGCCCGCGACCGCGGTCTGTTCTCACTGGAGGAAGCCGTTCGCAAGATGACTTCGCTGAACGCTGCGAAGATCGGTCTCGTCGATCGCGGGCTGCTTCGGCCGGGCCAGTTCGCCGATATCACGGTGTTCGACCCGAAGAAGGTGATCGATCGGTCGACCTACCTGGAGCCGTTTCAGTACAGCGACGGGATCGAGTACGTCATCGTGAATGGCCGACCCGTGCTGGAGCGAGGCGTCCACAATGGAGCACGCCCCGGTCGCGCCCTTCGCCGATCGGATTGAACCGAAGCGGACGCGAGGGGAGCGGCCGGAGCGAAGCGACGAGGGATCGGACGGATCAGTAGAGCAGGATCGCGTCGACGGCGAGCGTGAGTTGACTGTTTCGGGTCCCGTCGCTGTATGGCTTGGTGAACTGCGACCAGTCGTAGCGGGCCTCAGGACGGATCCAGAGCCACGGCTTGGGCTTGTAGATCAGGCCCACTGTCTGCTCGTAGAAGTTGTCGGCGAAGCCGGTGCGGACGCCGTTGTTGTCTCGGAAGACCTCGGCGCGCCAGACGCCGGTCAGCTTGTCGCTGAACGAGTAGAGGAACCAGTTCCCGAAGCTCTGCCAACTCGCGTTGCTGTAGGTCCCGCCGGGGCCGATGCCGGGGATATTGCTCTCGAAGCCCTGGTCGGTCTCCACGACCTGGGTGAACTTGTCGGTCCACCGATAGGAAAGGACCGTGGTGAACATGGTCCGGCTGTCCGCGGCGTAGCCGGGGTTGCGCCGGCCGGCGAGAAAGTTGGGCCTCAGCACGCCGGTCGTTCCGGGAAAGGTGATCTGCGGGTTGTTGGGGAAGTTCGGGTACTGGTTGGGCCCGAAGATGTAGGAGACCGCGAGGCTGGTTTTCCCACTCTTGGAGGTCCAGGAGACACCGCCAAGGTAGTTCCACTTGTAGTTCTCGTTGACCCAGCGGTCCCAGCCGTTGACGGCTCCGTTGTAGACGTTGATATGATCCGTCAAGTGGAGCGTGGACAGCATTCCGAAGTGGGTGAACGGCTGACCATAATTGAACATGTAGGGCACAGAGAGCAACGGCCGGCCGGTCGCCGGCACCACTTCGTAGCCGAGGATGGTGTAAAAACGCCCTCCCTTGATGTCGAGTCCCCCCCTGGTCAGATAGGGGAGGTGGACTTCCGCATAGAACTGGGCGGGATCGTAGCCGGCAAAATGGTTCAGACGAAAGGAGCTGTCGAAGAGCCCCCGCATGTGGTTGAACTGCCAGTCGTTGCCGAAGAGGTTGTCGACGCGAAACCCGAAGTTGATCTCGTCGTTTTGCTCGAGTGGGTTTTCGACGATGAGATAGTACTGGTTCCCCATCCACCGGTTGGCTAGGAAGTTTGGGTTCACGCCGAAGTTTACGGCGTTCTTGGGGGTACCGTTGGCATTTCCGGTAAAGCTGTTTTGAATCCAGCCATAGACCTTGACCGGGGCATCGGCTCGCCCCAGGGCATTCATTAAAAGTTTGGAATCATCGATCTGGGCTTCGGCGTCTGCGGCGGCCTCGGTTTCCGCCTCCGCTTCGGTTGGCTCTCCACCCCCTTCGGCCCGTTCGGCCCTGGGGAGGGCCACATCGGTTTGGTTGGCCGGGGCCCCCGATCCGCTTGGTGAGTAGGGTTCGGAGGTGGGGGCACTCGCCGCCGGGGTGGACGGTGATGGCGGCTCGGGGGTCGGTTCTTGCAGGGTGGAAGTGAACCGGGTCGGGGCAGGAGTTCCCCCGGGGTAGAGAAGCCGGGGTGTCAAGCCGGGGGCCGGTGCGGGGGCACTCCGAAACCGATTGACGTCCCGACGGCTTGGTTCCTGAGCCACACTGCCCGCGGCCCAGAAACCGCACATCAGGGCGAGCAATCGCCCCCCGCAAATGAAGGGTGTCTTCATCAACATTCTCCTGAATAACTGCCCCACACGAATCCTTCGTGGGGTTCGCTCACGATCTGCGCAGGCGTCCCCAGGTCAGGGAGCCTGCGGGGCATCGCCCCGCTCCCAGTTCCGGCCGATGGCGTCACGGCTTTTGCGTTGGCCGCTGTTCCGTTCCTCGCCAGATCGGGCGAACGACCCATCGCATGAGTCAATTCGGGAGAGCCGATCGTTCAGGAGCTGCACCACCGCATTCAACAAACTCGGACCGCGTACCGATCCCGGGTTCGGCCTCGGCCGCTATTGCAGAGTGGCCGATGGCGAAGGCCCTAGAACCCGACGCATCCACCATCCTGAATCGCGACCGCAGGCCGAGAACTCGGCCATTACGTTTCACGGTCCAACTGAGCCATCCTATCGACATCGCATGTCGGGTGACTCTATGTTTTCATGGCAGAAGCGGGACTTTCGGTGTGGCAGGTAAAAACCTAAGAATTGGAGAAAATGGACCAAAAAATAAGCCGGCCAGAGAGCATCAGTCCTTGTCCACCACCTCTCCCATGGCGACTCGGATGATACTATCTGGCCGGCTCGTTCGGAAGCCGCTCCCCACTCAGGAAGGGGCGGCGCTGGAGCAAAGAGAGAGCGAGTGGATCGTCGTGCGAAGGCAATCCACTCGCCCTTTGGCGGTAAGCTCTAGGCTGGGGAGCTCAAAAGCCGTCGCCAGAGGAGTGTTTCGCTCAACCCAAGGGGTCAGGCCCGGACAGATTCTCAGGTATGCCTTGAGATCGGCTCTCGGACCACCGCTGGGCCGTTAACGAATGACCCCATAACGCAAGGGGTGTGCCAGAACCTCCAGAGACCGTCCCGATTTCTTTGCGAATTGTCCTAAGTTAAATGTGTAATGGAAGTTATAAGTCGTGGTTGAATGGGGCGGCGTCACGAGACGCGGCGGCGCCAGAGGAAACAGCAGCCGAGTTGTGCCACCTGGTTGGGCGGGCCTGCATAGAATTTGAGCGAGAGCCGAGACGGCGGGAGCTCCTGGGGTCTGAAGCCGGAATTGTTTAGAGTAGTTGGCCACACGTCGGGGAACGTCACCGGGTTTGAGGAGAGGTCGCGCGTGGGTTCCATGGTTCAACGCGAGGTCATAGGCGGCGAAGCACGGGGTTCCGACGCGTTGGAGCTCTTACGGGGGGGAGTGGTCGCCGCCATCGGCGGTGGCTCGATCGATCGCGTGCGCCGTTGGCTGGATCGGGAACTTGATGAGGGTGGGGCACCACGCCAATTGCCGGTCAGCGAGTGGTTGCACGGGCTCGCCCTTCTGGCCGAGGCGCGTCGGGAACTCGGCCCTCGCTGGTCGACGGAGCTCGATGCCCGGGTCGAAGGATACTTCCTCCAGACGCTGAGGTTCATGCGACCCGACGGCTCGTTGGTGTTCGGCTCGTCGGGCAGTTCCGACGCGATCCGACAGATGCTTTGGCAGTGGGCGGAGGATCTGTCCGAGCCTGGTTTCCACACGGTGCTCAACTGGTGGTTTCCCGGACCGAGCCGGGAGTTTTCGTCCCCGCCGCTCCCGGCATCGGCCCGGCCCGGGGCGCCACTCGCGACGCTTCGCGCCGACTGGCTCAAGACCGGGGACCTGATCGCGGTCGACCATCGTGCTTCCGGGTCGGTGTCGAACCTGGAGCTCGTCGGTCTTGGGCGAACCTGGCTTGGACCTCGTTGGGGCGTGGGGGACGAGGACGAGCTATTGCCAGGTGGTCGAGCGCGGACGCAGCTCTCTGTTTCGAATTCCACCTTCGACCTCGTTGAGTGGTCGTTTCGCGCGGGAGAGTTCAAGGTGGGACGGACCGCGCTGCTCTTGCGAGGACGCCGGCTCGCGCTTCTGGCCGACCAGGTCGAGGGCCGGCCGAGCTCGGCCGCATGGCGCATCGCGATCCGTGAAGGGATCGAGGTCATTCCTTCGACGGAGAATCGAAGCCTTGCACTCACCCTGGGCCCGCGATTCACGTCGCCCCGCCTGATTCCCCTGGCCGTACCCTATCGATCAACCGGGGAGGAGCGAGGGCGTTTTCGCCGTGAGGGGAACGACATCGTGTTGCGGCAGTCGATGATGGCAAAGCGCGGGTGGCTGCCGATGTTGATCTCCTGGGACGCCGGCCGAAATCGTCGCCCTTTGATCTGGCGGCCCTTGACGGTCTCAGAGGGGTCCAAGATCTGCGAGCCCCAGACGGCCGTGGCCTATCGGGTCGCCTGGGGACGCGACGAGTCGCTCGTGATCTATCGGAGCTTGGGCCGGCCGGTGCCCCGGTCGTTCCTGGGGCACAAGACCAAGGCGCGATTCTTGGTTGGCCTATTCAACAAGGAAGGGAACGTGGAACCTCTGGCCACGATTGCCGATTGATCGCTGGCTTGCGTGACCTCACGCCGGTCGCTTTTTCGAAAGCGAGGCGATGGTCACCAGCGATAGGAGGATATAGGCCAGCGAGACGACGACCGTCAGGTAGCCGGTATGCTGGTGCATCTTGATCATCTTGGGGTCGTGGCTGGAAGCGATCAGTTGGCCCATGGTCAACTGGGCGAGAATCAGCGCGGCGGCGAGGAAGCCGAGAATCATCGAAAGCAGTTTCATCGGGGGTCCGTACCCTCTATCGAGGTGGTAGAGTCAGTTCACAGGCGTCACGCACGCTGCACTGACCATAGTCGATTTGCCCGACGCCGTCATCGACGGGTTACGAGAATCCGACTCGAGCCACGGCAAAGAACCCAGGAATTGAACCGCGACTCATGGATCACGACGTCCTTTGCCATAACCTGGGCACCGTTCGAGGTCGAATCGCTGAGGCCGCGCAACGTGCGGGACGCGCGGCGGGCGAGGTGACCCTGGTCGTCGTGACGAAACGGCAACCCATCGCGGTTGTCCCTGCGCTGCGGGAGCTTGGGGCTGTTGACCTGGGGGAGAACTATCCCCAGGAGCTCTGGAGAAAAGTGGAGGCGTTGCCCGGCCTCGCGGTCCGCTGGCATCTCATCGGGCACCTCCAGAGCAACAAGCTCAAGAAGACGGTTCCGATGGTGGCGATGATTCACGCGGTCGACTCCCTGCGTTTGCTCCAAGGGCTCGACAAGTTCTTCGCCGAGGGCGACGAGGCGATGGCGCCCACGGTTTGCCTTCAGGTCAACACGTCGAACGAGCCGGCCAAGCACGGGTGGTCGCCGGAGGAGATTCTCGCAGACGCAGAACCAATCGCCGGGTGCCGACACGTTCGCGTCACCGGCCTGATGACGATGGCGGCCCTGGACACGACGAACGAAACGGCTCGCCCGTCGTTTGCCAGACTCCGCGAGGTGCGCGACGAGCTCCGTCGTCGGAGCGGCCTGGCGTTGCCTCAACTTTCGATGGGGATGTCGAACGATTTCGAGGCGGCCGTGGAGGAGGGGGCCACTCTGGTTCGAGTCGGATCGTCGATCTTCGAGGGGGTAAACCCATGATCGAGTTGACCGATCATCCTCGGGGGACGGTCTTGCCTGTCCGGGCCCGCCCTGGGGCTCGTCGGAATGCCATTCTCGGCGAACACGACGGTGCGCTACGGGTTGCGATCACCACCAAGCCCGAGGCTGGTAAAGCCAATGTGGCGCTCCAGAGCTTTCTGGCCGAGGCGCTCGGACTCAAGGCGTCCCAGTTTGACCTCCTCACCGGTCCGACATCCCGCGAAAAGCGCTTTCTGATCGTCGGAATCTCTGTGGCTGAACTGCGCCTGCGACTCGATGCGCTGTCAGAGCGATGAGCTCACTGTACACTGAGTGAAACGCAGAGTCCGCGCGAGCGCGAGCCGTCTGCGATATGGCGGATTTCGCCTAAGCTGTTGGACACGGTGTTTTGGGAGATTCTAATCGTCAGGGTGGCTACGATCTCGTCTTCGAGACCCCCCGGGTCGCGGGCCTGGGCGCTGGGGGATCGAAGCCGAGACTTCGGCCATCCCAACGCGATCCCTCCAAAACGCATCGTGGCCAGTTGCTTAGGTCACACGGCCGGGATTGCCGGACCGGCTCCCGGTGATCTGACCTGCGATCTTGTTCCGTCGAACGTTACTGGGAATGTGCTGATGACTGCTGAGTACGGCCCTGAGTTGACCATGCAGCCCTGGTCCGGTTCGCCTCCCACGGCGAAGGTCCGGGTGCCCGGTTCCAAGAGTCTGACGAATCGGGCCCTGATCGTGGCGGCCCTGGCCGACGGCCAGAGTATTCTGACGGGAGCCCTGGACAGCGACGACACTCGGGTGATGGTGGACTCGCTGCGCAAGCTGGGGATTGCGGTCGAACACGATGTCGCAGCGTGCACGCTCAAGGTCTCGGGATGCGCCAACAAGATCCCCAACGCGGAGGCCGAGCTCTTCGTGGCGAACTCGGGGACGAGCCTCCGCTTTCTGACCGCCATGGTCGCCACCGGTCGGGGCATTTATCGGCTCGACGGTACGCCGCGAATGCGGCAGCGGCCGGTCTCCGACCTGTTGATGGCGCTCAACGGGCTTGGATCCGACGCCCGGAGTGATCTCGGGACGGGCTGCCCTCCGGTCACCGTGCATGCCAGCGGTCTCGACGGCGGATATGCCTTCGTCCGGGGCGACGTCTCCAGCCAGTTCCTCAGCGGTCTCTTGATGGCGCTCCCCTATTCCCGGGACACGACGACCGTTGAAGTCGAAGGCACCCTCGTTTCCCAGCCTTACGTGGCGATGACGATCGAGGTGATGGAAGCGTTCGGAGTCCGGATCGGCAACCGCAAAAACCGACGGTTCGACATCCGTCCCGCCCGCTATACGGGCCGGCCCTACGCGATCGAGCCCGACGCTTCGGCGGCGAGCTATTTCTTCGCCGTGGCGGCGGTGACCGGTGGGACGATCACGGTGGAAGGGCTCGGGAGCGAGAGCATCCAGGGCGACCTCGGCTTCGTCGACATCCTCGAGCACATGGGTTGTACCGTGGTCCGCGAGCGCGGAGCGACCACCGTGACCGGGGGGCGGCTCAAGGGGGTCGACGTCGACATGAACGCGAGCAGCGACACGGTCAGGACCCTGGGCGTCGTCGC
>Ga0182739_1004101_pt1 | contig 12255 bp, 17 predicted proteins | sample eDN5th30CBELigBY_FD_128873 | JGI IMG/M metagenome (GOLD analysis project Ga0182739, IMG submission 128873) | Enriched backyard soil microbial communities from Emeryville, California, USA - eDNA 5th pass 30_C BE-Lig BY (version 2) (version 2) | ecosystem: Environmental > Terrestrial > Soil >... | reverse complement strand
GGTCCATCGAGGGCGGTGGCATGAGGAAGCGGGCGTTCATCGCAATGATGATGCTCGGGCCCGGCAGATCGAGCAGCAGCGTGCCGTCGAGATTGAGGATGATGCCGCCATCCATGGTGCCGAGCATGGTGCCGACGCCGAACGACCAGTTGTCGATCTTCGGCTCCCAAAGGACCACGCCATTGTTGGCGAGGAGGTTCGGCCGTCCGCCGGCGGCCTTCAGCCACTCCAGGGAAGGCACACCTTTGTCGGCTCCGATCGGAGTGCGGGCATAGTGCATGCCGAATAGGCCGCGGAAGCCATAGAGGCCGAGACCGGTCGACCCGAGCGGGATGCCGACCGGAAGACGCAGTTCGAGGCCAACATACAATCCGGTCGCCGGCCCGCCCTGCGCGGCATCGATGTTGGCGATCTCCAGCGACCCGGCAACCCGTAGCCCGATCGGCCTGACGGTGACGTCGATCTGTCCGCCGATCCGATTCTCCGTGATCGCCAGGTAGCCCTGGCCGGCGATGCCGCCCGGAATGTCGACGCGGGCACCGATCGCGGTCAGTTCCGGGGGCCTGCCTTGGTCGAGATGGACGCGCACGCCCATGCGGTCGAAGGAGACCACGCCGAAGTCGATGCCGACGCCGATCTCGACCTCGAAGGTCAGCGGATTGATCCGCGACATGCGGGCGGCGAACACTTTCAGGATCCGGTCCAGCGGCGGACGAACCCGGACGCCGCTGGCGCCGCCCAGATCGAGCGTATATCCGCGCGAACTGTCGAAGACCGGTCGCAGTTCGTAGCGTGGCTGGATTGGCGCGCCGTTCTCGTCGACATCCGCGAGCCTCAACCCGATCGCCTTGTAGCGAATCTTGATTCCCGGCTCGGGCCCGATCTGCAGCAGCGGATTGCTTTCGTTCGGTATGGCCATCGACCAGGCGGTCTCAATGTCGAAGAACAGGTTCGCCTCGCTGCCGCCGACGTGCCAGCGGCTGATCGCCTCGCCGCCGAACAGGATGATGCGCTCGACGCGGAACCACGGCAGCAGGGCGATCGTGCCGGGAATGGCCAGCGAGGCACCCGTTATGATGGCGTTGACCGGCGCGCCGACGTCCCGATCGGCGGCGGAAACCAGAAGCGGCCAGAAGGAGAGGTAGGAACCGACAAGATTGCGCCAGATGTTGCGGTTGGGCGGACGGGTCTCGCCCGGTAGCCAGCCGAAGGCCGCCAAGCCGTCGGTATCCGACGGGTCGGCGCCGACCGAGAAGCTCATCGTCATCTCGTCGGTTGTCTCATTCTGCTGAACGAGGAAGCGGAAGTCGATCAGGCCGTCGCCCGGATTGCTGGCGCCGATGGCTTGACCGTTGCGCAGCGTGCGCGCCTCGTCCGCAGTGACGCCCTCAGCCTGGCCGGTCTTGCGGATCTTCTCCTCGGCTGCCGTCTGGATGTCGAACTCGCCGTCCACCTGGACGGCGATGATGCGGTTCTCGATGACGCGGATCTTGAGACGGGCGCTGCGGAACCACTCCGGTGTCGGCGGCGGTGCCGGTGGCGGTGGGTCGATCATCTGTATCACCGGCGGCTCGCCGGAGGCCGATGTCGGGCGCTGCAGAACGCCCTGCGACGCCCTGGCAGGTCGATTCAGGTTCACGGTCCAGCTGATGTCGGCGCGCCACCATTCCGGCAAGCTGGGATGTGTCTTCCATGCCGCGGTCCATGGCCCGATCCCGGAAAAAGTCTTGGTCGTCGACTCAGCTGGCGGGTCGAGTGTCATGTCGAAGCTAGAGCCGAAACTCTGCCTGACGAGCTCGCGGGCGGCGATGGCCCTGCGACGCGCCAGCATGAAGTTCCGGTCGAGCTTGGAATCGTCGCTCTCGTAGCTGGCCTGCCCGGTGATGGTGATCTTGTCGGTCGCCGCCCGAACCTGATTGAGGCTGGCGACCTGCGCCGCCGACAGCGCCGCCGCGCCGCCCGGCTCGCGATGGTGCGCCGGTAATCGGTCGATCGCCTCGGTCGACCAGGCATTGTCGCCCTGCCGCGCATAGGCGAGGATTTGGACGGCTTCCGCGCCGCCCGACGGCGTCACTGCCGGTGGGCTATCGAAATAAAAGTGTATGCGGACCGGCTCGACACTGACCGCTGGCAGGCTCGCGCTGACCGTTCGTGTCGTCCCCGGCGCCACATCGACCGTAAAACTCGGGCGCGGTGACAGAGGTGCGCCGCCATCGAGCGTCCAAACCGTCGCGCTGTCGGCCGGCTCCGTCGTCAACGTCACGGACCGGTCGTCCTGGCCGGCTATCACGATGCGCGGATCGGCGTTCGGCTGGACCCGTAGCGTCGCCGGCTTGGCCGGCTCGGCGGCGGTGCCCCCGGTGACGATGACGATGCGTGGGTCGCCGCGTTGCGCGACGATGGTCAGCGTCGCGCGCTTCGGCGTCCCAGGCGAACTGTCGCTAACGTTGATGACGATGTTGGCGACCGGCCGGGTGTCGAGCTTCAGTGCGAACAGCCGGCCGGTCTGCGGCGCGCCGCCATCGATGGAAACGGTGGACGTATAGGGCACCCGCCCGCCCTGGATGTCGACGACCATGTTGGTGTCGCCAGGTAGAGTGACCGTGGCGTTCGACCCATCGCGGATCGCAAGCCCGTAGCTCCTGCCTCTGACGTCGAAGAAGCGGGCGCCGACACTCAGCTCGCCTTCGCCGAGGCTGATCATCGCCGCCTCGAAGTCGAGCGAGACGCCGTCGTTTTCGCCGAGGCCGATCAGCAGATCGCGGGCGCCGACCTCCCAGGCGAAGCCGGTGCTGCCGCCGCCGATGAACAGGCGCAGCTCCGGCAGATAAAGTCCTGCCCAGTCGTCGCCGACGCCTATACGGTTGAGCACGGCCGGCGGCGTGAATTCGGACGACAGATCTAGCGTCGCGCTACGGAAGCCGAAGCCGACATTGGAATTTCGGATCGTCGCGTAGGGCGGCGTCATGGTGACGAACTCAGCCGTTGCGACGTCGCCAGGATCGTCGGGGCCGTTGATGCCGACCGGCAGCAGGTCGAAATGCAATCGCCCGTCGCCATTGACGTTCTGCGCTAGCCGGAAACGCAGGCGTGGCAGCGTGAACGCCACTTCCCGGAAGGTCGGATCCGACTGCAACAACCCGTCATTGGTCATCCGGGCCGGCCGCAGGAAGCTCGGCCGGTAGCGCGGCCCGTTGACGATCAGATCGAGAGTGAACGTGTCGCCAGGATAGTTGGTGGGCTGGGCGCTCGGCGGGGCCGGCCCCCAGTCGCCCAGCACGGCGCGGGCATTGGCGAAGGTGTTGTCGTTGTTGAGCGCCGCGACACCCGCTGCGATCGTTGCCGATCCGGCGCGTGGCGCAAACAGTTCGAACTCGATGTTGGTTTCCTCGAGATCGAATACCGGACGCGCGGTGTTGGGATCGAAGGGCGGTTCTGTCTCGTCATTAACGAAGGTGAAGAGCTCGCCATTGGCGCCTGGTATGCTGAGGCGCCCCTGAAACTCCGCGCGTCCACGAATGAACACGCCAAGCGGGTCCGAGATTTCCTCGTGCGTCACGACGTGAAGGACGGAAAGCGCCGCATGCACCGCGTTGAGGTCTTGGCCCTCCAGAAGGTAGGGCGCGACCAGATCGCTCAGAGCTACGCTCTGGGCCATACTGCCGTCCCGCGGTCGTTACGTGTGGGAATCAAGCAAGGAAGAACGTCCGATACCGCACGCAGCAAGAGCACTCGCCCATTTGCTTTAGGTAAGTCTCGCCAGAACTCAGCTGCGGCTCTAGACGGCAACGCTTTCACTTGGTGCCGCGTCACCAGGTAAGTGAACGATCGATGAGCTGGTGACTGCTGTCGGCCGATCGGATGTACACTCACCGCTAGCTCGACGACTGCAACATGGGATGGCATCAGCTAGAAGCCTCCTCGAGACGCGTGACCTTCGTCCGGAAGCCGAAATGACGGCATCAGCTTTTCGATAACTTTGTATTAGCAACGGAAGTTTGTAAACCGCTTCCGCCATTCTCGCGGCACAGCGCTTCAATTCCGGGTTACATCTCCAATTCGCTCTGAAAGGCGAACAGGCCCTCATGGCTTGTGCGAAACCGCTCTCTTTCATCATCGTAAGGTGACCAACTCCGGGCAGATCGTGCTCGAGTTCACCCCGGAGGGCGGTGGCATCACGACCTTCGGAATCTGCGGATGGTCGGCGACGTGCCGCTGGCCGAGATGCAGATGATCACCGGCAGCGGGTCGCTGATCACGCACTGGGCCTATATGGCGCCGGACAATCCCGCGACCTCACGCCTCCGTCGCCCACGCAGGTCATCACGGCGAACGTCACCTCGCCGCAGTGGAACTGGTCGAGCGGCACGCCCTGGCAGATGGTTAGTCCGACCCTCTTCGGCACCAGCACGCCCGACCTTCAAGATCGGCACCTATAACAACGGCTATTTCTGGGGCCTAGGCGCGGGGCCGACCGGCGGGCTGATCGGCAACTTCACGCAGATGGGATCGATCACGCCCGAAGGCAACGTCGTGTTCGCGGTACTCGGCGACGGCCTCATCACTCTCACCGGACTAATCACGGGCGATTCCACCACCGTCATGATGGCGCTGAAGCCCTATGACCTGTCAGGCCCTGCGGAACGGCATCGGTGGCGACCCTCATGCCCGTCTCTAACATCATGAGCGGCATGACGTACTTCGCGAGCGACCTCGGGACGGTCGTGAATCCCGTGTTTGCCGGCGTCGCCTCCCCGTCAGCCGACGCGGTACGGCCCGTCAGCGAGACCTCCTATCGGGAAGTCTATGTCTGAAGGCAATCTATCGAGCCGGCCGGCTTTCTGAGACGACAGTCAGAGGTGCGCTCCACAGACTGGTTGACGAAGGCTTTGTCGTTCTTCGTGTTCGCGATGACGACCTCCGCCAGAGCGCAGCCGTGCTGGCCCCGAAACTTCTGGATGCCCTTGCGGCCTATCAGGCGCTCTTTGCGAAGGCGGCGGTTCTGGCATCTTCCCCGGCGCTTTCGTCCCTTGTCCCACTCGCCGGGCCCGCGGAAGCGCGATTGAACGCGTTGTGAGAGCTATCTCCCAGCAAGCGGGCGCAAGCCCTCGTGTGCCTGAGACGTGAACGCCACCCCAGACATTGAAATCGTATTAGCGGCCCATCGCTCCAGCACGTGAGGGGTCACATGGGAACACGCCTGCGGTTGGACTCCGCTGCAGTGAATGATGCCGTCCGGCAAGCCGAGACGAAAGGGCTGCTGGTGTCGGAGGGGAGCCCGCCGCACTCACTCTGCCTCAAGGCCGCCGGCGGATTTGGCTCGTGACGCCTCGCTGCGCCGTCGAACCTCACCAAGCCAGCGTCGAGCACCACACCCGCTGTCCGATCTGCGACCACTTGGTCGACGAGCTCGATCTCGAGGCGGTTCTGGCCCATCTTGAGCCGGAACACTCGGCGCCGGTCGGCAATAAGCCGGCCTCAAGCATCGGCATTTTAGTCGCGGTGCGCCCCGAGCGGCTTCCTCAGATTGAGCGGCGTGTCATGAACCGAGTGCAGAAAACAGCCGAGACAATGGCGCATCGAATCGTTCGCGACCTCTGCGAATTCGCAGGCGGGCGGATGCGATGGGCGCCGCTTCACACAATCACCCGACGGCTCGTCCTGACCGACGACAAGCTGATTGCGGCCGCTCTGGGTCTATGTGTGTCGACCGCGGTTGGATCAAAGTGGACGACGACAACAGCGTCCGCTTAACAAATGACGGGCGCAGGCTTTGCCGTGACCTCCGGGGATCCTGCCCGCCAGTTACGACGTTCTGACAGGCGGCGGAGCGCGCCCGAGGAGGTATTGCGGCTCCAGAAGCCATCGCCACGATCGAGCTGCTATCTGAGGAGAAGGAGGCGGCCTAGTCGGCCGTGCTGCGCTGGTAGCCGACCGCACCTCGGTCTCTAGCACACCCCGGTCGTTACAATGACGGCAACGGAACGGGCACGGCTCGTACTTCCGATCTTCCATCCCAAGCGGGATCATCATGTCGGCGAAGCGCCGGCAGCGTTGGCAGAGGACGTAATGGGGGCCGAGAATCGTCCGTAGCGCGCGCAGCATGCCCGGCGGATGGCGCCAAGGACCGACCATCAAGACGGCTCGGTGCCCGCAACCCCGAGTGCTGCCGCCCGGTACGCGTCCGGCGCTGGCCGCGTCTCGATGCCCGACTCGGCGATCCACCGCTGCACCTGTTCGGCTTCATTCTTCGTGGCGAAGTGAATCAGTTCGCAGCCCCAGTCAGCCCGAATGCCGGCAACCGAATACCAGCAAGCGGGTCCAGCGATGCGACCGGCGGCGGCGTGCCACTCGGTCCAGTCGGCTTCCAGGAAAGGCTCCTCGCGACGCAGGCGGGAGAAGTGGGGCAGCTCTTTCAGGCGAAGCTGGTGGCTGTTCCAGCTGCGTTTCGATCGGCCATTGGGCATCCTCCGGTTGGCTGCGGCCCCACGCCCCGCCGCCGGTTCTGTCTCGCGACTCCTACCGCCGAGCCGCCCGGCTGGCGATCCCGGCACCATTCGCTCTAAACGAAATCATCGCTCAGGCTAAGGCCGAGGCGCGGTCGTGAGGTCCCGAAAGGTCTGGACCGAAGACGATACCGAGGCCCTGAGGTACTGGCACGGGTGCGGGCTCAGGGAAGGTCGGATTGCCCGGACGTTAAAATGCTCGCGGCGATCAATTATGTCGACAGCGGGAGGCGGCGGGGATTGGCTGCGTGCATCACGCGGGCCGGCGAGATCCGACCAATCGGCTGGCACCAACTATCCGGCATCGGCACGCAACGGGCCCATCAGAAAATTCATACTAGTTCTTGCTGAAGCTTTTGCCGAGACCATAAAGCAGACCCGGGAGTTCGGCGGGATTTCGCCGACGCGGCTTACCAAGATCGGAACGGATTCCTAGTTGAGCCCGGAGACCAATTAGCGTGTTGCTCCTGCAAACGGTCACGATCTAGCGCACCTAACGCCAATACAAATTGATGACCGCGCATGCGCAAATTACAACAAGCGCCATAGCGCAACGGCGTATCCAGCGCAGATCATCAGCGATGAATGCCAACAGCGCTAATATTCCGCAAACGTCTTCTCGAATCCAAGCGACATAATGGGGTACGGCCTCGGAAGTATATGGCTCATGGCCGCGATGCTGTAGTTCGTCACGATCTCCCGACCGCCCCATCTCTTGGATAACCTCAACGTCCTCGATCAACAATCTTGCCATCCTTCATCTCCCCGCAAATTGAGCGTCAACCGTAGCCAAGCGTGAGCTCACCCGGTCAATCCGGAGCACGGCTTCAACGTCCACCCGCAATGCGCTTGGCATTTTCCAGCTGCATCTTGGTCTTGGGGAACACTTCCTGAGCGTACCTGCGAAGAGGCCCGCTTTGACCACTCTGCGAGTATGCGCCGTACTGGGCCTCCGCATCGGTCACGACGGCAAGCTGCGCATAGGCGTAAGCGGTGTCGAACGCTGGACCCTGCAACCCGTTCAGCTGTTGCAGCAGATTCGCTGTCTTGGGGCCCATGCTTCCGTCCGGCGCATAGGAAACGCCCGCTTCTGAGCGGACCCTCCTGAGCGATTGCGCTGCATCATTGGCCTCGGCGATCGAACGACTCGCGAAACCGCGAATGTTCTCATTCGCAGATCGTGCCATCGCCATATTGCCCGACGCGATCGCAAAGTCATTGACGGCCTGGGCAAATCCGACGAAACGCGCATCTGGCAAAGCATCGACCGCAGCTGCGGCCCGGCTGTAGAAAAGCGCCAGCGCAGCAGAGCTGAGCAGAATGTTTCGACGTGTCATCCGCGGCATGATGTTCCCCCCCCCCCCCAATAATCGACTTTCTGATGATCTCAACTAGAATGACACGGCCAGCTGGTTTGAGGACGATCGCGAAAATTTTGATGGTCGAAAGTGATCTTTCGATTCCATTCGTCAGGTCAGCTGCGGCAGTGCCCGGGTCGCGGCAGGGGCACTCGCAAACGAGCATTGGCGGAAAAGAACTGCAGAACGAGTTGTTCCATCAATGAAGCTCCCGGGACGGAGCTAGCAGACGATCTGGAGAACCCGGTCACCGCGAACCCTTTCAGATAGCGCAGCTGCGCCCATCGGCGCCGCGGACCTCAACCGGTCGACCACCAGCTTGGGCTTGCAGTTCGACGGAAGGTTCACGAAGTTCTCCGACCCAGCCTGTTGGGACGGCCAGGAACATTCTCTTTGGCTGCCAAGTATCACCGGCAACTCGCAAATCGGAAATTTTAAGGTTATGAACGCTATTCAGCGAAGCATAGACAAGCTGTCCCTGTCGGGTGGTGGCACTCATTTTCTGCCGAGCCGACGCATCGGGCTGAAAGAGTCAGTGATCGTGCGCCGGGGTGTCACGCTGAGGGGCAACGGCACCGTGGGATTCGATCACACCACGCCCGGTATCAACGGGGGAACAATCTTCGAGGTCAGGTCATCTGTGGAGCCCGCGATTATCCTCGAAAGCGGCGCGTCGATTGCCGACATCGGTTTCGACTACCCGATGCAAGTCGCCGCTGCCGATCAGCCCATCGCAACGGCGCCCACGATCAAACTCGGCCAGGCCGGCTTTGGCGGGTACGATCAGAGCATCACCGGCTGCACGTTCTACAAGAGCTACTGCGCTATCGACGCGCGTGGCTCGACGCTCAGCAAAGGCCCGTTCAGCAACCTTACGATCAGCGGAAATCGGGGCGCGACTCTTCACAGCTTTCTCGAGCTCGATTACCTCGCTGACTGGGGGAGCTTCGCCAGTAACAATCTCAATGCAGGCCGCATCGCGCCGCTGAGTTTGAAGGAAGGACTGGTTCGATGGGTCGCCCGAGAAGGGGCAATGTTCCGTATCGGTGGATGCGACTGGCTGAAGTTGACCGACAATCAAGCGTGGGGCTACGGCACCGGTGTCCGCATCGAAGGAGCGCGAGGCTTCCACGGCAGCGGCCCTTACACGGTCGAAGGCAATCAGTTCGACGCCTGCCGAACAGGAATCGAACTGGTCGGCCATTTTGCGCAAGCGATCCGGCTCAATCGTAACGTCCTATGCCCATTTGACGCCGCTACGGGTGAGCGCGGTGTTGCCATCAATGCCCAAGACGGTGTGGAGATCGACACCATTGAGGTCGTTGGAAATCACGCTTTCGGTCCGATGCATCACTTTCTTTGGCTGGGCTGGGGCAGAGAGCATGGTGGTAGCCAGAGAGTCCGAATGGCCAAGGTCTTCCAGAACGACGCGAGGACCGAGGACAGTCGCGGCTACGGCATGACGTTCGGGAAGATCGATCGGTTGCTGCACAAGGACAACACCATGCATGGTTTCGCTGCCCCTGCCAGCCCGACACGGCGGAGATGAGTGAGGTAGGAAAGGAGGCGGACCGTGAGTAAGGTCTGGACCGAAGGCCCTGAGGTACTGGCACGGATGTCCGCTTACGGATGGGCGGATCGCCAGGAAGATGCGGTGCTGCCGGCGGACTGTGTTGCGACAGCGGCAAGCGGTCGATTTGAATGCGGTCGACCCATCCGAAGCGGCTGCGCTGCGATTGGAACGCGCTCAGATCGACCGGAAATCGCGCTCGGCGTGCCGCTCCGATACTGAAACAGGCAGACCATTGATCAACGAGTTCATAGCCATCGATATCTCTTTCGCCTTCGCAATTAACGGCGCCGGATCGGAGTTGTCTGACATCGAGACCGATACCAGCATGTCCACACCGACCGCCCGGATTGGCGAATCCTCCAATGCCACGGAGACCGATATGCTGATGTCGCCAACGGCTACGCCCATATCAGCCGCGACGTACCGCAAGTCATTGGCGAAGCACCCGCCAACGGCAAGTCCCAGCAGCTGAGCGCCATTGAAGCCAAGACCCATCCCGCCGGCACGCCCGTCGGGTCGATCGATGACCACTGTGTGGGCGTCGGCCCATCCCAATGCAGCCTGAGTACCGGCCACGTTGCGAATTTCTACGGTTGATACTGGCATCGCCGCTTCCTTCCCGGAGCCTGAGATCCCGAGGCCAGCTTAGCTCGGGATGAGTGCGGGCGAGGAGTGTCGGAGCGCCTGATCCTTGGGACGCCCGGCCCATTAGCGGATTGGCAGGCTCTCATGAGTTGGGACGCTGTCATCGAGCAGTAAGGCGCGCCAGCAATGCGCCGATGACCCCGCCGCCAAGCAGCCCGGTCGACATGATCAGCCATCGATCGAAGGTGGTGCCATGTACCGCGTATTCAAAGACGGCCCAGGCACCGACGGCCATGCCGACGAACGCTCCTAGAATCGCCCATCGGTGGGACCGCGGACGATCTTTCCACTTTGCGCGCATACCAGCACTCCCGTTGGATTAGAGAGGATGGTACGCGCAAATCAGACCAACGATCGCAAAAGAGTTGGAGGGCATTCGGGCGGAGGAACTGCACGATAGCCGAGGCAGCCATCAGCATCGGCGCTCGCTCCGCTGCTCGGCGTTTCGGAGGCTCAGCGCACGGTGAGAAGGGGAGCTGAGGAGGCAGATGCTCGCTTCGCCGTTGCTTTGTATCGCCGCGTAGGACCAGCGGACTGATGACCAACCGAAAGCGACGCTGAAGGCTAAGAGCGGTCGATCAGCATTGGTGCGCTATGAGCCCTGCGAGTCTGCGCTGACGCTTCAACTTAGCGGCTTGTCTCCCAAAGTTTGGTCTGATGATCGCAGTGCTTCCGCAATAAAAACGGCGACAGCGAGCCATACAATGTGCGCATTGAACTCTGTCCAAGCGCGCAACTTGATGCTCTGGCATTTCAACTTACCGCAGAGTGTCGAAAGGGAGAGAGGTCGAAACGCCTGACAGAATCGAGTCCGCAGGGGGGGTAAGCTTTATGGGTGCCTTGGGATGGGCGATACCCGTCGGAACACCTGGTCTTGATTCGCGGTATCGGCGTTTTCGACATCCACTTCGCGACATCGTTCGGAAAGGCCATGCGGGCAGAGGGGGGCGTGGGCTTTTGTAAGTTGTTTGATCTCAGCCGGGTCGACATCAAACTCAGCAACCACGACATGGAGAGCATGGTCGCAAGTACGCGCTTGGAGGCACATCCAGTCCGGGCCGATCGCCATGTATTTGGGAAAGACGCCGCCGCCTCTCCTGGTGGACATGGCGGTAACCATGAAGGAGCGCATAGGAAGCCGTCGCCCTATCCGCCTCTTCATCGACGAGACTCTTGCGAGACAGTGGCTCGCGAGGAGGGGCCAGTCGTAAACCCGTCACATGAGGTATTTCAGCGCCCGTCGGGAGACGGTCAGAATCGTGTGTAGGTGACGGGTTTTCGATCGATCCGTGGTCTTAGTCACGCATCCCCCTAATGGCAGCCGTCAGCATCAGCCGCCCGCCAGCCCCGCTTCTATGTGACGAACTGGTGGCTGATGTGCGCGGGCGGAACGACCGGCTTGCGGAGACATTGTCGAGGGCGCTGCAGCGCACATGGGGTAGGCCTTCTCAATGGTGTGGGATCAACGGGGGAGCCTGTCCCGTCACTTGTCGGGCCTCGTGTGTTGCAACCCTTAGCAGCACCGATCTTTGCCCGTGCGTTCACAAGCTGTTCAAACGTCATAGATTTAACTTGCTTCATTTTAGCCTTCTGAGCTTGGGATCATTGGACCATCGTTACGACTAGAGTGAAAACTGCCTTTGGAGGAGAAGAATTGGCCGAAACTATTTGTGTTCGTTAGTCACAGTTTCCCCAAATAGAGAATCGCCATCATTCATATTGGCGGGGACTGAATGGCAAAGGCGAAGAGGCGTCGCGCTACCGGGCGGATCGGTGTGAGGCGCGCTGAGCGCGTCGAGACAACTACAAAGACCTTGGCAAAGCCCCGACCATGTCCGCTCAAGGCAATGCTGCATCAAGGGGGGCCACGGACCCTAGCAACCCCGCCGGCTTGCAGCCCCAACAGTACGAGGCCGCGCTTGCACTCTGGGACGCACACGATGCGCTCGTTCCGCACATAAATGCGAAGGGAAGCGACTTCAATGAGCGTTCGGACAAGGGGTATTTGAACTCGAGCACCCGAATGGACTTCCTCGTGTCCGTCTATCTCGAATGGTCCCGTGTCCTCATGCGCCGCTACATCCTGCAGCCGAACGTCGTCGTTGGTCGGATTGACGACTCCGATCCGGCGCTCCGTTTAACCAACGACTCTCAGCGGGACGTGCTATCGCCG
>Ga0182739_1004100_pt1 | contig 12261 bp, 8 predicted proteins | sample eDN5th30CBELigBY_FD_128873 | JGI IMG/M metagenome (GOLD analysis project Ga0182739, IMG submission 128873) | Enriched backyard soil microbial communities from Emeryville, California, USA - eDNA 5th pass 30_C BE-Lig BY (version 2) (version 2) | ecosystem: Environmental > Terrestrial > Soil >... | reverse complement strand
TCGTCCGAGAGGCGCACGCTGATGCGCCCCGGCAGCCGCAGGTCGATGGCGGTCACGTCGCGGGTAAGAATCTTCTTCTCGCGGTCGAGCGCGACCAGCAGATCCAGCGCCTGCGCGACGTCGTGCTCCGGCAGGCGTACGTCGAGCCCGCTCTTGAATTTCAGGTTCCAGCGCCGCTCCGCCACCAGTACGGCGGCCCGGACGTCTTCGCGCAAGGCCGGATAGCGATCGAGCAGGGCCAGGAAGGTGCGCGCACGCTTGGCCGCGCCTTCGCCGACCACCAGCGGCAGCGGCTGCATCGCGCGCTCGCCCCACGCGCCGAGCACCGTGCCCTCCTCGGCGATGATCCATAGCTTGCCATCGCGCTGCCAGATCGCGAACGGCTCGCGCTCGGTGATCGCGATCTCAAGCTGGCCCGGATAGAGCTTGCGCACCGTCGCCTGCGTGATCCAGGGCGAGGCCTCGAGCCTCGTACGCACTGTCTCGACATTGAGGAAGAGAAGCGAAGTGCGGTCGGTCACGCCCGCCGCCGCCAGCACCTCGGCGTCGCTCAGGCGCTGCCGGCCGGTGACGGCCAGCCCGGTGATACGGAAACCGGCCGCGTTAGCGGCGGCGTCACGCGCATCCGCAAGCTGATCGAGCAGCACGGGCATATGTCCGCCACGCGCAACGCCGTAGCCGATTGATCCGGCGATCAGGAGAATAGCGGCAATGACGCCGGCCCGGCGCGGCTTCAGCGCCGCCGTGCGCTGCGCGACATACAGGGAAATACGGTCGACGCGCGCCACCGTCCCGCCGACCGATCTGCGCACAGCATCCAGCCACGCTCCCGCTGGCGCACCTGCCCGCGCGGCCGCGCGAGGCCCTGCGGGCCTCTTCAGCGGTTTAGCGAGGCGTCCTCCACCATCCATTGCACCAGCTCGCCGAACGATACGCCCGCATGGGCGGCCAATTCAGGCACAAGGGACGTTTCGGTCATGCCGGGTTGCGTGTTGACTTCGAGGCAGACGAGCCCCCCCAAGCCCTCTACGCGGTCGTCGTAGCGGAAGTCGGTCCGTGTGACGCCGCGGCAGCCGAGCGCCTTATGTGCCGCAAGCGCCAGTCTTCGGGCCTCTTGGTAAACATTTGGTAAAATTTGAGCCGGCAAAATGTGCCTACTTCCGCCCTGTGCATATTTCGCCTCGTAATCGTAGAAGCGCACCGTCGGCACGATATCGATGACCCCCAGCGCTTCCTCGCGCATCACCGCGCAGGTCAGTTCCTTTCCGGGGATGTAGCGTTCGCACAACAGGGCATCGCCAAATGTCCAGTCGTCGCGGAAAAGTTCCTGCGGCGGGTGCTCGTGCTCCTCGGTGACGATGAAAACGCCGACGCTCGAGCCTTCCGCGATCGGCTTGAGCACGTAGGGGCGCTCCATGACGTGTTCGCGCGCCGCTTCGGCCCGCGACACCACCCTGCCCTCCGGAACCGGGACGCCAGCGGCGGCCAGCATCACCTTGGCGACGTCCTTCTGCATCGCGAGCGCGGAAGCGAGCACTCCGGAGTGGCTGTAGGGAATGTCCATCACTTCCAGCAGCCCCTGCAGCGTCCCGTCCTCGCCCGGCCTTCCGTGCAGAACGTTGAGCGCGGCGTCGGGCTTGAGCGCGGTCAGCACGGCGGCGATGTCCCGCCCGACATCGACGCGGCTGACGCGGTAGCCGCGCTCCTCCAGCGCCCGTGCGCAGGCCTTACCGGAATTGAGCGAGACCTCACGCTCGGCGGACCAGCCCCCCATCAGGACGGCGACGTGTTTGGCGGGCATCGAAAACCTCCAGGACGGCGCATTCCTCGCCGATTCGCCAGAAAAGCCAAAGACAAAGCCAAAGTTCTGGACCCGGGTGCGGACACCGCGCGTTCGCCGGATAATCCGGCCTCTCATCTTGACGGTATTGTGTTCGCAATCCGTACGAGAGCGCCACTAAGCATTTGACGCGGGTAACCAAGCCGGGATTTCATGCGCCACCGCAAGGGAGTGAAGCGAACGTGCTCGTCAAGGAGCGCACCGAACAAGGAGCAAAGAAATCAATGCGTTCTATCCGTTGGATCGTCGGCGCGGTGGCCGCCGCCGGCTTCGTTCTTGGGGGACCCGCGGTCGCCCAGCAGAAAGCACTCTCGATCGCCACCGGCGGGACCGGCGGCGTTTACTATCCGCTCGGCGGCGGCTTCGGCAGTCTCATTACGAAGAATTTGCCGGGCTACTCCGCTACCGCACAGGTGACCGGCGGCTCGGTCGCCAACCTGCAGCTGATCGGCCAGAACAAGGCCGACATGGGCCTGAGCCAGGTCGATGCCGCCTATGACGCCATCGTCGCGCGCGACAAGTTCCCGACCAAGCTCCCGATCCGGGCGCTGGTGGTGATGTATCCGAACCACATGCACCTCGTCACGGTCGAGGGCACGGGCATCACCAAGCCGGAGGACCTCAAGGGGCGCCGCGTATCGACCGGATCACCCGGCAGCGCGACCGAGGTCTACGCCAACCGCGTGCTGGAAGCCGCCGGCCTCGACCACGCCAAGGACATCCGCAAGGAACGTCTCGGCGTCGCCGAAAGCGTGAACGCGCTCAAGGACAAGAAGATCGAGGCGTTCTTCTGGGTCGGCGGGCTGCCGACGGCGGCGGTGACCGACCTCGCCACCACGCCGAACACCAAGATCAAGGTCATCGACATCGCGCATCTGACGCCGAAGATGAACGAGAAGTGGGGTCCGCTCTATGCGGAGGCCGTCATCCCCATGGACATGTACAAAGGCATGGAAAAAGACGCCAAGAACAATTCGGTCTGGAACATCCTGGCGGTGAACGCCAACATGCCGGACGAACTCGCCTACCAACTCACCAAGCTGATGCTGGAGAAGCGCGAGGAACTGGCGCTGGTCCACAAGGAAGCGCTCAACGTCAAGCCGGAATGGCAGACCTCCAGCCGGGCCGGCATTCCGTGGCATCCGGGCGCGCTGCGCTACTTCAAGGAAAAGGGCATGAAGGTCGAATAACGACCTGACGTGCTGGACGAAATGACTGTCGGGCCCCTCCGGGGTCCGACAGTGCTTTACTGAGGCCCCAAGGCTTTACTGAGGCCCGAAGCGGCGCAATCATCAACGAACAACGTCAACGAACAATAAGCGGGCCAATGCCTGCAACGGGGGAATGTTTTGGAGACCAGCCCGATCAAAGGCGACAATGTGCTCGCCGACCAGACCGCAGCGCTCTCCGAGGACGCGCGCGAGAAGATCGAACGCTACATCGAGGAAGAAGAAGGCGCGTTCAACCGCCTCGGCGGCCGGATCGGGATCGCCATTACGGCGATGGCGGTCTTCGTCTCGTTCTTCCATCTCTACGCCGCCTACGAGATCGTGCCGGCGCACATCCTGCGGCCGACCCATGTCGGCATGGTGCTGGTGCTGTGCTTCCTGCTGTTCCCGATGGCGCACCGCTTCCGCGACCGCATCCGCTGGTGGGACTATCTGCTTGCCGCGGCCAGCGCCGGCGTCGTGATCTACATGCTCTCGCAGGGCGCCTATTTCGGCGACCGCGCAACCATGCCGACGACGACCGACTTCGTGGTCGGCGTGGTGCTCATCATTGTGCTGCTGGAGGGAACGCGCCGCGCCACCGGCTTTATCATGCCGGCGGTCTCGATCGTATTCCTGCTCTATGCGATCTTCGGCGACCACCTGCCGGCGCCCTGGACGCATCGCGGCTATGCGGTCGAGGATCTGGTCGCGCACCTCTACATGACACTCGAAGGCATTTTCGGCACCACCGTCGAAGTCTCGTCGAGCCTCATCATCCTGTTCACGATCTTCGGCGCGGTGCTGCAGCAGTCCGGCGCCGGCCGCTTCTTCATCGACTTCTCGTTCGCCGCGATGGGCGGCAGGCGCAACGCCGCCGGCCGCGCGGTCGTGCTCTCCTCGTTCCTGCTCGGCGGCCCGTCGGGCTCAGGCGTCGCGACCACCGTGACCATCGGCACCGTCGCCTATCCGCTGCTCGAAAAGGCCGGCTATGAGAAGAACGCGGCGGGCGGCCTGCTCTCCGCCGGCGGCATCGGCGCGATCATCTCGCCGCCGGTGCTCGGCGCCGCGGCGTTCCTGATCGCCGAGTTCCTCAAGATCTCGTATTTCGACGTGATCCTGATGGCGACGCTGCCGACCGTGCTCTACTATTTCTCGATCTTCTGCATGGTCGAGGTGGATGCGCGCCGCAACGGCGGCTCGGGCGAACTGCTGGTGGCCAAGGGCCAGTTGTGGCAGCTGACCAAGCAGTACTGGTTCCATTTCGGCTCGCTGATCTCGATCATCGTTTTCATGCTGCTCGGCTTCTCGCCGGTGCTGGCGGTGTTCTGGGCCACCATGCTGGCGATGGCGTCGAGCACGCTGCGCTCCGACACCGCGATGGTGCCGTGGTGGGCGGCGGTGCCGCTGGCAATCTCGCTCGTGATCGTGGTCGCCGACTTCCTGCGCCTGCCCGGCGCCTCCACGATGCTCGGTCTCGTCTGGATCCTGCTGCTGGTGCCGATGGCGACGGCGGCGATCATCGGCATCTTCGCGCCGCAGATCGCCCCGACCACGACCAAGTTCGTCGCCGCCATGCGCGACGGCACCACCGGCGTGCTCAACGTCGCCGCGACTTGCGCCACCGCCGGCATCATCGTCGGCGTGGTGACGCTGACCGGCCTCGCCCAGCGCTTCGCCGATATCATCATCGGCTATGCCGGCGGCAGCCTGCTGCTCACCACCATCTTCACCGGCGCGATCGTATGGATCGTCGGCCTCGCGGTGCCGGTGACCGCCTCCTACATCATGTGCGCGGTCATTGCCGCGCCGGCGCTCATCAAGCTCGGCGTGCCCGATTTCGCGGCGCACATGTTCATCTTCTATTACGCCGTGCTCTCGGAAGTCTCGCCGCCGACCGCGCTGTCGCCGTTCGCGGCCGCCGCTATCACCGGCGGCGATCCCTACAAGACCACGCTGCAGGCATGGAAATACACCATGCCGGCCTTCCTGCTGCCGTTCGTATTCGTGCTCGACCCGATCGGCGTCGGCCTGCTGCTCAACGTGCCGAAGGGAGGAAGCTGGATCGACGTCGTGCTGATCGCCGCGAAGGCAGGCCTGGGCATGCTCGCGCTGGCCGGTGCGGCGCAGGGCTGGATGCTGCGCCAGACGACGCGGCTCGAGCGCTACCTGCTGCTGCTTTCGGGGCTGCTGCTGGTGCTGCCGATGCTGCTGGAAGCGATCGTGCGCAACCTGACCGGCCTCTCACTCGACTACACCGCGACCGCCGGCATCATCATCGCCGCGCTGGTGCTTGCGATGCAGGTGATGCGCTCCCGCAACGCCGACCCGCCGGCGCAGGCAGCGCCGTCGTGAGGACGGTGGCTTAAAGAAAACAGCGCGTGCGCTCCCTCTCCCCGTTCGCGGGGAGAGGGTCGGGGTGAGGGGCAGTTGTAGGGTGGGCAAAGGCGCGGAACGCGCCGTGCCCACGTGAACTTTCCGAGGCTGCCGCCATGTCCCGTTATCGGCGCCTAAAGAACGACGGCGGCACGTTCTTCTTCACTGTCACGCTCGCGGACCGCTCAAGCGATCTCCTTGTAAAGCACATTGACAGGTTGCGACGTGTCTATCGCACCGTGGACGAAAAGCATCCATTCGAGACGATCGCGATCTGCGTTCTGCCCGATCACATCCACGCCATTTGGTCGCTGCCTGACGGCGACACGAACTATTCGCTGCGTTGGAGCCTTATCAAGAGCGGATTTACACGCGGACTTGCCGCGCCGGCCCCTCGATCAGCGAGCAAGATCGCCAAGCGCGAACGCGGCATCTGGCAGCGCCGCTATTGGGAGCATGCTATTCGCGACGATTCCGATCTGGAGCGCCATGTGGATTACATTCACTTCAATCCCGTGAAACACGGCCACGTGTCTCGCGTCTGCGAGTGGCCGCACGCCAGCTTCCATCGCTATGTGCGAGAGGGATTCCTTCCGGCCGATTGGGGCGGCGATCATCTGGATACTTCCGGTCAGTTCGGCGAATAGACCGCGTGGGCACGGCGCGTTCCGCACCTTTGCCCACCCTACTGCAACCAGCCGCCCCAAAAAACGCCTTGCCGACGGGTCCCAGAAAAACTGATTTGAGCGCCCGGTGCGTGGCTTCTTTCCAACCGGTGATATCCACTCCGCATCAACTCGGAGGCACGTCGGCGATCTCCGAACGGCAACCGCATGGGGTGGAAACAATATGCAGTCACGTTCAATCCAGGGGCCTGCAAACCACGGGCGCGGTGGGCGGATGAATCCGCTCCGGCAGCAAACACGGACACGCCGTTTCGTTCTTGGCGCGGGCGCGGGTCTCGCGATAGCCGCTCTCTCCACCGCGGCAATGGCCCAAAACTTTCCGACCCGGCCGATCCTCATCGTGGTTCCCGTGCAGGCGGCCACGGCATCGGACCTGGTGGCGCGGGTGGTGGCCGAGAAAGCCAGCGCCAAGCTCGGGCAACCGGTCGTGGTGGAGAATGTCGTGGGAGCCGGCGGCGCTCTCGGCGCCACGCGCGTCGCCCGGGCAAACCCCGACGGCTATACGCTCGGCCTGTTCAACCGCGGCGTTCACACCGTCCTGCCGCATCTCCAGCCGCAGCTTCCATTCAACCCCTGGAAGGACTTCGTGCCGGTGACGCAGCTTGCTGACGTTCCGAGCACGCTGATCGCCAATCCCAAGCTGGGCGTGAAGACCCTCCCGGAACTGATCGCGCTGGCGAAGAAATCTCCCGGCCGCCTCAACTATGCCTCGGTCGGCAACGGCAGCCCGCAGCATATCGGGATGGAACATCTGATGCAGGAGGCCGGCATCGAGATGACGCATGTTCCCTACAAGGGAGGCGCAACCGCGACGGCCGCCATCGTCAGCGGCGAGGTGGATGTGTTCTGGATCGCGACTTCGGTCTCATTGGGGTTCATCCGCAATGGCCAGGTGCGCGCGCTCGCCGTTGGCGAGAAGACCCGGACCACCTTCCTGCCCGACGTGCCGACGGTCGCCGAGCAGGGACTGCCCAACTATGCCTATACCGGCTGGTTCAGCCTGTTCGCTCCGTCTGCGACTCCCGAACCGGTGCTCGCGATCTTGCAGAAGGCGATCGCGGAAGTGCTGGCCGATCCCGAGGTGATCGCCCGCCTGGCCGATGGCGGCATGACGGCGCGCAGTTCGACCGGCGCACATGTCAACGACCTGCTGACCGAGGAGGAGAAGCGCGTCCGCCCGGTACTCCGCCGCATCGGGCTCATCAAAAACTGACAGCCATATTTTAGGGAGCGCGATGGCACCGGCTCATGCGCTCCCTCTCCCTGCTTGCGGAAAGCAGGTTCTCAATCCATCCGCGTCGCCATCTGCAATCGCTCCATGCCGGTCGGCGGCTTGTGGTCGCCGAAGGCGAAGGTGACGGCTTCGATCTTGCCCGTGAACGGGAACAGCCCCTTGTCGGCGTAGTCGTCGCAGACCGGCGAGACGCAATCCATGCCGACATCCATGGTCTCGCTGCCGCAACGCTGGGGCACCTGCTCGTCGATCCGGCCCTGCGCGACCTGCTGACCGTCGACCGACAGCGTCACCTGCGCCGGTACGCCGGGCTTTGCCGACTCGGGGCTGAAGGCGAGTTCGAGCGTGTGCCTGCCCGGCGACAGCTTCTGCGGCGCCGTGACATCGTAGCGGCGGACGGCGAAGAAGTTGTAGTGGAAGCGCGGCTTGCCGTCCCACAGGAACAGCGACCAGCCGGCGGCATCGCCGCCCAGCGCGAACACCACGCCCTCCGCGCCGCCGTCGGGGATCTCGACCGGCGCCGTCAGCGTGAAGGGCACGCCGACCAGCTTCGGCCCACTCCCTTCCGGCAGGCGCGTCATGCCGGGATAGAACGTCACCGTGTCGCGATTGGCGAAATAGCTCGGCCGCAAGGTGACGTCGAGGCGCTCGGAGAAGCGGTCATCGAGCGGCAGGACGTTGTACTTCGCGGCTTCCGCCATGAAGAAGTCCTGCAATTCGCGCAGCCGCGCCGGCTCCTTCTCCGCGAGGTCGACGCCCTGGCTGAAATCCTCGGCGAGATTGTAGAGTTCCCACTTGTCGTCGCCGAAACCCGACGTGCCCGACGTTTCCCACGGCAGCCGGCCGTGGCGGCAGGAGGCAATCCAGCCGTCGGCATACATCGCGCGGTTTCCGAGCATCTCGAAATACTGCCGGGTGCGCCGGCTCGGGGCGTCGGCGTTTTCTGACTCGAACGTATAGGCGAAGCTGATGCCCTCGATGGGCCGCTGGACATAGCCGTTGACCACCTGCGGCTCGGCGATGCCGACCACTTCCATCAGCGTCGGCATCAGGTCGATGCAATGATGGAACTGCGAGCGCCGTCCGCCATGGTCCTTGATGACGGCGGGCCAGGAAACGACCATCGGGTTGCGGGTGCCGCCGAAATGCGAGGCGACCTGCTTGGTCCATTGGAACGGCGTGTCTCCCGCCCAGGCCCACCCCACCGCGTAGTGCGGGGAGGTACCCGGCATGCCCCAGCGGTCCATGAAGCCGATGGCCTCGTCGATCGACGGCTGGCGGCCGTTCAGGCTCATCAATTCGTTGGGGGTGCCGACCAGCGAGCCCTCGCCGCTCGAGCCGTTGTCGCCGAGGATGTAGATCACCAGCGTGTTGTCGAGCTCGCCCAGCTGCTCGATCGCATCGACAACCCGCCCGGCTTCGTAGTCGGCATGCTCAAGGAAGTCCGCATAGGTCTCGGCCTGCCGGGCAAACAGTTTCCGGTGCTCCTCCGGCTGGCTGTCCCAGGACGGAATCTGTTCCGGGCGCGGCGTGAGCTTGCTCCCGGGCGGAATGACGCCCGTCTTGATCTGGTTGGTGTGTACGATCTCCCGGTACTTGTCCCAGCCTATGTCGAAGCGGCCGGCATTGCGGCCACGCCAGTCAAGCGGCGGCTGATGCGGCGCGTGCGCCGCGCCGGTCGAGAAATAGGCGAGGAACGGACGATCCGGCGCAATCGCCTTCTGCTTGCGGATCCAGCCGACGCATTGGTCGGCAAGATCGCGTGTGAGCTGGTAGCCATCCTCCGGCCGCTTCGGTGGCTCGATGGGCTCGGTATTGCGGATCAGCGAGGGATAGAACTGGTCCGTCTCGCCGCCGATGAATCCATAGAAGTAGTCGAAGCCCTGATTGGTCGGCCAGTTGTCGAACGGCCCGGCGGGGCTGGTCTGGTTGTCGGGGACGTTGTGGTTCTTGCCGAACCACGCGCAGGTGTAGCCGATCTGCTTCAGCAGTTCGGCGAAGGTCGCGCAGCTTTTCGGGATGATGCCGCAATAGCCGGGATACCCGGTCGCCATTTCCTGGATGACGCCGGCCGCCACCGAATGATGATTGCGCCCGGTCAGCATCGCCGCACGGGTCGGCGAGCACAGCGCGGTGGTGTGGAACTGGTTGTAGAACAGGCCACGCTTCGCCAGGCGTTCCGCCGTCGGCGTGCGCACCAGTCCACCGCTGACGCTCGGCCAGCCGAAGCCGACGTCGTCGAGCAGGATCAGCAGGATGTTCGGCGCATCCTTCGGCGCCTGCTTCATCTTTGGAAAGTCGGGGGTCGACTCGGTGGCGTACATTCCGATCTTGGCGTCGGAAAAGCTCCATCCGGGCTCCGGGAGATGATGGCGATCGAGGTGGAGTTGGAAATGCGACCCGTTGGCTTTTGCCATGGCTCCGCTCCCTGAGGCCGTTGCCGCCAATCGACCGTCAAGACGCGCCGCTTTCGCTCAGCACACGGCGCATCGACGTTCCGACCGGATGCTAGTCACTCCGATCCACGGCGGGTATCCTTGATCTCCCTGAAAGCCGATGCGGGAAAACCCTCGCGACGATGCGACGGTTGCGCGTCCGCGTCGCCCGCAAACGCGCTATGAGGCGTCCGCCGCGACGCCGAGCCGCTTGATTTCCCATTCGAGCGTCACGCCCGAAGTTTCGAGAACGCGGCGGCGGACGGTTTCGCCAAGCGTCTCTATCTCCGCCGCGGTGGCGTTGCCGCGATTGATGAGAAAGTTGCAGTGAAGCTCCGAGACCTGCGCGTCGCCGACGACAAGACCGCGGCAGCCCGCAGCGTCGATCAGTTCCCATGCCTTGCGGCCGGGCGGGTTCTTGAAGGTCGAGCCGCCGGTGCGGCTCTTGATCGGCTGTGTCGCCGCGCGCGAGTCGGTGATCTTGTCCATCTCGGCCGCGATCGTCTCGCGGTCGCCGGGCCGACCCTGAAACAGCGCCGAGGTGAAGATCACGTCATCGGCGACGCCGCAATGGCGGTAGGTGTAGCCCATGTCGGCATTGGCGTAGACGCGGATATTGCCGCGACGGTCAACGCCGCGCGCTTCGATCAGAACGTCCTTGGTTTCACCGCCATAGGCGCCGCCGTTCATGCGCAGCGCGCCGCCGATCGCGCCGGGAATGCCGCGCAGGAATGCGAGACCGGCGATACCGGCCTCCTGCGCCGCGCGCGCGACGCGCACGTCAGGCACCGCCGTGCCGGACCGGATGCGGTTCTCCTCCTCCACCGTCACCGCACCAAAACCGCGGCCGAGCCGGATCACGACGCCCCGGATGCCGCCATCGCGCACGATCAGGTTGGAGCCGAGGCCGATCGTCGTCACCGGAACTTCCGGCGGCGTCAGCGAGAGGAAATAGGCGAGGTCCTCCTCATCCTCCGGCATGAATACGGCGTCCGCCGCACCGCCCACGCGGAACCAGGTGAATTCGGCCAGCGGCTGATCCGAAATCAGCCGGCCACGCAGCGACAGCAGACGGGACTGAAGTTCGCGGGTAAGCATCGGTGACACCTACGCCATCGCGCGGGCGGCATCCAGTCCCAACCCTTCGGCCGGCGCAGCCGCCGTATCCGGCAGCAGCAAAATCCTCCCCCCTGCCGGAGCGGGGGGAGAACCTGCCGATCTGCCGGCCGACCTGCCGGGTCGACCTTCAATGGTGGTGCGCTGCGACGCTTTTGGCGTATTCGACAGCCAGTTTCTCCGGCGCCGCGTGGGTGACGTCGCCGAGGCTGAGCATGCCCACCATGCGCTTGCTCTTGTTGATCACCGGCATGCGGCGCACGCCCAGTTCCTCCATGTGCCGTATCGCCTTGGCGAGGTCGTCCTCCTCGTTGCAGCAATGGATCTTGGAGGTCATGACCTCGCGCGCCATCGCGCGATTGGGGTCGAAGCCGGCTTTCGTGAGCCCCTTGCAGACAATGTCGCGGTCGGTGACCATCCCGACCAGCCGGTCGTTCTCGCCGATGGGCACTGCTCCGATGTCGTGCGTGTGCATCAGCTTGGCGATTTCCGCAATCGGCGTGTCGGGGCTGACCCAATCCACGCCCTTGTGCATCGCTTCCTTCACTTTCATGGCGAATCTCCATCGGCGGAGTTATCGCCCCCTTGTGGACGTGGCGCGCTGGTCCTCGCCCGCGAGGAATATACACCGGATCGCCCGCCGGGACACGCATCGTTATATGTGCGGGTTCGAGGCGCGCCTCGAAATTGCCGGAAAGTGAAACTGCCGACGGCACCGTTCGTCCCATCGCCGCTTAGCAGCGTAGGGTGGGCAAAGGCGCGGTATGCGCCGTGCCCACGTTGTTCGCTCCAATCGCTGTCTTATCGGATTTGGATGGTGGGCACGCTTCGCTTTGCCCACCCTACAGATCACTGCAGCGTGTCTCTGCGCCGGCGCCCTCAGAGCGCGTTCAGTTCCCCCGGCAGCGCGTAGGCCCATTGCGTGATGGAGCCGGCGCCGAGACAGATGACGTAATCGCCAGGACGGGCCATGCCCTTCACGATGCCGGCGAGGTCCTGCGGGCTTTCGAGCGGGATCACCTTGCGGTGGCCGCGCGCGCGCACCGCCGCAACCAGAGAGTCGCGGTCTGCGCCCTCGATCGGCGTCTCGCCCGCCGCATAGACATCCGCGATGATGACGGCGTCGGCGTCGTTGAAGCAGGTGGAGAACGGCTCGAACAGCGAGGAGAGCCGCGAATAGCGATGCGGCTGCACGACCGCGATCACCTGCCCCGCGGTCGACTCGCGTGCGGCGCGCAGCACCGCCGCGATCTCGACAGGGTGGTGCCCATAGTCGTCGATGATGGCGACGCCGTTCCACTCGCCGGTGCGCGTGAAGCGCGGGCGCACGCCGCCGAAGTTGGCGAGTGCGGCCCGGATCGCGTCG
>Ga0182739_1004099_pt1 | contig 12261 bp, 15 predicted proteins | sample eDN5th30CBELigBY_FD_128873 | JGI IMG/M metagenome (GOLD analysis project Ga0182739, IMG submission 128873) | Enriched backyard soil microbial communities from Emeryville, California, USA - eDNA 5th pass 30_C BE-Lig BY (version 2) (version 2) | ecosystem: Environmental > Terrestrial > Soil >... | reverse complement strand
GTTACCCAACGAGAAGGGCACGATCTCCTATCTTGAAATGTGGTCTCAAGCGAGGCGCTGCGGAGCTCAGCTTGTCGCCAGCGGGGTGAAACCTGGCGGGATCGTCCTCATTTTCCTTCCCCAAGGAAGCGTAGCGCTTGCCTATTTCATAGGCGCAATGATGGCCGGCTTTGTGCCGTCTTTCATGCCACTCCCTTCGTCGAAGCAGGATCCGACACGCTACTGGTCGGCCCATGGCAAACTGTTCGATCGAATTTCACCGGCCGCTTTGATTGCAAGCGAACTCCACCTCGCTGAAATGGAAGCGAATGGGCTGGCAAGCGACACTACCAAATTCGTCGCAGCCAACGCTTTTGCTAACTTCGAGCCACTCGATCCAATAGCTGCGGAGTCCGAGGATACCGCATTCTTACAACATAGCTCTGGCACGACGGGCCTCAAGAAGGGCGTCATGCTTTCGCATGGCGCGGTTTTGAGACAGATAGAGGCTTATCGGGAACGGTTGGATGCGACTCCAGACGACATCGTTGTCTCTTGGTTGCCCGTCTACCATGACATGGGATTGATAGCCTGCTTCGCAATGCCGATGGTTCTCGGGCAGACCATCGTCCTCCTGGATCCCTTCCATTGGGTGATCCGCCCGGGCACCTTGTTCCAGGCGATTTACAAACATCGCGGCACCCTTTGCTGGCTTCCCAATTTTGCCTTTGATCACCTGGCAAATTTGGTTCGCCCCCATGCCAGCATGGGCCTCGGAACGATGCGGGCCTTCATCAACTGCTCGGAGCCTTGCCAGTCGACTTCCATAAGCAAGTTTCTCGAACGCTTTGCATCTCTTGGCGTGAAGCCGCGATGATGGGCACTTGCTATGCAATGGCAGAAACAGTGTTCGCCATTTCTCAGACGAAGCTTGATAGAGAGGGCGAGCATTTCATAGCAGTGGACCGCGAGGCCCTGCAGGAACGGGCGGAGATCATTTCTCCTCAGCCTGGCCAGCCAACGACCACACTAGTCTCCAACGGCACTCCGCTATCAGGCATATCCGTGTCGGTCCACGATGCCGATGGGCAAGTTCTCCCGGAGGGTCGCGTTGGAGAGCTTTATGTGGCGTCCGACTTCTTATTCTCCGGCTACTACAAGTTGCCGGACCTGACGGCGGAACGTTTGAGAGGCGGCATATACAGGACGTCGGACCGCGGCGTACTCGTGGACGGCGAGGTCTATGTACTCGGGCGGCTGGATGATCTTCTCATCCTTAATGGACGGAACTTCCACGCAGCCGAGATCGAATCTCTTGTTGGGGTCGTCGATGGCGTCAAGCCCGGACGAAACGCTGCTTTCGCCGTGTTCAAAGTCGACTCCGGTTCGAATGAACTTATCGTCGCATGCGAACGGGAAGACCCAGCCAAAGATGATGCCATTCGCGCTAATGTCAGGAAGATCATATTCGATGCACTCGGCCTCCATCCGAGCGATGTACATCTTGTCCCGCCAGGGTGGATCAGCAAGACGTCGAGCGGCAAGCTGTCCCGACACGTAAATGCAGAGAAATATGCTCTCGAAATCGGTGGGAGGACTTAGTGAAGGAATTGGATTTCGACACCTTTGCCGCGCGCGTTGCCGATATTCTTGGGGCGCCGAAGGATAGAATCTCACGGCTTACGACCGCGAACGATGTCAATGGTTGGGACTCCTTGAAGCACGCCAACATAATTCTCACAGTGGAAGATCTGTATGGTGTTCAATTCGCGGACGAAGACGTGCGCGAATCGGCAACAGCGCCCTGGTGACTGTCGACGTCCCTGACTACGGCATTGCCATTGGCAATCCGGCACGAACACTCAAGAAGCGCTTTCCCGAAGCCACGATCGCACGGTTGCTTGAGCTTAAATGGTGGGATTGGGATGAGCAGACGATCAAGCGCGCCATTCCGTTGATGTGTTCGGTCGACATAGAGCTGTTCCTGAACACGTTCGAGTCCGGCAACCCTTCGGTTGCGGAAACGAGGATCCAGGAACTCGATGGGCTCCCGCCATCCGTTCCGGTGCAGGAGCCGCAGCCCCTTTCGGATAAGCAACTTGAGGCAGCCGTCAGCTTCGCCCGCAAACTGCTCCAGGGGGAGATCCCGGTCTCGACCGAGCGAGCAATGGAGATAGCGCAGGGCCTCGTCGATGCGCATCGCAAGCTCGAAGCCTTCCGGAGTGCGGCAATAGTCCGGACGTCCAGGGCGACCTGATCAGGCCGTTTCCGCCGGGACGCACGATGGGTGCTTTCGACAAGGCATGAATGGCGGGCGCCAAGCCCTTGGCGTCAGGAGCGTGCCAATATTCGTCTGCTCGGCCACGGTGCCGACGATGGCGCCGCGGACGTTCGCGGATGCACTCGTGATGCGCGGGTTAAGCACATCACGCCCGAGCCGGACCAGCGGCCTTCAGGCGCGTGCGAGAATCTCGGAGCGGCGCTCCGACGGGACCGCAACGATATTGGCCGAGGCGGGAGAGCCCTCACTCATCGGCTCGACGCCGCCCGTCGCGGCCGAGAAGACGAAAATGCCATAGTCGAGTTCGTTGCGCAGGAAAGCGAACAACGCTTCGGTGCTCGCACCCTGCGCGCGCAACGCATCGTCGTTGGCTTCGACCATGAGCACCGGCCGCTGCGAGGCGAGTGTCCTGCGCGCGCCCTCGAGCACGTGCATTTCGGCTCCCTCGACATCGATCTTGATGACGTCGACCTTCGCAATGCCGAGCCGGTCCATCACCACGTCGAGGCGTTCGACGGGGACGTGTTCGACACCGACAGCCGGCGCATCGTCATAGACGAGCGATCCCAGCGTGTTGTGGCCCGAATGGACGCCGGACGCGATCTGCAGGGCGGCGGTGCCTTCGCTGCTGCCGACCGCACTGGGCACGATGGTGACGTTGCCTAGGCGGTTGCGCGTCACGTTGTGCTGCAGACTGCGGCGCTCGCGAGAACTCGGCTCGAAGGCCACGACGCGTCCCGACATGCCGATCCGACGCGCGCTGAAGAGCGTGTAGAGCCCTTCATTCGCGCCAACGTCGAGCACCGTCATGCCGGGCTTCAGGATCTGGCCGAGGAAGTGGAACTCGTTCGGCTCGAAGGTGCCGCTGACATAGAGGCAGAGGCTGTGATCGTTCCCCAGCAACACGTCGACCTCGAGATCGTCGTACCATCGGACGGTCAGCGGGACCGTGAGCCGACGATCGACCGCATGGTCCCAGAGCACGCCGCGGCGAAGCGAGGACCAAGTCCGCTCGATGTAGTACTCGGCACCGAACGTCCAGCCGGGATAGCGCTCGAGCCTCGGTCGACGACGCGCGATGAGCGTTGCGTAGAGACGACCCAGCGCTGGTGCGTGGGAAAGCAGCACAGGCCCCATCCGGTCGAGGAGGGCGCCGATCTGATACGGGATGTTCCGGCGATGGTGGGCCCACAGTCCGGCGAGACCACGGGGACGTTCTGATTCGCTCACGGAAGATTTCATGATCCGAACCGCACCGGTATTCCGGCAGGAGAACTTTCGACCAGCCCGAATGCCGGTCCAACCAAAACCGCACCATCACGAGCCTTCCCAGAGCACACATCGCCATGCACCGATGCCGGTGCAGACGATGTATGTGCCATGGAAAGATTGGAGCGGGCGAAGGGATTCGAACCCTCGACCCCGACCTTGGCAAGGTCGTGCTCTACCCCTGAGCTACGCCCGCGCTCCGATCCGGCTGGGTAGGTGGCCGGAAGGCGGCGTTGATAGGGCTTTTCCGGTCCCTTGGCAAGGGCTGGCGAAGGGCTCTTTTTTTGGGGTAGAGCCGACACCCAGAATGTTTGATCCGCAACGACTGCTCGGCCGGCTCGACGAGCTCGGCATCGCCCATCGCACCGTCGAACATCCGCCCGTGTTCACGGTCGAGGAAGCCAAAGCGCTGCGCGGCGATCTGCCCGGCCATCACATAAAAAACCTCTTCCTGCGCAACCGGAAGGAGGAGATGTGGCTGGTGGTGGCGCTGGAGGACCGCGCCATCGACCTCAAACGCCTCGGCGAGCGCCTGGGGGCCGGCAAGTTCTCGTTCGGCAGCCCGGACCGGCTGCGCCGCCATCTCGGGGTCGAGCCGGGCTCGGTGACGCCGCTGGCCGCCATCAACGATCCAGAGCACAAGGTCCGGCTGGTCCTCGACCGCGGCCTCGCCGAGGGCGACGGGCCGATCAATGCCCACCCGCTGGTCAACAGCATGACCACGGCGCTCGGCCTCGCCGACCTGCTGCGCTTCTTAGACGCGACCGGCCATACACCGGAGTGGCTCGACTTTCCTGTGTAGCGTTATATTATAACGAAATGTTTCGTCGCGCATTCCTCCTGACCCCGGGCCTGCTTGCCATCGCCCAGCCCGCCTCGGCACAGGTTCCGATCAAGGCCGTGGCGACCTTCTCGATCCTGGCCGATCTGCTGACCGAAGTGGCCGGGGACAAGGTCGAGCTGTCGGTCGTGGTCGGTCCCGACATCGATGCCCATGCCTATCAACCCAGGCCCAGCGATGCGCGCGCACTCGCCGACGCGAAGCTACTGGTGAGTAACGGGCTGGGCTTCGAGGGCTGGATCGACCGGCTGGCCAAGGCAGCGCCCTTCAAGGGCAAGGCGATCGTGGCGACGACCGGCGTCGCGACCCTCAAGGCCGGGGCAGACCACGACCATGCCCACGGGCACTCGCACGGTAACGGGCCAGACCCGCATTGCTGGCAGGACGTCCAGCGGACGCGTACCTATGTCGCCAACATCGCCAAGGGACTCGCGGAGGTCGACCCGCCCAACGCCGCCTCCTACCGCGAACGCGCCCAGGCCTTCGACCGCCGGCTGGTCGAGCTGGACGCCTGGGTAAAGGCCGAGATCGCCAAGGTATCGGCGGACAAGCGCCGCGCCATCACCGGCCACGATTCCTTCCGATACTTCTCCAGCGCCTATGGCGTGAAGTTCCAGTCGCCGCGCGGCTACAATACCAGCAGCGAGCCATCCGCCCGCGACGTCGCCGCGCTGATCCGCGAAGTGCGCGAGCAGCGCATCAAGGCGCTGTTCGTCGAGAACATGACCAACCCCGGCCTGATCGACCAGATCGCCCGCGAATCGGGCGGCGTGGTCGGCCCCCGCCTCTACACCGACGCGCTGTCAGGACCGGACGGGCCGGCGCCGACCTACGAGAAGATGATGCGCCACAACGTGACCGCGCTGGTCGCCGGCATGCTGAAGAACTGACGGGACGCCGCATGCGGACAAGGGCGGGCGTTCCTCCGGTCGAGCCGGGATGCTAGCCCTGTGTCCAGAGGGCCAGGGACACGATGCCAATCCGCCGGATCAGCGCTGCCGATGCCTACAGTACGTTGAGGACCAACCCGGACAGCAACTGGCCGCGACGCGACGATCCCGCGGACCGTTTCGCGCACTTCGCCGATCCATCGTGCAAGTCGCGCTTCACGCTGGAACCGGGCCAGCGCATTTTCACCATCGGTTCCTGCTTCGCCCGCGGTATCGAAAGGACGCTCGCCGATCGCGGTTTCGACATTCCCACCCTTACCCTGCAGGTCGACAAGACCGGGTGGAGCGGCGATCCGACCACGATCCTGAACAACTACGTGCCGCCGGCGATCGCGCCGCAGATCCGCTGGGCGTTCGGCCTGGAGGAGTTCGACATCGGTCAGCATGCGGTCGAAGTCGCGGCAGGGCGATACATGGACCCGCAGCTGACACTTGGTTTCCGGCCCGTTTCCGCCGAAGCGCTGATCAAACGGCGGAACGACATCAGTGCGATCTATCGACACCTCGCCAGCAGCCACGTGGTGCTGATCACCCTCGGATTGATCGAGGCATGGTTCGACAATCGCTCGGGGCTCTACATCAACTGCCCGCCACCCAAGGGCGTCATCCGCACCGATCCTTCGCGCTTCGAACTTCATGTCCTCGACTATGGCGACGTGACCCGCGCGCTCACCGAACTCGTCGATCTGCTCGGCCGGGTCTGCCCCCGTGACCATCGCATCATCCTCACCGTGTCGCCCGTGCCGCTCCAGGCGACCTTCACCTCGTCCGACGTGGCGGTCGCGAACTGCTACAGCAAGTCGGTCCTGCGGGCGGCGGTCGAACCGTTCGTCGCCGACCATCCCCACATCGAATACTTCCCCTCCTACGAGAGCGTGATCCTGACCGACCGTTCGATCGCCTTCGTCGACGATCAGGTCCACATCCAGACGTCGATGGTGCGCTTCAACGTCGACCGCATGATCAACCGCTATGTCGAGACCGGAGACGACACCGTCGCTCAGGTGATCGCACGCGCCCGCGAGGACGCCACCGCCGGCCGCTTCCAGGCCGGACTGAAACGCCTGCAGCACGCCTGGGCCTTGCATCCCGGGCACCCCGACCTCACCATTGCGCTGGCGCGCGCGCATCTCAGGGCGGGCGGCGGCGCTGCCGCGGAAACCCTGCTGCTGAGACAGCTCGAAACGCAGGAAAACACCGTCGCGCGGACTCTTCTCGCCATCCACTGCAACGGCAGCGGCCGCTACGACGAAGCCGCGCTGCATGCCGAGAAAGCGTGCGAACATGGCAAGGCGAGGCTCGACGCGTCCCTCCAGCGCGTCGAGGCCTACTTTCATCTCGGCCGGCTCGAGGAGGGTCTCGTCGTCCTCGACAAGATTGCCTGGCCCCTCGAGCGCGAATCGCTGCTCCTCCACTGGAAGGCGCGATACTGCGAGAAGCTGGGACGGCTTGCGGATGCAGAGGCCCACTGGCGGAAGTGCAACGACCTCGTCGAAAACCCGGCCTACATGGCGGCCTTCGCCGAATTCCTGGCGGGCCACGACCGCTGGCCGGAGGCTGCTGAATGGGTCGATCGGGCGCTGCTCCACGCTCCGCACCAAAAGGCGGCCCTGCGCCTGAGGACCGAGATCAGAAAAGCCGGCCTGCCGTCGCGCCAGACTGGCAAGACGGCGCCCGACGGAGGAAACCCGATTCAGAGCGCCATGCGCTGGTCGACCGCGTTGATCAGGCGCGCCCGCGGAAAGGCCTGAACGCCGCTCAGGCGGCGATCATTGCCAATCCGGCCTTGTGGCGCGCAGCCTGGAGCGTGTTGAACATCAGGCAGGCCACCGTCATCGGACCGACGCCGCCCGGTACCGGTGTGATGTACCCCGCCACCTTCTGCACCTCGGCGAAGGCCACGTCGCCGACCAGCCGGCTCTTGCCCTCCGGCGTCGGGATGCGGTTGATGCCGACGTCGATCACGGCCGCGCCCGGCTTGATCCAGTCGCCCTTCACGAACTCGGTCCGGCCGATCGCCACCACCAGGATATCGGCCTGTCGGCAAAGCCCGGGCAGATCCCGCGTTCGCGAATGGGTGATGGTCACGGTGCAATCGGCACGCAGCAGCAGCTGGGCGACGGGGCGGCCGACGAGGTTGGAGCGGCCGACGATCACGGCATTCAGACCCGAGAGCGAGCCCAGCGCGTCCTGCAGCAGCATGGAGACGCCGAGCGGCGTGCAGGGCACCGGAAAGTCGAGCGGGGCGCCGGGCGCGATCGAGCCCAGTCGACCGACATTCACCGGGTGGAAGCCGTCGACGTCCTTGGCGGGATCGATGGCGATCAGGACCTGGGCCGTGTCGAGATGCCTGGGCAGCGGCAGCTGGACCAGGATGCCGTTGACCACGGGATCGGCGTTGAGGCGCCCGATCAGCTCCAGCAGCTCGGCCTGCGTCGTATCCTCGGGCAGCTGGTGGTCGAAGCTCGCCATGCCGAGTTCGACCGCGAGCCGGCCCTTGCTGCGGACATAGACCTGGCTGGCGGGATCGTCGCCGACCAGCACCGTGGCGAGCCCGGGCTTGGGGCCACCCTTGGCCACGAAGTCGGCAACCCCGGCGCCGACGCGCTGGCGCAGACCGCCCGCAAAGGCCTTCCCATCGATCAGTTTCGCATCAGCCATTCTTGCGTATCCATTCGGCTATCCGGTCGGCGAGCGCAGCAGGATCGCCCGCGACCATGAGGGTCTTCTCTCGTGCCGTCCCGCCGCGCACGATCTCGAAGGTCGATTTCGGGAGGCGCCAAGCCTGCGCCAGAAGCGCGACGACGGCGTCGTTGGCTTTGCCATCCTCGGGCGCCGCCGTCACTGCGGCCTTCAGCGCCCCTTCGGCCGTGCGCTCGAGCGCCGTACGGCGCGCCCGCGGCTGCACGCGCAGCTGGACGGTGACGCCGCCGGGATTTCGGCGCAGGAAAACAGGATCGACCGGTTCGGTGCTCAGCGGAGAGTCAGCGCACGAAGGACGGCCAGACATACTCCCACAGCAGGCTGCGGATGAAGAACAGGCCGAGCAGCAGGATGACGGGCGAGATGTCGACGCCGCCGAGATTGGGCAGCATGCGGCGGATCGGGCGCAGGACCGGTTCGGTCAGCCGGAACAGCATGTCGACCACGACACTGATGAAACGGTTGCGGACGTTCACCACGCCGAACGCCACCAGCCAGCTCATGATCGCGCTCGCGATCACGATCCAGGTGTAGATGTCGATAATCTTGTCGATCAGCACCGCCAACGACAGCATCGGGCCCCCGCGCCTTGAGGCCGGCCAACCGCCGGCCGCGGCACCCTACTCGGCAGGCCTTGCCGATCACAAGCCCCTTCAGGCCCGCGACAGGGTCAGCTCCACGCTGCCGAGGCGGATCGATCGCACCGCGCTGATGTCGCGCGGTCCGTGCTCGGGCAGCAACCGGGCACCATCGATGAAGGTGCCGCCGGGGCTTCCGAGATCCTCGAGGCCCAGACGCTGGCCTGACAGCATCAGCCGCGCGTGCGGCCGACCGACCGACGGGTCGGGCACGCTGAGATCAGCCGGCGCTCCGCCCTGGGCGCCCGTCAGCGCATAGGTGCCGGACGTGCCGGCGACTGAGAGCGAGACCGTCCCGCCGTTGCCAAGCGTGCCGGCGAGCCGCCAGCCGCGCGCATCGGGCAGCGCCATGGGCGGGCCCGACAGGGCGACGGGCCCCGTCGTCGGAGCGCCGCCGCGTGGGGCCGTGTAACCAAACGAACCGGCCGGGGCGGCCTCGTCGCGCGGCCAGCGCATGAAGGCGAAGATCCAGAGCAGGATCAGCGGCACGATCGTTCCCACGCCGGTCAGCGTGAGCAGGATGGCGCCGAGGCCCGTCCATCCCGGCAGCCCGGCTTTCTCCACGATGCGCCAGGCCATCCAGGCCGCCAGGACGGTCCCGACCAGCGCGAAGGCGCCGGTCAGGCCGAAGAAGCTCGCCAGGGCCGCGATTTCGATGCCCATCGCTAACGCCTCGGTGCCGCTTCGCCGGCGGGCCAGGTGCTGAAGGCCAGCATGCCCATGACGATGAAGGAGCCGATGAACGGCACCAGATGGAACAGCGACAACGCCCCTGAGAAGCCCGCCCGCGTACAGATGCGCCAGGTCGGGATGATAAGGACCAGGGACAACAGCACGTAGCTCACCAGCATCAGGGCCACCGTCAGGGAGCCCAGGGCGAGCACCCATGTCACCAGGCTGGCCATGTCGTCAGGCGAGGGCAACGACTTCGATCTCCACCATGACGTCGCGCGGCAGGCGGGCGACTTCGACCGTCGAGCGCGCGGGCGTCGAGCTGCCGAAATACTCCGGCAATCCATAGACCTCGTTCATGGCGCCGAAACTGTCCATGCTCTTCAGGAACACGGTGGTCTTGACCGCGTGGCCGAGGTCGCTGCCCGCCGCCTTCAGCACCGCGCGCAGGTTCTTCAGCACCTGGTGCGTCTGCTCGGTGATGCCGCCCTCGACGATCTCACCGGTCGCGGGGTCGAGCGGGATCTGGCCGGCGCAGAACACCAGCCCGTTGGCCACGACCGCCTGCGAATAGGGGCCGAGCGCCTTGGGCGCGGCATCGGTCTGAACGACCTTCTTGGCGTGGGCCATCGTGTCTCTCTCCTTGAAAAATGCGGATCGAATTGCCGGCCGGACGCTATCACAGCCCGGTTTGCTTGACAGGGGGCCCGGCAACCATTATCCGCGCGGTTCTCCAAGGGTCGGAGGGGGCTGTAGCTCAGCTGGGAGAGCGCCTCGTTCGCAATGAGGAGGTCAGGGGTTCGATCCCCCTCAGCTCCACCAACCACCCCGACCCTTGGCCGTTGCCATCCGGCCTCATTCTCTGGCCTGTTACGGCGCATCACGGCACTATTGCACTCGATGCGCAGACGAAAACATCCCAGCCCGGCAGAACTCGGCCTCACCGCCGCCGAAGGACGCATTCTCACGTCGCTCCGCACGCCGCAGCGCGTGCAGGACTATATTTCCGCCCTGCCGGCCAATTTCGAGAAGGACGGCGACAGCCTGCGCTCCGTGCGCGGCGTGCTGCACCATCGTGAGGCCCATTGTCTCGAGGCGGCCTTCCTCGCGGCCTGCGCGCTGTGGCTGCAGGGCGAGCCGCCCCTGGTCATGGACCTGACGGCCACGCGCGAGGATTTCGACCATGTCGTCACTCTGTTCCGCCGCGACGGCTGCTGGGGCGCGATCTCCAAGAGCAATCATGTCTGGCTGCGCTGGCGCGATCCCGTCTATCGCAGCCTGCGCGAACTCGCGATGTCGTACTTCCATGAGTATTTCAACAAGGGCCGCAAGACGCTGCGGACCTATTCGACCTCGGTCGATCTGCGCCGCTTCGCACCCGACACCTGGATCACCAACGAAGAGGATTGCTGGGAAGTCGGCGCAGCGCTCGACGATGCCCGCCACTACCCGCTGATCAAACCGGCGCAGAGGCGCTGGCTGATGCCGCCCGACGCCACCGTGCTCAAGGCCGACGACATCGTTCAATATGAAAGCCGCGATCGCAAGACGGCCCGCAAATACTGAAGGGAGCCCGCCATGAAACGACTCCGCGCGATCCTGCTGCTGCTGCTGCTGGGCACCGCCACGCCGGCCGCCGCGCAGATCCCTCCCGAATGGCAGGCCGCTGCCCAGGCGGTGATCGGCGAGATGGAGCGCGACACGCCGCTGGCCGCCAAGCCATGGACCGGCGCGGAGCTGACCCAGGGCTGGAACCTCGCGCGCGCCTGGCGGCGGCACAACAACGGCAACATCGAGATCATCCTCGCCGAGTATCTGACGTTCGTGGCGCTGTGCCGGACCGGCTGCGCCGGCAGCACGATCGAGGGACAGGGCTATATTGGCGTGGCCGGAGAGGTGAAGGCACTGATCGCGCAGAATGGCGGGTCCTATGCGCTGGCCTCGAACGCCAGTACCTGGCTCGCCGGCCTCGCCGACCCGACCGGCGCGGCGAAGAAGAACGTGGCGCTCTGGGGGAAGGACCCCGACGTCCCGTCGGCCGACTTCGCCACCGGCAACCTCTATGCGCTCACCTGGCTGCTCGCGCGCAAGCGACCGACGCCCGAGGCACAAGCCGACACCTTCGCCCGCTTCGCGATCTTCGTTCAGACCAAGGCCTGGATCGGCCCGCGCTGCCTCGACATCTCGAAGGTGGCCACGGTGCTCGGCGCTGCGCCGCGCATCGAGACGTGCAGCTAACATCTGTCGCCCTGAGCGCAGCGAAGGGACTAACGGATCGACCGACGGACTCCCTGGCGGGCGTGAGGTCCTTCGCTTCGTTCAGGACGACAGATATGAAAAGGGGGCCGTGAGGCCCCCTTTCCGATTCCAGCGGCGATCGCATCCCTACTCGGCGGCGATCTGCTCGTTCACGAAGCGCTTGGCGTCGAAGTCCTCGGCGACCTTGAGGTCGTTGCCGATCAGCTTCTCGACGTCGACCTCGGCATAGCCCAGCACGCCCATCTCGCCCAAGGCCTTCTGCACCTTCGGCCCGAACAGGCCGATCTCCTTGAGGATCGGCACGATGCGGGTGAACAGGCGGGTGCGGAACGACTGCATGGCGCCCGAATGGTAGGCGTATTCCAGCATCTCCTTCACCGGCAGGCCCGACCGCATCCAGACCTCGCCCTGGTTGAAACGGTCGCGCATGAAATAGAGCGCCTCGACGACGAACTCCTCGCGCTCGGCGCGCTCGGCATCGGTGAGGTGCGGATAGTATTCGCGCAGCGCCATGCGGCCGAAGGTGACGTGCCGCGCCTCGTCCTGCATGACATAGGCGTTCACGGCGCCGGCGAGGTTGTTCTTGGCGGTGTCGCGGATGCGCTGGAAGGCGGCGAGCGCCAGGCCCTCGATCAGCACCTGCATGCCGAGATAGGTCATGTCCCAGCG
>Ga0182739_1004097_pt1 | contig 12266 bp, 10 predicted proteins | sample eDN5th30CBELigBY_FD_128873 | JGI IMG/M metagenome (GOLD analysis project Ga0182739, IMG submission 128873) | Enriched backyard soil microbial communities from Emeryville, California, USA - eDNA 5th pass 30_C BE-Lig BY (version 2) (version 2) | ecosystem: Environmental > Terrestrial > Soil >... | reverse complement strand
GTCGCCGCGACGACGGCCGCGGACTCGGACCGCTTCTGGGAGATCGTCGAGGCCGAGCGGGCGCGACTGATCGCGGGCCGAGGGGCCTGGGCGCGACTGCGGGCGCGGCTGTCGCTGCGCTCGCTCCTGCGGCGGCAGCCGCGGATGAGAGCATGAGGATGAGGGATCGGTGTTGGCAGAACAGATGACGGATGCGGCGGGTGCCGTGCTGGCGGTGCAGGCTCTCGTGGCGGTCGGCGGGTACGTGTGGACGTCGCTGGCCCTGACGGCCGTCTTCCGCAAGGCGGGCGAGGCGCCGTGGAAGGCGTGGGTGCCGGTGCTCAACGCCTGGACCCTGTTCGAGCTGGGCGCCATGCGCGGCTGGTGGGCGGTGGTGATCGCCGGCGGCGCCGTCGTGATCGGGGCGCTCGCGCTGGCGGCGGGCGCGCTCCTGGCGACGGCGGCGCTCGACGCGTCGTTCAGCGGCGACGCGGGAGGCGCGCAGGCCGCGACCCTCGCGGCGATGGTCGTGCCGACCGCCCTGTGGCTGCTGCTGGCGATCCCCGCCCTCGTGCTGCACGTCCGGATGCTCATCGGCGTCGGCCGGGGCTTCGGCCTCGGGGCGGGGCACACGGTGCTCGGGGTGCTCCTCTTCCCGGTCTGGGCGAGCGTGGTCGGATGGGGCTCCGCCCGCTGGCTGCGCACCGGCGGCGCGGCACCGGCGGGGGCCTCCCCCGGCGACCTCCCCGCCGCACCCGTGCTGCCGGCGCTGTCCGACTTCGCCGCCCGTCCCGCAGCCCAGGTGGGTCCGTTCGCGCAGGTGGGGGCGCAGGCCGCAGCGCCGTCGCGACCGCCCGCGCCGTCCCTGCCCTTCGAGGCGCCGCCGCGCCCTGGGGCGAACCCGTGGGCGCCTCCCGTCACCGCGGCGGCGCCTCCCCTCGTCCCTCCGCCCGTGCCTGCAGCACCGCATCCCGAGACCGCCGACGAGCGGACCGTGCTGGCGGGGCGCCGGCAGCCGGAATCGGAATGGTCCCTCCTGCTTCCCGATGGGGCCGTCGCGCGGCTCAACGGCGATGCGGCGGTCCTCGGCCGCAATCCGGTCGCCCCCGCGCGAGCACCCGGCGCACAGGTGGTCGCGATCGACGACGTGACCCGCACGGTGTCCAAGACCCACGCGCTGCTCACCCGCACCGGGAGCGGCTGGATCGTCACGGACCTCGACTCCACGAACGGCGTCTACGTCGGGTCGTCGCCCGATGCCGCCGGCGAGGTCGTCGGATCCGCGGCGGTCGACGGGCCCTTCTTCCTCGGCGATGCCGCGCTGACCCTCCGGACGGACCGATGACGGCGCTGCAGACCACGTTCGCCGCGCACTCCGATCCCGGCCTGCGACGACAGGTGAACGAGGACGCGTTCCTCGCCGAGATGCCCGTGTTCCTCGTGGCCGACGGCATGGGCGGACACGAGGCGGGCGACCGCGCGAGCGCCGCCGTCGTCGATGTGTTCCGCTCGTTCGCGGGACGGGACGAGCTCACGGTCGAGGATGTCGCGCGCGCGGTCGACGCGGCCCACAGCGCCGTCGGATCCATCGCGTCGACGACCTCGCGCGGCGCCGGCTCGACCCTCACCGCGGTTCTCGCCGTGCAGCACGACGGCGTGCGCCGCTGGCTCGTCGTCAACATCGGCGACTCTCGCGTCTACCGCCTGCTGGCGGATCGGCTCGAACAGGTCACGATCGATCACTCGGTCGCGCAGGAGATGGTGGATGCCGGGCGCCTCTCACGCGCCGAGATGGCGACCTTCCCCGGTCGCAACGTCATCACGCGCGCCGTGGGCGAGGAGCGCAGCCCGGCCGACTACTGGCTCCTGCCGATCGTGACGGGAGAACGCCTGCTGCTGTGCTCCGACGGGCTGTCCTCGGAGCTGAGCGACGAGGCGATCCGGGCGGGGCTGACCCTCGGCGGCGCGCCCGAGAGCACCGCCCAGGCGCTCATCGCGCAGGCGGTGTCGATGGGCGGACGCGACAACATCACGGCGATCGTCGTGGATGTGACCGCGGGCGGGGTGAGCCCGGCATCCGAAGAGGTCACCGGCGGGCTGTCGCTGTCGTCGGACTCGACGACGGTCGAGGCCGCGACGATCCAGACCAGCCGCACGCGGACTCGACGAGGATGAAGGGGCCGGCCGGGATGAGCGGATCGACCAGAGCAGTGGAGGAAGCGATCATGATCGATGACGAGCCCACCGTCATGCGCGGAAGCGAGCCGGATGACGGTGCCACCCGCGCGGTCTCCCGTGACCTCGGAGCGACGCGCCTGCGCCGCGGGCCGTCCGACGACGCGCCGCGGATCGCAGGCCCGGCGGTGCCGCCTGCGGCGGGGAGGACGGCCTACGTCCCCGCGGACGAGGCCGACCACGCACGCTACGGCATCCGGCGCGAGCCGCTGACGGTGCCGGTGACCCGCGCGCCCGCCGCGGCGCCCGTTGCCCGCGAAGACGTCGCCGTCGTGCGCCGGCGACGCCCCGTCGCGGCCGTCCTGGTGATCGCGGCGTTCGCCCTCGTCGTGACCGCGGCGGCGATCCTGCTCGCGCTGCTGGTGATCTCATGAGCGCGGCCGCTCCCGAGCAGGCGCCGGCATCCGATCTGCGCATCGAGTTCTGCGGCGAGTGGTACGAGCCCGAGCGGCCGGGGCCGTTCACGATCGGGCGCGAGGGCGACCTCGTCGTCGACGAGAACCAGTACCTGCATCGACGGCTCCTGGCGTTCACGTACGAGAACGGGCTGTGGTGGCTTGCCAACGTGGGCCAGTCGATCGGGGTCAGCCTGTCCACCGGAGACGGCGTGTACCAGGCGATGGTGGGACCGGGGGCGAAGGTCCCCCTCGTCTTCCCGCGCCTCGTCGTCCTGTTCAGCGCCGGGCCGTACACGTACGAGCTCGCGGTGCACTGCGCGCAGGCGGCCTTCCATGCCGCGCCCATCGTGGCCGATCTCGACGATCCGCATCAGATGACGATCGGCAGCGTCTCGCTCACGCCGAGTCAGCACCTCCTGGTGCTGGCGCTGTGCGAGCCGCTGCTGCGCGACGGACTGGCCGGCCAGAGCCAGCTGCCGACGTCCGCGCAGGCGGCGGGGCGCCTGGGCTGGCCGCTGACGACGTTCAATCGCAAGCTCGACGCCGTCTGCGACAAGCTCGACCGCGAGGGCGTCCCCGGCCTGCGCGGCGGCGTCGGCAAGCTCGCGACCAATCGCCGCGCCCGGCTGGTCGAGCATGCCGTGCTGTCCCGTCTCGTGACCCCCCAGGACCTTCCGCTGCTGGACGCGCCCGCCTGAGGTCCGCCCGCCGCCGGACGCGGCATACGATGGAGGGCTATGTCTTCGCCCGTGATCGCGTATCCGCCCGAGCTGCCGGTCAGCGCGGCGCGCGACGAGATCGCGCGGGCGATCGAGGGGAACCAGGTCGTCATCGTCGCGGGGGCGACGGGGTCGGGAAAGACGACGCAGCTCCCGAAGATCTGCCTGGAGCTCGGCCGCACGAGCATCGCGCACACGCAGCCGCGCCGCCTCGCCGCGCGCACGATCGCCGAGCGCATCGCCCAGGAGCTGCAGGTGCCCCTCGGCGGTCTCGTCGGCTACAAGGTGCGCTTCACCGACCAGGTGTCGGCCGACACCCGCATCGCCCTGCTGACCGACGGCATCCTCCTCAACGAGATCCACCGCGACCGGCTCCTGCGCCGGTACGACACGATCATCATCGACGAGGCGCACGAACGCTCCCTCAACATCGACTTCCTGCTCGGATACCTCACCCGCATCCTTCCCGAGCGTCCCGACCTCAAGGTCGTCATCACGTCCGCCACGATCGACCCGGAGAGCTTCGCGCGGCACTTCGCCGGCACGGACGACCGCCCTGCCCCCGTCATCGAGGTCTCCGGGCGCACGTACCCCGTCGAGATCCGCTACCGCTCCCCGACCGTCTCCACGGTCGTTGAGCGAGTCGAAGGCGAGACGAAACGCAGAGCCGAAGGCGAGACGAAACGCAGAGCCGAAGGCGAGACGAAACGCCGGCGGGAGGCCCCCGACCCGTCCGACGGCGATGACATCGACGCGCTGCTGTCGGCGCTGCGGGAGCTGGATCGGGAGCCGGAGGGCGACGTCCTCGTCTTCCTCCCCGGCGAGGCCGAGATCCGCGACGCGATGGATGCCGTTCGCGGCATGTACGCGAAGGACGCGCGTCCGACCGAGGTGCTGCCGCTGTACGGGCGCCTGTCCGCCGCCGAGCAGCATCGCGTCTTCGAGCCGTCCCGCGTCGCCGGAGTGCGCCGCCGCGTCATCCTGGCCACCAACGTCGCCGAGACGAGCCTCACGGTCCCCGGCATCCGGTATGTGATCGACGCGGGCACCGCCCGCATCTCCCGCTACAGCGCGCGGTCGAAGGTCCAGCGACTGCCGATCGAGGCCATCTCGCAGGCGTCTGCGCAGCAGCGATCTGGCCGCGCGGGGCGCACCTCCCCCGGCATCGCGATCCGGCTGTACGACGACGACGACTTCGCGAAGCGGCCCGAGTACACCGAGCCCGAGATCCTGCGGACCTCGCTCGCCTCGGTCATCCTGCAGATGCTGGCCCTGGGCTTCGGCGACATCGCGGACTTCCCGTTCCTCACGCCGCCCGACTCGCGCGGCGTGAAGGCGGCGTTCGAGCTGCTGACCGAGCTGGGCGCCGTCTCGGCGCGCGACGACGGCCCGCGGCTCACCAGGATCGGCCGCGAGATCTCGCGGCTGCCGATCGACCCCCGGTTCGCTCGCATGCTGATCGAGGCCCGCAGGCTCGGAGTCACCGGAGACGTGCTGGCGATCGTCGCGGGCCTGTCGATCCAGGACGTGCGAGAGCGGCCTTCTGCGGAGGACGGCGCCCGGCGCGAGGAGGCCGAGCGCCTCCACGCGCGCTTCACCGATCCGACGAGCGACTTCCTCACCCTGCTGAACCTCTGGAACCACCTCCAGGAGCAGCAGCGCGAGCTCGGATCGAGCGCGTTCCGGCGCCTGTGCCGCGCGGAGCATCTGAACTACGTGCGCGTGCGCGAGTGGTTCGACGTGCACCGTCAGCTGCGGGCGCTGACCCGCACCGCCGGCGCCCCTCGCGGTGCCGACGCGGCCGACCGGGAGGCCTCCGACGCGGCGGGCGCCGCCGACCCGGATGCGCTGCACCGCGCGATCCTGTCGGGACTGCTCTCGCACATCGGCGTGCTCGACACGCGCACGCAGCAGCCGGCGACCAAGCCGGGCCAGAAGCGCAGGCCTCTCGCCGAGTACCGGGGGGCGCGCGGCGCCAGATTCGCGATCTTCCCGGGATCGGGACTGCGGAAGAAGTCACCGGACGCGGTGATGGCCGCCGAGCTCGTCGAGACCTCCCGACTGTTCGCGCGCACCGTCGCCACGATCGACCCGGCGTGGGCGGAGGAGCTCGCCGGCGACCTCGCCCGCCGCAGCATCAGCGACCCCCACTGGTCGAAGGATGCCGGGGCCGCCGTCGCCGCAGAGAAGGTGACGCTGTTCGGCGTCGAGATCATCCCGCGACGTCGCGTGCAGCTCGCCCGGATCGACCGCGACCTCGCGCGCGAGCTGTTCGTGCGACATGCCCTCGTCGAGGGCGAATGGAATCCGTTCGGGTCCCGGAGCTCCTCGACGGGCGACAAGCGGCTCACGGCGTTCGAACGGCGGAACCTCGACCTCCGCCGTCGCCTGGAGAAGCTCGAGGAGCGCGAGCGCCGCAGGGACATCCTCGTGGGCGACGAGGCGGTCTACTCGTTCTACGACTCCCGGATCCCGCGCGACGTCTTCGACGTCCGCTCGTTCGAGCGATGGTGGCGGGACGAGTCCGTGCGCACGCCGCACCTCCTCGACCTGACGGAAGCGGATCTGCTCGACGAGACCACGCGCGCCGGCGAGCGCGACTTCCCCGCCCGCTGGCGACAGCGCGATCAGGTGCTCTCCCTCGCGTACCGGTTCGAGCCGGGTGCGGCGGACGACGGCGTGAGCGTCGTCGTGCCGCTGACCCTCCTGGCGCAGCTGTCGCCCGACGGCTTCGACTGGCAGGTCCCCGGCCTGCGCGACGAGCTGATCGCCGCACTGCTGCGGGCGCTGCCGAAGACCATCCGGCGCCACGTCGTGCCCGCCGCCGACTGGGCCGCGAAGCTCGGCGCCGACATCGCGGACGAGGGCCCGGAGTCGCTCGACGGGATTCCCGCACGGTCGCTGCGGGCGGCGCTGGCCCACCGCATCCAGCGGGTCGCCAACCAGCCGGTGACGGAAGCCGACTTCGACCTCGACCGCGTCCCGGCCCACCTCACGATGTCGTTCCGCGCCGTCGACGAGCGCGGGCGCGCGCTCGGCTCCTCCCGCGACCTCCCAGAGCTGCAGGAGCGGCTGGCCGGCCGCGCCCGCGCCTCGGTCGCGCGGTCGCTCTCGTCCCCCGCCTCCTCCGTATCCGCTCCTGCGCCCGGCCCGACGCCGCCCGGTGCCGCATCCTCGCCCGACGGCGCGGCGCCGCCGCTGCGGGAGCGCAGCGGCCTGACGACGTGGGATCTCGACACCCTCCCCGAGGTCATCGACACGAAGGTCGCCGGCGGCGTCGTGCGCGGCTACCCCGCCCTCATCGACGAGAAGGACTCCGTCTCCCTCCGCATCGAGGCGACCGCCGAGCGCGCGGCACGGCTGACCCACGAGGGCGTGCGCCGCCTCGTGCTGCTGGCCGTGCCCTCGCCCGCGGCCTACGTCATGGAACATCTGACGGCGCCGGAGAAGCTCGCTCTCACGACGTCCCCGTACTCGTCCGCCAAGGCGCTCATCGAGGACGCGCGGGTCGCCGTCGCCGACGCCGTGATCGCCCGCGCCGCATCCGCAGCGGGGAACGCGGCGATGCGGGACGACTCCGCGCCCGGTGACGCCATCCGCACCAGGGCGCAGTTCGAGGCCGTCCGGGACGCCTTCTCGACCGCGGTCGTCGATGAGCTCTTCCAGACCGTCTCGCTCACCGCCCGCATCCTCACCCTGCAGCGCGACGTCGGGCGCTCCGTCCGGGCCCACAACTCGATGACGCTCCTGGGCACCCTCGGAGACGTCACGTCCCAGGTCGCGGGGCTCATCCATCCGGGCTTCGTCTCGCGCACCGGCACAGCCCGTCTCGCGCACCTGCCCCGCTACCTGCAGGCGGTGCTCGATCGCCTGCAGTCGCTCGCCGACAATCCGGGACGAGACCGGCAGCGGATGACGGAGTACGAGCGCGCCGCCGGCGCCTTCGCCGAGGCGGGCGGCACGATCCCGCTCCCTGACGGCGCGCCCGCCTCGCTCCTCCACGCGAGATGGCTGCTGGAGGAGTACCGCGTCAGCCTCTTCGCGCAGCGACTCGGCACGGCGGAGCCGGTGTCGCCGCAGCGCATCGCGAAGGCCCTCGCCGGCGGGCGGTGACCCCGCGACGCCGACCCGGCGGAAGCATCTGCCGCGCAGTATCGTTGGCCACATCATGGCCCAGGCGATCACCTACACCGCGTTCGGAGGACCCGAGGTCCTCACTCTCACCGACATCGACGCCCCTGCGGCAGGCGACGGAGAGGTCACCGTGCGGGTCGAGGCGGCGGGCGTCAATCCGCTCGATCACAAGCTCCGCTCCGGAGCACGTGCGTCGGGAGCCATCACCGCACCGCGGCGCGTCGGCAGCGACGCCGCCGGCGTCATCACCTCGGTCGGCGCGGGAGTCGAAGGACTCCGCATCGGCCACGCCGTCGCCGTCGCGGGAGCGACGGGCGCCTACGCCACCGACATCGTCGTGGCCGCCTCGCGCGTGTGGCTGCGCCCTCCCGCCGTGTCGGCGCCGGTCGCGGCGGCGCTCGGCATCCCTGCGGGCACCGCATACCAGACGCTCCGCTCGCTCGCCGTCGGCGCCGGAGACACCCTCCTCGTCCACGGCGGCTCCGGCGCCGTGGGACAGGCCGTCATCCAGTTCGCGACGCTGTGGGGGGCGACCGTCCTGGCGACCACGAGCGACCGCCGCGCCGACCGGGTGCGCGAACTGGGCGCGATCCCGCTCTCGTACGCCGCGGGTCTGGAAGAGCGCGTGCGCGCCGCCGCGCCGCAGGGCGTGAGCGCCGCGATCGACATCGCGGGCACCGAGGAGGCGCTCGACACATCGCTGTCGCTCGTCGCCGACCGCGACCGCATCGTGACCCTCGTGCGGGGGAAGGACGCCGACGCGCTCGGCATCCGCGCCTTCATGGGCGGCAGCCCCCGTCCCCTGACCCCGTGGGAGCTCGCCCTGCGGGCCGAGGCGATGCCGGTGACGCTCCACCTGATCGCCGCGGGCGCGTTCACGGTCGAGCTCGCACCCTCGCTCCCGCTCGCCGAGGCGGCCGAGGCCCACCGCCGCGTGGAGGCCGGCATCGACGGCAAGGTCACGCTGATCCCCTGAGCCGGGCAGCGGACCGGGTCAGCTCGCGACGATCAGATCGCGGTAGAAGCCGATGCCCCGCAGCCACACCCCGACGCGGATGCGCTCGTTGTGCGAGTGCAGCGCATCCCGCTCGGCCCGCGTGAGGTGGAACGGCGTGAAGCGATAGACGTGGTCGCTGACCTCGGTGAACCAGCGGCTGTCGCTCGCACCGAGCTGGATGTAGGGCGTCGTGACGACGTCGCGACCGAGCGCGGATGCGACGGCACCCGCCAGCCGGCGCCACGCCTCTCCCTTCCACGGCGACACCGGCGACGGGTCCGATCCGTGCCGCACCTCGATCTCGATGGCGGGGTCCGCCACGACGCGACGGATGCGCTCGGCCGCGCCCGAGACCGTGTCGCCGGTCAGGAGCCGGATGTTGATCGCCGCGCGGGCCGTCGTCGCCAGCACGTTCTCGCCCGGCGCCCCCGACAGCTCCGTCGCGACCGCCGTCGTGCGCACCATCGCGTTCATCTCGGCTCCCAGCCGCGGGAACACCCGAGCCAGCAGCGGCCCCGTCACCGCCAGATTGCCGAATACCCACCGGAGCGGCTGCGGCGCGAGCGGCGCGATCGTCGAGAACAGCGCCCGCACGGGCGGCGCGATGCGCGGCGGGAACGGATGACGGTGGATGCGGTCGATCGCCCGGGCGAGCCGGGCCGTGGCCGGCGTCGCAGGAGGGGTTGACGCGTGCCCGCCGCCCTCGCGCGCCGTGAGCAGCAGCGTCATGACGCCGCGCTCGGCGACGCCGACCATCGCGGTCGGCACCGTGACCCCGGGGATGACGCCCTCGACCACCGCGCCGCCCTCGTCGAGCACGAGCGCCGGCCGCACCCCCCGCTCCCGCAGGAGCGCGACGATCGCCCGCGCTCCGCCCCCGGCGGTCTCCTCGTTGTGCCCGAACGAGAGATACACGTCCCGCGCCGGCGCGAACCCCTCGGCCACGAGCGATTCGACGGCCTCCAGGATCGCGACGAGCGCCCCCTTGTCGTCGATCGCCCCGCGTGCGTGGATCTCGGCATCCTCGCCCTCGCCGACGACCTCTGCGGCGAACGGGTCGTGATCCCACTCGGAGGGGACGACGGGGACGACGTCCAGATGCGCCATGAGGACGAGCGGATCGCGGGACTGCGCACCCGGCCAGCGGTAGAGGAGCGAATGCCCGTCGACGACCTCGCGCTCCAGCGCGCCGTGCACGAGCGGGTACAGCCGCTGCACCGCCTCCAGGAAGCGGTCGAACTGCTCCCCGTCGATGAGGGACTCGTCCGCGTGCGAGACGGTCGGGATCTGCAGCAGCTCGCGGAAGCGCCCGACGGCCGCGTCGGGGCGGGGTTCGTGGCTCACGCCTCGAGCCTACTGTCGAGCATCCCCGCGCCGGGGAGCACTCAGTAGGCTCGATGACATGACAGGACTTCGCTGGGGCATCCTCGCCACAGGCGGCATCGCCCACGCCTTCGCCTCCGACCTGCGCACCGCCGGACTCACCGTCGCCGCCGTCGGATCACGTCGTGCGGATGCGGCGCAGTCCTTCGCCGCCGAGTTCGGGATCCCCCGCGCGCACGGGTCGTACGAGGACCTCGTCGGCGATCCCGACGTCGACATCGTCTACATCGCGACGCCGCACGGCAGGCACCTGGAGGACGCCGCCCTCGCCCTGCAGGCCGGCAAGCACGTCCTCATCGAGAAGGCCGTCACCCTGGACGGCGACGAGGCCACCGCCCTGCGCGACCTCGCCGCCGACGGCGGCCTCCTCGCGATGGAGGCCATGTGGACGCGCTACCTCCCCCACATGGCCCGCATCCGCGAGCTGCTCGCCTCCGGAGCGCTCGGCGAGGTGCGCACGGTCTTCGCCGATCACACCCAGCGCATCACCGACGACCCGGCGCACCGGCTCAACGCGCTCGAGCTCGGCGGCGGCGCCCTCCTCGACCTCGGGATCTACCCGATGTCCTTCATCTGGGACGTCGCAGGAGCCCCCACGCAGATCCGCGCCGTCGGCCGGCTCGGTCAGACCGGCGCCGACACGGAGGTCGCCGCCTCCATGACGCACGCCTCGGGCGCCGTGTCCTCCCTCGTCGCGTCCTCGCGCGGCGCGGGGCCCAACGTCGCCCACATCGTCGGCACAGAGGCCCGCATCGACATCGACCGGGTCTGGTACACGCCCACGACCTTCCGGGTGACCGCTCCCGACGGGACGGTCATCGAGGAGTACCGCTCCGACGTCGCCGGCCGGGGCATGCAGTACCAGGCCCTCCACGCGGAGAAGGTCATCGCGCAGGGCCGCACCGCGAGCGAGCTCCTGCCGTTCGAGGAGAGCGTGGCCATCATGCGCAGTCTCGACGAGATCCGCGCCCAGATCGGCGTCGTCTACCCCGCCAAGCGCTGATCAGGCGTCGCCGTCCTGCTGCGTCCTGCGTCGCGCGAGCTCGGCGCGCAGTCGGTCCTCCTCGATCTCGCGCTCGAGATCGGCGAGCTGCTGCTCGGTGGACCGGGTCTCGCGCGGCGGCGCGGGCGGCGGCGCCGGCTCCGACGCCCACGGCGCGAACTGCGGCGGACGCGGGGCCTGGCGCTCCGGGTACTCCCGCCCGAGGGCGAACCACAGGATGGTCCCCAGCAGCGGGATCAGGATGACCAGGAAGAGCCACGCGATCTTCGGCAGGTGCTTCACCTGCCCCTCGTCACGCGTGATGATGTCGACGACGGCGAAGACCATGGCCGCGAGCACCAGCAGCGAGAAGATGTAGGGCATGGCGCGATTCTATGAGAGTCCTGTGGCCGACACATCCCCGTGACATCCCCGGGGCATCCCCGAGGCCCCGTTCGCCTGACACACTGGTGCCATGCCAGATCCGCAGAACCCGCGCGTGGCCGTGTACCTCGACTTCGACAACATCGTGATGAGCTGGTACGACCGCGTGCACGGCCGCAACGCCTACGCCCGCGACCGGCAGCGCATCGCCGACGATCCGAGCGAGCCCGAGGTCGCCGCCCGGCTGAAGGAGGCGACGATCGACGTGGGCGCCGTCATCGACTACGCGGCGTCGTTCGGCACCCTCGTGCTCACCCGCGCGTACGCCGACTGGTCGTCCCCGGTCAACGCCGAGTACCGCTCGCAGCTCGTGGCCAGGGCCGTCGACCTGGTACAGCTGTTCCCCGCCGCCGCCTACGCCAAGAACGGCGCCGACATCCGCCTCGCCGTCGACACGGTCGAGGACATGTTCCGCCTTCCCGACCTGACGCACGTCGTGATCGTCGCAGGAGACAGCGACTACGTGCCCCTCGCACAGCGGTGCAAGCGCCTCGGCAGGGTCGTCGTCGGCGTGGGCGTGGCAGGATCCACCGCCAAGTCGCTCGCCGCCGCCTGCGACCAGTTCGACGCCTACGACACGCTGCCGGGCGTGCGCCTCCCCGAGCCCGAGAAGAAGGCCGACGCGCCCCCCGCCCGCCGCAAGCGCAACACGACCGATCCCGCCGCCGAGCTGCTGGCCCGCGCGCTGCGCCTCGAGCAGGAGCGCACGGACGACGAGTGGGTGCACCTGTCCGCCGTGAAGAACCTCATCAAGCGGATGGACCCGTCCTTCAGCGAGAAGGGCCTCGGCCACCGCTCGTTCTCCGACTTCGTGAAGGCCCATCCCTCGGTCGCCGAGCTCGACGAGTCCACCAACATCGTCCGCGTGCGCCTCGCCGGCGACCGCTGACCCCCCCCCCCCCCCCCCCTTCCCAACCACGGCCGGCGGCCCCCCCCCGGGGCCGGGGGGGCCGCGGCCGGCCCGCCCGCCCGAGGTGTGGGGGGGGGGGGGGGGC
>Ga0182739_1004095_pt1 | contig 12271 bp, 7 predicted proteins | sample eDN5th30CBELigBY_FD_128873 | JGI IMG/M metagenome (GOLD analysis project Ga0182739, IMG submission 128873) | Enriched backyard soil microbial communities from Emeryville, California, USA - eDNA 5th pass 30_C BE-Lig BY (version 2) (version 2) | ecosystem: Environmental > Terrestrial > Soil >... | reverse complement strand
TTCGTTTACGTGATCATCGAAGCTCTTTCCGACGGGGGCGTTCGGGCCGGTCTGCCACGGGATGTGGCCACGACCCTGGCGGCCCAGACCGTGCTCGGAGCAGCGCGCATGGTCCTGGAGACCGGGCTACATACTGGGGTGCTCAAGGATCAGGTGACCAGCCCCGGGGGGACGACGATCGCCGGCCTCCACGCTCTGGAGCGAGGCGCGCTCCGGGCCACCTTGATCGATGCGGTGCAGGCGGCGACCGAGCGTTCGGCCGAGCTCGCGGCACAGGCCGCTCGGGCTGCGGACAAGTGAGGGGGACTCGTGAAGCTCGGGCTGATCTCTGACATCCACGGCGACCCGATCGCGCTGGAACTCGCCTGGTCGCATCTCACGATCATGGGGGCCGACCGGATCGTCTGCGCCGGCGATCTGGTGGGCTACGGGCCCTACCCGGATCGCGTCGTCGAATTCCTCGAGGAGCACCAGGTGGCTTCGGTGCGAGGGAATCACGACCGCTGGGCTCTCGAACGGGGGCTCGGCGCGCGTGATGAGTTCGGTGGCGGCACTCCCAGTCGACAGACCCTGGAGCGACTGGCGACTTTGCCGTTCCACCTCGTCCTGGCCGATCTCGACCGAATCGGGGTGGTGGTCCACGGCTCACTCCGAAGCGATATGGAGTTCGTCCAGCGCCGGACTCATCCGCCCTCACGGCTTCGAGCCGATCTCACGGCGCTGGGGACCGATCTTCTTGTGTTCGGGCACACGCATGAGCCGATGTGGTTTCGTTGCGACCAAGGCTTGGTGGTGAACCCCGGTTCCGTCGTCTCGATGCCCGTCGTGAAGTCGAGCTCGCGGACCTTCGCCCTGGTGGAGACCGCCGATCTCTCCGTGACCTTTCATGATGTGGAAACCGGCGAGCCGCGCCGGCTCGAACCCTGGCCGGACCAGGAAGCTCCTCCTGACGCCCGAGCGAGACGCAGTTGAGCGGCACGCGCGGGCGTGTCCCTGGGGTTGTGAAGGCCGATTCACGCAATCTTCCCCAGACTTCGCCGACCTGCGTTGTTCGCGGAGCCGAGTGGGTGGTAGACTAACGTTTTGGTCAAGAGCGAGCCCCGCTCGTCCCGTGAGGAGATGACGACGCTCATGGAGCGCCCGGACCCTGCCGATCGCCCGGTTTTGGTCGTTGATTTCGGATCCCAGTACGTTCAACTGATTGCTCGGCGAGTTCGGGAGCGGCATGCGTTCGCCCGAATCGTGCGCCATGATCTGACGGCGGAACGAGCGCGCGAACTGAACCCCCTGGCGATTATCTTGTCGGGGGGCCCATCGAGCGTCTACGAGCCGGGTGCGCCACGTTGCGATCCCGGCCTCTTCGAGCTCGGGGTCCCGATTCTGGGGATCTGCTACGGCATGCAACTGGCCTGCATGGCGATGGGCGGGAAGGTGCGCCCCTGCCCGGCCGGCGAGTACGGCCGGGCCGAGTGCCATGTGCTCGATCGTGCCGATCCACTCTTCCACGCGGTCCCCGAGTCGACCACCGTCTGGATGAGCCACGGCGACCAGGTTCACGAGGCCGGCGCCGATTTCCTTCCGCTGGCCCAGACGTCCACCTGCCCGGTGGCCGCGGTCCGGCACCGCACTCGGCCGGTCTACGGTCTTCAGTTCCACCCCGAGGTGGCTCATACCCCATACGGGGCGTTGATCCTGGGGAACTTCCTCGATCGCGTGTGCCAGAGCCAGGGCACCTGGACGATGGGGGCGTTCATCGAGCGCTCGATTGTCGAGATCCAGGAGCAGGTCGGCCCCGACGATCGCGTGGTCTGCGGCCTTTCCGGAGGCGTCGACTCGGCGGTCGCCGCGGCGCTGCTGGCTCGGGCCCTGGGGCCGAGGGTCGTCTGCGTCTTTGTCGACAACGGTTTGCTCCGGGCCGGTGAACGTGACGCCGTCGCCGCCGCCTTCGGCGCCCACTCGAACGCCGAGCTCCGGGTCGTCGACGCCTCGCAGCGGTTCCTCGACGTGCTGGCCGGGGTGACCGACCCCCAGGAGAAGCGGATCCGGATCGGTCATACCTTCGTCGAGATCTTCCGCCACGAAGCCAAATCGATTCCCAACGCCCGTTTCCTGGCTCAGGGTACCCTCTATCCCGACGTGATCGAGAGCGGAGGCGACCCCGACGGGCCGGCGGCGACAATCAAGCATCACCACAATGTCGGCGGTCTTCCCGCGGAGCTCGGCTTCGAGCTGATCGAGCCGCTTCGCGACCTGTTCAAGGACGAGGTGCGTCGTCTCGGACTCGAGCTCGGGCTTCCCGACAGCCTGATCTGGCGGCATCCCTTCCCTGGCCCCGGGCTTGCGGTCCGCTGCCTGGGGGCGATCACTGGCGAGCGGCTCGAGATCCTGCGCCAGGCCGACTCGATCTTTCTCGACGAGCTGCGCAAGGCAGGTCTGGAGCGGCAGACCGGCCAGGCCTTCGCGGTGCTCTTGCCCGTCCAGTCGGTCGGCGTGATGGGGGACGGGCGGACGTACGAGAACGTGGTCGCGTTGCGGTCAGTCGATACCGACGACTTCATGACTGCCGATTGGTCGCGGCTCCCGCACGACCTGCTGGCCCAGGCCTCGACGCGGATCATCAACTCGGTCAAGGGGATCAATCGTGTCGTCTACGACGTCACGAGCAAGCCTCCAGGCACGATCGAGTGGGAATGATCGAGATCGGACTCCCCTCGAGACCATCGCACGTCCATAATGGCGTGGGCGATCGCGTCTCGAGGGGGAGGCACGCCCGCGTCTTTCCTGCAAAGAAGGAGAACGGACGATGCCTCGGACGTTGATCCGCACGATCGGGATGGCCCTCCTGCTGGCGGTCTGGGCGACCACCACACTTCACGCCGAGACCAAAACGATCGGCCGCTGCGGCGTCGGCTTCCTTGAGGAGGTCAACGGGTATCGCGTCCTCCATGTGAAGGGGACCCCCTACGAGATGGGGTTCCAGCAGGGAGCCTTGCTCAAGGACCACATCCGGGAGAACGTTCGCTTCCTGTTCGAGGAGAAAGCCAAGGAACTCAAGGTCGAGTTCGCCGGCTTGAAGCTCTTGAATCCGAAACGCGCGATCGCCGGTATCGCCGCCACGCAAAAGAAATTCGTCCCCGAGCGTTTCTTTGAAGAGATGCAGGGCATCGCCGACGGCGCCGAACTCGACGTTCAGGATGTGATCGTCGCCAACTTCATCCCCGAGCTCTTCCACTGCTCCGGGTTTGCCCTGAGCGGCGCGGCGACGAAGGACGGCACCCTGTATCACGGCCGGATTCTCGACTACGGTTGCGACTGGAGGTTGCAGGACCACTCTGTCCTGGTCGTGGCCGAGCCTGAGGGGAAGATCCCATTCGTCAACGTGACCTACGCCGGTTTCGTGGGCTCGGTCACCGGAATGAACCAACAGCAGGTCTCCATCGGAGAGATGGGGGGACGCGGGCTGGGGCATTGGGACGGGGTCCCAATGGCGTTGCTCGTTCGGATGGTACTTGAGGAAGCCCGTGACCTCGACCAGGCGATCGCCGTTTTTCGTGACCATCCACGGACCTGTGAATATTACTATGTGATCGCTGACGGCAAGACCGGCAAGGGGGTCGGCATGGAGGCGTCGTGGAACGTCTTCGGAGTGGTTCCGATGGGGACCAGTCATCCGCGGCTGCCCCACGCGATCAAGGATGCGGTGCTCCTCTCCGTCGGGGATCGCTACGAGGAGTTGGTACGGCGGGTCAGGGCGGGCTACGGGACGTTCGACGCCGACTCGGCCCGCTCTCTGATGGAGCGGCCGGTGGCCATGAAGTCGAACTTGCACAATGTCCTGTTCGAGACCAAGTCGAGCCGCTTCTGGGTGGCCAACGCGGCGCAGGACGGCTCCCCGGCGGCCACGCAGCCTTACCACGCGTTCCAGCTCAGCGAACTGTTGGGGCATGAGCCGGCGTCCACGGCTCCAACACTTCCTCCGCCCCCAGCCAAGGCGCCTACGGTGCGCCAGGCGAAGGCTGAGAATACGACTGCGACCCCTTGACTCCGCGCCACGGGGCCGGATCGGGACCGAGCGGCTTACGATCGTGACATCGACCAGAGCAGCCAGAGGCCGAGGATCAGGCCGATCGAGAATCCCCCGTAGGCCAGCGATGCTGGACCGACCCGGAGGACCATGGCGGAGCTCACGAGCAGCCCGGCCAGCACGATTCCGACGGCGAGGACGTGGCTGGCCCGGGTCAATTGCCGTACGAGGCTTTCGAAGTGCTCCAGGTCGAAATGGACCGTGAGCTCACCGCGCTTGATCGACTCGAGAGACTGGCCCAGCACGTCGGGGAGCAGCATCGCGATGCGCTGGACGTCTTCGGCCGTGCGGATCGTATTACCGAGGATGCGCCACGGCTTGAACCGTTTCAATGAGAGTTCGCGGATGAACGGATAGAGCTGAGCGGCGATATCGAAATGCGGATCGAGTGAGCGGCCGACCCCTTCGATGGTGATCAACGACCGAATGAGAAGCACCAGGTCGGGGGGGATCCGGAGGTCGTGGGTTCGGAGGAAGCTAACGAGCTCGCGGAGCAGCACGCCCAGGTTGATCGAGTCGAGAGAGAGGTTCGAGTAGGACGCCACGAGCTCGGAGACGTCGCGTCTCAAGGCTCGGGAGTCGACGTGCTCGCCACGGATCTCGAGGGCCTCGAGTGACCGGATCACGCGTTCGGTGTCCTGGGCGAGCAGGCCGCTGAGCAGGTCGGCGATTCGCTCCCGGGTGGGCAAGTCGAGCTGACCGAACATGCCATAATCGAGCGGTACGATCACCCCGCCCGGCAGCACCCGCAGGTTGCCTGGGTGGGGATCGGCGTGAAAGAATCCGTTCTCGAAAATCTGGGTCAGCAGGATCCGAGCTCCGCGCACGGCCACGGCGGCGGGCTCGACACCGATGCGTCGCAGCCCCTCCCGGTCGGTTACACCGACTCCGCCGATGAACTCCATCGCCAGGACCCGACTTGTCGAGTACTCCTCGACGACGTAAGGGATGTGCGCGGTGGGATCCTTGACGAACTGGTGCCGGCATCGCTCCATGGTCCGTTTCTCGACCGTGAAGTCCAACTCACGGCGGAGCGTCCGCTCGAATTCCTTGGCCAGGGCGACCGGAGCGTACGGAGTGAGAAAAGGGAGGCGACGCTCCGCGAGATGCGCCAGGTTCTTGAGAATATCGAGATCCGCCTGGACAACCTTCTCGATACCGGGCCTTCGGATCTTCAGCGCGATTTCACGCCCGTCCCAGGTTGTGGCCCGATGGACTTGCGAGATCGAGGCAGACGCCACCGGCGTCGGGCTCAGACTGGCGAAGACCTCCGACGGGGGACGGCCGAGCTCCTCGGTCAGGATCGTCTCGGCCTCCTCGCTCGGGAAAGGGCGGACATCGTCACGGAGTGAAGCCAGCTCGGAGGTGTAGGTCTCAGGTAAAAGATCAGGGCGCGTGCTGAGTACCTGACCGAGCTTCACGAACGTCGGCCCCAGATCCTCGCAGACGAGCCGAAGCCGGCGCGCTCGGTCCTGGGGAGGGACGTCATCGCCCAGGGCGACACGCTCAATGGGACGAACGAGCCCTTCCAGGTGGAGCGCCGCGACGACATCCTGGTAGCCGTAACGGACCAGGGATGCCAGGATTTGGCGGTACCGGGGCAAGTCGCGGAGATGGCTGACCGTTTCTCGAATCAAGTTCGCCTGGTTCCCGAAAGACCGCCTCACCCGGTCGGTTCACGACTGACGCAACCTCAGCTTACCCCGAGGTTCACGACCACGACAACCGGGCGCGAGGACCCGAGTTCGAGCCTCGGCCTTGCCATAGGCTGGATTTTTCGATACATTCGAACCCGTAATATGCGGTGCTGCAAGGTGTTGGGAACGGGAACCCACTATGCCCATTCAGGATCAGGCGGGGGTCCGCCCCCTCGATTCGTTGGACGAGCTCGATGAGGCTCGCCTGGAAGCGATCGGTTTCATCTTCCACGGCACCATTCCGCTGGACGATGTGAAGAAGAAGGCCGTCAAGGCTGGAACGAACCTGCTCCATTTCGCTCGCTGTGCCAAGCTCGACAAAATCGGCGATGGCGAAGTGGCCATCTGGTTCCGGTCAATCTTCGTCGCGAAAGGACATCTCGACGATACGGTCGGCCCGAACCGTTGGAAATGGTGCAAGATCTGTGAGCGCGAGGTCACGCAGAAGATTATCAACGAACGCTAGAGCGGACCTCACGCCCACGACAATTTGGGTGGCGTCGAACATCCGGACGACGTCACCTGCTCACGACACGACTCGGTTCTGCACCCTGGCCAGTAGCAGAGCCCGAAGCCGTTGCTTCAGACCGATCCGTTTCGCGTGACCCTCCGGCTTGCGAGGGACCAGCTTCGACCGGAACTCGGTCCCCTGCCCTGCCTTCAACGGGCGGGGATGCACGATGGTTCGGGTCGGACGTGGCCATCGCAGGTCACGGTGCCGCCAGGCGGCCGGTCGATTCGGCTTCGGAAGCAGATTCGGAGGTGTGACCACCACACCAGGGACCACAGGCTCGGCCGGAGCGGCCGGAGCTGGTGTTGTCGTTGCTGGAGTCGTCGGTGTCGCCTGCGGCTCCGTTGGCGTCGCTGGTGGGATCTGCGGCCCGGCCGGCAGCTGTGGGACGAGCTCTCCGTGCGGCGCGATCGTGGTGATCGCGTCGGGTCCGATGTTGCCCGCCAGGTCGATGGAGCGGACCCGGACGGTTCGGGGTCCGTTCAAGCTCTCGGCGGTCGAGAAGCTGGTGGCGGTCCCCAAGGCGTCGTAGGTGTCCGCTCCGTCCAGTCGGTACTCGTAGAATTCGTCCGGCCCAGCGGCATCGAATTGCACGCGGCCGTCCGGGAACGCGGTCAGGTTCGCGACGGCCCCAGGGGCGACTGTGTCGAAAACGAAGCGGAAGCTCGCGCTTGCTCCGCGCCGGCCCGTGGCGTCGATCGCCCGGACGATGACGGTGTTGGTGCCTTGAACCAGTCCCTCGGGCAGGAACGACGTGGCCGAGCCGATCGAGACGAACGAGTCTTCGGCTCCGCTCAGGCTGTATTCGTATCCAGCGGCCCCCGCGACTGGGGCGAATTGGAGTCGGCCGTCATTGGTCACTCCATCAAAGGCGCTCAAGCCGGTGTCGTGAACCAGTCCCAGTTGAGTCGGACTGTCGAGAGCATACGCGGGGACAAAGACGATTGCCTGGTTCTGCGCGGCCTGCCCGTTGAGCGTGGCGGCATAGATCCGCCAGGTTACCGGTGTGGTCAGGTCGGCGGGTCCCAGGAATGCGTTGCCCTGCGCGTTGAGTAAGAGCCCGGTCGGGTCGAACGTGAGGGGATTCCCGACCATGATACTGGTTGGCAGCCCCCTGCCGGCCTGGCTCTGGGCCGCCACGAACGCGTCCGTCCAGACGACCTTGTTGTTGTTGAGCGTGATCGACATGTAGGTTCGATCCTTGCTCCGTTTCGTATAGGCGCTCTGCTCGACCTCGAAAATCCCCGCCTGAAGGTTGTCCTCGAGAGTATTGTCCTGCACGAGGATGCCGAACATCGGAGTCCGGCTCCAACCCCACATGACCGGCGTTTCGGTCGCTGCCGTGGTGATTCTCAAGCCCTGGGCGCCGCCGAGGAGGTGGTTTCCGATGACCTGAGTGCCAAAGTGATTGCCGGCAAGGATCATGTTGCTGGCCATCGAGCTCCCTCGCGAGTCGATGGTATTCCCTTCAAACCGGGCATTCACGAACCCGGTCGAGACGGTGACGGCCTGGTTTGCCGCCGAGATCGGCGCATCGAGCAGGAACGTGGTCGGACTCAACACCTGAGCGACGGTTCGCCACTGGCCGGCGTCTGGACCTGCCAGGACGGAAACCACGGCGCCGGGCCCTGGTGCCGTTCCTTGGAGATAGGGGATCTGAACGACCCAGCCGTCGGCCGAGATCGCGCTGGGAGCCCCTTCAAAATGGATGCGGTAAGCTTCGGTGAGGATGACTTCGGGTGCGTTGGGATGGGGGATGGAGTCATCATCCATCGGCCCAATGCCAGTGACCTGATTGTCACGGACCACCGCGCGATAGCCAGCCTGCGTCAGGACGAGGAACCGCCAGGTCTTGCCGGAAACTCCCACTGGCTGGGCGGTGTTATTGGCGATCACCGTGTCATAGGTATAGTGGCCGGCAAAGACGGCGGACGCATACGAATTGGGCGGGGTTCCCTGATAGGTGTTGCCCGTGATGAGCCAGGGCCCGTTGCCAAACTCCGTCGTGCCCCCTCTCAGGAGGTTGTCGCTGATGACACCGCCGCGAGCATTGGTCATCCAGATCAGACGTGGTGCCTCTTCCCAGGAACTCGACGGCGGCGGAGACATCAGGTCGAGATGGGTCAGCCGAATGTTGACGAGCTGAGACTTGTAGCCGCCGTTGATGCGGTCGGAGTTGCCGATCACCGATGGGCCCCCGTTGTAGGAGGTTTGCCAGCGGATCGGGCCGGCGAAACGCACGGCGAATCCATCGAGCGTCGTATTCCCCGCCTCGATATTGATGGCGGTGACCCAGGCTGGGTCGTTGGCCCCCTGGGCAAAGACGATGGTCGCGTTCGGGTCGGCTGTGATCGTGATCGCATAGCTCAGGAATAATGGCCGACTCACCTGATACACGCCGGCCGTCAGGTGAATAGTGCCATACTGAGTCACCAGGGAGGCGAGGTCGTCCCCGGGCCTGGCAAGGATCGACGTCGCGGCCGGCAGCGGAGCCAGTCGACTGAGGTCGACCGCGCCTCCGGCGAATCGAACCGCATGGATGCTTCCGTCGTCGAGCGTGACCACCAGGGTCAACGTCTCTCCGGATTCGTCTCGGATGGGCAGGAATCCGAGATCCGCCTGACTGGTGTTAGTTGTCGACCGGCGGAACGCCAGGTTACTGCTTCCCCCGACCGCCTGGTAGGACCAGTTGGCCAACGATCCATCCGAGATGCTCGCCGAGACCACGGACCGACCGGCCGGCAGTCCGCCGACGGTGATGCGAACCGAGCCGGCGCCCGCCAAGTCGACTCCGTCCTGTCCGATCCAACCGGCGGTGAGCGTTCCCCAGTTCACCACCGGCATTGGGGCTGTGGGCATCCGTAGGTTCGGATCCGATGATCCTGCGACCACGGTAACCTGGCTCGACTTGCCGCTTGTATAAACGACCGTTACGGTCAAGGTCTGACCGGTCAATCCTACGACCGGATTGAAGTAGAGGTCGGCCTTCGTCGGATCGTCGGCACGAATGCGCAATTCGGCGTTGGCATAGAGCTCGGGGTTCGTCCCTGACCCCCAGTTCGCGCCGGAGGGGGCGGTGACCTTCACCCCGGCGACTCCAACCTGGGTGGAGAGATTAGCTAGCGTGAGATGGACATCCTGCACCCCATCCGGACCGACCGCGGGCCCCGGCCCCGTCAGATCCAGAACCTCTTGGCCGACCCACTGCGCCGTGACCGTGGTTCCAGGCATCCAGAGGTTGGGATCCGCAGGTCCTCCCCGCACCTCGAAACCTGCGGTCGAGCCGTCGTCATAAACCAGGTTGACGAAGAACTTCCGGCCGACTTCGACCATGTAAGGATCGAGATAGAGATCGGCCGTGGTGGCCCCAGGCGACTGAATCCAGCCCGCGGAGCCCGTGCTCCAGGAGCGATTGTAAGTCCAGAGGCCGCCACCGTCTCCAATGACCGTGACCTGCGACACGGATCGATCCGTCGGGAGATTCGAGATGGCGATGTGCATATCCTGGATCTGGTTGGGCGGACTCCAGATCGTCGCTCCGACCACGTCGTGACCATCCTGCCCGAGCCACAATCCCGAGGCGGCCTGGGCCGCCAGCAGGGTTCGCCCCTCGAGTTCTCCCACGGTGAGGAAGCAGTTGCGTCGCCGTTGCACTCTCATGGGGTCACTCAGCTCAACTTGGGTGGCGGTCGCCATGCGTCGTCGCACGGTCATCCATCAGGCCGACGAACTCGAGCCGACTTCACAGAAGCTGAGCCTCATGGACTCAGCGTGCGCACGGCGAACCAGAACCCAACGCCCGCAGGGCGGATCCAAGAACGACCGACGCGGCTTCGAGCAGAGAGAAAGCGGAGGCGATCCGAAGGACTCGGCCACCTTTGAGGTTCGCCTTCACCACTTACTTTAGAACGTAAGCGACGCTTTGTCTTGCTTGGACTGCCCAAATTGTCCAGATTTCGCAAAATGCCTGTCTTAAGCGGCATTCACGCCCGAGGTCGAGGAGGAAGGGCCTGGTTTCTCGGTCAAACAAGACAAGTCGTGGTTGTGAAATGCTGACTTGCTTGGTTGGTTCAAGGGAATACGCAAGAACGAACAGATCAACCCTGCCATTCAATCGATAAAATCAGGCAATGTCGGTTTGATGAATGGAAGGGGTGGAAGGGATCGGAGCATTCTGAACGAGTGCGCAGGAGCGGCGGACTCGTTCGATCCCCAGCCTCGAGCCGCTGAGCCCAGACTCGCTCCGGTGGCGGTTCTGGGCCTTGATTCAACGCGCAGGGGCGTTCGTAACCGTCGCTGACGGTCCGGAGAGGGCGAAGGATCTGCGGTCCGGCTCGATCAGGCGGGGCTCAGTTCAAGGCCGAGCGGGCCGACCGTGGCTTCGAGCAGTGCGATCATCTCCAGGCGCTGAAGCGCTCGGGCCACAGGAGTCCAGCGAGCGGGAAGCCGCCCCTCGGAGCAGAAGTCGATGAAGGCAAAGGGGCTCCAGGCTCCACCCGGGATAAGACGACCGGCGAGCGCGGGGTCGCCCGCCGACTTCAGGAGAGGTTGGACCGAACTGGCGAGTGAGCGAAAGATCGGATGTTGTCCCACCCGCCGAAACCAGTAGGACGCGTTCGCGGAGTCGGGTTCGCGGCGATGGGCGATCCCATGCCAGTACGCTGAGACAGCCCGCTCTCCCAGGTCGTCGGCCTGTTGCGCTGCATTGTGGCTCGCGTCCCAGAAGTCGTGAATCTGCAAAAGGCCCGCAACCAGGGCCAGTCGCGCGGGCCTTGGGGCCGACGGGATGAGGGGCTGCCAGGCTGCGTCCGACAGGGCGGCTTCGAGCCAGGGCCGTGAAGGAGGGGCCTGGACGAGACCAAGGCCCCCCTCTCTCTCGGCATCGCTCGCCAGCGCGGCATGCGCGAGGACCGCGATCAGCTCAGCCGGAGACAAACCCAGCGCCCGGAGAACCTGGGGCAACGACTCGCCGGTCTCGAGCCGTGAGAGAACGTCATCCACCCCGACTCCGTTGGTCAGAGTGGAGCGCTCACGCGAAGCATGGTTCACGAGGTCCCAGACCCGGCTCATCCTCGTTTTCCCCTTCGATTTCCCAGGCAGCCGCCCCGGGCACTCACTGAATGAAGAATCGATAGATGTCCTGATACATCACATAGATCATCAGGCAGAGGAGCAGGAAAATGCCGACCCAGCTTCCGGCGATCAATGCGGAGTCGGGGAGCGGTCGTCCGCGTACCTTCTCGGCGATCAGGAAGACCATCTGGCCACCGTCCAGCGGCGGGACCGGCAAGAAGTTAAGCACGGCCAGGTTGATACTCAGCATGCCGAGGAAGTGGATCAGCGCAGTCAGGCTGGTGTCGGCCTGCGCATACGCCACGTTCGCGATCATGATCGGCCCGCCCAGAAGCTTGGGACTGACACGCTTCTGAGCCAGGCTGCGGAGCATCGCGTAGATGCGCAGGATGTTGTCGATCGTATCGTCGAAGCCACGGCGAAGCGCCGAGCTGATGCCTTGCGGCGGGAGAGTTCGTTTCAGCGTCCGGAAGAGAAGCCCACGCGACGGATTCGACCAGTCCGACTCAATCTGCGGCTGGAGCCGAACCGGCTTCGATGAGCCGTTGATGGTGAACTCGACGTCGCGAACTGGCTGCACCTGGAGTGTGCTGAAGACGCTGGGCCACTCCACATTCTGATCGGTGAACGTGACCGAAACCGGCTCGGGTGGTTTGGAATCCTTGGGCGCCTTCGGATCCGCCAGGGGATGGAGGATAATTTTATTGAGCACGTCGCCCACGCGAAGTCCCGCCTTGGCAGCGGGCGACTCCTCGGCTACGGCGGCGATCTTGGCGCGCACCGGATACGCGAGCCCCAGTCCGGGGACGTCGAGCGGTGCCTTGTCGACGAGCTCAAGGCTGTAGGGCGATTGATCGGGCGTGGCCTCGATGGTGACCCGCTTCGCAGCGCCGGCAGGTTCAGGGC
>Ga0182739_1004094_pt1 | contig 12274 bp, 9 predicted proteins | sample eDN5th30CBELigBY_FD_128873 | JGI IMG/M metagenome (GOLD analysis project Ga0182739, IMG submission 128873) | Enriched backyard soil microbial communities from Emeryville, California, USA - eDNA 5th pass 30_C BE-Lig BY (version 2) (version 2) | ecosystem: Environmental > Terrestrial > Soil >... | reverse complement strand
GCTGGAAATGCCCAACGCGCCCCACGTGTTCCTGGAGCAGGAAGCGCCCCAGGTCGAGGTGAGCATCACCGTGGGCGGGCAGCGCCTGGCCGAAACCGTGTTCGAAACCACGGTCACCGTCACCGTCACCACGCGCATCAACGACAAGGTCGTGTACCTGGTCGAAGGCACGCAAGCCGGCATCTTCGAAGCGGCCAACATTCCGGAAGAGCAGCTCGACCCGCTGCTGGGCATTGTCTGCCCCACGATGCTGTATCCGTACCTGCGCGCCAACATCGCCGATGCGATCACCCGCACCTCGATGCCCCCGCTGCACCTGACCGAGGTGAACTTCCAGGCCCTGTACGAGCAGCGCATCGCCGAACTGCAACAGCAGCAGGCTGGCGCCGCCAACGGCAGCGCAGGCGACTCGGGCATCATCCTGCCCCCCGGCGCCACCCGCCAGTAAGCACGCCGCGGCGCCCCATGAACCAACCCGCCGAGCCGCGCCTGCGCGTCGCCGTCCTGGGTGCGGGCAGTTGGGGCACCGCGCTGGCGGCGGCCGCAAGCCGCCGCCACCCCACCCAGCTCTGGGCGCGTGAAGCCGCGCAAGCGGCCGCCATGGCCGCCACCCACGAGAATGCCCGCTACCTGCCGGGCATCACCCTGCCCAAGACGCTGCAGTTTTCCTCCGACCTGGACGCCACCCTGCGCACCCTGCAGGACGACGCCGCGCGCCGCCTGATCGTGCTGGGCGTGCCGGTCGCGGGCCTCACGTCTCTCTGCGAGGCGCTGTCGCAACGGCTGCCCGCGCTGGGACTGCAGGACACCGCCATCGTCTGGACGTGCAAGGGCTTTGAAGCCGACACGGCCAGACTGCCCCATGAAATCATGCGCGAGGCGCTGCCCGGCGCGACCGGCGGCGCCTTGTCGGGCCCGTCGTTCGCGCGCGAAGTCGCGCAGGGCCTGCCCGTCGCCCTGACCGTCGCCAGCAGCAGCCCCGCCCTGCGCGACGCCACCACCGCCGCCTTCCACGGCGCGGCGCTGCGCGTCTACGCCAGCACGGACCTCATCGGCGTGGAGGTTGGCGGCGCGCTGAAGAATGTCATCGCCGTCGCCTGCGGCATCTGCGACGGCCTCGCGCTGGGCACCAATGCCCGCGCCGCGCTGATCACCCGCGGCCTGGCCGAAATGACCCGCTTTGGCGTGGCGCTGGGCGCGCAGGCCGAGACCTTCGCCGGCCTGACCGGCCTGGGCGACCTGGTGCTGACCGCCACCGGCGACCTGTCGCGCAACCGGCGCGTGGGCCTGGAGATCGGCGCGGGCCGCAAGCTGGCCGACATCCTGGCCAGCGGCGTCACGGCGGAAGGCGTGCGCTGCGCGCGCGCCGCGCTGGACCGCGCCCGCGCCATCAACGTCGAATTGCCCATTACCGAAGCCGTGTGCGCCGTGCTGTTCGAGGGCGTGGCGCCCATGACGGCGGTCTCGGCCCTGCTGGCGCGGGATGCCCGCTACGAGGGGTCCGGCTCGGACCAGGCGCCCGGCGCCGCCTGACGGGCGCGCCTCTCATCCATTACCGACAACAAGACACGACACCCACCCCGAGGAGACATCCTTCATGACGCAAACCCGCAAGTTCCGGGTCGGCCCGCTGCTGCGTGGCCTGTGCCTGAGCCTGGCCGCCATCCTGCCCGCGGCCGCCCATGCCGACTGGCCCGAGCGGCCGATCCACATGGTCGTGCCCTTCCCGCCGGGTTCGTCCCCCGACATCCTGGCGCGCACGATCTCCGAGCCGCTGTCGCAGGCGCTGGGCCAGCCCATCGTCATCGACAACAAGCCGGGCGCGGGCGGCAACATCGGCACGCGCCTCGTGGCGCAGGCCAAGCCCGACGGCTATACGCTGCTCTACACGATCAACGGCCCGCTGGTCACCGCGCCCACGCTCTACAAGAAGACGCTGGGCTACGACCCGCTGAACGACCTGGAGCCGGTCTCGCTGGTGGGCACCAGCCCCAACGTGCTGGTGGTGCCGGGCAGCCTGAAGGTCGACAACGTCCAGGACTTCGTCAAGCTGGTCAAAGGCCGCGGCAACTCGCTGAACTATGGATCGGTCGGCCCCGGCAGCTCGGCCCACCTGGCGATGGAGATGTTCAAGGAGAGCGCGGGCGTCGACCTGGCCCACATCCCCTACTCCGGCTTTCCGCAGGTCATCACCGCCATCATCGGCGGGGACGTGCAGGCCGGTTTCATGGTGCCCGCCATCGCCGTGCCCCAGGCGCGCGACGGCAAGGTGAAGCTCCTGGCCGTGACCAGCCTGAAGCCGAGCGACGCCCTGCCCGGCGTGCCGACCATGGCCTCGCAAGGCTACCCGGACTTCGAAGCCATCTCGTGGAACGCCGTGCTGGCGCCGGCCGGCACGCCGACGCCCATCGTCGAAAGGCTCAACAGCGAACTGGCGCGCATCATCAACAGCGACGCGGTCCGCAAGCAGTTCGCGCTGCAGTACTTCACGCCCGCGGCGTCCACGCCGGAAGCCCTGACCGCCCGCATCAAGAATGAAAAGGCGCGCTGGGACCAGGTGATCGACAAGCTGCAGCTGTCGCTGGACTGAGCCCGGGCCCGCGCCTGACCGGAGGCGGCGTCTACGCGCCGCCTTCGTAGCCCTGCTGGCGCCAGGCTTCGAATACCGTGACCGCCACGGCGTTGGACAGGTTCAGGCTGCGCTGGCCGGCGCGCATCGGCAGCCGCAGCCGCTGCTGGGGCGGGAACATCGCCTGATGCTCGTCCGACAGGCCGGCGCTTTCGCGGCCAAACACGAATACATCGCCCGGCTTGAAACTGACGTCGGCCACGCTGCGCTGGGCATGGGTGGTCAACGCGTAGATGCTGGACGGGGCCGCCCCCGTATCCGCCAGGGCCTCCTGCAGCGTGTCGTGCACGCGCACCGGCTGCCACTCGTGATAATCCAGCCCGGCCCGCCGCATGCGGGCATCATCCAGTTCAAATCCCAAGGGACGCACCAGGTGCAACTGCGCCCCGGTATTGGCGCACAGCCGGATGGCATTGCCGGTGTTGGGAGGGATCTCCGGGCAGACGAGAATGACGTGGAACATGGCGGATGCAGACGTGAAATGGCCCGCGGCCAGGAAACGGCCGCAGGTGCGTGATTGTCGCCGATTTGCCGGCGGCGGCCAGTGGGGCGGCCGGTGCGGCGGCCAGTGGGGTAGCCGGTGCGGATGCCTGTGCAGCGGCCGGGGTGGCACCGGAAGCGGCGGGAGCCGCGGCCGGTGCGCCCACCCCGCCCGCCCCGCCCGGCCGGCTCACGGCGTGCGCGCCGCCACCAGCACCGTCACGCTGGCAGCGCCCGCGGCCAGCAGCGCGGCCGCCGCCGCGTCGGCCGTGCTACCGGTGGTCATGACGTCGTCCACCACCGCCACATGGCGCCCGGGCAGCGGATGCGGACAAACGAACAAGCCCGCCGTGCCTTGCTGCCGCGCCCGTCGATCGAGCGTGGCCTGGCGAGGCGTGTCACGCCGCCGCGTCAGCAGGTGGCGCGGCGGGGGCAGCGCAAGCTCGACCGCCAGGCTGCGGGCGATCTCGGCGGCCGGATTCATGCCGCGCTGGCGCAGCGACGCGCGGCTGGCGGGAACGGGCACGAGCAGCAGGCCGGGCGGCGACAGGGCGTGCGCGCCTTCGGCCCGCAACACATCGGCCCGCAACACATCGGCCATCAACACTTCGGCCATCAACCGCGCCAGCACGGGCGCCATGCTGAGCCGCATTTGCGTCTTGAGCATCAGGATCAGCGTGTCGGCCGGCGGCGCGTAGTCGAACGCGGCCACCGTGCGGCAAAAGGCTCGCGGCCGCGCCAGGCACGCCGCACAAGCCGAGCCGCCCGCCTGGAGACGCAGCGCGCATCGCGGACACCGCGCGCCGGCGCCCGGCGGGGGGGCCAGGATGTCGGCCTGGCAGCCCGGGCACAGCCGCGCCCCCGCCACGCGGGCGCCGCACAGGGGACAGTCGCCGCCGGCGCGCGACAGCAGCCGTCGCCCCATGTCCAGTAGGGGCAATCGGAACCTGCCGCCGGGATGCGCAATAATGTGTGCCATCCCTCATCACACCATGCTCCGCCCCCGGGCGATCCCGCGGGCGCGACCGAAATGTCCCTGCCAGAAACCGCAACGCCCCCCTCCCTGCCCCTCGTCAGCGCCGACGTGCCGCGCCAATTCGCGCGCCGCGGCGACCTGGCCGACGCCCAGTTCCTTTATGGCGAAGTGGCGCGCCGCATGCTCGGCCGCCTGCAGTACATCCGCGTCCAGCCCCAGGCCCTGCTGGATGCCGGCTGCGGCGCCGGCGACAACCTGCCGCTGCTGCGCGAACGCTATCCCGAAGCGGCCTACACCGGCCTGGACAACTGCGAGCCCCTGCTCGACCACGCGCGCAAGCGCCACGCGCCCGGCGGGCTCTCGGCCTGGATCGGCAAGCTGGCGCGCCGCGGCCCGCCCGCGCCCGCCTTCGTCAATGCAGACCTGGCGCGCACGGGCCTCGCGCCCGAATCGCTGGAACTGGTGTGGTCGAACATGGCCATGCACTGGCATCGGGAACCGCACGCCGTGCTGGCCGAATGGCGCCGCATCCTGAAGGTGGGCGGCCTGGCGATGTTTTCCTGTCTGGGGCCCGCCACGCTGCGCGAATTGCGCCAGGCGCTGGCCGACGCCGGCCTGCGCACCGCCACGCCCTCGTTCGTGGACATGCACGACTTTGGCGACCTGCTGGTGGAAAACGGGTTTGCGGACCCGGTCATGGACCAGGAAATCCTCACGCTGACCTACCGCAGCCCCGAAAAGCTGCTGCAGGACGTGCGCGCGCTGGGCGGCAACCCCGCCGAAGGACGGCGCGGCGCACTGGTGGGCCGGGACTGGCGCGACCGCCTGTGCGCGGCGCTGGAAGCGCAACGCAACGCGGATGGCCTCATCCCCTTGAGCATCGAAGTAGCCTACGGCCATGCCTGGCGGGCTGCGGCCCACCGGACCGTGGCGGGCGAAACCCGCCTGTCCATCAGCGCGATCGGCGGCCGCCAGCGCGGAACCCCCTGAACAGGGGGCCGCGCCCGGCGGACCAGATACCTGCGGCCTGAGGTCTGAACCCTAGTGCAGGCGTTCGGGCACGCTGACGCCCGGTTCGGACGCCGCCAGGTTCTGCATGGGCTCCGACGTGGCCCGGATACGGCGGCGCAGCACTGCCGTGGGCTCGGCCGGCGGCGCGACCGGCGCCGCCACGCCGCGCCAGGCGTTCGACATGGCTTCCACCACCAGCGGCAGGTCGCGCAGCCGGTGGTACTGGCTGCGCAGCCAGCGGGAATCGTTGCCGGACCGCATGGCGTCGTCGCGCAGGGCGGCGATCATGTCGCCCGTGCCCAGCTCTTCGGCCACCGGCATCAGCCGCTGGAACAGCGCCCGCAGATGGTCCATCAGACGCACGCGCTGGCCATCGGGCATCACGTAGCTGCCCTGCAAGCCAAAGCGGCAGGCCTGGAAATGATTGCTGCGATAGGACAGCCAGGCGCTGTCGCCGGGGTCTTCCTCGCGCATCAGCAGGACGGCCAGCGCCTGCGCAAAGGCGGCCACCTGGCAGGCCCGCTCAACCGTGAGCGGCGTATCGCAGACGCGGATCTCGACCGTGCCGTACTCGGGCTTGGGACGGATGTCCCAGTACAGGTCCTTGATGCTTTCGGCCAGGCCGAACGCGCGCAGTTGCGAAATATGGGCTTCGAACTGGTACCAGTCCTTGACCTCGGGCGGCAGGTGGCCGGCGAGCGGGAAGCTGTTGACCGCGTTCAGGCGCGAGCACGAGAACAGGGTATCCACGCCCTCGCAGTAGGGCGAAGAGGCCGACAGCGCAATGAAATGCGGCACGTAGGGCGACAGGCGGCGCAGCAGCTTGATGGAATCGTCGCCGCTCTTCACGCCCAGGTGGATGTGCTGGCCGAACACCGTGAATTGACGCGCCAAGTAACCATACATTTCGGCCAGGTACTGGAAGCGCGGGGTATCCGAGATGGACCGCTCCTGCCAGCGCATGAAGGGATGGGCGCCGCCGCCGGCCACGGAAACGCCGACGGCATCGGCGGCTTCGACCAGCGCATCGCGCATCTCGCGCATCTCGGTCAGCAGACCCATCGGGTGCTCGTGCACCGAGGAGTTCAGTTCGATCATGGACCGCGTGATTTCCGGTTTGACGCGGTCGGCAATGGGATGGTTGGCCATCTGGGCCAATAGTTCGTCAGAGGCTGCAGCAAGGTCAAAACTGCGGGGGTCGATCAGTTGCAGCTCGAGTTCGATGCCCAGGGTGTTGGGGGCCGACGAAATGAACGGGATCTGTTCCATCTCGGACTCCTTTGAATGTTTGATGAGGGTATGCGCCGTTCGACCTTGAAGCCCGGCAACTTCCCGGGGGGCACTAGACGGCGGCTTGTGAACGCATGATAGCCGCAGCTTTGTGGCAAAACGATTGAAAATCGTGACATTTGTGTGCAACATCGCGAATCATCCCGTTTTGCCCTCTGAAGAAAAGTGAGCAAGCGCTTACAACACAGGATTGACGCGGGTTCCCGGCCGGCGAGGCGCCGCAGGCCAGTCTGCAAGGGGGTTTCGAGACGGGGTGGGATAACCCTTTATAGGGTTATCCCCTACAAAATTGCGGGGCACCGGCAAGGCTGCCGGGGGGCTACCGGCGGCTACTTGCGCCAGAAAATCGGCGTGAAGAGCACCAGCACCGTCATCAGTTCCAGGCGGCCGATCAGCATGGCAAAGGTGCAGACCCAGATCTGGAAATCCGACAGCACCGCAAAGCTGCCCATCGGCCCGACGGGGCCCAGGCCCGGCCCGGTGTTGTTGACGGTGGCAAACACGGCCGAGAACGCCGTGATGGGATCCAGGCCCGACAGCAGCAGCAGGCTGGTGAACACGGCGATGGTCATGCCGTAGAACAGCATGAAGGCCAGCACGGACGACATGGTCCGCGCCTCCACCGCCCGGCCGCTGATCCGGACCGGACTGATGGCATGCGGGTGCAGCATGGTCACCAGCTCATTGCGGGCCTGCTTGACCAGCAGGATGGCCCGGATCATCTTGATTCCGCCCCCCGTGGACCCGGCCGACGTGGCGAACCCCGACAGCAACAGCATCGTCAGCGGCGCGAACAGCGGCCACTGCGCATAGTCCGTATTGGCGTAACCAGTCGTCGTCGCCACCGAGATGGTGTTGAACATGCCATAGCGCAGCGCCTCCAGCGGGTCGGCATAGACCCCCTTGAAGAACAGGAAGACCGAGATGACCAGGCCGGCCCCCAGCACGATGACCAGGTAGGGAATGGCCTCCGGGCAGCGCCAGTAGGCACGCGGGCTGCGCTGCCGCAGGGCGTTGAAGTGCGTGGCGAAATTGATGCCGGCGATCAGCATGAAGGCCATGGCCACCATTTCCACCGCCACGGAATCGAAATGCGCGAAGCCGTCGTCCCAGGTGGAAAAGCCGCCCAGCCCCATGGTGGTGGCCATATGGCACCACGCCTCGAACCAGGACAGCCCGGCAAGCCGGTAGGCCAGGAAGCACAGGATCGAAAACGCGAAATACACCGCGTACAGGGCCTTGGCCGTGCTGGCGATGCGCGGCGTCAGCCGCTCGTCCTTCATGGGGCCCGGGGTTTCCGCCCGGACCACCTGGTGCCCGCCGACGCCCAGCAGGGGCAGAATGGCCACGGCCAGCACCAGGATGCCCATGCCGCCGATCCAGACCAGCGTGGCGCGCCACAGGTTGATCGACGGCGGCAAGGCGTCCAGGTTGGTCAGCACCGTGGCGCCGGTGGTGGTCAGCCCCGACATGGCCTCGAAATACGCGCTGGTGAACGACAGCGGCAGCCCGGCGCGATGGAAGTAGAGCATCAGCGGAATGGAGGCCAGCAACGGCAGCCCGGCCCACACCGCCGACACCAGGACAAAGCCGTCGCGCGCCCGCAATTCGCTGCGATGGGGCCGCGTCAACGCGACCAGGCCGCCGCCGATGCCGATCGAGATCAGGAACCCGTCGCGGAAGGCATCGCGCGCCCCATCCGCCCCCATATAGGCGATGAACACCGGAATCAGCATGGTGAGGGCGAACATCACCATGGTGAGGCCCAGGATGTACAAGGTGGCCAGTACGCGCTTCATGGAGGCTTAGCCGGCTGCGCGGGGGCCGCGCATGGGTGGGAGCACGCGGCGCATCAGAAAAATGACGCCGAGACCTGGAACAGCTTTTCCACCCGCGGCATCTGCTGGCGCGAGGGCACGAAGACGATGACGTGGTCGTCGGTTTCGATCACGGTGTCGGCGTCAGGCAGGATGATCTCTTCGCCACGCACCAGCGCGCCGATGCTGGCGCCCTTGGGCAGGCTGATCTGTCCCACCGCGCGGCCGACCACCTTGGAGGTGGAGCGGTCGCCGTGGGCGATGGCTTCCAGCGCCTCCGCGACGCCCTGGCGCAGCCGGTGCACCGCCACCACGTCGCCCCGGCGCACGTGCCGCAGCAGTTCGCTCATGGTGGCCTGCGAGGGCGACACGGCGATGTCGATATGGCTGCCCTGCATCAGTTCGCCGTAGGCCTGGCGGTTGATCAGCGCGATCACCTTGCGCGCGCCCAGGCGCTTGGCGAGCAGGGACGACATGATGTTGTCTTCGTCGTCGCTGGTCAGCGCCAGCCACGTGTCCATGTCTTCGATGTTTTCGCGCTCCAGCAGGGCCTCGTCGGTGCCGCTGCCGTGCAGGATCAGCACGCTGTCCGGGAGCTGGGTCGCCAGGTATTCGCAGCGCTTCAGGTCGTGCTCGATGATGCGGACGCTGTATTTTTCCTCGGCGAGCTGGCGCGCCAGGCGCAGGCCGATGTTGCCGCCGCCCGCGATCATCACGCGGCGCACCGCCCGTTCGGCGTCGCGCAGCTTCCTGACGGCGCGGCGGGCATGGTCCGAGTCCACCACCAGCACCACTTCGTCGCCCGGCGCGACGACCGTGCCGCTGCCCGCCCGCAGCGGACGCCCGCCACGCAGCACGTCGATCACGCGCGCCTTCACATCGGGCCAGACATCGCGCAGCTTGTCGACGGACGAATGGGCCATCGGGCTGCCATGCCCCACGCGCACGGTGACGACGCTGACGCGGCCCTCGGCAAATTCCACGACCTGCAGGGCTTCGGGGAACTCGATGAGGCTGTGCAGGTAGGTGGTGACGCTGCGCTCGGGACTGATGAGCGCGTCGATGCAGAAGCCCTCTTCGCTCATGAGCTCCGGATGCTCGGGGAACTCGGCCGAACGGATGCGGGCAATGCGGCGGGGGATGTTGAACAGCTGGCGCGCGATCTTGCACGCGACCATGTTGGCGGAATCGGAGGCCGCACAGGCGATGAGCAGGTCCGTGTCGGCGGCGCCGGCGTTTTCAAGCACCGACACCTGCGAGCCGTCGCCCCGGACGACGCGCAAGTCAAAGTGTTCTTGCAGGTATTTGAGCTGGACCGGATCGGAATCGATGACCGTGATGTCGTTCTGTTCGGACACCAGGTTCTCCGCCACGCTGGTGCCTACGCGGCCAGCGCCCATGATCAGGATCTTCATGTGCTGCGCTTGCGCGCGGACTCGATGCCCAATTGCTTGAGCTTGCGATAGAGGTGGGTGCGCTCCAGTCCGGTCCGCTCGGACACGCGCGTCATGCTGTGGCTTTCCCTGACCAGATGGTATTCAAAGTAGATGCGTTCGAATTCGTCGCGCGCCTCGCGCAGCGGCTGGTCCAGCGAGATGCTGCCCAACTGGCCGTTCGAGGTGGCCGGCGCATCCGAGGCGGACACGGCAGCCAGGGCGGCGGGCGGATCCAGCTCGTCTTCCAGGGCCACCACCGGACTGGGCGCGGCCGGGTTGGCGGCGGCCGGCGCGGGATGCGGCAGGCGGCCGCGCGCCAGGCCCGCGGCAACGGTCTTGAGCAGACGCTGCAGCGTGATGGGCTTTTCCAGGAAATCCATGGCGCCGATGCGCGTGGCTTCGACCGCCGTGTCGATGGTGGCATGGCCGCTCATCATGATGACGGGCATGTCCAGGAGGCCCTGCGAACCCCACTCCTTGAGCAGGCTCACGCCGTCGGTGTCGGGCATCCAGATGTCCAGCAACACCAGATCAGGACGCATGCGAAGGCGGGCAGCGCGCGCTTGCGCCGCGTTTTCGGCCAGCTCGACCGTGTGTCCCTCGTCGTAAAGGATTTCCGACAAAAGCTCGCGTATACCGACTTCGTCGTCAACCACCAGAATTCTGGCCATAAAGCATCCACCTATTGCGTAGCCGCATTATCCTTTTCTTGCGCGGTCGCGTCCATAGTGTCGGCCCCCGGCGCCAGCCGGGTCAACAGGATGGAAATCCGCGCCCCTCCTTCCTTGCGGTTTGCAAGGTCGATACGCCCGCCATGCTCTTCCACGATCTTGCGGACGATTGCCAATCCTAACCCAGTCCCGTGGGACTTTGTGGTTACGTAGGGCTCGAACGCGCGCTGCATCACCTGCGGCGGGAAGCCCGGGCCGGTGTCCGCCACCGTGAAACGCAGCGCCTGATGGGCCACGCGATCGGGCTGCTCGCTGCGCATGAGCTGGGTCGTGACGCTGACGCGGCCCTGCCCGCCCATTTCCGCGATCGCGTCGCGGGCGTTGGAAAGCAGGTTGTGGATCACCTGGCGAAGCTGGGTCGGATCGCCTTCGATGTCCGGCAGGTCCGCGCCCAGGCTCACATCCAGATTCAGGGCCTTTCCGGTCAGGCGCGGCGAGGCGCCGTCGGGCTCCCAGCCGTAGAGCGACAGCACATCCGCCACCAGCGCGTTGAAGTCGATGCGCTGCATGACGGCGGGCGGCGTGCGGGCGTACTCGCGGAAATCGTCCACCATCTGCTTGAGCGAAGCCACCTGGTTGACGATGGTATTGGTGGAACGCTCGACGATCTGCGCCTCAGCGGGGGGCAGCTTGCCCTCCAGCTTCATGGCGAGGCGCTCGGCCGACAGCTGGATCGGCGTCAGGGGATTCTTGATCTCGTGGGCCAGGCGGCGCGCCACCTCACCCCACGCCACCGTCCGGTTGGCGGAAATCACTTCGGTGATGTCGTCGAACACCACCAGATAGCCGTTGCCGCGCCCGTCCACGCGCAGATGCGTGCCCCGCGCGAGCAAGGTGAGCGGCTGGGAGGGCGCCGCCCCCTCGCCCTGCGCAGGCGCGATCTCGAACTGCTGCTGCCAGTGCTGGCGCTCGGAGCCGACCGCGGCGTGAGTGGAAAAGGCCTGCCGCACGATGTTGGCGAATTCCAGCATGCCGTCCGCGGTCTCCAGCGGGCGGCCGATGACCGAACGCAGGTCCGCGCCCAGGATGGTCTGGGCGCCCTGGTTGACCGTGGTGACGCGGAACGATTCGTCAAACACCAACACGCCGGAAGACAGGTTGGACAGCACGCTTTCCAGGTAGACGTTGGAACGCTCGAGCTGCTGGCGGTTGCTTTCGACCATGCGACGCGCCTCGTCGAGCTGGCGCGTCATGGCATTGAACGAACGGGTGAGCTGGCCGACTTCGTCGCGTTCGGGGGGCTCGGGCAGGGGCCGGTAATCGCCCACGCCCACCGCCTGCGTGCCGCCCGCCAGGCTGAGCAGCGGGCGCACCAGGCGCTTGGACAGGGACAGCGCCACCGCGATGGCGCCAAAGGCCGCCAGCAGCAGCGCCAGCGTCAGCGTAATGCCGTAAAGCTTGCGCAGGCCCAGCCGCGACAGCGCCAGTTCCTGGTAATCGCGAAAGCCCTGCTGAACCAGGTTGGCGTTGTGCGCGATCTGTTCGGGCACCGGCTGCAGCAGTTGCAGCCAGCGGGGCTCGGAGGCCGGGCCGAGCAGGTTGTCGTAGCGGTCCGGGCCGTTCAGCGGAATCACCACGCGCAGGTGCAGGCCGCCCTCTGCGCCGGGCGTGACCGGATCGTCGGCTTCCGCCGCGGAATAGCCGCGCGCCAGCCGTAGCTGGTTCATCACGGTGGGCGGCGGCGCGGCGGGCAAAAGCTGGCCGTACTGGCTGGTCGAGAACGCCACCATGCGCCCGCTGCCCGTGAACACCATGGCCTCCTGCACCCCATTGGCCTCGCGCAGCCGCGTCAGCGCCAGCGTCACGCCGCTGTCCGTGCTGCGGTTCAGTTCCATCGCCATCGAGCGGGCGCGCGCGTCCAGGTCCGCCAGCAGCGAGTCCAGCGCGGCGCGGCCCAGGTTCAG
>Ga0182739_1004091_pt1 | contig 12278 bp, 10 predicted proteins | sample eDN5th30CBELigBY_FD_128873 | JGI IMG/M metagenome (GOLD analysis project Ga0182739, IMG submission 128873) | Enriched backyard soil microbial communities from Emeryville, California, USA - eDNA 5th pass 30_C BE-Lig BY (version 2) (version 2) | ecosystem: Environmental > Terrestrial > Soil >... | reverse complement strand
TGTCGTATCTGCCACTGCCGTAGCCGCAGGCTCCGCCTGTTGGGCGGAGGCCTGCTTCACGGCATACAAACACATGCTCGTCAGTACAGCCAACAGGCTGAGGTATTTTATTGTGTATTGTTTGCGTTTATGGTTGGTTGGGGCATAACAATCCCCTAAGCGTAATTTTGTCTTCATTAGTTAGTTGATTATAAATGGTTTAAGAAATATACTTGCAATAAACCGACCACCATACGATAAGAAACCAAACGTTTTATTTGCAGGCCAAAGGAAAAGACGCTACTTTTATTCAGAATTGCGAGTAACCGATAACGTAAATCGTCCTTAACCGTTGGCAGGCATTTATGCGTTTCCGTTGGTATGGGGTCGGTAACACCGGGATCCGGCCGTGGCCGTTTTTGTCTCCGGTGTATTTTTTCAGGGTTATTCGGGGTTCTTGATAACGTTTTTGTGTAGGTTTTTGGAGGCACACGGCAGTAGTATTGCACACTGCCTATGAAGTGCTGTCGCTACCTCCGCAGATGCTTTGCGATGGGCGGGTAAAAGTGGTTTGGTGCTGCTCGTTATCATAATTTATATGATTATGTAAACGAGTCCAATGGAATAGGTACCGCTATATATTATGGGCAGGCCCCTTTCTTCCACTGCCACCGAGGTGCGACTAAACAACCTTGACACAGTTTCCGAAAGGGGCCCACCCCTTATTTCTTGCAAAGATACAAAAAACAGGTGGGCATGGGTTCCCCCTTCGGCCCCGCGTCGTCAAAGTAGTCGCTTTCGGTGACGGGACTCGAATCAGATTTAACTGATTACTGCCTCAAATATAATGATTTAAAAACAAAACAAAAACATATGTACTAACAAAAATTACAAATGTCTGATTATAAATATATAAAAATTAAAGAATTTAGGAAATATGTTGATGAAATTCTAAGAAGACGATTTCCAAGAAAGACGGGCTTTGAGAAAGAAAGAGATAAAATCCAAGATTTGATAGTTGCCGAAGGAGTTGAGCTCTATGGCAAAATGTACTATTTAGTTCTTTGTGAGTTACAACATGATATAGATAAAGCTTGCGATGATTTATTTTCTGACTATTCTTATGAGCGATTAGAAGACTTAGATGATGGCGCTACTAAATTGGCACAGTTCCTCCATGATCGTACTCGAAGTGATCGTAAAATTTCAACCGCTGCCGGAATTGAAAAAGGCCGTTTAAACCGAGTTAAAAATGGTAAAACCGAAGATTTATATGCTTTTGAAGTCTACGGCCTTGCAAAAGCTTTCAACCTAAAACCCAGTCAGCTTTTTGACTTTTTTTACGGCAATGGGCCACGGCCGGTTGTAGGGGATTGAATATATAATGTGACGCAACGTGTTAATTACGGACAAGATTGCATGAGCAACACAAAAAAGCGGGTAATCAAATTAACCTATACCTGCCAGGTAATCGATTGTCGGAAAAATTGTTTAAACGAAGGAGTTAAATGATTTTCCGAATCCTCGGCAACAGACGGGAATGCAAGGAAGATAAAAGAGAAATAAGAAAGGGAGGATGCTATGGTAACCGAAGCAAGGAAACTACATGCAATCGAAGAACTACTTAAGCTTAACAACGACACCATCTAGCACGGCTATGCAACTACAGGAGCATATTGCCAAAAGCCGAGATCACACTTACACACTCCTCGGGATGGCGCCAACCCGAACGCCGACTGCGTAGCACTTCGTGCCGGCTGCGTGAAGGTTCGGCGTGGCTGGCTAGGGGTTCGGTGCGCCAAGCTACCCCTAGGCCTCGACCCCGTAGTCCGTGGATGCGCTTACTTAGTCCGTGGATACCGCAAGTTAATACGTGGTTGCGGCATCGTAGCTCGTGGACGCCTTGTCGTAGTCCGTGGATACCGCAAGTTAATACGTGGCCGCGGCATCGTAGCTCGTGGATGCCTTGTCGTAGTCCGTGGATGCGGCAAGTTAAGATCTGGCCGAAGTGTCGTAGTCCCTAGGCGCTTCGTCATAGTACGGGAACGCCGCACAGTAGTGCATGGAAGCCGAAATTTGGTATTACGATGAGCAAACGTAATACGTGGAAACCGCAACGACGAGCGCATCATTCAGCGGTACCCGTAGCGTAGTATCTTGTCAAAAAGCGCGATGCTGCAGTATTATATTAAAGCCCCACCGCGAGTGCTAGAAACCAGCCTTTACAAAATACGTCAACGCATAAGTGTAATCATCGTTCTTTGCATGTTCGATACCATAATCGGCAAAGACCAACAACCTGCTCCCGGATTCCAGGGCTTGAAACGCTGTTCCATAACCCACAGGCATGTGGATGACACGTTGATCCTCATGCCGCAGGGTGGTTTCTTCAACCGGTAATTCCTGGGAAGGTTCATCCCAGTTATCGATTTTAACGGTTTTCATCGAGAAAGCGCCATCCAAAACGTAGAACCACCGCTGTTCAATGCGGTGTGCCCGCCACCCACGGATCGTTTCGGCATCCTTATTTTCGATGATATAAAACCGCTTCACCACGGTCATATCAAAATCATTGACGAACCGGATACTGCCGCGATGATCTTCGGCGATGCCGCCCTGGGTGATGGTGACTCTTTCCATACGTTAGTTGGACCTCAATTAAGTATCCGCAATTTATAAAATTCCGTTAAAATCTATTTGATTTAGCTGCGCGTCCAATCCCACGTCACTTCGATGTAGCCCCCTTTGCCACTCCACAAAAAGGCTTATCTTTGCCTATAGTGTATGTACGCTCAAATAATCCTTAACTACATTGAACAACGAATCCTCACTGAAAGATAAAATTACAGCAAATATAACAGATAGCCCTTTACCTACTACGGTTGAAAATGTCCAGATAGCAGTTATCGGGTTAGGCTATGTTGGCCTTCCATTGGCTATTGCATTTGCCGAGAAATACAATGTATTGGGTTTTGACATTGATGTTGACCGGATTGCCGAATTAAAAAAAGGCATAGACCGTACGCAAGAAGCCAGCCTTGCCGATTTAACTGCTGTTACTCGCGACAAGCAAAGCAATCTCCAACAAAGGAAATCAATCGGTTTATCGTTTTCTACTCACGTGGAAGATTTGCGCGCATGCAATACCTACATCGTTACCGTCCCCACTCCCATCGATGAATTTAAGGCGCCAGACTTGAGGCCTTTGATTGCAGCATCAGAAATGCTAGGCACCGTTTTATCCGCGGGAGACGTGGTTATTTATGAATCTACAGTTTACCCGGGCTGCACAGAAGAGGAGTGCATCCCAGTATTAGAGCGATCCTCCGGGCTGTTGTTCAACAAAGATTTTTACGCTGGTTACTCACCCGAGCGGGTCAGTCCTGGCGACAAAGCCCGCACCCTGAAGGCCATAAAGAAGGTGACCAGTGGCTCCACGCCTGAAATTGCCGATCGGGTGGACCGACTGTACGGCTCTATCATAGATGCTGGCACCCATAAAGCACCCAGCATCAAAGTAGCCGAAGCCTCGAAAGCCATTGAGAACGCTCAACGCGATGTGAACATCTCCTTCGTCAATGAGTTATCATTAATTTTCGACCGGGTAGGCATCGACACCAATGATGTACTCGAAGCTGCCGCCACAAAATGGAATTTTCTGAAATACAAACCGGGTTTGGTGGGCGGCCACTGCATTGGCGTAGACCCTTATTACCTTGCCCACAAAGCGCAGTCACTGGGTTACCTTCCACAAGTGATTCTGTCGGGTCGCAGGGTTAACGATCAAATGGGTGCATTCGTCGCCGACAAGGTGGTTAAACTGATGATTCAGAAAGACCACAAAATCAAGGGTGCCCGAGCACTGATTTTGGGGATCACCTTTAAAGAGAACTGCCCGGACATCCGGAATACGCGTGTTGTAGACATTTACCACGAGTTGAAGCAGTTTGGGCTTGCTGTAGACATTTATGACCCCTGGGCCGACCCCGAAGAGGTACAGCGCGAATATGGATTGACCATCCTAGACAAAGCAGATAGCACGGTTTACGATGCAATCATTGTTGCTGTGGCGCATAATGAGTTTCAACATTTTGATTATGTGAGCGTAAAACGAAATAACGGCGTCATTTTCGACACTAAAGCATGTTTGGAGCGCAGTTTGGTGGATGGGAGGCTTTAAAAATTTATCTTTGCCCCATGATCTATGCGTTGATAGCTGTTTTGCTTCTTGCCGGTATGCTGGTGTATTTTCGTATTGCAGACCGGTATAACATTATCGACAAACCCAACGAGCGGAGTAGCCACACTACGCTTACGATTCGCGGCGGTGGGATCATTTTCTACTTGGGTGTACTGGCTTGGTTTATCTGGAGCGGCGCGACATACCCTTATTTTTTTGCGGGGCTTACACTGATTACGCTGATCAGCTTTCTTGATGATATCCTCACCTTATCCAACCGTATTCGCATTGGTATCCACCTGCTATCGGTGGTCCTGCTATTTCTCGAAGTCCAGCTGTTTGACCACACTTGGTGGATCGTTCCGATTGCGTTGATATTGGTTATTGGCACCATCAACGCTTATAATTTTATGGATGGTATTAATGGAATTACAGCGATGTACAGCTTCGCAGTACTGTTGTTGCTTTGGCTGGCCAATCGTGAAATAGGCTTTATTGATGACCGGCTTCTTTACTGCACCGCCATTGCCAATGGCGTATTTACTTTTTTTAATTTCCGCCAGCGGGCCAAATGCTTTGCAGGAGATGTGGGCAGCGTGAGCATGAGTTTTATTTTGATTTTTGCTGCGTTGAGCCTTATCTTAACCACCGGCAATCCGATTTACATTTTATTTTTCGCGGTATACGGTGTGGATAGCGTGATGACGATAGTTTTCCGTTTATTCCGACGCGAGAATATTTTCAAAGCTCACCGGACGCATTTGTATCAGTATTTGGCGAATGAGGCCAGAGGTAATCGGTTGGTGATTGCTACATATTATGGGGTGTTGCAGGTGGGGATTGGATTAATTGCGTTAGTTACTGCAAAACATCCAGCTGGGATACAAATCAATGTCGCGCTCTGTATATTGGTTTTACTCGTTGGGTTATATACGGGCATACGGCAGTATGTCCTGGTACGCAGAAAATTAGAAACTGTAAAACCTAAATAAGCTTTTCAGCAATACTCAAAATCGAAGTAGGGCTCCACCCTAATTCCGTTCGTGCTTTGCTATCATCAAAAGTCAGAGTAGAAGTTATCTTACCAAGTTTACTCGAGTTTATTGGAAATCGATCCCCAAATAAATCTCCGATCCGTGCCAGTTTTTCTGCCACCCAAAAAGGAACTTTTTTCGGATTCTTCTTACCCATTGCTTTCGAAATCTTCGCCTCTAATTCACCAAATGTGGGATGGTGACCGTCTGTTAGGTTATATGTTCCGCCGTTCTCTCCAAGGAAAGGAATGATCCGGGCCACATCTTCTGCCCATACCATACTTTTCCTCGCATTGGCTTGACCTATACTTAGGTATCTGCCCGATTTGATGCCCTGAATCATGGCTCCGAGGTTACCGGGTGGATTACGCCCTACAACAAGTGGAAGGCGGAGGATCCCTAGCGTAACATTATTCTCCATAGCCCAGTGGCTAAGCCATTTTTCGGCAAGCACCTTGCTTTCCGCATAAGGTGTAATACCATTTAAAGCGTGTTGCTCATTAATATTACTGCCCTCATCGACACCATACACGGCTACAGTACTGACAAAAATAAAACCTTTGGGCAATTGGTCTAGGCTATCCAAAGCACGACATAGGTTCTTTGTACCTTCTAAATTCACGCGGTAAAATTCGTTCTTCGCTTCCTCGCTTTTTGGCACAGAATGAGCTTTCCCCGCAGCATGGATAACAAAATCAAAGCTGTTTACTTTATCGAAATTAAATGGTTTAGCGATGTCTTTACGACACCCCCCACTGCCACTCCGACCTATTGCAAATATATCGTGCTCCTGAATCGCAAGTTGCTCCTGAATAATACTACCTAAAAACCCAGAGGCGCCGGTTAATAAAAAACGACTTGACATTATGAAATAGCCTCCTCTTTCATACTACGTGGATCAAGTGAAGACATCAACTTATGTATGGGCCTTCTTAAAAACTTCGGCAACAATGTCCGCAGTACCGGCGCAAACACAGCAAAATAAACATAGAGCGGAGCACGGAGCTTATAAGCACCTTTTGCCCCCATCACCGCCTGCTTAAATGTTACCTTCAGATTGTTCTTTTTGTAATATTGTGGAGTGAATCTATAATAAAGCAGAAATTCCGGGATATTGGCGAAAATTAGGCCCCCATGTGCGGCTCTAATCCAAAGATCATAGTCTTGACGACGAACAATTTTCGGGTCATATGAACCTACACGGATGATCGCAGATCTTCTAAACGCAACCGCGGGATGGATCAGCGGATTTGTCCACATCAATTTGTGTAACTCTTGATGAGAAATCGGATATTTTCGTTCGCCAATGATGTTTTCATTTTCATCAATATCTTTTGCCCATGTTCCTACAATATCTACCGCAGGGTTTTCTAACAAGAATTTCAGTTGCTTCTCAAAGCGACTAGACGCACAAATATCATCTGTATCCATCCGGATAACAATATCGTACGAACATTCTTTGAGACCAATATCTAATGCGTTTCCTAGCCCCTTATTCTCAACAACGGTAATTCTTTTTAACGGAAGTAGATTTTCAAATTTTGCCAATACGGCATATAAATCTGAGGTAAGCGGCCCATCTTCGACAAAAATGATCTCATCAGCCAACTTCGTCTGTTCGGTGAGGCTAATTAGTGCCTTCTCTAAGAATAACGCGGAGTCTTTATAAAAACAAGATATTAAGCAGGAAAATTTTGCCATACAATGCCAAAGTTATAAATCAATCCAATATAAATTTCTTTTGCCCTCATGGACCGAATCAAAAAAGACAGTTTTGCCATCGTAACTCAACCTTGGGTGCAAGTCACAACGGGTTTCTCCGTAATACTTCATGCTTTCAAAAAACTGGCCTAAACCAACTAGCTTCTCGTTGCTCATATCATACAGAAACAGCTCCTTCATTCTCGCCTTATTGGGATAGGTATCAAAAATCATTTTCGAGTCATATACCGAGGGGTGCCCATCGCCGAACCTGTCAATTAACCCCTCTCCCACTATCTCCTTTTTTCCAGTTTGAACATCAATCTTGTAATACCGATCTCCAAATTGATGCTCCCGTAAATAGCCTAATATTTCTTGATTATTAATCCAGCAACAATGGCTTACCATTTCGTGGTCGGCCAACAAGCGCATGGCTCCCGTTTGTACATCCGATATGATTAGGCGATCAAAGCGGCGACGATCTATCAGATACCTATGTAAAAAAATGAAATGCTGCCCGTCCGGTGAAATCATTATGTGATTAACCTTATGTACCGCATTCTTGCTAAAGATATTGCCGCCGAAATCAACTATATCTTTTAAAGAAAGCAGAAGGCGAACGTGACCGGTTTCCAAATCCAGATAGAAAATCCCATCTTCCGAATAGTTAGGTAACAGTTGGTCATTTTTATGATTTCTATAACCATAGTCAGGGCGATGTTCCTGCAAACGTTCGAAACTTAAAGACAAACCAAACTGACTGCCGAAACAATCATAAACGGGAATCGGCATGATAGATTCGCCGATCCCTTCATTGCTTACCGTCACTTTAACAGAGTGATATCCAGTCTGTTCAGAATAGTTGTTATATATAAATTGGTTACTGGTTAACCACTGTAATTTACTTCCTTGTTGCCAGTTATATGCGGTAGACTCCTGCGAATACACTATCTTTTCATCTTGTAAATCCCAGACACAGACATTTATTGGCTTCGCAGGATTGGGAAGATTTCGAGTCAGGTATAACGAATGATGATATAAGATATACCGACGGTTCTCGGAGAGGGGGCTGTTATCGTAATAACCAAAGAAAGTTTCCCCAGCTGAAACAGGCAAGCTATTCAGTTTAAATGAAGATTTATACGAATACTTTTTCCTGTACAACAAATAATTGAAATATTGGTATGATTTTTTTATAACTCGCTTTATAAAAGGGAATTTACTAAAAAAAGCAGCCAACCTTCTCTCTTGGGCATTAAACTCGCTCATGCTATTATTTAATCAATTTATTCACTATACCTTTTGGCAACAAAATAGCCAAGGCTTTTATGTTCGGACAACTAAGGAATGACCGAAGTGCAAAGTTAGCTGCTTTCCAAAACGACGACCCTCGGTAGCTCTTGGCAATGTAGAACAGGAAATTGGATACGGCCTTCCTCCGCTTAAAATTACTTAATTCATATATGTCTGTTTTATATTTGATTAGCATTTCTCCGACTGCTTTTTCTTGCTTATCGCCAGACTTACTAACTTGGTTTTTAGCATCCTTAGCAACTGTGTAATTGATTACGTGCTCATTAACTAGTCCAACATGAGTGATTTTCGAAGCCCTAATCCACAGGTCATAATCTTGTAATGCTTTTATATTTACGTCAAATCCACCAGTCTTTTCAAATATATTCCGTTTAATTGCTACCGATGATGTAGTACCAATGATATTCGAAAATAGGATAGCTGGATATAAATACCCGCTTTGTGAAGACGTTATTCTTCTGATTGGCGTGCCCGATTCGTCTACAACTACCCTATTACAGTACACTAGCCCAATATTTTCGTCCCGCTGGAAACACGCCATCTGTTTACTAATCTTCTCCTCTTTCCACGTATCATCGTCATCAAGAAACATCAAGAAATCCCCAGACGACAGGGCTACACCTTTGTTACGGGAAAAGTTCCCCCCCATCGGCTGTGGGTTCTTATGGTATATTATCCCTTCATCTAGAAATTTCTCAAAATCTTCGTAGTGATCGCCGTCGTTAACTACGACAATTTCATCGGGTACCAAGGTCTGGGTCAAAACACTCTTTATAGCAGCTTGGAGCTGTTTGGGGCGATTATAGGTAGGTATGATAACCGATATTTTTTTATCCATCTACATTAGTCTATCCGGTAATATACTGTCACCCACCGGCATAAATATGAAAGCCTTTCTATTAATCCAGGTTTGATTTGGTCACTTTATTATTAGACAATTTATGCTTTGACTTAATGCTGTTCGAGTTAACATTCAAGTCATTGATAGTATTATCTTCGATAACACCGCCTTCAACACGGTTAACAACGAGTGTTCCCCGAACTTCATTACCACGAATTATCGGCTTCTTTAAACGATGTTTTGCAGACTTTGACGATGTCATGATATTGTCTACAGTATTGCCCGTGATAACAATACCTGTTTCTCCTTCAACAAATAATGACATATCCTTATTGCCGACTAACTTATTATTGGAGAAAGTCATGTTCTTTAACACCCCCTTAGTGTCCAACTCCTCAGGCTTTAAACGAGAAACGGAAGTACTTCTTATACCGTGCAGATTATCATAACAAGTATTGTTTGAGACCGTGATATCACGCAGGGGGGCTTGCAAATAGATCCCAGCTCCGGTTGAGCTACTTGCAGCCATACTATTACCATAACATTTATTAAACTGAATTATATTGTCATGTCCAATATAGCTTTCCTGTTTATTATCATAATTGTAAAGCTGAGTTGTGTAACTTGCCAGTTTTATTCCCGACCCGTGATTATTGAAAACCTCATTGTTTTCAATCACACTGTTATCGCCTTGGAAATAAATTCCATGCTCTCCAGAGTTATAAATCTTATTGCCATGGATATGAAGGTTACTAACATTGCGCTGAGCAAGAATTCCGTCCGCTCCACTTTTATTATTGACGTTGTTATCGCGTATGATGTTGTTTGCAATCTCACTGTTTCGTGTGGATGGTCTAGCCCACACCCCCATGATGCAGTTAGAAATCTCACTACCTAGCAATTTATAACTTCCTGCCAAACCTACCCCGATTCTACCGTTATTGATTTTACAGCCTTTAATTATATTACCTACCCCCTCATTGTCAGCTAGATATAACATTCTGTCCGAATAAACAATTTTCGATGATGTCGATCTTGAATTCCCATCAAATACACAGTTGATAATTTGATTATTACTGCCATCAATTGTTAAGAGGTTAGTTACGCCCGTCTTTTCAAAAAATCTCAACCCTTGCACAACATTATTATTTCCTTGCAGAATAATCGTAAACTCTCGCTCCCCACTAACGGGTATAATTGTCCCCGTACCGACTAGCTTTATGTTATTTACAGCTATTTTGGCAGAAATAGGGTACTCACCTTCTGGTATTTCAAGCGCCATACCTTCAACACTGCTCTTTTTGATAAAATCTATAGCAGCCACGAACGCCTTGGTGTCGTTAGTTTCTCCATCTCCCTTCGCTCCATAATCTTTAATGTTAACGGAATTGGCTCGTTTGTTTCCGTCCTCAGCTCGCATTTCATCTTTCTGTCCACTGATTCCTAAGTTTTCACTGACAACCATTGAATCGTCTTGGATAGTCGAATCGGACGAACCTCGCATGATTAAACGATTAGGTGGTATTGTACTTGCGCTCGCGCTATCACCTCCTCCATTATGATTACTCCCTTGATTGCCAGAAAAGTTACAAGATGCGCCTGTCAATATTGCCGCTAATGTGATACATGTGAATGTCATAGTTAACACTTTTCGTTTAATTTGTCCCATAGCTAAGATCTCCAATCGATTTATATTCATCCTTTAGTCCTTGCTATTTATACTAAGCAAGTTTCCGACCAAAACAAAACCTACTTTAAAATCACGGCAATTTTATCACCTTCTTCGCTTTATATTGCTTCGTAATTATCAATAGCATTAATGACAATGGTATATATGAGGTCGTTAAATCATAGGATGTGTTCCAACACAAGAAAAAATACAACGCCACAAATCCGATTTTAATGTTATCAATCGTCCTCCGCCTGATGGCTCGAATAAGTGCAATAAAGAACAGTACAACCAAAACTAGCAACAGCCCCCCTCCGACAAAACCGAAAGATAAAAATCCTTCCAAAAGCATATTGTGGGGATAAGACCCCCCCAACACCTCTTCGTAGCTATTTACGCCATAGCCCAATGGATTCTTAAAAATCAATTCAACAGTCTTCGTCCATACCTCCAAGCGCGGCTCCTCCCTTTCTCCGGATGCAGATGCACTTAGTCGCCGAATCAGTGCAACATCAGCCATCAACTGTGATAATAGCGCAGCTATCGCTGCAAGAAATCCGATAAACAAAGTTAACACCGTTAAATTCCGAGCTTTGTTCTTCTTCGCAAACAATACACCGCTCATGAAGTACAATATCGAAATTATACACGGAAATATGAGGGACGACCGGCCACGGGATATCAAAAGACCAACTAGTATAATTAAAATCAAAACAATATACCGAATTTTCACCCGCTTTACGGTTGCAGTAAAAAGGCCAATAAGAGCAGCCGTTAAACCAGCCCCAACCGGAAGTCCGTAGGTCAGGTAGTGCTGTCCTTTACTTCGGTCAAAAGAAAATCCGATTAAAATGTGATAGCAAGAAAGGAAAACAGCCCACCCAAGTATCAACCCGAACAGAACTTTTTCATTTATATCTTGGTGCTGCAACGTGATAAGAGCTAAAATAGCTATGAAGTAGATATACTCCACCACACCTTTTGCGTCAATGACGGAATACTCACCAATTACATAAAAGACAATGACACAAGCAATAAAGAGCAACAGAACACTCAAGATACGGAAATTTCCAAGATTATATCCCTGCACTACTCTTGGATGTCCAATTTTTACTAGAAAGCAGCCAAACAACAAAAAGAGCGGCATGAAATTGATAATAGGGTTTGAAAACAGCAATTTAATACTCGGAATACTAACGACTAAAAAAGCAGATAAAGTTGTTATACTACCAATATTTATTAGTCTTTTCACCTTATCCAGTTTTTATCCGTCTATTTAACTAACTCATTTTCCCTAATGATAGACATTAATCTATCAACATTTACCACAGAATCAAATGGTCGGCTTTTCTGAAACGACTGTTGTCCCATTTGTACCCATTCATTCCTTTTATGATATGATTTATTCAAGGCCTCCATATACGAATCGGGAGAGGTATCATAAATTAACCATCCATTCTGTCCGTCGTCAATCATCTCGCTTGGTCCACCGAGATAAAATGATAATATCGGCTTCCGCATATAGAGTGCTTCAGCAATCGATATCCCAAACGGCTCTGC
>Ga0182739_1004087_pt1 | contig 12283 bp, 11 predicted proteins | sample eDN5th30CBELigBY_FD_128873 | JGI IMG/M metagenome (GOLD analysis project Ga0182739, IMG submission 128873) | Enriched backyard soil microbial communities from Emeryville, California, USA - eDNA 5th pass 30_C BE-Lig BY (version 2) (version 2) | ecosystem: Environmental > Terrestrial > Soil >... | reverse complement strand
TGTTAAGCCAAGATTCCAAACCGCAAAAGCAAATAAAATCCCCGTTACAATCTCGGTTAATAGATAAATAGGTGAAATTTTTTCACCACACGAACGGCATTTACCACGTAGAAATATGTATGACAAAACAGGAATTAAGTCTAGCAACGTTAACCGGCGTTGACAGTTTGTACAATGAGAGGGTGGTGTTGAGATGGACTCCTTTTTTGGTACACGTAATCCGACAACATTAAAAAAGGATCCAAACACAAGTCCAAAGATAAACGCAAAAACGGTATAAACAATCTCCATAAAGCTTCACCTTCCTTGAATAGAAAATTGTCGGGACCCTTTATAGAGCCCCGACAGTAAAATCGTAATTTAATTTTAACCGATTAAGACTCACCTTCATAATAGAAAGTTGTGACTTGGATTGATGCAGTGACAGATTCATCTTCATCTTCTTCAGTCATTTCGTCCTCTTCGCCTAGAAGTGCGTAATTAATAGAGTCAATATGCATAATTCGAGGCAGATTCTCAAGTTCTTTAATAAACTTTTGGATGTTTTGTTTTTCTGGTGCTTCGATTGCAAGGTTAAATGTAATCAATTTTAGTTCTGGTGGCAGTGCTTCAGCCGCAATGTCTGAAACAGGCGTTTCTGACACTTCTCCTTCTGTATTAGTATCGTCTGTAGACCCTTCAGTTACAGTTTCATTCTGTGTAGTCTCCTCTGTTTCACCCTCTTCTTCTGGATTAGGCACAATAGAAGACTCCGATACTAATTGATCATAACTATTAAATCCAATTGACGTAATTCGTGACTTTGCCACGTATTCGATTTCTTCCAAGTTGATTAACAGTTGATCAATTTCACGGGACTGTGGCAACTTTTGGCGTATAGCAAAAACATTTTCCACTTTTGTCTTTGTTTGTGCTTCAGTTGAAGACAATTGACTTTGTAATGATGTAATCTCAGTTTGCAAAGAGTTGATAAAGCTTTCAAGGGAGTCTACCTGGTCTTTTTTCGGTAAAACCATATAGTAATAGATTGCAAATAATAAAGCTCCTAATAAAACGACAAGCAATAATAAAGACGTATTCTTATTACTAGAGAGCTTCATTATTGAACACCTCCAGTAGCTAAAAAATGCTCATCAATCAGAAGCGTAATTTGAGCAGATTGTCTTGGAATGACATCAAAATTTGTTTCATCTTCTGAATCTAACTCTTCTCCTAAATCTGAGTTAGTAATTGAAAGGACTTGGCCATCCGTAAAATAACCACTTTTCGATAGTCGTGATACATAGGTAGCCACATCACTTAATGTTTCAAAATCAACAGAAATAGAGACACTTTCTGCACTAAATGTATAATTTCGTAAATAAGAGTTACTAGGTTGTAACCCTTGAATCTCAGTTATGAGCGGTGAGACTGGGTACGAAACTTTCTCAACAAATGAAAGAGATTGTTCAAGTGTATTTTGATTCACTGGTTGGGCTATAGATAAGTCTGTTAATAACTGATCACGTTCTGTGATTAAATTGGATTCTTTTGCTTGTAATTCTGTCATCTGTGCACTAGCATCAAAATATTGCCATACTAATAAGGATAATACTAATATTGCAACAATTGCTAATAGAAAATAAATTAATTTTGGGCCTTGTTGACCTTTTTCCAGTTTGGGTATGAGGTTAATATCTGGTACCATTATTGAACCTCCTTTAAAGCTAACCCAAGTAAAGATGCGTGTTTTGCTTTAAATCCTGGGTAATGTTTTTCAATTACAGCATCATCAATTAAGGTAACATCAACCGCTAACGTTTCTTGTATGTACTTAGTAATCTCATCAAGTTGTGGATTATCACCCATGACAATAATTTCATCCACTGCCTTTTCTCCTTTATGAAGAGAGAATCGGAAGAAATTCATAATACGGTCAAGTTCTATCACTTGATCTTGAAACATTGCTCGATAACTTTCTATATCCCCATCATATGTAAACTGTAGCTCATCCTCTTTTAATGGGTTCGCATGCCATTGGGACATATTAGTTGGTAATTGCTGATAACGAAGGAAATCCACATTTCCATTCGAGTAAATACAGATAGATAACTCATTTAAAAGCCAATTGGCAACTAAATAAGTTTTGTCTTGATCAATCGCTTGAATATTCTCAAGTAAACGCAAATTACATAAAGCACGAATATCCGCAACTTCAGGTTTCATATGGATATCCAAGAACAAATTGATGTATTTATTAACCTCTTCAGAGGAGGCAGCAAACAGCATCGCCTGTCCATCCCCCTCAACAGGATTGTATACATCAACAAGTGAATCTTGAAATGGTAAGTGGATACTATGTCCAAGCTCCATTAGGACATACTCTTTAAGCTTGTCGGATTCCACATCTCTTGGATGCTCAAAGGATTTTAATAGAACAGTAGGGTCGGGCACGAAAAAGCGAACACTTTGATTTCGTCCACCCCAGTTAGAAGCATTTTCTTTAAAAATTTCAAATAACGCCATCTCATCTTTGACAGTTGCTTCGTCAATCACATCCTGGGGCAAAGCCACTTCAAACAACTTCGCCTGTGACAAATCTGGGCCCTTTGAAACAAGTGCGCGAAATACATAATCATTGATTTCTATGGAAAGATGGGAAGATTTTTTCTTTTTATTAAACATGCGCAGGGCTCCTTTTATAGATAGTCTTGAACAAGATCTATGTTGATATTAATTTCCTAATGAGACAACTAACTAAGTAGAGTTAGTTGCCCTTTAGAGAATTAATTTTCTCGGTTATCTATTAAGGTACATCTACACCTTCTATAGCTGGAGTAGTACCGTCATCATCAGCATCTTTTGCGTTAATAATATCAATTCTAGCTTTATTAAAATCAATCAAATGTTTTCCTACATCCGCAGCTGTAATTGTTAGACCATTACTAGTTTTTTCTACTGTAAAATCAACATTTTTAAACTCACCCAACGATTCGATAAAGCCACTAAAACTTCCAACACCGCTTGTAATTTCTGTACCCTTACTATCATACACCTTATAAGCTTTTGTCTTGTATTCAATTTTATTTACACCAGAATTATCAGTAATATAAATATTTGATGCATTAAGAATATTTAATGCATCTGATTTAACAGCCTTCTTTTCACTATTACTAATGATATTCCCAATCGCAGGAATTGCAATTGCAGCAACTATAGCTAAGATAACGATAACTGCTAATAATTCAATAAGTGTTAAACCTTTTTCATTTTTAATACGTTTTCTCAAATTTTTAAACATATTAAATCCTCCCTTTTCTTGTCTTTCATTTACTTTATTATTTATTTGCACGGACGTTTGTTGCATTTCTTCTCACCTCCCTGCAAAACATCCTTGTTGTTGTTAATTAATTTACATTTGCTCGTAAAGGCTAAACATCGGTAAGAAGATGGCAGCCACAATGATGCCTACGATACTGGCTAGAATAAGAATCATTAACGGTTCAATTAAGGATTTCAATGTATCTACGGAACGTTCTACTTCTGCATCGTAAAACTCCGAAATTTTTTCTAACATATAATCTAAAGATCCTGTTGTCTCTCCGATTCTTGTCATTGATGTCACAAGCGGTGGAAATAACCAGCTTCTTTCTAACGGTTCGGAAAGAGTACTCCCTTTTTCCAGATTATCTCTCGCTTCCAAAACTACTTGACTCATCACTGGATTTCCTACTACTCGTTCCACGATTGTTAGAGATTGTAAGATTGGTACAGCACTACTAAATAAGGAAGACAATGTTCCCATCATTCGAGAAATTGCTGATTTCTGAAGTAATGGTCCAAAAATAGGCATTCTTAATAGTGCATAATGGACAGCATAATTAAATTGCGGATTGCTTTTATACAGTATCCGAAATCCTACTGATATGAAAAGTATTAGTAAGATGAGTAACCACCAGAATTTTTGAAGCCAATCACTAACTGCAATTGTTACGATTGTCATCCAAGGTAACTCTGCCCCCATACTTTCAAATGACTCAACAAAAGATGGAACTATCACAACCATCATAAAAATCGCTACAACAATCGTTAAAATGAATAGCACAATTGGATAACTCATTGTCGATTGGACTTTTTTCTTCAAGTTATACTGTCTCTCATACGTATTAGCTAACCGCTCTAATGTTTCATCCATATTCCCTGTTGCTTCTCCAGAGCTCATCATATTCGAGAAAAGTAACGGAAAAACTTTAGGATGCTTCAAAGTAGCTTCTGAAAAGGATACCCCTGTTCGAATATCTTCTTCTACTGTCTCCAATGCCTTTTTCAAGGGCTTACTTTTCGACTGTTGGGCTAAAATTTGGGTAGATTCAACAATAGAAACCCCCGCTCTCATCAATGTTGCAAATTGACGACAGTATATAACAAAATCCTGATTTTTAACTTTACCGCGACCAAAATTTAAATCCTTATGCAAAATACTATTGGATTCATTAACTTCGCGTGGGTTAATCCCTTGGGATCGTAGTTTTGCAATGGCAGCCTGTATATTCTCCGCATCAACAATCCCTTTTGTCTGTGCACCTTGTTTCGTTCGACCTATATATTTATAAACTGTCAATTAACTCACCAACATTCAATTACTATAATCTTCAAACTTTAAATAAGGTCTTGCTTCTTCCATTGACACTTTTCCTGTCGAAATAAGTGATTGAATCGATGTTTCTAAAGTATGCATTCCCATTGCACGACTCGTTTGCATGACACTTGGGATTTGATGTACTTTTTCATTTCGAATCAGGTTTGTAACTGAAGGAGTAGCAATTAATATTTCAGTAGCTGCGACACGTCCACACATATCTTTTCGTGCAAAAAGTCTTTGAGAGATAATTCCTTGCAAAACATTCGCCAGTTGAATTCGAATCTGCCCTTGCTGATGTGGTGGAAAAACATCAATGATTCGATCAATCGTTGTAGGCGCACTTGAAGTATGCAATGTGGCAAATACTAAATGACCCGTTTCCGCTGCAGTTATCGCTGTAGAGATGGTTTCTAAGTCTCTCATCTCCCCAACTAAAATGACATCGGGGTCTTGACGAAGTGCTGCTCGTAAACCATTAGCAAAACCCTTTGTATCAATGCCGATTTCACGCTGATTGACAATGGACTTTTTATGATTATGTAAATACTCGATTGGATCCTCTAACGTGATAATATGCTTTGATTTCATTTCATTTATATAGTTAATCATCGCAGCGAGTGTAGTTGACTTACCAGATCCAGTCGGACCCGTTACTAATATCAATCCTTGAGGTTTATCAGCTAAATCATAAAGTACTTTCGGCATTTCAAGAGATTCAATCGTTGGAATTTTCGCTGGTATTAGACGAAACGCTATGGCACTCGCATTTCGTTGATGATAGGCGTTAACACGGAAACGACATAAATCACCAAGCGAAAAATTAAAGTCTGTTTCCCCTTTTTCCTTGTACTCCGCTTTTTTATATTCAGGTATTATTTCATTTACCAAATCTACTGCATCCTCCGGTGAAACAACATCATCTCCATATTGCTTCAGCTTGCCATTTATCCGATAAACTGGTGGTATCCCAACAGTAATGTGTAAATCGGATGCATTGTCTTTATAGGCTCGTTCTAATAACGAACGTATACTAAACATCTCTTCACTTCCTATTCAACTGTTGCTACATGCAACACTTCTTCAGTTGTTGTATGTCCGTCTAATACTTTTAAAAACCCATCCTCTACAAGAGTGCGGTAGCCTGCTTCTCTCATGTAATTTCTTATTAAGTTCACATTTGTATTTTGAAGAATAAAGTCTTTGATTGTTCTATCGATCGGCAACAGTTCATGGATTGCAAGACGACCACGATAACCTGTATGATTACAAGCTGGACAACCACGACCACGATTAACTGTATCAATTGTCATACCAACTTCTGCAAAAATCTCTTTTTCACGTTTTGTAGCTGATACAATTTCACCGCAATCTCGACAAACACGACGCACTAGACGTTGAGCCACAACACCAACAATTGAAGATGAAATAAGGAACGGTTCAATGCCCATATCTTGTAATCTAGAAATAGATTCAACGGCATTATTTGTATGTAAAGTGCTTAATACTAGATGCCCAGTTAAAGAAGCACGAGTCGCAATTTCAGCTGTTTCCACATCTCGAATTTCCCCTATCATGACAATGTCAGGGTCTTGACGTAAGATAGAACGTAAACCAGTTGCAAAGGTTAATCCTACTTCTTCTTTTACTTGAATTTGGTTTACACCTTCTAATTGATACTCTACAGGATCTTCAACCGTAATGATGTTAACACCTTCCTTATTTAAATGGGAAAGAGCGGCATATAAGGTTGTTGATTTACCTGATCCTGTAGGTCCAGTAATTAACACAATTCCGTTAGGTCGAGCAATCATTTTTCGGAAAAGCTGCTCATTCTTATCATTTAGTCCAAGTTTATCAATATCACTTGCTACATTACTTAAGTCTAAAATACGCATAACTATCTTCTCACCAAAAATGGTTGGTAAAGAAGATAAACGAATATCGATAGGCTTAAAATTTACAGTTGTTTTGATCCGTCCATCTTGTGGGAGGCGATTTTCAGTAATATTTAAACCACCCATAATTTTCACACGTGCCGTTAGCATGTTTTGCATATGCTTTGGCAATGAACGCTCAGTTCTTAGCTCACCATCTACACGATAACGAACACGAAAATCTGTCTCTTGTGGATCAAAGTGGATATCACTTGCTCTTTGTGCCACACCATTTGCAATAATTTGGTTCACTAAACGAACAATGGGTGATTGCTCATCCATAATTTCTTGCTGTACTTCAGATGGAGCAGTAGTTGTTACCCCTAAATCGGAAAGTGCAGCTTCCATGGACTCTTGTAAGTCATAGTACTTTGTAATCGTTCGATATAAGTCGTCTTTTGCCGCAATACTTGTTTCAATTTGACAGCCTGTTGCCATACGTACTTCTTCAATGGCAAAGTAGTCCATTGGGTCAGCCATAGCAATAAACAATCTATTTTTTTCTCGTCGTAATGGCATGATGTTCGCACGTTTTGCTAGTTCGACAGGGACTAATTGTAAAAGCTCTGGATCAATTGAATATTGGTTTAAGTTTATATGGGGAACACCCAATTGAACTTCAAGGACTTCGATTAACTGTTGCTCGGTCAGGTAATTTTCTCTAATCAGAAAGTCCCCTAATTTTTCGTCTCGAGTTTTATTTTTTAAGGCATAGTCGAGTTGTTCATTCGTTATAACACCAGCTTCGACTAATAAGTCCCCTAATCGTTTTCGAGTTTGGATTCTCATTATTCCACTCCCCCTTCTATGGAGTAACTAGATTTCCACCTTTATCATAATAACTGCCCTCAGGTAACGCTTCTTCCCCATTGTCGTTCATATCAGGTAAATCATTATTATCTAGGTCAATTTGGGTATCAGGATCAGTATTTATGTCCGCTCCATTTGTCCCTGTTTGTGTATTTTCTGAAGGTGTCCCATTATTATTGTTATTTGAACTTTCTGTAGGATTTGGTGTTGTAGTCTGTACTGCTTGTTTAGATGATACGAGAACAATTCGATTCGTTGGTGCGTAGTAATCTCGACTAATTTGCTCTTCTGTTCTACTTCCACTCTCAGAAATCACGCGTGTGACAACTACCCGTACACCTTTTTGACCTTCTTGCACCAATCGTTTTTGTCCAACAGATAATTTATCTGAGTAACGATTAATAATTCTAGGTGAAATTTCTTCCTTATTGGTTTGTACTAGAACGTCCTTACCTTTTTCATTTGAATAGATTTCTATTTTTAAATTAGAACCTTCAACAGTTGCATTGATTTGAACTGCACTAGTGGAACTGTTTAGAAACTGTAAATCTTCAGTATATTGGATATTGATGGAAGCATTAATACCCGGTTCTAGGTAAGTAGGTATTTTCTCCTGTGCATGTCGTTCCAATATTTCAAATTCCGTATGTAACACTGCATCATATAATAGAGAAGCTACAAAGTTTTTCGCTTGACGGTTAGCAGTTGTCTCCCCAACCTTTCCAATGAATGAAAAAGAATCGTTTGGATACAAGATTGTGCTATTTAATAATTCAGCAACCGCTTGTACATCCATCACCTCGGTTGGAATACTTTCAATTGAAAGAGCAATTCGTTCGTTATCTATTTTTAAATCATTTACAACGGCTTTTATTTCATGTTCTTTTAAGTGAGAAGTTTGAGTAGAAATAGCATTTAACGTCTCTTCTTTATCCCAACCTGATACTTCAGTGATTTTAGTTGTTACTTCTTCTGGTATTGTGATGATTAATGGTAAATGTACAATTCTATCAGACTCCCAAAACGCATACCAAGGCTTATCGACAGTAGTTTCATACTGTGCAATAGTAGCATTAATATCAAAATTGAATTGGGAAGGGTCAATTAAAACTTCTCCTTCACCATCACTTACAACGATTTCCTCCGATACCCATTTGTTGACGGCTTGCTGCAACACTTCCGTCATCTCGTCCTTATCTAAACCAGAAACGTTCACACCAGCAATGGTAGAACCAGCATTTGGCTTATCTGCATAAGCGGTTTTAAATATTGATCCTTGCAAGCTTAACACTAAAACAATAACCAAACTGAGTGTAGATACTAAAATGTATTTTACTTTTTTCGTCATACTTATCACCTCAAGATACTACTTAAAAAACCATTTCTTCTATAATGCAAATTCAACTAATTACGGATAAACAGTCCAATTATTTCCAAAAACAATTTCCTTATATGTATATCAGTTTTCACTTCTCACATTAAATTATAGAACTTTTAGCATATTTATTGCTTTTACGAATTTGAAAAACCCTTAAAAAGTAACATTTAAGATTACTAAGAACATAATCTAATAATAAGATACACAAAAAAAATTTGATTGTATATATCTTTTTCACTATTATTTTATTTTTTAAAATAAAAAATAAAATATTCTGTGACTTTTATAACACAAAATGTATAATTAGAATGTGGATTTACCAAAATCATTAGTTTTTAAGTGCTTAATTTATTGAATTTTTCAGTTGTTCTATAATTATTACTAGTTTTTTAATCTTTTCTAAGGAAGTTGAATAAAAATGATCTTTATTAAGAAGAAAATACAAAATCAATCCGCTTTTACATTAGTAGAAGTGTTAGCAGCGGTAATATTATTATCCATAGTCATATTTCTTTCAATATCTATTTTCCCGCAAATGGCTAATTTGAATTCTAAATCTGAAAATAACCTAAATACCGTTAATGTTGGAAAAGATATATTATTTAAAATGAAAACCGTTAGCTACTCAATTATCGAAGGTAGTAATACTAATTCTTTGAACAACTCTAGTATTCTACCTATTCAATTGGATGAAATGATTTCTGAAGATAAAACGATAACTTTAAAAGGCAACTATCAATATATTGATGAGAAGAACTATAAAGTTGATATAACAATCAGTCGTGATATAGAAAGCGGTACAAAATCCTTTAGAAAGATTACAATAGATATCAAAGATTCTAACAACTCAAACTTGACTACAACTCATGGATATTTACAAAATTAAAAACTAAGGGGATTGGATATGGAATATAAAAAAAATGAAAACGGACTAACCTTAGTTGAATTACTCGCTAGTATAGTTATCATAGCAATAATTTCATTAGCTTTATGGAACCTATTTTTCAATTCAATGAATCATAATAGTAGAGAAGTGTCTAAAAATCAGTTGCAGCAAGAAGCAAACTTGATTATTAATACAATCCAAAACTTACATACAAAATATAAAATTACAAATTTGGAAATTGATCCAACCAATTCTTCTTTAACAATTTCCTATAGAGATAAGGATAGTATTTCTAATCAAAACACTATTTTTAATAACAACAACATCAAATATGAAATTAAAACTAGTGAGAGCTTTACAGAGACACAAACACCTCAACATTTTGAATTTTATTTAAAATTAACTTCTACAAAAAATGAAAATATTAAATTTGAAGTAAGAACTACATTTAGCAAATTGGAATAATTATTTGGGGGATCAATATGAAGTACTTAAGAAACCAGAGTGGCTATGCCCTATTAATTAGTTTTGCCTTTATTTTATTACTAATAATTTTTATGACTTCATTTTCAATACGGGCGGCTAACAATTACAAACAAGTTGAACAAACAGACGATACATATGAATTAACCTCAATTGCTGAGATGGGGATTGAATACTACCTCGCAGCAATTACTCATAAAATAGCATCATATCAGGATTCAACCACGAGTGAAGGGAAATATTTACAAGGGAAAGTTAATACAATTAATAACTATATAGAATCTCAAAATAAGAATAAACTAACTCCATCTAAAAGTGTAATCGATGGCCACATTAATGAATCAATGAACAAACTAATTAGTGATGTCGACGATTTACTTGAAATAAAATGTAATCATGAAACTTCAACTGATAGCCAGTTGAAAACTAACCCAAATTGCCTTCAAGAACCAAATGGAGCAAATTTTGAAATTATTAAATCTGTTAAGAATAACGAACGCACCTGGACTGTTTCTGTAGTAGGAAAACTTCCTAATATAAATAAAACTAAAGTAATCGAAGCAACTTATAATATTCCACCAGAATTTTCTTTAATAAAATTGGGGCAAAATGGGGCTTCAACCGGCTCTGAATTCCAACCTGGTACACCTGTAGTAAATATTACGTTTGATAGTCTTTTTGAAAAGCAAATACCGACTTCAAATTTTGTTGTAAATTTGAAAGATAAAACCTTCCAAAACAATAACTATAATGGAAATCTAGAGAAAGATGATAGTAATAAAAATGCGGAGATAAATGCATTAGGTAATGTGAATCTTACTAAGGATGGAAAAAATGTGCAAATCTTAGCTAGAGGAACTGTCACGTTTGATTCATCTGCAACTTATGATTCAATGAATCTCTATTCAAAAGCAGCGCTATTTAAGCAGAATATCAACGGGAATCTTCTAAACAGCCTTATAGAAGTTGAAGATAGTATTAGTTTCATACAGAAGCTCCCAATGAGTGGAAGTAAGATTCAAGTTAATAATAACGAGAAATCAACCAAAATAATTGCTAGTTTTGATGATGTTGAACTATCAAATGAAAGTCTAATTAAAGTTAATGGAGCTACAACGTTTAACAAAATTTCAACAGTTAATAACTCCAAAATTTTAATAAATGGACCTTTAACAATAAAAGATTATATAAATAATATAACAAACGGTAGCGAGTTAACGGTTATTGGAAAAACTAATTTTGGTAATTATATCAGTAGTATTCAAAATTCTACTGTTACAGTATATGGTAATGCAGAAATTGGTTACTTCCAAGGAATCAAAGTATCTGAAAATAAACCAGCGATGGACATTAAGGGAGTTTTAACAATAACAAGTGGGGCTACTAAAACTACTATATCAGACGGAACAGTGATCGTTGATTCTATTGCATATGGTGGTAATGCAAAACTTGATCCTCAAATTGAAATAACTAATACTGGTAAGTTATGTATAAGAGATAAATCAAAAGTAGATATACTTTTTGGCAATAGCCAAAAAGCTAAATCTACTGGTAATGGTAGTATTATTGTATTAGATAAATCAAAAGATCCAGATTATGAAGAAATGCTACAACTAAACAATAAGACAACAGGGAGTCACGATATACTTGTTGGTCTAAATGTGTTTAACACATTATGTTCAGATGGGGGCACTTCTACTCCTATAAGTTCAGATCAATATATAGTTAACGAAAAGCAACTAACAGAAACAGATGTAAAGAAAGATATATATTATAAATGACGAACAAGGAAGTTCTAATCCCTATTATCAACTAAAAAGGGATTAGAATTTTTTTATTTATATCTAGAAATTAAGTACTTATACATAAAAAGCATTTGCCGTCATAGCGTGGGGCAAAAGCATGGAAGAGTTGTTAGAAGTTTAAGAGGTTCAGCATAACAAAAAACCTGACACGGAAAGGATTCCGTGTCAGGCTCGATTTAAGATTAATACATTTTTAAATATTGTTCGCGTTCCCATGGGTGAACCACTGTGCGGAACATATCGAATTCGATTTCTTTTGCTTCTTTGAAGTTTGCATAGATATGGCTACCTAATGCATTTTTAATCACTTCATCGTTTGCAAGTGCAACAAGTGCATCGTCTAGAGAAGCTGGTAAGTTATCGATT
>Ga0182739_1004086_pt1 | contig 12290 bp, 12 predicted proteins | sample eDN5th30CBELigBY_FD_128873 | JGI IMG/M metagenome (GOLD analysis project Ga0182739, IMG submission 128873) | Enriched backyard soil microbial communities from Emeryville, California, USA - eDNA 5th pass 30_C BE-Lig BY (version 2) (version 2) | ecosystem: Environmental > Terrestrial > Soil >... | reverse complement strand
TCGTGGATCGCGGTCTCGTCGGTGATCTGATTCATATCCCGCTCCCTCTGCTCCAACTGCTGCTCCGATGAATATCGATGCCTAGATGTAAACACACGAAGGTTGCGAGTCGGTGCCCGCCACGTCACCGTTTCGCTCACGGCTTAGCCCGCGTGCCGTGCATAAGCTCGTCGGCATGCGCCTCTGCGTCTTCTCCGGCTCCAGCTCCGGGCGCGCGCCCGCCTATGCGGGGGCCGCGCGCGGGCTCGGCAGCGCGCTCGCCCAGGCCGGCATCGGCATCGTCTACGGCGGCGCCTCGGTCGGCCTCATGGGGGTGCTCGCCGATGCCGCGCAGGCCGGCGGCGGCGAGGTGATCGGCGTCATGCCCCAGTCGCTCATGGACAAGGAGATCGGGCACCCGGGCCTGACCGACCTGCGGGTCGTCGGCTCGATGCACGAGCGCAAGGCGCTCATGGCCGACCTCTCCGACGGCTTCATCGCCCTGCCGGGCGGCGCTGGGACCCTCGAGGAGCTCTTCGAGGTCTGGACGTGGGCGCAGCTCGGCCATCACCGGAAGCCCTGCGCGCTCTACAACGTCGCCGGGTACTACGACGGGCTCGCCGCGTTCCTCGACCACATCGTCGTCGAGCAGTTCGTGAAGCCGGTGCATCGGGAGATGCTCATCGTCGAACGCGATCTCGACTCGCTGCTCGCGGCGATCGCGTCCTACGAGGCGCCGATCGTCGACAAGTGGATCGGCCGGGGCACGACCTGAGCCGTTTCCGGCCGTTTCGCTGAGCGTCATGGTCGGGGGTCGCGCCTAGGCTCGGAAGGTGGCGACGGAGTACTCGGCGAGACATCTTTCTGTCCTCGAAGGACTCGAGGCGGTGCGCAAGCGTCCCGGCATGTACATCGGCTCGACTGACTCCCGTGGTCTCATGCACTGCCTATGGGAGATCATCGACAACTCCGTCGACGAGGCGCTGTCGGGCGAGGGCTCGACGATCGAGGTCGCCCTGCACGCGGACGGCTCCGTCGAGGTCCGCGACCGCGGTCGCGGCATCCCGGTCGACGCCGAGCCGAAGACGGGGCTCTCCGGTGTCGAGGTCGTCTTCACGAAGCTGCATGCCGGCGGTAAGTTCGGCAGCGGCTCCTACGCCGCCTCGGGCGGGTTGCACGGGGTCGGCGCGTCGGTCGTCAACGCACTCTCGGAGCGCCTCGACGTCGAGGTCGACCGCGACGGCAAGACCTGGGCGATGTCGTTCCATCGCGGTGAGCCGGGCGTGTTCGCCGACGGGGCCGACGGTCCGCGGCCCGACGCGCCGTTCACGCCGTTCGACGACGCGAGCGAACTGCGCGTGGTCGGCAAGGTCGCGAAGGGCACGACCGGCACGCGCGTGCGCTACTGGGCCGATCCGCAGATCTTCACCAAGGGCGCCGCATTCCAGCCGGCCGAGCTCACCGACCGACTCCGCCAGACCGCGTTCCTCGTCCCCGATCTGCGGCTCGACCTCGTCGACGAGACGAGCGCCGACGGTCCGCACCGAGAGAGCTTCCACTTCGCGGGGGGCATCGGCGAGTTCGCGGAGCACCTGGCGCCCGACGCCGCCGTCACGGACACGTGGCGTATTCAAGGCACGGGCGCGTTCAGCGAGACGATCCCGGTGCTCGACGACGCGGGGCACATGGTCTCGCGCGAGGTCGAACGCGAGTGCCAGGTGGACATCGCGCTGCGCTGGGGCACCGGCTACGACAGCGTCGTCAAGTCCTTCGTGAACATCATCGCGACCCCCAAGGGTGGGACGCACACGGCCGGGTTCGAGCAGGGGCTGCTGCGCTACCTCCGCACGGCGGCGGAGAAGCAGGCACGACGACTCAAGCTCGGCAGCGACAAGCTCGAGAAGGATGACGTCCTTGCCGGGCTGACGGCGGTCCTGACGGTGCGCCTCCCCGAACCGCAGTTCGAGGGGCAGACGAAGGAGGTGCTCGGCACCCCGGCGGTCCGCCAGATCGTCGCGAACGTCCTCACGCAGGGACTCGCGGCACGGTTCGACTCGACGAAGCGCGACGACAAGACGCAGACGACGCTGCTGCTGGACAAGATCGTCGCGGAGATGAAGGCCCGGCTGTCGGCGCGGGCGCACAAGGAGACGCAGCGTCGCAAGAACGCGCTCGAGTCCTCGACGCTCCCGGCCAAGCTCGTCGACTGCCGGTCGAGCGATGTCGCGCGCAGCGAGCTGCTCATCGTCGAGGGCGACTCGGCGCTCGGCACCGCGAAGCTCGCGCGCGACTCCGAGTACCAGGCGCTGCTGCCGATCCGGGGCAAGATCCTCAACGTCCAGAAGGCGTCGATCGCCGACATGCTGTCGAACGCGGAGTGCGCGGCGATCATCCAGGTGATCGGCGCGGGCTCAGGTCGCTCCTTCGAGCTCGACGCGGCCCGGTACGGGAAGGTCATCATCATGTCGGACGCCGACGTGGACGGCGCCCACATCCGCACGCTGCTGCTCACGCTCTTCCACAAGTACATGCGCCCGTTGCTGGAGGCGGGCCGGGTCTACGCGGCGGTCCCGCCGCTGCACCGGGTCGTCGTCCAGAACCCCGGCACGAAGCCGAACGAGATCATCTACACGTACTCGGAGACAGAGCTGCAGACGGTGCTCGCCGGGCTGCGGAAGGCGGGAAAGCACTACCAGGACCCGATCCAGCGCTACAAGGGCCTCGGGGAGATGGACGCCGATCAGCTCGCGACGACCACGATGGACCGGCGCGGACGGACGCTGCGGCGCATGCGCGTCGAGGATGGCGCGGCGGCCGAGACGATCTTCGAGCTGCTCATGGGCAATGACGTCGCGGGACGCAAGGAGCTGATCGTCGCCGGCGAGGGGTTCGACCGCGCGCGCGTCGACGCCTGAGCGCTCGGATGAGGTCGGCGCGGCCATCGTGTACCGTGGCCGGGTGTCACCCATTCAGGGGTGGCCGGTCGCGGGATGAGTGCGCGTGGGCGAAGACGAGCTCCTCGAGGACACGGCATCGCCGTGTCCCGTGTGGTGCGTCAGCCTGCACGACGACGATGCGAGCGGCGCGCGGGTCCATCGAGGCCTGCGGCGCACGACCGAGCTCAAGGCGCGTCGCATCGTCCACTCGCCGGACGGCAGCGCCGCGACGATCGAGGACACGAAGTTCTCGGCGGGACTCGTGCGATACGGCCGGGAGGGCACGACCTGGCTGCGGGTCGAGACCACGACGGGGGAGCCGCTCGAGATCAGCATCGACGACGCCAATCGCTGGATCGTGCTGATGGGCTCGGCCATGGTCGACGAGAGCGTGCGCGAGCGCTGAGTCTCGGACTCAGAGCCCGCACTCGGAGAGCGGCACGGCGTTGTACGGCTTCTCCTCGAAGTGGTCGTACAGGAACCGGCTCGGATCGATCTCGTCGTAGTACGGGCTGTAGCTGAACGGCACGGTATAGACGCCCTCCTCTGCGACGAAGAAGAAGGACTTGAGGTCGTACGTCACCATCGAGGACCAATGGCCGCAGAGCTGGTACTCGCCGGAGTCGATCGTGATCTCGGTCTTGACGTTCCCGTACGGTTCGACGCCGCCCACGGTGACCGCGACGATGGATGGCTCGGCAACGATGTGCACCAGGCTCGCGGCACGCTTGGCGGAGGCGACGACCTCGTCGCGCTGGGCGCTCATCGCGGACTCGATGTCCTGCTTCGCCTTGGCGAGCAGCTTGCCGGTAGCCGTGAGCGAGACCGAACCGATGCTGTACGTATTCCCGGCGTCGAGGCGCACCTCAGTCGGGGCCGGCTCGTAGTAGCCGTCATCGTTGCTCCACACGCCCCCGGCGATCGCCCCACCAGGAAGCAGGAAGTAGTCGTGAAGGGTGTGGACCTCGTCCTCGTCGTCCGCCTGCAGCACGGTCCCGTCGGCGAGCGTCAGGGTCCAGTGCTGCCCCACGTCGAAGCGGACCACAGAGAAGCCGGGATCGAGCATGCGCACCAGCCAGGCGTCACCTCGCGGGCCGCCCTTGCCGAGCGTGAGCGTGAGGATCCCGACCGTCCCGCCGGTCAACTCCGCCGTGATGGTCGTGGTGTCGTTCTGGTTCTGCACCTGGTTGATGATCCGGTAGTCGGTGATCTCCCCTGCTGCCTGCGCGCCCGCTGGCAGGGGATCGCCCGCCGGGATGACGCCTGAAGTCGGGTCGACGAGTGCGACGGCGATCGCGAGGTCGTTCGCCTTGAGAGCTTCGAGGAAGGTCCTCGCGCCGGCCTCCGGGGAGGACGTCGGACCGCCGGCGCAAGCCGAGAGCACGGTGGCGAGTGCGAGGGCGCTGAGCAGGGCGAGGGGACGGCGAAGGCGAGTCATGCGCCCACGCTAGGCAGCGCGACGCCTCGTCGAACGTGGAGTCGTCGAGTCCGGACGAACCCGGACGGGTCTGTCAGGGCTGGGAAGCGCTGACCCTGTTCAGGGAGGGCGCGTCCGGGGCGTCGAGCTGCGTCCGGTCGCCCGAGCTACAGCTGCTCGCCGATCGACCCGACCACTCCGTCGAGGGGAGTGCCCGAGGCATCGCGCTTCGCTCCAGCCGCCGGGAGCTCGCGGATCGAGCCGTCGATGCCGTTCGCGAGCGCCGGCCCCGGACCCGCCCAGGCGAGCGAGAGGGTCGACTCGCCCTTGAGGAAGCCGTGGGCGCGGACGCCGCCCGTCGCGCGACCCTTGCCGGGGAACTCGCCGAGCAACGAGACCTTCGCGCGACCCGGATCGGTGCCGGCGAGCGTCGCGTCGGGCGATGAGATCGTGACGACGACGGCGCTCTCCTCCGGGACGACGACGGCGAAGCAGAGGACTCGGTCCTTCGCGGCGAGGTTGATGCCCGCCATGCCGCCGGCGCCGAGTCCCTGCGGCCGGACCTGCGAAGCCGGGAAGCGGAGGAGCTGGGCGCCCGCGGTGATGAACACGAGCTCCGCGGTGTCCGGCCCCTGGCCGACTCCGACCACGCTGTCGCCCGCCTTGAGCGAGATGATCTCGAACGCGGGCTTGACCGGCCACGCGCCGGTCGTGACCCGCTTGACGACCCCGTCCGCGGTGCCGATCGCGACGGGATCCTCCGACGTCAGGTCTACGAGGCCGATCAGCTGCTCGCCGCGGTCGAGCTCGAGATAGTTCGAGGCCCGCACGCCCGCCGAAAGCAGTGCGGAGCTCGATGGGACGCTCGGCAGGTCGGCCGCGGTGAAGCGGACGAGGCGACCCGCGCTCGTGACGGCGCCGATCTCGGCGCGCGCCGTCGTCGCGATGCGCGAGCGGACGCCGTCGTGCTTGCCGCGACGCGTCGCGCGCTGCGTGTCGAGCCCGTCGGTCTGGTCGATGCGGATCATCCGGCCGGTCGCGGAGAGCACGACCTCGCAGGGGGAGTCCGGGACCTCGAGGGAGACCGGGTCGTTGCCCGCGCGACCCTTCGACGATCTGGTCCCTGAGCCCGACGAAGGGTCGCCCAGGGGCCCGTTCGTGGAGGACAGGAGCACCGTGCGACGGGGCGTGCCGAGCCGCTCCGCGGTGTCGTCGAGCTCCTCCGCGACGAGGGCGACGAGCCGCGCGCGATCCGCGAGGATCGCCTCCAGGATCGCGATCTCGGCGGCGAGCGAATCGCGTTCCGCCTCCAGCTCGACGCGGGAGAAGCGGGTGAGCCGGCGCAGTCGCAGCTCGAGGATGTACTCGGCCTGCGCCTCGGAGAGATCGAAGACGCTCATCAGCCGCGCCCTCGCCTCCTCGGAGTCGTCCGACGTGCGAATGACCTGGATGACCTCGTCGATGTCGAGGATCGCGACGAGCAGGCCTTCGACCAGGTGGAGGCGCTCCTTGCGCTTCGCGAGTCGGAACGCGCTGCGACGGCGGACGACCTCGATGCGATGGTCGAGATAGACCTGGAGGAGCTCCTTGAGCCCGAGCGTCTGCGGGCCGCCGCCGACGAGGGCGACGTTGTTGATCGAGAACGACTCCTCGAGCGGCGTCGCGCGGTAGAGCTGCTCGAGCACGGCCTGCGCACTGAATCCGGTCTTGATCTCGATGATGAGTCGCAGCCCGTGCTTGCGGTCGGTGAGGTCCGTGACGTTCGAGATGCCCTGGATCTTCTTGGATCCGACGCCGTCCTTGATCTTCTCGATCACCTTCTCGGTGCCGACCAGGTACGGCAGCTCGGTGACGACGAGCGAGGGGCGCCGCCCTGAGGAGTCGATCGAGACCTTGGCGCGCATCTTGAACGAGCCGCGACCCGTCGCGTACGCGTCGCGGATGCCGTCGAGCCCGACGATCGAGCCGCCGGTCGGCAAGTCCGGCCCCGGGACGAAGCGCATGAGCTCGGCGAGCGTCGCGTCCGGGTGCTCGAGCAGGTGCTTCGCGGCGGCGACGACCTCAATGAGGTTGTGCGGGGCCATGTTCGTCGCCATGCCGACGGCGATGCCGCTCGCGCCGTTCACGAGCAGGTTGGGGAACGCCGCGGGGAGGACCTCCGGCTGGGTGAGCTGATTGTCGTAGTTGGGGACGAAGTCGACGACGTCCTCGTCGAGACCCTCGGTCATCGCCATCGCGGCAGCCGTGAGCCTCGCCTCGGTGTAGCGGGACGCCGCGGGACCGTCGTCGAGGGATCCGAAGTTCCCGTGACCGTCGACGAGCGGGACCCGCAGCGCGAAGTCCTGCGCGAGCCGCACCATCGCGTCGTAGATCGATGCGTCGCCGTGCGGGTGCAGGCGACCCATGACGTCCCCGACGACCCGGGCGCTCTTGACATGCCCGCGGTCGGGCCGCAGGCCCATCTGGGTCATCTGGTACAGGATGCGGCGCTGTACCGGTTTGAGGCCGTCGCGGGCATCCGGCAGCGCGCGCGCGTAGATGACCGAGTAGGCGTACTCGAGGAAGGAGCCCTGCATCTCCGTCGCGACATCGATGTCCTCGATGCGCTCGTCATCGGGCACGGGGACGAGGGTGTCGGCTGCAGCAGTCATAGGATCGGCGTCATGCTACCCGGGCCGTCGGACAGCGCCCCGAGCCTGGCCGATGTGCTCAGGGATTCGCTCGCCGCGGTCTCCGGTGCACCCACTCGGCTGGGGCTGACAGGCGTCGATCGAGCGGCCGTCCTGCTCATCGACGGGCTCGGGGCGGAGAACATCCGGACGCGGGCGGGGCACGCGCGGACGCTGGCGGCCGCGATGGGCACCCGGGCCGACGTCATCGCGACGGGTGCGCCGACGACGACCGCCGCGGCGCTCACGACGCTCACGACCGGGGTGCGGCCGGGGACACACGGCATCGTCGGCTACACGACCCGCGTGCCGGGCAGCGGCCGTGTCGTGAACCAGCTGCGCGGCTGGGACGAGGGTCTGCTTCCCGCCGACTGGCAGCGCGCGCCGACCGTCTTCGAGACGGCGCGCGCGCAGGGACTCGAGGCGATCGCGTTCGGCGCCGACCGGTATCGCGACTCCGGGTTCACCGGCGCGGTGCTGCGCGGCGCGCGCTATGTGCCGGGTCGGACGATCGAGGATCGGCTCGAGGCGCTCGGGGAGGCGCTGGCCGACCGCTCGTGGCGCGGCGTCGCCTACGCGTACGTCGCCGAGCTCGACATGGCGGCGCACGAGCACGGCTGGGAGTCCGACGCCTGGGTGCGCGCGCTCGAGCGGGTCGACGCCGCCGTCGCGCGCCTGCTCGGCGGGCTCGGCGCGAACGCCGGCCTCATCGTCACCGCGGACCACGGCGTGCTCGACGTCGCGGAGCACGGACGGGTGGTCATCGAGGACGGCTCGCCGCTCTGGGCGGGGGTCGAGGCCCTGGCCGGCGAGCACCGGCTCCTGCACCTGCACGCCGACGCCGAGACCGAGCCGGTCGAGCTCGCCGCGCGCTGGCTCGACGCCGTGGGATCGGAAGCCTGGGTCGCGACGCAGGCCGAGGCGATCGAGGCGGGCTGGTTCGGCGCGGTCGATCCGGTCGTGCGACCGCGGATCGGGGACGTGCTCGTCGCCGCCCGCAAGAGCGTCGCCTACTACACGGAGACGGCGTTCGCGGGCAGCGCCGGACGGATGGTCGGCCAGCACGGCTCGTGGACGGATGCCGAGAGCCGCGTCCCGCTGCTCAGGTTCGGCGCGTACTCGTAGGTCTCGGGGTTTCGAGGTCTCGATACGCGCTGCGCGCTACTCGACCCGCGAGCGCTCAGGCGAGGTCGTCGTCGTCCGATCGCGCGCCGAAGACGATCTCGTCCCAGCTCGGCATCTGCGGGCGGCCCTTGCGGGCACCGAGTCCACCCGTCTTGTGCCGGGCCGTGGGCTCGGGACTCGCCGGCGGATCGTCGAGGTCCAGATCGAGGTCGAGCTCGACGACATGCATCGACCCGCCCTGTGCCGATCCACCCGGCGTCGGCTCGTCCTCATACGACGGCGTCTCGCGCTCGCCGCGGCGACGCCGAAGCGCCTCGAGCAGGTCCGCGGTCTGGTCGTGCCCGGCGTTCTGCTGACGCGGGGCCGGCCGGCTCCCGATCGGCGCGAGCACAGGGCCGCTGTCGATCATCGAGGACGGGTCGACGGCGAACGCGTCGGAGTCGAAGCGCTCGGGGTGGCTCGGCGCCTCGTCGTCGCCGCGCAGCGGGATGACCGCACGCAGGCGCGGCGGTTCGACCTCGTGGCCCGGGTCCTGCCGCGAGAGGCCGACGGCCTCCGCATTGATGGGGGAGAGCGTCTGGCGCTTGGGATCGAAGTGCCAGCGAGCGTCGTGCTCGATCGCACCGAGCATGTAGCCGAGCTTGACGACCCAGCCGCCCGACTCCTTCCAGGCGCTCCAGCGCTCGGCTTCGGCACCGAGGATGTGGAGTCGCTCGAGGATCGCGTCGCCGAACGTCGTCGCCTGCGCGAGCGGGTCGGCGGCGGCCATGTGCACGGGGATCGCGAGCGCCGACTCGACGACGTACTCGCGTTCGGCCATGACCGGGCCTTCGAAGCGCTCGATGTACTCGAGGGGCGCCCCGGTGACCTGCGCCACGTCGACCGCGGACATGCCGCCGCGGATGTGCGCCTGGATCTCCTTGGGGCTCAGCTTCCGTGCCGATCCGGGGTCGCTCGGGATGGACTGGCGGATGCGGGCGTGCAGGGAATCGTCGATCGCGAGCGTGTAACGACCGCCGTCGGAGCCCGCGAGCACCAGCGATCCGTCCTCGAGTCCGACGATATGCAGTTCTTCCATGGGGAAACACCCTCCTCGCCGTCTCCCGGCGCCTGCGGGAATAGTGGCACGGCTCACGGCCAATACCCGGGAATACCGTGGGCGTGCCGCTGGTTCGAGCGGATTGTGGGGGCCAAGGCGTCCGGTTTGCGTTCCATATCCGATTGATGCAGACTGTCGCCGCCGTTCCGCCCCCCTCGGCAAGCAAGGACTGGATCAAGCATGGCGACCGACTACGACGCACCTCGGAAGACCGACGACGACAGCGAGTCGATCGAGGCGCTCAAGGAGCGAGTCCCGGACGCGGCGAGCGCGTCGATCGATGTCGACGACGCGGACAACCCGGGGAGCTTCGAGCTCGCCGGCGCGGACCTCTCCGACGTCGATCTCGATGTCGTGGTGCTGCCGGAGCAGGCCGACGAGTTCACCTGCGTGAGCTGCTTCCTGGTGAAGCACCGCTCGCAGCTCGCCGTCGAGAAGGACAAGAAGCTCGGCGGTCCGGTCTGCGCGGAGTGCGCTGCGTAGCGATCTCGCTCAACGAGGGCCGGCGAGCGCGGCCGCCAGCCGGTCCGCGTGCCGCGTGCTGATCACCCAGTAGGGCGCGGGATCGTGCGGATCGGTGTTCTCGACGCGCACGACGTCCTTGACGAATCCGCGCAGCAGCGTGAACGCCCGCGCGTCGAGCTCCTGGCCGCGCGCGATGAAGGCGTCCTGGCCATGCAGGGCGGTCGCCTCGCCGACGAACTCGCGCGGCAGGGTCGCGCGACCCGCTCGCAGCGCGGTGGCCGTGACCTCGATCCTCGGGGTCGTCAGCAGCAGGAATGCGACGGCGGCGCCGTACAGCGCGATCGCGGCGATGATGCCGACCACGATGTCGATCGGCACGAACGCGAGCAGCCCGGCCGGGATGAGCAGCGCGCACGCGATGAACAGCGACGGTCCCGGGACGAGTCGCTCGCGGTAGGAGATGGTCTCGGTGCGCGTGCTCGACGCGGGCGCTGGCACATCCGGCATGCGCCCATTCAACTGCACTAACCTCGGAGCGTGTCCCACGACGTCCCTGTCCTGATCTCGTCAGGGGAGACCCCGACCTATGCCCATCCGGGCGACGCCGGCGCCGACCTGCATGCCGCCGAGGCGCTCGTCATCGAGCCCGGGCGTCGGGCGACGGTGGGCACCGGTGTGTCGATCGCGCTCCCGGACGGGTACGTCGCGTTCGTCGTCCCGCGCAGCGGTCTCGCCGCCAAGCGCGGCATCACCATCGTCAACGCGCCCGGCACGGTCGACGCCGGCTACCGCGGCGAGCTGCGCGTGACCCTGCTGAACACGGATCTCGACGAGGCGTTCGAGATCGCCGTCGGCGACCGGATCGCCCAGCTCATCGTCATGCCCGTGTCGCGGGCGGAGTTCGTCAGAGTCGAGACGCTGCCGGGGAGCCATCGTGGCGACGGCGGATTCGGATCGACAGGAGTCGGAGGAGCGCGATGAGCGACGAGAACGCCGCGCCGGAGTCGGAAGCCCAGGTCGCGACAGAAGAAGAGCTGACCCCGAAGTCGGCGCCGGTCGATCGCGAGACGAAGGGCCCGTTCGACGCGGGCGAGGTGTCGGGGGTGCGGCCCTACGTCGACCTCGGCGGCGTCAAGATCCTGCCGAGGACCGATCTGCACCTTCGGCTCGAGGTCGAGGAGCAGTCCAAGCGCGTCGTCGCGGTCGGCCTCGAGTACCACGGCTCGACGCTGCAGGTGCAGCCCTTCGCGGCACCGCGCTCGAGCGGCCTGTGGCACGAGATCCGGGGCCAGATCATGGACCAGCTCGCGTCGCAAGGCGCCCGCGCGAAGGCGGTGAACGGCCCGTTCGGCCCCGAGATCTTCGCCGAGATCCCCGTGACGCTCGAGGGCGAGCAGGGCATGCGGCTCGCCCGGTTCATCGGCGTCGACGGTCCGAGGTGGTTCCTGCGCGGCGTGATCGCCGGCAAGGGTGCGACCGATCGGGAGGCTGCTGCCGAGATCGAGGAGCTGTTCCGCTCGATCGTCGTCGTTCGCGGCACGACCCCCATGCCGCCGCGCGACCTGATCCCGCTGCAGATGCCCGCGCAGACTGCGGCGCCGTCGACCACGTGACCCTTCGAGAGCCTCAGGGCGGGGCCACGGACAACTCGGCGCAGCGGCGCGGTCTCGGCGCCGTCGCCCCCGGCGAGGCACCGAGCCGCGCGGCGCTGCTCGCGGCGCTCGGCGGCGTGCGGGGGCTCATCGAATCGATCCTGCCCGGCCTTGTCTTCCTCGTGGTCTACGTCATCACGAAGTCGCCGTGGCTCTCGGCGATCGCGCCGCTCATCGTCTCGGTCGCGTTCGTCGCGGTCCGCGCCATGCAGCGGGGCCCGCTCATGTCGGCCCTCGGCGGCCTCCTCCTGGTCGGCATCTCGGCGGCCGCGGTCCTGCTGACCGGGAGCGCGAACGAGAACTTCCTGCCCGGCCTCTGGATCAATGCGGTGCTGCTCGTGGTCACCCTCGTCACGCTCGCGGTCCGCTGGCCCCTCGTCGGCGTCATCGTCGGCGCGCTGACCGGCGACCTCTCGGGTTGGCGCAAGCACCGGCGAATGCGGCGCGGCGCGACCGCGGCGACCTGGATCTGGGCTGGTCTCTTCGGCGCCCGGCTCGCCGCCGAACTGCCGCTCTATCTCACCGAGCAGACGGAGACGCTCGCCGTCGTCAAGCTCGTCATGGGCATCCCGCTGTACGCGGCGGTGCTCTGGCTCAGCTGGCTCCTGCTGCGGCGACCGAAGGCCCCCAAGGCCCCGGAGGCGGTGCCGGACCCGGACTCCGACCCCTCCGAGGAGAACTAAGATCGAGGTATGTCTGTGAATAGTTTCGGTGCCAAGTCGTCCCTCACAGTCGGCGGCACGGACTACGAGATCTTCCGGATCGACACGGTCCCCGGCCACGAGCGTCTGCCGTTCTCGCTCAAGGTGCTCCTGGAGAACCTGCTGCGCACGGAGGACGGGGCGAACGTCACGAAGGCGCAGATCGAGGCCCTCGGTGCCTGGGACCCGGCCGCCGAGCCCGACACGGAGATCCAGTTCACCCCGGCCCGCGTCATCATGCAGGACT